>Ga0265320_10003350_pt1 | contig 10807 bp, 7 predicted proteins | sample 4827metaG_FD_202087 | JGI IMG/M metagenome (GOLD analysis project Ga0265320, IMG submission 202087) | Rhizosphere microbial communities from Carex aquatilis grown in University of Washington, Seatle, WA, United States - 4-8-27 metaG | ecosystem: Host-associated > Plants > Roots > Rhizosphere >...
CCCACCCGTCGTACCCTCCCCCCATGAAATCGATCCCCCTCCCCCCCTGCGATTACCAGCCCAAGCCCTACGCCGGCCCGTCGGCCGATGAGGTCCTGGCCCTGCGCAAGCAGTACCTGAATCCAGGCCTCTTTCTCTACTACAAGAAGCCGATCATGTTCGTGGAAGGGAAGATGCAATACATCTGGGACGATACCGGCCGCCGGTACCTGGACGGCCTCGGCGGCATCGTGACGATCAGCGTCGGCCACTGCCACCCCCACGTCGTGCAGGCCGCCAACCGCCAGAACGAGATCCTGCAGCATTCGACCACGATCTACCTGCATCCCAACATCTCGCAGTACGCCGAGAAGCTGGCCTCGAAGATGCCCGGCGACCTCAAGGTCTGCTATTTTGTGAACTCCGGATCGGAGGCCAACGACCTCGCGCTGATGATGGCCCGCGCCTACACCGGCAATTACGACGTCGTGGCCCTGCGCAACGCCTACCACGGCGGCAACGCCGGCACCATGGGCCTCACCGCGCACAGCACCTGGAAGTTCAACGTCCCGCACAGCTTCGGCGTGCACCATGCCGTCGCGCCCGACCCCTACCGGGGCCAGTACGGCCGCGACTATCCCGACGCCGGCAAGGCCTATGCCGCGGACGTGAAGCAGGTGATCGACTACACGACCTCCGGCCGCGTGGCCGCGTTCATCGCCGAGTCGATCCAGGGCGTCGGCGGCGTCATCGTCTTCCCCGACGGCTATCTCAAGCACACGTACGAGCACGTGCGGGCCGCCGGGGGCGTCTGCATCGCCGACGAGGTCCAGACCGGCTTCGGCCGGACCGGCACGCACTTCTGGGGCTTTGAGACGCAGGGCGTCATCCCCGACATCGTCACCATGGCCAAGGGCATCGGCAACGGCTGCCCGCTGGCGGCGGTCGTGACCACGCCCAAGATCGCGGCCGTGATCGCGCAGCGGATCCACTTCAACACCTTCGGCGGCAATCCCGTGGTCTGCGCCATGGGCAAGGCCGTCCTCGAGGTGATCGAGCGGGAGAAGCTCCAGGAGAACTCGCTCAAGCTCGGCGCCCATATCCTCGCCGGCCTCGAGCAGCTGAAGGCCAAGCACAAGATCATCGGCGACGTCCGCGGCAAGGGCCTGATGCTCGGCATCGAGCTCGTCAAGGACCGCGCCACCAAGGAGCCGGCGAAGGCCGAGTGCGCGCAGGTCCACGAGGCCGCGCGCGAGATGGGCCTCCTCCTCGGCAAGGGGGGGCTCCAGGGGCACACGATCCGCTTCGCCCCGCCGATGTGCATCACCAAGGCGGACGCCGACTTCCTCCTCGCGGTCCTCGACGAGGCGTTCGCCACGATCTAGCCGGCGCCAGCCGCGGCGCAGCTCGCCTCCGGGCGAGCGAAGCCGGGCCTACTTTCCGTCGGTTCGCGGCGCCGCGATGGCGCCGAGCAGATCCGGCTGGCCCGGCACCCGTTCCAGCGCCGGGTACCGCTCCCCGCCGTGGTAGGCCACGTTGTAGGTCGCGAAGGTGTCGCGATTCTCGGCAAGCAGCGCCAGCGGCGCGCCCGCCGGGCCCGCCGCGCCCTCCTTCAGGGCGGCGTGCAGGACGTCCGCCGAGTACTTGCGGCCGTTGACCGCGATGAGCTTCATCCCGGGGGATAGTCCCGCCTGGGCCGCGGGGAATCCCGGCACCACATCGACCAGCGCGCCGTCCTCGCCGATGATGACCCCGAGGGAATAGGCGGCGTTGGTGCTCTTGTGCGCGGCCTCCCGCGCCTTGAGCATGCTGGTGGCCGTGTCCTGGTAGACGAGCTTCCAGCCGGCCGCCGCAATGCCCCCGAGCGGCGCGCGGGGCGAGAGGGACTGCAGGCGCTGCCGGAAGAAGCCCTTCCAGTCTTGGGGCGCGACCGCGTTCAGCGCCGCCACCACGTCGTCCGCGATGTAGGGTACGACGCGGGGCGGGCCGCTCGGCGGCCCGTAGAAACGGCGGCAGAAGTCATCGAGCGAGCGGGCGCCCCCGCTGAGCCGGCGGATCGTGACATCCGCCTCCAGCCAGAGCAGGACCCCCTCGTCGTAGAAATCCACGCTGCGCCGGAGGGCGTCGTAGTCGGACCGGGAATAGTAGAGCAGCGGCGCCTCGTCGGCCGTGTCCTGCAGGGGCCGCCAGGTCCGGCCGGGCCGGTTGTCCAGGGAGGCGGCGACCCCGGCCAGCTCCTCCTTGAATTCCGCCGCCGTGCGCAGGCCGGAGCGCGCGGTCAGGACCTCGCCGTAATATTCCGTCAGCCCCTCGTAGACCCACAGGAGGTCGTCGTGCATCGGCGTCGAATAGTTGCCGGTGGCCAGGCCCGCCGGGCGGCGGTACTTGCCGTTCCAGGAGTGGACGTATTCGTGCGGCAGGAGATCGGCGTCATAGCGGCGCAGGTCGTCGTCGATCAGGGTGCGCTCGGCGTTGCGGTCGTCGCTGCTCTCGTGGTGCTCAAGGCCGAAATGCGCGACGTTGTCGCTCAGCGTGAAGAGGAAGTCGTAGTGGTCGTAGTGCGTGGCGCCGAAGAGCGCCGTCGCCTCCGTCACCAGCCGGCGGTAGGCCAGGGTCGTCTCGGCGGAGAGGCCGAGGGCGGCTTCGCTTTCGGCGGAAAGGTTGAGGAAGACCGGCGGCTGCCGGTCGGGGGTCAGCGCAATCCGCCGGAAATGGGCGCCCGCCTGCACCGGCGAATCGACCAGGCGCGTCAGCGAGACCGGGGCAAACCGGATCGTGGCGCCGTCCGTCCCGGCCTCGCGCAGCGCGGTCGCGTACTTCCAGCCCGCGGGGAGCCGCAGGCTCGGGGCGAGGATGAAATCATCCGGCTTCACCCCCAGGGGATAGAGGACGACCTGGTTCCAGCTGACCACGGCGAGCTGGGACGAGGAGGAGGAACCCGCCGAGAACCCCTCGGGGTCGGGCGGGAGGATGAAGTCGAAGGCGAGGTCGAGGCGGCTGACGCCCGCGGGGACCTCCAGGCGCAGGGCGAACATCTCCTCCAAGTCCCGCCGCCAGGGCAGCGCCGCCCCCTGGGCGGAGATCCGGAGCGCGGCCAGGTCGATCACCGGCCCGGTCGGGCCGTGCTCGCCGGGGATCCACTTGGGATAGAAGAGCGTGAGGGGACCGGGCGACACCGGGATCGTCTCCCGCGCATGCAGGAGGTTCCGCGGCGCCTCGGTCGCGTCGACCCAGAGCGTTCCGGGCTGGGCGCGGGTCGAGGCGCCCGCCAGGAGCAGGGCGCCGAACAGGCTGCGGCGGAGCAACGGGGGCATAAGGGTCTAGGGGCGCCGGAGCTTCGCGAGCCGCTCGCCGGCCGCGTGCAGCGTCTCCGGGCGCTTGGCGAAATTGAGCCGCACATAGCGGTTCTCCGGCTCGGCGAAGAAGCTCGAGCCGGGCACGGGGGCGACCCCGATCTCCCGCGTCATCCAGTGGGAGAACTCCACGTCGCTCGCGTACTTGAAGGGGGAGATGTCCACCATGACGAAGTATGCGCCCGCCGGCCGGGTGTACTCGAGCCCGGTGCGGTCGAGGTAGCCGAGGAGGATGTCGCGGCGGGCGCCGTATTCGCGCGCGAGCTCCGCATAATAGGAGACGGGCAGCTTGAGCCCGGCCACGACGGCATGTTGCAGCGGCGCGGCCGCGCCGACGGTGAGGAAATCATGGACCTTCCGCGCCTGCGCGATGATCTCCGGCGCGCCGTGGAGGTAGCCCAGCCGCCAGCCCGTGATGGCGAAGGTCTTGGAGAGCGCGCTGCACATGAGGGTCCGCGCCGCCATGCCGGGCAGCGCGGAGAAGTACGTGTGCCGGTGCGGCGGGAAGACGATGTGCTCGTAGACCTCGTCGGTGATGATGAAGACGTCGAACTCCTCCGCCAGGGCCGCGATCTGGCGCAGCTCCTCCGCGGTGAACACCTTGCCGCAGGGATTCGACGGGTTGCAGAGGATGAAGGCCTTGATCCCCGAGGCGAAGGCCCGGCGCAGCTCCGCCAGGTCGAAGCCGTAGCCGGGCGGATGCAGCGGCACGTACACCAGCTGCGCGCCGCTCAGGATGGCATCGGCCGAGTAGTTCTCATAAAAGGGCGAAAAGAGCCCCACCTTTTCGCCCGGGTCGCAGACCGTCATGACCGCGGCCATCATCGCCTCGGTCGCCCCGCAGGTGACGACCAGGTCGGTCTCGGGATTGACGGCCAGCCCCGTGAACCGGCCGATCTTCTCCGCCAGCGCCTCGCGGAGGGGCGGCGCGCCCCAGGTGATGGCGTACTGGTGGTGCCCCGCGTCCATTTCCGCCTTGGCCGCATCCAGGAGCTCCCGCGGCGGGTCGTGGTCGGGAAAGCCCTGCGAAAGATTGATCGCGCCGTGCCGCTGGGCGACGCGGGTCATCTCCCGGATGATCGACTCGGTCAGGGCGGCGGTGCGGCGGGAGGTCGCGGGCATGGGCGGGGCCGGTCAGGGCATCTTCAGTTCCATGCCGGGCTTCAGGGCGCTGGCACTGGAGAGATGGTTGGCTTCCTCGATCGCCCGCACGTGGGCCGCGGTGGCCCTCCCGTACACTTTCGCGGCGATCTTGAAGAGCGTGTCGTGGGCCTGGACGGTATAGCTGCGCGCGCGCGGGGCACCGGCCGGCGCGGCGGGCGGCGGGCGCGGGCGCGCCACGGCGGCGGCGGGGGCCGGCGGCGGCGGGGGCGCCTCGGCCGGCGGAGCCACGGGCGAGGCCTCCTCCGGCGCCGGCACCGGCGCCGAGGCCACGGGCACCGGCACGGGCGCGCCGGCGGCGTCGCCGACCGGATGAAAGCCCAGGGAGGGCGAGACGTCGCCCCGCATGCTGGCCAGCCGCGCCCGCAGGTCGTCGTTCTCCCGCTGGAGGCGGTTGACCTCCTCGAGCAGGTCCGAATGGCCGGCCGCGCCGTCGATGGCCGACGTCACCAGCGGCAGCGTCTTGGCGAAGTCGCGCTCCGCCGCGCTGATCAGGTCCCGGACGTTGGCCACCTGCTTCGAGTTCGGCTCCACCTCGATGTACTTCTTGAAATGGTAGATCGCGGCGATCGGATCATAGCCCCGGAAGATGAGCCCGGCCTCCAGGTGCGACTCGGGCGCCTGGTCGCCGCGCTTGGCGATCACCCGGAGAAAGTCGGCCAGGGCCTGCTGGTTCTGGCCCTCGCGCTTCTTCTGCTGCCCGTCCCGGTAGAGCGGCTCGTCCAGCTCGGGCGTGAGCGCGCCGTTGTCGCCGCCGCAGCCGGCGCCGGCCAGCAACGCGACCAACGCGAGGAGCATCCAGGCCCGCGGACGGAACGCACTCATCCCGCAATTAGGCGCCCCGGCGCCGGGAATGGGATTGAAGGGTTGCGCACGACGCGTAAATTCCGCCCTGGATACGTCCACTTCAACCCTAAATGGCCCTCGCCGCTAAATCCGCCCTCGCCCGCGCCCGCGCCTGCATCCGCCTCGAACAGGACGCGCTCGGTGCGACCGCCCGGGGGCTCGGCCCGGAATTCGTGGCCACGGCCCGCGCCGTGGAGGCGGCCAGCGCGGCCGGCCGGAAGCTGGTCTTCAGCGGCGTGGGCAAGTCGGCCCACATCGCCCAGAAGATCGCGGCGACCTTCAACAGCACGGGGGTCTCCTCCTGCTTCCTCGACCCCACCCAGGCGCTGCACGGCGACCTCGGCCTCTGCGATGAGGGCGACCTGGCCATCCTCCTCAGCAACAGCGGCCAGTCCGAGGAGCTCCTCCGCCTCCTGCCCATGCTGCGGCGCTTCGGGCTGAAGATCGTCGCCTTCACCGGGCAGGCCGACTCCGAGCTCGCGCGCAACGCGGACCGACTCCTCGTTTACCGCGTTCCCCGGGAGGCCTGCCCCCTCAAGCTCGCCCCGACGGCCAGCACGACCGCGGCCCTCGCGCTCGGCGACGCCCTCGCCATGGTCCTCCTCGAGGCCCGCGGCCTGACCCGGGACGACTTCGCCCGCTACCATCCCGCCGGCAACCTCGGCCGCGTCCTGCTCCTGCGGGTCAGGGATATCATGCGCACCGGCGCCCGCTTCCCGGTGGCCGCGCACACGATCACGACCCAGGAGGCGATCCTCGCCATGACCAAGGCCCGGAGCGGCAGCATCGCCCTCGTCCATCCCCGCACCCGGCGGCTGACGGGCATCCTGACCGACGGCGACTTCCGGCGCAGCGCCCTGACCGGCGCCGGGTTTCTCGGCCAGCCCGCCTCCCGCTTCATGACCCGGACGCCGAAGACGATCCCGGACGGCGCGCTGGCGGCGGAAGCCCTGCGCCTGTTCGACTCCCACAAGATCGACGACCTCATCGTGGTGAACGCCCGCGGGCTGCCCGTCGGCCTGGTCGACGGGCAGGACCTGCCGAAGTTCAAGCTGGTGTGAAGCCGCCCACCCGCATCGGCATCATCGGCATGGGCGGGTTTGCCGGCTGGCACCACCTGACGGTGGCCCGGCTGGAGGAACGGGGCCTGGCCAAGCTCGTCTGCACCTGCGACCCCCAGGCGGCGGTCTTCGCCGAGGCGCAGCAGGACTGGCGGCTGGCGGCGCGCGGGGTCGGCATCTTCGGCGATTATCGCGCGATGCTCGACGCCTGCCAGGGGCAGCTCGACCTCGTCGTCGTGCCGACGCCGATCCAGCTCCATGCGCAGATGCACGAGGCCGTGACCGCCCGCGGCCTGCCGGCCTACCTCGAGAAGCCCCCAACCCTCGACCATCTCGAGCTCGAGCGGATGATCGCGGCGGACCGCCGGGCGCGGAAGTCCTCCCTCGTCGGGTTCAATTTCATCGTGGAAAAGCCCCGCCTGGCCCTGAAGGAGCGCCTCCTCGCGGGCGAGTTCGGCGCGGTGCGCGGGGCGACGCTGAGCGCCCTCTGGCCGCGGCCCACGAGCTACTTCCGGCGCAACAACTGGGCCGGGCGCCTCTTCGTCGACGGCGGCATCGTCCTGGACTCCTGCTTCGGCAACGCCATGGCCCACTTCGTCCACAACATGCTGTTCTGGACCGGCGCCCCGGGGCTCTTCAGCTGGGCGCAGGTGGCCGCCGTCCGCGCGGAGCTCTACCGCGCCCATGCCATCGAGGGGGCCGACACCTTCTTCGTCGAGACCGACACCGCCGCCGGCATCACCATGCGCTTCGCCGTGACGCACGCCTGCGCCGGCCCCAGCCCGCACCGCGAGACCGTTCTCTGCGACCGCGCGGCCCTCGACTATGTGGTGGGCGATCACGCGGAGGTGCGCTGGACCGACGGCCGCGTCGAGCGGATCCCGCTCGGGCCCTTCGACGGGCTGTCGGAAAACCACCTCGAATACTACCGGTACCTGAACGGCGAGCTGCCCCGGCCGGCCACGACCCTCGTGGACTCCCGCCCCTTCGTCGAACTGAACGACCTGGCCTACGTCTCCAGCGGCCGGATCGCGCCCATTCCCCCGGCGCTCGTGACCGGCACCCGCAATGACCAGGACCAGAAGGACTACCTCGAGGTCGCCGGGCTCCCGGCGACCGTGGAGCAGTTCCTGACCCGCGGGCTCTGGCCCGGGGCCAATGGCTGGGAGCGCGCCGGCGGCGAGGTCGCCACTCCCGCCGACCTGCCGCGGCTGGCCGAGGTCCTGCGGTCCCTGACCGCGCAGAATCAGTTGTCACCGCGCCCCGCCTAGCCTAGGTTGCGCCCTTCTTTTCCATGCCCGCCACGCCTCCCCCCTTCACCTACCAGGATCCCCTCCCGCTCGGCCCCGACCGGACGGCCTACCGGTTCCTCTCGAAGGAGGGCGTCAGCACGGCGCAGTTTGAGGGGCGGGAGATCCTCAAGGTCGAGCCCGAGGCGCTGGCCTTCCTCTCCCAGCAGGCGTTCCACGACTGCTCGTTCCTGCTCCGGACGGAGCACCTGCAGAAGCTCTCGGCGATCCTCGACGACCCCGAGGCCTCGGACAACGACCGCTACGTGGCGCTGACCCTGCTCAAGAACGCCGAGATCGCCGCCGAGGGCATCCTCCCGATGTGCCAGGACACCGGCACCTGCGCGATCTTCGGCAAGAAGGGCCAACAGGTCTGGACTGGCGCGAATGACGCCGAGGCGCTGAGCCGCGGAGTCTACGAATGTTTCACGAAGGAAAACCTGCGATACTCGCAGGTGGCGCCGCTCGACATGTGGCGCGAGGCCAACACCGGAACCAACCTGCCCGCGCAGATCGACCTCGTGGCCACCGAGGGCGGGGCCTACGAGTTCCTCTTCGTCGCCAAGGGCGGCGGCTCCGCCAACAAGCTCTTCCTTTTCCAGGAGACGAAGGCGGTGCTGAATCCGAAGAGCTTCGCGAAGTTCATCGGGGACAAGTTCGCCTACCTCGGCACCGCGGCCTGCCCGCCCTACCACCTCGCGGTGGTCGTCGGCGGCACGAGCGCGGAGAATTGCATGAAGGTCCTCAAGCTCGCGACCACCCGCTACCTCGACGGGCTGCCCACGACCGGCAACGAGCACGGGCGGGCTTTCCGCGACCTCGAGTGGGAGGACAAGGTCCTGCAGATCACCCGCGCGTGCGGAATCGGCGCCCAGTTCGGGGGCAAGTACTTCGCCCTCGACGTGCGGGTCATCCGCCTGCCCCGCCATGGCGCCAGCTGCCCGATCGGCGTCGGCGTGTCCTGCAGCGCGGACCGCAACATCAAGGGCAGGATCACCCGCGACGGGATCTTCCTCGAGCAGCTTGAGGCCAAGCCCGGCCGCTTCATCCCCCCGGCGGCCCGCGCGCTCAAGGACGACAAGATCGTCCCGATCGACCTGCGCCGCCCGATGCGGGAGATCCTCGCCGAGCTGTCGAAGCACCCGGTGACGACGCGGGTCTCGCTGACCGGGACGCTGATCGTGGCCCGGGACGCGGCGCACGCGAAGCTCAAGGAGCGGGTCGACGCCGGCCAGGGGCTGCCGCAGTATTTCAAGGACCATCCCGTCTACTACGCCGGGCCGGCCAAGACGCCCAAGGGCTACGCCTCGGGCTCGTTCGGACCCACGACGGCGGGCCGGATGGACAGCTACGTCGACCTCTTCCAGTCGCTCGGCGGCTCGATGATCATGCTGGCCAAGGGCAACCGCGGCAAGGTCGTGGCCGACGCCTGCCGGAAGCATGGCGGCTTCTACCTCGGCTCGATCGGCGGCCCCGCGGCGATCCTCGCCAAGGAGAACATCCGCAAGGTCGAGGTCCTCGAGTATCCCGAGCTCGGGATGGAGGCCATCTGGAAGATCGAGGTGGAGAACTTCCCCGCGTTCATCCTGGTCGACGACAAGGGCAACGACTTCTTCGTCAACACCTGCGGGCTCTGCGCCCCGTCCTGACCGCCGGCCGGCCCGCTCAGAAGCGGAACGACAGCTTGATCGAGTCGCGCTCGGTCGCCAGGTCGTAGCGTCCGTCGCTGGAATACAGCCGGTCGTCCGAGAGGGTGCTGAGGACGCGCTCGCTGGGCGGCGCGACCACGTAGCCCGAGGTGGCCATCGCCGGGTAAACCTCCGCCAGCAGGCGGGACCGGTGCTCGGCCGGAGCCTGCATCTGCGAAAGGGGCTCGGCCACGATCGCGCGGGTCGGGACGACCCGCGTGCCGAATTCGCGCGAACTCGTGAGCAGCGTCCGGGCTCCCGGGGAGACCGCCAGGCCGTTCGCGGCCAGGTCGCTGCCGAGGGAATGCGCCAGGGCCTCGAAACGCTCGGTCGCCCCGCTCTGGGGCATGTCGTCGAGCAGCGGGATCACCGGGAGGGGCTGGCCCGTCGCCACCGCCAGGCGGGCCGAGGGCCGCGACGCGCGCGACGCGCCCGTCACTGCGGCCGTCTCCGGGCGCGCGGCCGCGACCACGCGCTCGGAAACCGCGGCGGGCGCCGTCGCCGGCTGGGCGGGCGCGGTCGCCACGATCGCCGCCTGCGTCCCGGAAGCGGGAGCAAAGTCCGGGCGGACGCGCGAGGCCTCGTACACGTTCAGGCTCACCAGGCCGAGGGCGAGCGCGGAAGCGCCGGCGGCCAGCGTGAAGCGCCGGCGCACCAAAAACGCAAAAAGGGCCGGGCGGGCGCACCACCAGGGGCGCTTCTCGATGATCGCGGCCAGCTGCTTTTCCCGGAGTTCGCGCTCGAACTCCGACCAGAATTCCGGCGGCGGCGTCTCCGCCCGCTTCAGCTTCAGGAGATCCTCGAGGGTCACGGCAGGGGTCCGGTTTTTCATCATTGGCGCAGGTACGGCTGCAACTCAGCCTGCAGCAGGCGCTTGGCGTAGTGCAGCCGCGAGCGAACGGTGCCCACCGAGCTTCCGGTGATTTCCGCTATCTCCTCATGGCTCAAGCCGTCGATTTCAAATAGAGTGACCACAGTCCGATGCTTGATAGACAGTTTCTGCATCGCTTCGTTCAATTTCTCCTGGAGCTCCCGGACATAAGTTTCCCGTTCCGCCCCAGCCTTTTCGGTCAGCGCGGCCACGATCTCCCGGGCCACCGGCTCGTCCTCGTTGATGCGCTCAAGGCTGAAGAACGAGCGCAGCCGGTTCTTGCGCAGATGGCTCAGCGTCGAATTGACCGCGATCCGGTAAAGCCAGGTGAAGAACGACGATTGTCCCTGGAAGCGCTGGATCGACTGAAAGGCCTTGATGAAGGTGTCCTGCGCCAGGTCGGCCGCATCCTCGCGATTCGCCGTGAGATTGTAGATGATCGCATGGACGCGCGAGCGGTACTTGAGGATCAGGCGGTCAAAGGCCGCAAAATCACCGGCTTGCACCTGGCGCACGACCTCCCAGTCGCCGTCGGCCTCCTGGCGCCGTTCCGGGGAGG
>Ga0265320_10003351_pt1 | contig 10806 bp, 9 predicted proteins | sample 4827metaG_FD_202087 | JGI IMG/M metagenome (GOLD analysis project Ga0265320, IMG submission 202087) | Rhizosphere microbial communities from Carex aquatilis grown in University of Washington, Seatle, WA, United States - 4-8-27 metaG | ecosystem: Host-associated > Plants > Roots > Rhizosphere >...
CGGGTCATCGAAAAGGCCGTGGAGCGCATGATCACCCGTGGTCCGCTCGGCCGTCAGCAGATGAAGAACCTGCGCGTCTACGCCGGCCCCGCCCATCCGCACGAGGCGCAGGCGCCCGAGGTGGTGGACGTTGCGGCCATGAACCCGAAAAACAAGAGGTAGTCCCATGGCCGATCTCTCCAGCTTGGCCGACCTGAAGGCCGCCTCGCCGGTCCAGGCCCACCCTGTGCACGAGCGCAAGGTTGACGCCCAGGGCCGCGCCTATGCCACCGGCAAGCGCAAGAATGCCGTTGCCCGTGTGTGGATCAAGCCCGGTTCCGGCAAGATCATCGTCAACGGTCGCGAACTGCCGGTGTACTTTGCCCGCCCGGTGCTGCGCATGATCATCAACCAGCCGTTCGAGGCTGCCCGCGTCGAGAACCAGTTCGACGTGCACTGCACCGTCACCGGTGGTGGTCTGTCGGGTCAGGCCGGCGCTCTGCGTCACGGCATCAGCCGCGCGCTGACCTATTTCGACCCGGCGCACCGCCCGGCGTTGAAGGCCGGCGGCTTCCTCACCCGCGATCCCCGCGTGGTCGAGCGCAAGAAGTACGGCAAGCACAAGGCCCGTCGTTCGACCCAGTTCTCCAAGCGTTAATCTGGGTCGGCCAAAAGCCGAAAAGATCAAGGGTCCGGAGTTTCTCCGGGCCCTTTTTCTATGGGGTGCCGGGGGTATGCGACGGGGTGTGGCGAAATATTCTCGAATGTTGTTATGGTCTCCCCGGGCTTGGGTCTGGAGTGGGACTTGATGACGCGCCAGCATGGGGATCGCCGGTGGAGCGGGTGGCTCTTGCGCGCCCTGGCGGTGCTGTGCCTGCTGCTGCCCGGACTGGCCGGAGCAAGCGAGGGAGCGCCTCTGGTTCTGGCGGGGGATGCCGCGTCCTTTCCACTCTCCGGCCGGCTGACCGCCTATACCGGCGACGACGGTTCCGCCGCGGCGGACGAGGTGGCGGACAAGCCCTTTTCCCCCGGCTTTCCCGCCATCACCACCGGCACCATCTGGCTCCGCTTTCAGGTGATGCGCCCCTCGGGGCAACCAGCCGAGTGGCTTCTCGCCTTCGGTGAGCCGGATATGGACGACGTCCGGGTCTACGGTCCCGGGCTGACCGAGACGCGGCTGGGGCGCAGCATCCCCAACCGGGACCTCGAGGTGGCGGGGCGTCTGCACGTGGCCCGCCTGATCCTGCCCGAGGCCCAGCCGGTGACCATCCTTCTGCGCCTGTCGTCGCAGCACAAGATTCGCCTGGAGGAGGCCGCCCTGTGGCGGCCCGCCGCCCTTGTCCACGACGAGGCGAGGCGATCGGCGCTTTATGGCCTGCATATGGGGACGCTGCTGGTTCTGGCGGTGATTTCCGGCCTGTCCGGAGCATGGCTGCGGGACGGGCCCATGCTGGCCTATACTCTCTACGTAACGACGATCCTGTGCCGGGGGCTTGTCCATACCGGTATCGCTCCCTTGATCTTTTCCGGGGCGGGGCGTGACGCAAATTACCTTCTGAGCGGTATCGGCCTGCTGGGAGGCGCGGCGGCAATGCTGCTGCTGTGGGACCGCATCCTTGACCTGCGCGGAACGGTGCCTCGCCTGCATCGCCTGTTCCTGGCTGGGATAGTGCTGATCTTGCTGGGGCTGCTGCTGGTGCTGCACCCGGCTTTTCACTTTGTCGTGCTGCCGGTGCAGATTCTGTCGGCGGCCGGAGGGCTGGTGGGGATGGCCCTGGCGGCGGGGCGGGCGTTGCGTCGCCGCGGCGACGTGGTGACCCGCATCTACCTGCTGGCCTTCCTGCCTGTGGTGATTGCCTGGATTGTCGAACTGGCCGCCCGGATGACGGCTCAGATTCCTCCCGACCTGGGCCGCAGCATCGATGTCGGAGCGAGCATCCTGCACGTGGCTTTGCTGTGCGGTGCCCTGGCCTACCGCCTTCATCTCATCCAGCGCGCCCGTCTCCGGGCCGAGCTGGCCCTGGCCGGCGAGCAGTTGACCCGCCAGCGTCTGCGCACCTTCTTCGACATGGTGGCTCACGAATTCAAGACGCCGCTGGCCATCATCGACAGCGCCGTGCAGGTGGTGGAATTGGAACTGAGCCCCGGCCGGGTGCGGCCCGTGGTGTCGGAGCGCTTTATCGCCATCCGCCGGGCGGTGCGCCGTCTGGTGAAGCTGATCGAGGCCTGCCTGGCCGGCGAGCGCGACATGGCGCTGGCATTGCGCCTGCTGCCCATGGCGCCGGCCGATCTGCTGGAACGGGTGGTGGAGCGCAACCGCGACCCCGATCAGGCCGACATGGAGGTCACCACCATCGACCTGCCTGAACGCTGCGTCGCCGACGCCGAACTGCTGGGGATCGCCCTGGATGCCCTGATCGACAACGCCCGCCGTTACGGTCCCGCCGGCCAGCCGGTGGAAATCACCGCTCGCGGGGCCGACGGTCACCTGGAGCTGGTGGTCGCCGATCGGGGGCCCGGTATCGCCGCCGCTGAAGCCGAGCGGATTTTCGAGAAGTATTATCGGGGTTCCAACGCCACGGGCATACCCGGCACCGGCATCGGCCTGCATCTGGTGAAGGCCGTCGCCGAGATGCACGGCGGCCGCGTCTCCTGCCGCCCCCGCGATGGCGGCGGCAGTGAATTCGCCCTGGCGGTACCGGTTACAGCTTGATGCCGTAGCGGATGGCGCCCCAGTGGCGTTTGCCCACGATGATCGGACAGTCGATCTCCTTCAGCACCACGAAATTGCCGCCGCCCATGTCGCGGGCATAGGTCTGGGCCAGATATTCCTTGATGTTGCGGACCGCCAGGATGCCGGTACGGTCGTCGAACATGCGGCGATTGCGGCAATTGGCGGTGTTCCACGCCGTCTCGCCGGGGCGTTGCGGCTGGGAATAGATTTTGTTGTGGGTGGCGACATAGCCGTTGCGGTCGGCGGCGCAGCAAAACACGCCGCGCGGATTGGAGGCCAGCACCGGCTCGATGATGCCCGGCACCACCTGATCGGCGAGATCGGTGTGGGGGGCCAGCATCTGCTGCGGGTCGGTGTCGGGAACCGGGCTGTATTCGCTTTCGAACAGGGCGGCCAGACTGATGCGTCCCGCGCTGATCGCCTGCTCGAAGGCCTGGGCCACGTCGGCGGCGGCCTTCTGGGCGGCGGCGATGAACGGCGTGTCCTTGGCCTGGGCGGCTTCGATGGCCTCGGCCAGCCGCTTTTTGGTGTCCGAGCCCACCTTAAGATACTGGCACTGGATGCCGAGCTTGCTGCCCAGGATGGCCTTGGTGGCAATATCACCGACGCCGGGGAAGGTGAGGATGCCCTCTTCCCCTTCCAGCTTGGGGGCGTTGCCCACCACCAGCAGAGCGCCCATCAGCGAGATGTCGCCGGTATGTCCGCTGAAGGTGTGACCGGCGAAATCGGCGGTGAACTCCAGCGAGGCGGGGATACGCTCGACGGCGCGGCGGTTGCCGCCGTAGGAGGTGCGCAGAATGACGTTGAGGCGCCGCTGCAGCGCCCCGATGTCGTGATTGACCAGCATGGACAGTTCGCTGACCTTGCGGGCCGTCACGCCGGTCTGCTCCGAGGCCTTCAGCACGTCGGCGGCGGCCTCGGCCACGTCGCGGGTGTGGTCGGCGGCCTGCACGGCGCTGCTCATGATCTCGCCGGTGGCGGCGCGCTGCTCGTCGGCCGAGGCGGCGATCTGGCCGGCGATCTGCTCCATGTCGCGGATGGTGTCGGCCACCGCCTCGACGGTGGCCACCGCCTGCTGGGTGGTGCTTTCGATGTCGCGGGCCTGGGCGTTGACCCGGCCGATGGCGTTCTCGGTCTGCTCGGCCAGCCCCTTGACCTCGGAGGCCACCACGGCGAAGCCCATGCCGGCCTCTCCGGCGCGCGCCGCCTCGATGGTGGCGTTCAGGGCCAGCATGCGGGTCTGTCCGGCGATGGCCTGGATCAGGCTGACCACGTCGCCGATGCGCGCTGTCGCCTCGGTCAGGGTGCCGACGCTGGTGCTGGCCTCGTCCACCCGCCGGCGGGCGGCTTCGCTGTGCTCGGAGCTGCGTTGGATGCGGTCGGTGATCTCGCGCGATGACGCTTCCAGTTCCTCGGTGGCGCCGGCCACGGTCTGGACGTTGCCGCTGGTGATCTCGATGGCGCGGGCCACCGTCTCGGACTTGTCGCGCAGTTCCTCGGCGGTGGACAGCAGGCGGCCGGCCCCTTCCTTCAGTCGTTCGGCCTGGGTGGAAATCTCCGCCACCGTGGTGTCCACCTCGCCTTCCAGCAGTTCGGTGAGGTTGAGCATCTCGCTACGCAGCTTTTCCTGCGACTTGCGGGCGTTTTCAACGCGCTCCTGGACGCTGTAGGCCAGCTTGGCCTCCATGGCGCGCAGCATGGCGTTGGAGCGCTGGAACTCGTGTATCGGCTCGACCTTGATCTCGTGGGTGAAGTCGCCGCGCGCGATGGCGTCGAAATGCCGCTCCAGGGTCGCGATGGGACGGCGCAGGTAGCGGATCAGGAATACGACCATGAAGGTGGCAAAAACGGTTCCGACGATCAGCGTCCCGATACCCAGGCGCATGTGATGGAGGAAATCACTGTGGGCACCCTGGTAGAGTTCGGCCGCCTGACGCAACTGCATGGTCATGAGATCTTTCTGCACCTCATGGACCTGCTCGAACAGCGGCAGAACGGTGGTGGTGTTGTGACGGCCCAGGGCGGCGGCATCCCCCTTTTCCGCCAGGGCGATGGCCGGTGTCAGGCCCTGCTCGACGAAGTCCTTGCGCCGGGTTTCGAAATCACCGGCCAACTCGGCTTCCTCGCCGGAAAGCGGGTTGGCGCGATAGGAACTCCACACTGCGGAAATGTGCTCGGCATTGGCGCGGATGCGCAGCGCGCGGCGGGCGATGGAATCGGGCTGCCCGTTGATCAGGTCGAGCTGCATCTGCTGGGTCAGCAGCATATTCTCGCGCATGCGATCGACGATCTCGACGAACTGCCCGGCCGGCACCGTCCGCTGTTCATAGACGATCTTCAGCGCATCGTTGGAATCACTCATGCCGTCCAGGGTGAACCAGGCCACCGCCCCCATCATCAGCACCAAACCGACGATGATCAGGGCGAGGCGGCCCGAGATGGAATTGAGGGCGCGGCCCAGGCGGGCGCCGGCGGTGGTGCGGACCACCTGGCCTTCCTCGACCTTGACGTTGCGGGCCTTGCCGGCACGAATCTGTTCGTAAAGATGCTCGGCGGCCTCGATCTGGGCACGCGAAGGCGCGGTGCGGATGGAGATGTAGCCGGTGATCTGGCCGTTCTCCATCTCGGGCGTGGCATTGGCCCGCACCCAGTAATGGTCGCCGTTCTTCGAGCGGTTCTTGACGATGCCTTCCCAGGGCTTGCCGGCCTTGATGGTGGTCCACAGATCGGCGAAGGCCGCCGGTGGCATATGCGGATGGCGGACGAGATTATGGGGGGCGCCGATCAGCTCTTCCTCGGAAAAGCCGCTGATCTCGACGAAGGCCTGGTTGACGAAGGTGATCCGGCCGCCCAAGTCCGTCTTGGACACCAGAATGGTGCCTTCGGGAAGTTCGACTTCATGGTTGGTGATCGGCTCGTTCACACGCATTTTTTAAAGACCCGTTCCATCGCCCATATACCGAGGGTATATATGCTCCGCCAGGGTAGCCGCTGTCTAGCTGCCCGTTTGGCCGAGGGGACCGTAAAATCCGGTTACTCGCGAAAAATATAATATTCCCCTGATGCCGTAATCTCCACGTCATCTTCGATGTGTATGATGACGGCTCCATCAGCCGGAGACGGATCGTTGCCGAACATCTATCTGCCTATCGCCGAACAATCGGTCGGCATCCTGAGCCTGCTGGCGGTGGGCGGCGGAATCGGAATCCTGTCGGGTATTTTCGGCGTGGGTGGCGGCTTCCTGCTGACTCCGCTGCTGATCATGCTGGGCATTCCCCCGGCGGTGGCGGTGGCTTCCGGCGCCAATCAGGTTCTGGGCTCGTCGGTGTCGGGAGTGTTCGCCCACTGGCGGCGGCGCAACGTCGACGTCAAGATGGCGGTGTTCCTGCTGGTCGGCGGCTTCGTCGGCTCGGCGGTCGGCGTCTGGCTGTTCGCCCTCCTGAAGCGCCTGGGGCAGATCGATCTGGTGATCAGCCTGTCCTATGTGGGCCTGCTGGGGCTGGTGGGGGGCTTGATGCTGATCGAGACCCTGATGTCCATGCGGGCCGGCGCCACCGGCAAGCCGCCGGGCAAGCGCCACATCCACCATGTCTGGCACGGTCTGCCGTTCCGCACCCGCTTTCCCCGCTCCGGCCTTTACATCAGCGCCCTGCTGCCCCTCGGGGTCGGGGCCTTCGGCGGCCTGCTCGCCGCCCTGATGGGGGTGGGCGGCGGTTTCATCCTGGTGCCGCTGATGATCTACGTCCTGGGCATGCCCACCGCCGTGGTGATCGGCACCTCGCTGTTTCAGATGATCTTCGTCACCGCCAACGTCACCTTCCTGCAGGCCATCACCACCCAGTCGGTGGATTTGCCCCTGGCCCTGATTCTGCTGGCCGGCGGCGCGGTGGGGGCGCAGTTCGGCTCTCGCCTGGGGGCCCGGTTGGGCGGCGAGAAGCTGCGCCTGCTGCTGGCGTTGATCGTCCTGGCGGTCTGCGTCCAGATGACCGGCAGTCTGGTCCTGCCGCCCGCCGATCCCTTTACCCTGGAATAGGGCTGCTTATTCCAGGAACTGTTCCGCTCCCACCACCCCCAGCTTGGTGACGCCCTGATGCTGGGCGGCGGCCATCACGCCGGCCACATGGGAGTAGGCGACGGCCTTGTCGGGGCGGACGTGGACTTCCGGCGGGTTGGCGGCGGTGGCGGCCTGATGCAGCCGGGCCTCCAGATCGGCGCGGTCGGGGACCGGTTCGCCGTTCCAGCGGATCAGTCCCTGCGGGTCGATATCGATGCGCGCCACCTCGGGCAGCGCCGTGGTGGGCGGCGGCGGCCCGTCGGGCATGTCGAGGCGCACCGAATGGGTCTGCAGCGGAATGGTGATGATCAGCATGATCAGCAGCACCAGCATCACGTCGATCAGCGGCGTGGTGTTGATGTCGATCATCACGTCGGGATCGTCGGAGCCGTTTTCGGTGCCAAGGTTGAAGGCCATGGGAATTCCTCAGCGCGGCGGCGGTTCGGTGATGAAGCTGACCTTGGTGATGCCGCCCCGCTGCGCGGCGGCCAGCACCCGTCCCACATGCTCGTAGGCCACGTCCTTGTCGCCGCGGATCAGGACTTCCGGCTGCGGCACCTTGGCGGCGGCGGCGTCCAGGCGGGCGGCCAGCTCGGCGCGGCTGGCCAGGCTCTCCTCGTTCCACCAGACCGTGCCGTGGTGGTCCACGGCGATGGTGATGTTGCCCGGCTGGGTGATGGTCGGCTGGTTGGCTTCCTTGGGCAACTGCACCGGCACGGTATGGGTCACCACCGGAATGGTGATGAGGAAGATGATCAGCAGCACCAGCATCACGTCCACCAGGGGCGTGGTGTTGATGGCGGCCATCACCTGATCGTCGTCATCGCCGCCGTCGGCCGGGCCAAGGGAGATGGCCATCGCTAGCGCACCACCCTGAGGCCGTTGCCGCTGCCGCTGGCGCCGGCCAGCAGCACGGCGTGCAGGTCGGCGGCGAAGGCGCGGACCCTCTCGGCCACCAGCTTGTTGCGCCGGACCAGCAGGTTGTAGCCCAGCACGGCGGGCACGGCGACGGCCAGACCGAAGGCGGTCATGATCAGCGCCTCGCCCACCGGGCCGGCCACCTTGTCGATGGCCGCCTGGCCGGCGATGCCGATGGCGGTCAGCGCGTGGTAGATGCCCCAGACGGTGCCGAACAGCCCGACGAACGGCGCGGTGGAGCCGACGGTGGCCAGGACGGCGAGCCCGCCCTGCAGTTCCGAGACGATTTCGCCCACGGCGCGCTGGATGGACATGGTCACCCAGGTGTGCAGGTCGATCTTCTCGGTTAGCGAGCCCTCATGGTGCTGGGCGGCCTCGATGCCGGAGGTGGCGACGAAGCGGAACGGGCTGGCCTCGTCCAGCAGGCGGGCGCCGTCGGCCACCGAGGCGGCCTTCCAGAACCCGGCGGCGGCGGCCTTGGCATGGCGCATCATGCGGCTCTGCTCCACCAGCTTGACGATCAGGATGTACCAGGACGCCATGGACATCAGGGCCAGGATGATCAGCGTGCCCTTGGACACGAAGTCGCCCTGGGCCCACAGCGCGTCCAGGCCGTAGGGATTGTCCACCACCTGCTTGGCGGTGGCGTGGCCTTCGTCCACATGGGCGGCCAGGGCGCCCGAGGTCAGGGCAAGGGTGACCAGCAGCAGGACCGGCAGGGCGGCGAGGATTGCGCGGATGGGACGGGACATGGAGGGACCTCCGAAGCGTATCAATTCAGTTTCCAGACATAGCGGATGCGAGCCCACGAGCGTTCGGGGCGGCCGTCGACGGTTCCGGCCTTGAAGCGGCAGAGCGCCAGGGCCTGGCGGGCCGCCTCGTCCAGACGCTCGAAGCCGCTGGAGGCGTCGACGACGCTTTCCATCACCGAGCCGTCGGCGTCGATCAGGAATCTCAGCACCACCGCCCCGGTCTCCTCGGCCCGGCGCGAGGCCGGCGGATATTGCGGCGGCTTGCAGGGACGGCCCTGGTCGAGGGCGGGCGGGACCTTGACCACCTCGCGTACCGGCTCGGGCGTCGGCGCCACGATGGCGGCGGGCGGCGGCGGGGCGGCGGGCACCACATCGGTGGTGGCGGTGATGGCGGTGGGCGGCGGCGGCGCCTGGGGCCGTATCTTGGGCGGCGGGACATAGGCCGGGGGCGGCGGCTTCACCACCTTGGGCGGCGGGGGCGGCTGCTCCACCTTGGGCGGTGGGGGAGGGGACGGCGGCTTGATGAGTTCGGCGACGATCTTGGTCTCGAGCGGAGCGCGCAGGATCTCGACGGCGCAGTGCCCCAGCCCGTTGGCCAGGGCGTAGATGGCGGCGGCGTGCAGCGCCACCACGCCGGCCAGACCGGCCAGCCGCCTGTGGGAGGAGGGTCTTTGCCGGACCGCGTACATGGGGCTACTCCACGGCCATCAGGCGCCAGCCCTCGGCTCCGGTCACCCAGGACAGGACGGCGCGATTGCCGTCGCTCACCAGGATCGGGCGGTCGGAATTGTCCCGCGTTCGGGCCAGGCCGCGGGGCGGCGACCACGTGCGGCCGGCATCGTCCGAGGACTGGGCCTGGACGGTGGTGGTCTCGCCGTCGAACTCCTTCCAGGCCATCCACAGCCGGCCGTTCACCGACAGCACCTGCGGCTGGGAGACGGTGGTGGCGGGATCGCCCAGGGGGCGCGGCTCGGAAAAGGCCGCGTCGGGTCCGGCGGCCGAGGCGAAGAACACCCCCTTGCGGGTCGTGCCGCCGGTGTACCACGCGGCGTGGAGCGAACCGTCCCCGGCCACCGCCAGAGCGGGACCCTGGTGGGGGCAGGCATCCACACGCCAGTTGTCCTCGGCCACCTTGCGGATGGGGCCGGGATGGTCGCGGTCGGTAAACACCATCAGGGCATGGTCGCGGATGTTGGGCTCGAACACGTGGCGCCACATGACCAGCGGCCGGTCCGCCTTGTCCAGCTCGAAGGCGATGCGGCAGCATTCGCAGGAATTGGATTGGGCCACGCCCTCGAAGGCGAAGGTCTCGGCCCCGTCGTCGGACCACGCCATGGCCAGGGCGGCGCCGCGATAGCCCCGGCCGGCCTTTTTGGCGGCGGCTCCCTCCCGCTTGTCGATCCAGGCGAGATACAGGCGGTCGCGGGAATCGACCTTCATGGCGGGGAAGCGCTGGCTGGCGGGGTCGGACGCCACGGCACGCGGGGGCTGGAAGGTGCGGCCGCCGTCCAGCGAGCGCGCCAGCATCAGCATTCCGTTATAGGCGGAATCCTTGCGCAGGGCCCAGGCGGCATAGACCCGCCCCTTGGAATCGGCGGCCACGGCCGGGCGGGCGTCGCCGGAGGTATCCACCGCTTCCTTCGCGGGATTAAGGGCGATGGCGGCCTCCAGGCTGGCGCCGTGATCGGGGGAGCGGGCGCTCATCACGCGCCCCCCCGCCGCCCAGACCACCACCAGATTGCCGTCGGGCAGGAAGGTCGCGGCGGCCTGCGCCGCGCAGGCCAGCCGGGTGTCGTCGGGCGGGCAACGGGACGGAGCGGCCGAGGCCGGCTGGTGTCCGCCATGGTGATGGTGCTCGCCTTCGGCCGCTCCGGCCGGCAGGGCGAGCATCATCAGGACGGCCGGGGCGAGGAGGCGGATTGTCTTCATGCGCAAAAACCCGGAGTGGGGCCGCCATCACCGGCACGGCGATGGCGGCGTGAAACATGACAGGACAAGGTCAATACGTCACCCGTACACCGCCGAAGAAGGCGAGCGGTTGGCCCTGGGTCGGCGGGGTGCCGGTGTTGCTGGCGCTCAGTCCCGTCGCATAGTACTTCACATTGAACAGGTTCTGGGCGTTGGCGAACAGGTCCAGGTGCTCGTTGACCTTATAGGTGCCTCCCAGGTCGACGGTGCTGCCCGGCGAGTTGAAGGTGGTGTGGAGGGTGTCGTCGGGATAACGGGTCCAGCTCTTGAAGGTGGTCGTTACCTTCAGGTCGGTGATGGCCTCCCAGGTTGCCCCGGCCTGGAACATCAGGGGGATGACGCCACCGATCTGCACGCCGGTGGGGACATAGGAATTGGCGGTGGTGCCCCCCAGCTTCTGG
>Ga0265320_10003352_pt1 | contig 10805 bp, 9 predicted proteins | sample 4827metaG_FD_202087 | JGI IMG/M metagenome (GOLD analysis project Ga0265320, IMG submission 202087) | Rhizosphere microbial communities from Carex aquatilis grown in University of Washington, Seatle, WA, United States - 4-8-27 metaG | ecosystem: Host-associated > Plants > Roots > Rhizosphere >...
CGACTACGACGGCTCGAAGACGGATTTCCACGCCTCGCGCAACTACACGATGCACGAGTACGCGGCCGACGTCGTCTCGACCGTGCAGAACGCCTGCGCGAAGCGCGACGTCCCCGATCCGACCATCGTGAGCGAGAGCGGGCGCGCCGTCGTCGCGCACCAATCCGTCCTCATCTTCGACGTGGTCGGCGCAAACGAGATCCACTTCGGTCAGCCCGTCGAGCCGCGCCCCGACTCGAACCGTGTCCTGCACGAGCTCTACGAGACGTACAAGGGCATCCGCCCGAAGAACGTCCAGGAGTCGTTCCACGACGCGAGCCAGGCCAAGGAAGAAGCGCAGAGCCTCTTCAAGTACGGCTATCTCACGCTCCGCGAACGCGCTTCTGCCGAGCGGCTCTACTGGAACTGCCTCGAGAAGATCCGCGACACCGTTCGCCGGCTCAAGTTCGTGCCCGAGGAGCTCCAGGACATCGAGCGCGCGATGGGCACCATCTACTACTGCAACTTCTCGGTGTTCCAGTCGGCGCCCGATTCGTGGGCCATCGAGCAGTTGTTCCCCATCATGCCGATCCAAAGGCTCGGCGAAGAGCCGACCGTGCGCGCCACCCTCGCCGATCTCACCTGCGACAGCGACGGCGTCATCGACCACTTCATCGACGTCGAAGAGACGAAGAGCACCCTCGACGTGCATCCGTTCAAGCAGCGCGAGCAGTACTACCTCGGCATGTTCTTGAACGGCGCGTACCAGGAGATCCTGGGCGACCTTCACAACCTCTTCGGCGACACGAACGCCGTGCACGTCCGCCTGAACGACGCCGGCTACAAGATCACGCACGTCATCCGTGGCGACAGCATGTCGGAAGTGCTCCGCTACGTCGCGCACTCCCCGGAGGGGATGCTCGAGTCGGTGCGTGAGCAGGCGGAAGCCGCGCTCTCCGAGGGCAAGATCAACCTCGAGCAGATGCGATTGCTCATGCGGCACTACGAGCAGGCGCTCGGCAGTTACACGTACCTCACGGCAGATGATTAGTTGAGGGTCGCGCGACCCTCGCGGGCTGCGGGCGAGCCGCGCCGGGCTCGCCGGCAGTCTGGGGTTTCTCGAGATCCGCTAGCAGCGTCGCGCGACCCTCGCGGGCTGCGAGCGAGCCGCGCCGGGCTCGCCGGTAGTCTCACTCGCGCCTCATTCGTGGATCGTGATCTTGCCTGCCAAAGACTGAGTAGGGCCTGGCGTCGAACGGGGCCCTGCCCGTTCGAGTTTCGCTCGTTGCCCTTGACCATGGCCATTCTCTAGGCCGCTCGGTCAGAGGACGGTGCGAGTGGGGCAAGAACGCAGGCGCGTGTGTCGGTTCCGCCGTGGGGGCGGCGTCGCGGAAACCTTTGCGTAACGCGCTTCGCGTCGCTTCGGTCGGCGTCTAGTGGGTTTGTCGTTCCGGCATTGCGCCGCGTGATGGACCTGTCCCGTGGCATGTGGCTTGCTCACTGCCAGACGGCGCGTTCACGATGCTGGCAGTGCTCTTCCCGTTCGATCGAACCTCGCGACGAGAGCGACGGCGACCGAACGCGAAGGGCCCGTCGCTCGCCGCCCTCCTCGTCGCGGCGGTCGCGTTCACCCTGTCGGTCGTCACTGGCGCGCGGACGGCGTTCGCCCAGGACGACGAAGAAAGCCGTCCGAAGACGGAATTCACGCCCGCACCCCTCGTCGGCGGCAGCAGCGATCTCGGCATTGGCGGCGGCGTCATCGCGTCGCTCGCTCGGGTCGGACCGAAATACAATCCGTACCTTTACCGGCTCGAGTTCGTCTCCACGACGTTCTTCAAGTCGCAGCAGGGCCATATCAAGGTTCCCTACTTCGACAACTACCTCGACCTCGAGATCCCCGATCTCGTGAAGGGTCGCATGAAGCTCGAGCTCCGCGCCGCTTACACGCGCGAGGCCACCCTGAAGTACTACGGCATCGGCGACGCCGCGAAGCTCCCGTCGCATGCCGATCTCGACGACCCGTTCTACGAGTACGACCGCATCCATCCCGAGTTCAGCGCGAAGCTTCGCGAGCGGATCGTCGGCGCGCTGGCGATCGATCTGTGGCTCACCTTCACGTACAACCGCCTCGACGTTCCGGCGGGCACCTTGCTCGCCGAAGACGCGCATTCGTCGAATGCCGTCGTGCGGAATCTCATCACGACGTTCGCGCCGCACAGCGTGGCGACGTTCTCGTACGGCGTCGAATGGGACACGCGCGACAACGAGGTATCGCCGACGAAGGGCCAGTGGGAGACGGCGCGCGTCGATCTGTCGCCGGGCGGCTATGACGGCGTGCCGCAACGCTGGGGGCGAGCGGACGGCGCGGTGCGCTTCTTCGTTCCCGTCGGCAAGGACGGTTCGGCGCTCGCGCTTCACGGCGTCGGCGACTTCCTGTTCGGCGATCCGCCATTTTACGAGCTCTCGCGCTTCGACGACACCGGCGCCTTCGGCGGCCCGAACGGCGTGCGCGGCATTCCCGCGCAGCGCTACCACGGCATGGTGAAGCTCTTCGGCCAGGTCGAGTTCCGGAAGATGCTCTTTCACTTCCACGCGCTCGGAAAAAACAACGGCGTCGAAGCCGCCGTCTTCGCCGACGGCGGTCGACTCTGGGCGACCTACCACGACAACCCCAACCTCGATGGCACCGGCGTCGGCCTCAAATACGGCGTCGGCGGCGGCGCGCGGCTCGTCGCTGGAACGTCGTTCGTGCTTCGCGGCGACATCGCGTGGTCGCCGGACGCAAAGCCGATCGGCGCTTACATCGCCGCCGGAAACGCGTTCTAGAAGCAGCAAACGGCTTCTCTCGCGCCGATCCGCCCGCTCCGAAATTGACCGAAATTGCCGTCGTCTCTGCCGCTCGGGACTCGGCGCGGCGGCTGGTGCGTTTTGAAAGAGCCGAAACTTCGGCTACCCTCGAATTGGAGTCGCACGCCTCCACCCACATGTCGCTCCGCGTCCCGCGCTTCGTCGGCTTGCTCACGCTCGTGTCGTGGGGCGCCGTGTTCCTGTCCGCGGCCGTCGCGCGCGCCGACATCTACCAATACACGGACCAAGACGGCGTCATCCATTTCTCGAACACGCAGCGCAAGGGAAAGATCTACGCGCGCGTTCCCGAGCCGCGTCACGATCCGGACGCGCTCACGCCCGGCAAAGTATCGCGCTTCGACGAGTACATTCACCAAGCTGCGGCGCTCTATCAAATCCCCGAAGAGCTCGTGCGCGCCGTCATTCGCGTCGAGAGCGGTTTCGATCCGCGTGCGACGTCGCGCACCAACGCGCGGGGGCTCATGCAGCTCATGCCCGAAACCGCGCAGCGCATGTTGGTCAGCGACGTGTTCGATCCGCGCCAGAACATCTTCGGCGGCGTCCGTTATCTCCGCATCCTCGCCAATCTCTTCAACGGCAACATCGAGCTCACGCTCGCCGGCTACAACGCCGGCGAAAACGCCGTCATGCAATACGGCGGCATCCCGCCGTTCCAAGAGACGCGCGACTACGTCGTGAAGGTGATGGAGTACTACCGCTTCTACCGCGGGCAAAAAACGTAGCGACCGCAACTACGATTGAGGTGCCCCACCCGGCGCGGCGTCACCGGATGATGCCCCTCCCCAGCGCGGCTGCGCCGGATGATGCCCCTCCCCAGCGCGGCTGCGCCGCGCAGCCCCCCCAAATCCGCCGCCCCGAGCCGCGGCGTCAGGGGAGGGAGCGCCGACGCCACCGGCGGGCAAGCGTAATGAGGAGTCTCGACATTCCGGCACGCGTCGAAAAGCCGAAACCCGCGAAAAGTGCCCGTGTCTATTTTCATTAAAAGAGACAGACATATTCTAAAAAAGAATCAGCGGTGCGCCAGCGGGCTAAATTGGCGATAAATAGCTGATATTTCGTCCTATGAGAAAGAAAAAGGTCTCGTATAGTGGAAATATCCTTGACCACAGGGCGTTGGGCTGCCAGATATGGGGAATGAGCTCACTCCAGGAGCCCCTCTCCGCTGCTCGTGAACGAGGCGCTGCCACGGCTTTTGCGGGCCGTTGTCCGAGCGCCTTCTGCTGTTCCGCGCGCTGACCCCGGGACGGGCAGCCGCGGGCAGGCGCTGCGACGAGGAACACCTCGCGCGCGCACGCTGAGGCCGCCGCGAACAGCGTCGGCAGAAACAAGGAGAGAAGTCATGCCTATTTCACGTCCGGGTCTCGGTGCGCGCAGCGCCGCCGTGTTGTTCTTCCTAGGTTCCGTGGCCCAAGCACATTGGCCTGCTCCCGTGCCCACGTCGGCCGGCGATCTTACTCCGCCTCAGATTCGAATCCTGCAATCGAACCCGGCGACCGCGCACGGCTTCATCTTCGTCGGGCCGAAGTACACGACCGCGACGAGCGGAGTTCAAGGGCCCGAGATCATCGACGACAAAGGCCGAGTCGTGTGGTTTCACGCGCTTCCCGGCGCCGATCAAGCCGCCGACTTTCACGTCCAACGCTACCGAGGCGAACCCGTGCTCACGTGGTCGCAAGGGCAGGGACTCGGGGGCGTGCCGACGACGCCGACGATCGATTACATCGTCGACCAATCGTATCGCGTCATCGCCGAGGTCCGAGCCGGCAACGGACTCAACGCAGATCTGCACGAGTTCAAGCTGACGTCGGAAAACACGGCGTTGATCACGATCTACAACCCCGTTTCGTACGACCTCTCGCCGTTCGGTGGACCGAAGAACGGAACGGTCGTGGACGGCGTGGTGCAAGAAATAGACGTGGCGACGGGGCGCGTTCTTCTCGAGTGGCACAGCCTCGATCACGTCGCCATCGGCGAGAGCCACGTCCCCGTCCCCACCGATACGACCGACGACCCTTACGACTACTTTCACGTCAACGCCGTGAGCGTCGATACCGACGGCAACCTACTCGTCTCCGCTCGACACACGTGGGCCATCTACAAGATCGGTAGACGGAACGGCGCTGTCCTGTTCCGCCTCGGCGGCACGAAGAGCGACTTCAAGCTCGGCGAATGAGTGCAGTTCGCGTGGCAACACGACCCCGAGCCGGTCGACTCGACGACGATCCGCATTTTCGACAACGAGGCGGCGCCCCAGGTGTTACCGCAATCCCGCGTCATCTGGGTGCAGCGCGATCCAGTGCTGCACACGGCGACGCTGCTTCGATCCATCGAGCACCCCGATGGGATCTTGGCGCCCTCGCAGGGTAACTCGCAGGCGCTCGCGAAGGAGGACACGTTCGTCGGCTGGGGACAAACAGGTCGGTTCTCGGAATTCAACGCCGAGGGCGACCTCTTGTTCGACGCCAGCGTCCCCGACGGATACGACACGTACCGGGCGTACCGGTTCTCGTGGCAGGCTCGTCCCGAGACGCAACCTATCGCCTCCGCCGTTCGCAACGCGGACGGAACGACGACGATTCACGCGATCTGGAACGGAGCCACCGACGTCGCTCGCTGGTACGTCGTTGGGGGAACGCAGGCTCGCAATCTCTGGCCCATCGGTTCGACCGCGTGGAACGGCCTCGACACGACCCTCACCGTGAGGACGAACGCGAAGCAGATCGCCGTCGTCGCGCAAGACGCGAATGGCCGCCTCATCGGTCGTTCGGATCCGGTCCCCGTCGACTGACGACGGCGCTCGTATGAACTGACCCAGGGCCCGCTTCGGCCCTTTGCATCGCCTGACGCTTCGGGACGCGCCACCGCTCGTCACCCACGGCCGGAGGCTCGTCCGATGTCTCGCAAAAAAAGAACAGAGCTGACGATTCGAGATACGGGCGTTCGATCGCCCACTGAGGAGATCCATACATGACACACATTCGATCATTTTCGATTCTGGGAATGGCCTTGGCGCTCGGGCTGACCGCGTGCGGCAGCGCGGGTTCGGCGGAAGACGACGACATCGGTCAAGCCGCGAGTGACCTGCACGGTGCGCCTCGCGACGGCGGTCAAGGGCCACGGTTCACGGTATTTTCCTTCGTGTCGCACACGTCGACCAGCGGTCTCTACACCGACGGGGACGTCCGCCTCGACGCCATCACCGCGGGCCACGAAACCTGGCGGCGGGACGACCTGCAGACGGTGAGGTCAGCGACCATCTTGGTGGACAACGGCGTCGACACGGTCAACGGAGGCCACAATCTCGCGTCGGGTCAAGGGATCGAGAGCGTGAAGGATCCGTGGGCACCGCAGGGACCCGCCACCGTAACGCCGACGAGCCGCGATCTGACGGAGTCTCTGGCGAACTTCAACCTGACGAGCATCGTCGTGACTCGCGAAAACGTCGGAACCGCGAGCGTCGAGCTCAGGTTCTCGAAGCCATCGACAGTCTTCTTCTTCTGGGAGCGAGGCGCCAAGACGAGCCCGACGGGCGCGAATAGCGACACCCTCGTGGAGGCGTTGGACGCACGCGGCCACGTCTACGCGTCCTACAAACTGTTGCGGACCGAGTACACCGACAGCGGCGTCGCCGTCACGACGTGGAACGGCGCATTCAACAGCCCGACCACCCTCACCGGCACTCCGCCCGAGCTCGGCTCGGCCGGACTATCGATCGACGTGCCGACGGATCGGCTGCGTCTCACGAGCGTTCAGCAAGGTCCGGGCGGCACCAACGACGACGGTCCGGACTACAAGGTGCTCGCTGCCGAGCACGATCGGCGATTCGGGTTCGGCGGTCGTCGCTGAGCGCCCTTTGGTCGTTCTTCTCGCGCGGCCGCCGCATCGGACCCCAGGTGCGGTGGCCTCAGCGCCTTCGTCGCGTGCATGCGAAGAGGCAGCGCACCATCAGCGCCGGGGTCAGCCGCGCGACCGCATCGCGAGCAGCGCGAGGAGCGCGTGAGCCGTCACGTCTGCACGAAGGCCGTCGAGGATGAGCGACAAGGGAAACGCCCCTTCGGCACGGTCGGGATCGAGCGACGCGGGGATGCGCTCGCCGAGCAACTGCACGGAAGAGAGAAACGACGTGGCACGACGCGCTGCGGCCCGCGCGGCACGGGTCGGTGATCGTGCGAGTGCTTCCACTGCAACCGCCACGAGCGCAATTTCCGGGATCCGCGTGACGTTGGCCGCGCCGAAGTAGGGCGCTTCAGTTCGAATGGACGCCGCGAGCGCCTCGCACGCGCGATCTCGGACCCGCGCGTCGCCCCACACGTCTGCCGCGATGGCGGTCCACGGCGCCCAAGGCTGCTCGCGAAGATGCGCGACGCAGCGTTCGAAGAGCGCCGGCGGCGCGCGACGTCCGAGCGCCGCCACGACTTGCGCGGCGTGCCAAGCATTCTGATTGACGGTTTCGGTCGTCGCGAGCTCGCTCAGCTCCTCGGCGAGGTCCACGCCGGACATCACGGCGAGCGCGACGGTGCCTGCTACCGCGGCGCGCTCCCGCGGAAAGTCGGAAATGTCGCGTCCGGCGAGCGCGGCGCGCATTTCGGCGCCGAGCCAGCGTCGCGCGCGCGTCACCTCGCGCGGGTATCCGCCGTGAGCGGCGAGCGCCTGGACGACGACGGCCGCGCGGCCGTGGAAGAACTCACCGCGAGCGTGCTCGGTCCGAGCGCGAGCATCGACGGCGAACCGCACGCGTCCCTTCGAGTCGATTTGCTGGGCGAGCCACTTCGCGGCCGAGTCGATCGCGTCGAACGAGCCACCGGAGCTCCCCGAGCGCCGAAGCGCGCTCCGAGCCCTCGTACCGGGCGGACTCGATTGCCGTGCGACGACCGACTCGGCCTCGAACGTATGGAGCGACGCTCGCGCGAGCTCCGAAGGAGTGACGGCCATTTTTCGGGCGAGGATGACGAGCAGCCCCGAGAGATCGACGTGTTCGTCCACGGCGACCGACGGAAGAAGCAAGGCCGGAGTTCCGCCGGCGACGGCCGCTATGCCGTGCGTGCCGAGCTCGAATCGTCGCTCGAGCTCCGCGAGCGTCCGACGGACGGGGTTTCGCAGATATGACACGCACGCGGCAACCTCGTCGCGCTCGCTCGCAGCGATGCCGTCGTAGCGCCCGTCTCCCACCGCCGAAACGAAGGCGCGAGCGAGTCGTTCGCCCGGGGTTCCCTCCATCGAACCGAAACACCCGACGAGGCGGCCGCCGGCATAGAGCGTCACGAACGGCGTTGCGTCGGGAGCGGACCCGACGCGTGGCCAGCGATCGAGTCGTCGCTGCCAGGCGAGGAGTGCGTGCGTCCGAGCGGCGACGCGGGCGCGCGCGTCGCGGGTGAGCGGGCGCGCGAGCGCCTTCCACGGGAACGACTCCTCGCGGCTCATTTCGACGCTTGGATCACGCCTTGCCGCGCAGGCGGACGCGCCAAGCACTCGAGGCGCCGAGCCCGAGCGCGTCGAGGCCAGGGAGGAGCTCGTGCTCCACGACTCGCTTCACGGCGGCTCGTTGCGTCTTGGAGTCGAGCACGCCGAGCGCGGCCGCGGCGCGCTGGCTCCCGCGAGGGGCGTCGCGCCCGTTCCAGAACTGCCGCTCGATCTGCACGATCATGGCGCCGGCGACGTCCGCCGCGCGTTGACGCTCGGCACGAGTCCACTGCGGCTGTCGCCACGCCAGGTAGTACCAACCGAGCCGGAGATGATGCACCTCGTCGGCCATGATCGTCGAGAACACCGCGCGCGCCACGGGATCGGTCGCCCGCTCGCGACAAGCGTCGATGAGCGCCGCGGCGAGGGTCTCGCTGATCGTCGGGAGCTGAACCATGACGGCGTCCAGGTCTTCGAGTGAGCCGGTCGACGGCCAAGGCGTGTCGAACGACGAGGCGTCGAGGTCGACCGCGACGTCTTTGCCCGCGTAAAGCGACGCCATCCGTAGCGCGAGCTCCGCATGCCGGATCTCGTCCATCGGCACCTCGGCCGCGGCCGACACGAGATCGAACGGGGCGCCGCTGCGCGCGAGGGCCGAGACCAAGCGGGAGAACGCGTCGACCGCGCCGTACTCGCCCCCGGCGAGTCCGATCATCGCATTTTCGGCGAGCGCCAGCGCCGGAGCGGGATACTTCGAGCGGTCGAAGGTTGCCCAAGGGACGGCTCGCGCGGCTCGCACGCGACCGCCCGGCTTCGTCCGCTCGTGTTGGCGCGCGAGCGGTGTCTTCGTCAGGACGCGCCGGATACTGAGCTTGCCCGGATGAATCGGCATGGAGGCTAGCCGCGTCGGCGCTTCGAGGCGCGCGTGCGACCGTTCCGGCTTTGTGCCCCCGAGCCGAGCTCACCGAACGCACCTTCGTCGGGATCGAGTGAAGCGTGCCCACCCTTTGCCGCATCGCCCGCGTTGGCGTCGCTCCCCGAGTCGCGAATCGCGCCGCCGAACCCGCCGATCGCGACACCAAAGGCACCCCCTGCGACCCGAAACCCGCCGAAGCCTCCCGCGGCGACAGTAAAGCCGCCGAAACCGCCCGCCGCAACGCCGGTGAAACCGCCCGCAGCAACACCGCCGGCTCCACCGAATCCCGCTGCCGCCACGCTCGGAAGACCTCCGGCTCCGCCGAGGCCGGCCCCGACGCCGAAACCGCCGGCAGCGACGAAGACGCCACCTTCTCCACCGAATCCTCCCGCCGCGACACCGCGCAGTCCGCCGTTGCCGCCGAGCGCGACGGCAACGCCAAATGGGCGGGCCCCCGCTCCAGCGTCGGAGCTCTGCCCTCTCGTCTCCCCGCCGCACGCTTCGATCGCGCAAACGGGAACGACCGTCGTCGCGCACGCCGCGGTCAAGATCATCCGCGGCACGAACCGTCGCTGCTGTTTCTTCTTCGACATCGTTTCTCGTTCACTCTACGGAGAAAAGCACCCCGTCCGCCGCATCCTCGCACAATGCGTGCACACGTCATGCCCCACGACGAAGGCCATGAAATCACGCTGTTTTGCGGTGGAGTGGCACACTTCGCCCCGCGTCCCGGCGAAGGTGTGCCACCGGCCCGCTCAGCTACGACGCCCCGACTAGCACAGAACCCCGCTCGCCCCGACTATTTGCTGGGCCGGTCCTGTGCCCGATCGCGACGCTGAACGGGCGTCCGACGGTGCCATGAGTGGTCGCGACCGGCGAAGGCTTCGCGACCCCCGAGCTACCGAAGCCTCGCGACGCGATTGCCGTGATGACCGATGGACCGCGAACGGTCTGGTGTCGTCACAGAGTGTTAGCAAGAATGTTGACGGCCCCCCCGTTGGGATTGGTGGCTGTGGACGGGGAGAAGGCACAAGGGGAGGCATTGGTTAGCTGTGCAGCACCAGGATTCTGGGGACACGACCGGGGGTCGCTAAAATACGTCCATACAGGAGATCCATTGTCCAACAAACGAACCCAGGTTGAGTAAAGACCAGGAGCAAGAGGACTATTAATACTAGCACCAAGCTGACTCCAGAACCCCGCGGGCACCACGCCGCTGGCGCTCCAGCAGTACCAGTTCGTGCCGGTTGAATCGGTTTCGGTAACCGTCGACGATGACGCGGTGCCTCCAATTGTCGCAAAGTTCCCGGGAGGGGGGGCGGAGGGAAACACTTCGTGGGGGTCAACAACCCTTGCTGCTGTGATCGCGATCGGCGAATTGGGATGCGTGGAACACCCCTCAAACGTCACCGTCGAACGCGTCGTGCTGTAGTGTTCACCATTATATGGTTCGAAGCTACATCCAGTGATCGCAGTCACGAAACCGATTCCTGCGACATGTAGCCATTTCGATATTCTCGCCATCAGTCCACCTCCATCTGCGCAATTCCCGTTTGCATATTATGCGAGGAGACCGTGCGCACCGTGTGCAAAGTGCTGCGCACTGCGTTCCGGACGATGTGCAAAAAAAAGCACACTGTCG
>Ga0265320_10003353_pt1 | contig 10802 bp, 7 predicted proteins | sample 4827metaG_FD_202087 | JGI IMG/M metagenome (GOLD analysis project Ga0265320, IMG submission 202087) | Rhizosphere microbial communities from Carex aquatilis grown in University of Washington, Seatle, WA, United States - 4-8-27 metaG | ecosystem: Host-associated > Plants > Roots > Rhizosphere >...
TGGGGCAACGATCGCATCGAAGACGCGCTCCGCTGGGCGACGCGTCTCCACTGAGAGACCCCCGGGTCGCTCCGCCCGCGGCTTCCGCAACTTGCCGAAGCCTGTTAGGAAATCTAGGCAGTGACCAGGAGTAGGCGTCGAGGTCGGCTGATCTGGGGTGCACTCGCCGTCGGTGCCGTCACGGTGACGACGGTGGCAAAGGCAACCGAGACCGTCCTCGACGATTTCGAATCGGCTCAAGCGCCCGCTCCCTGGGTGTTCTCGAACGGGCCTGAATTTCCGGGCGCGACGGGCTCGCTCGCCAAAGGCGCCGGGCACGCCGGAAACGGTGCGGTGCTGACTTACGACCTGACCGGCGGCGGACACTACGTCGGCGCGACCTTGACGCTCGCGACCGCCATTCAGGCCGACGCGATCGCCTACTGGGTGAGGGCTGCGCCCGGGATCAATGCGACGTTGCGCGTGCAGGACAGCTCCGGGCAGACGTTGCAATACGACGGAAGCCGCCCCCTCGAAGCGTCCGTCGCGACGGATTGGTATCGAGAAGTGATCGAGCTCGATGCGCCCTCGAGCCACTACGGCGGCGACAACGACGGCGTCGTGCATCAGCCCATCAAGGCCGTCTCGATCCTCGCGTCGGACCCGACGTACTATCTCACCGGCACGCTCGCGTTCGACGATGTGACGGCGATCGATCCGCTCGAGTCGTCGCTCGGCGCGGTCGACACGCCGGTCGTTCTCGCACCGTCCGGCGCGTCCGACCTCGGGCGGCGCCTCGCCGTGAACATCCACTTCACCAAAGACGACCGTGGGCTCGACATCGCCGCAGCGGCGGGCTTTTCCAAGGCGCGCATGGATCTCGGGTGGAGCGGCGTCGAAAAAACGAAGGGCACTTACGACTTTTCGGCGCTGGACGGTCTGGTCACGTCGCTCGCGTCGCGGTCGATGTACCTGCACCTCATCCTCGACTACTTCAACTCGATTTACCCCGGAGCGGACTCGGCCGACTTTTCGACGACGACCGTACCGGCGTTCGCCGCGCTCGCGAAGGCGGCGGCGGCTCACTTCGCCGGCAAGGGCGTCACGTTCGAGATCTGGAACGAGCCCAATCTCGCGGGGTTCTGGCCACCGACGCCGAGCGCGACGCAATACGCCGAGCTCTGCAAGGCCGCAATCGCCGCCGTACACGCAGGCGATCAGAACGCGCGCGTGAGCACCGCCGGGATCTCCGGATTCGATCTGACGTTCTTGCACGACACCTTGGCGGCGGGCGGCGGCGACGGCGCCGATGCGATCGGCGTGCATCCGTATCGCCAGACCGGCCCCGAGAGCGCGGGCGCGGATCTCGTGACGATGAAGGCCCTGATCGCAGACGGTCTCCACGCGAGCTTGCCGGTGTGGGACACCGAGTGGGGCTACAGCTCGACGTGGTACGGCGATGGACACGACCCGACGACGCAAAAGACGCAAGCGGTGCGCGCGACGCGCGAACTCCTGACGGCGTGGAGCCTCGGTTTTCCGATCGCCGTCTACTACGACCTTCGCGACGACGGCACCGACGGTACGAATGCCGAGGACAACTTCGGCCTCGTCGGGAACGACTACTCCGACAAGCCGGCGATCGTCGCGGTGCGGACGTTGACGACCCTCGCGAAGAATCGCTCCTTCATCGGATTTCTCGCGACCGAGCCGAGCAGCGTCCACGCGATGCGGCTCGACGGCGCGAAGGACACGGTGGTCGCGCTCTGGACGGACGCTCCGAACGCAAAGACGACGGTCACGCTTCCCGCGAGCGTCGGGGGCATCGACGTCCTCGGACAACCCGTCGCGCCGGGCGCGACCGTCGCGTTGAACGAAGCGAACGGCCCCGTCTACTTGACGTTCCCGAAGGCGCCGCCGCCCGCGATGGCCGACGCCGGCGCGTCGAGCAAGGACGCCGGAAGCGACGGAGCGTCGAAGCACGATGCTTCCGTGGGCTCGGAACTCGACGGCGGCGAGGCGAGCGGAGGCACGGGTGGAGTCGCGGCTTCGACGGGCGGCGTTTCAGGTACGGGTGGCTCCTCGAGCGCCAACGCGGACGCAGGAGCCGTCCCCAAGCTGTCGTCGCCGTCCTCGTCGTCGGGATGTGGATGTCGCACGGTGCCCGAGCGCTCCACGCCGCTGTCCCGTTTCGGCGCGCTCGCCGCACTGGCCGTCGCGCTGCGGCTTCGCTACGCAACGCGACGTCGACGGAGTCAGCGGCTCGCGGGCTCGCGAGATTCGGGTGGGAGCTCGACGTCGGGGTGATCGCCCAGGCGGTCCCATTTTCGCTCGAGGGCTTTGCGGTCCACGCCGATGAGGCGAGCCGCGGCGCTCTTGTTGCCCCCGCACGTCTCGATGGCGTGGTGCAACACGGCGCGCTCGATGACGTCGAGCTTCGAGCCGAGCCGCACCGGTAGCGCGAGAATCGACTTCGCGAGCGTATCCACCTCGCGCGCCGACGTGCCGAGTGCGTGCGCGCCGACGAGCTCGTCGAGGACGGGCGCGTCGATGCGATCGACCTCGGAGAGCAGCGCGAGACGCTCCACCGCGTTTCGGAGCTCGCGCACGTTGCCCGGCCATTGGCGTTGCGTGAGCCAGGTGACGGCGCGATCGGTCAGGCTGAGCTCACGCGGGACGTCGGCGAGAAATGCTTGCAGGAGCTCCGCGATGTCTTCGCGACGCTCGGCGAGCGGCGGCATCTCGATCGAGACGACGTTGAGCCGGAAAAATAGATCTTCGCGGAAACCGCCGTCGTGGATCCGCTCTTCCAGGGGGATGTGCGTCGCGGCGAGGACGCGGGCCTTGAGCGGAAGCTCCGTCTCCGAGCCCAGGGGACGAAATTTCCGATCTTCGAGCACGCGGAGGAGCTTCGCCTGGAGCTCCGTCGGCATTTCGGCGATCTCGTCGAGGAGGAGCGTGCCCTGGCCGGCGAGCTCGAGATGTCCGCGGACGCGCCGCTCGGCGCCGGTGAACGCGCCGCGCTCGTGGCCGAAAATCAGCGACTCGATGAGCGTGCCGGGAAGCGCCGAGCAATTCACGGCCAGGAACGGGTGCTCATGGCGTGCGCTCAACTGATGGAGGGCGCGAGCCACGAGCTCCTTGCCCGTTCCCGTTTCGCCGCGAATCAGGACGGGCGCATCGGCGTCGGCGACGCGCTCGATGAGGCGGCGCACGCGGGCCATCGCCGGCGACGAGCCCACGAGGGCCGCCGTGCCCCACGTCCGATCGATGCGCTGCCGGAGCCGGAGAACCTCCCCCTTGAGATCCAGGCGCTCGTGGATCCCTTCGACGATGGGAAGGAGCATTTCGGCGCTGAGCTCGTCCTTGAATACGTAGTCCTGGGCGCCACGGCGCATGGCCTCGCGAATCTCGGCGATCTCCGTCGAGCTCGTCACCATGACCGCCGGAGTGGTTCGGCCCGTCGAACGCATCCACGAAAGGAGATCGAGTCCGCCTCGATCGTTCATCGATTCGGACAGCCGCACGTCCACCAGCATCATGTCGGGTGCGGTGGATTCGACGGCCGCTTTGGCCGAGGTGAGCGAATCGGCTTCGGAAATTTCGGCGTAGCTCAGGGCGGCGAGCAACTGGCGGAGAACCCGCCGCGCGCTCTTCTGGTCGTCGATGATCAGGATCTTCATGTCTACGCGACCTCCGCCGATCGGCGGTGTGCGACGACGTCTTCCGGACGGATCCGGATGGTGAATGTCGTGCGGTCGTCGTCGCGCGTGGCGGAGACGTTCCAACCATGAGCGCGCACGAGCCGGTGAGTGATGGCGAGACCGAGGCCGGTCCCTTTCGCTTTGGTCGTGTACCACGGCGCGAACAGCTTTGTCGCGTCGCCCTCGAAGCCAGGACCGTCGTCCCATACGGCAAGCTCCGAATAGCCTACCTTGTCCGACCATGTGACACCCACGGTTCCCTCGGTTCCCGCGGCTTGCAAGGCGTTGGAGACGAGGTTCACGAGGATCTGCGTCGCCTGATCGATGTCGCACCGAATCTCGGCGGCCGCAGGAATGGCGCGAACGATGCGGCGCTCACCGAGAGCATCGCGGAGCAGTGTTTCCACTCTGTCGCAAAGGAGCGACACCGACAGGCTCTTCCGCTCGATGCGATGACTCGCCATTCGCTTGAGCCCGGAGACCAACCGCTCGAGACGACCGACCTCTTCGGCGCCGATCTCGAGGTCGTCTGCGTCGAGCGGTGCTCCACGTTTCGTGTTGTCGAATACGCTGCGAAAGAAATTGATCGGGTAGCGGATTTCGTGCGCGATTTCGGCCGCGACCGTCTCGACCAAGGCCGCCCTTTCTCCGCGCCATGCGGCCGCCTGCTCGCGGCGTCTGGCCTCGAGCTCCTGGTAAGCGAACGCGTGCGCGAGCGCCAAGGCCCCTTGATTGGCGATGGTACGGAGCAGATCCAGGTCATCGCTCGTGAACAGAGCGGCGCCCGCCTTCTGGCCGACTCTCAGGCTACCGAGTCGCACGCCACCGAACTCGACGGGAAGCGCCAGACGTTCGGCCCCCGCATGCAGTTGTAAATCGTTGAGAGCCCCGACGTCGATGAGCCCGCTCTCCGAATCGTCTCGGCGCGCCTTCGGCTCGACGGAAAGCTCGACGCTTTCGCACCGCAGCCAGCGACGGATCGTTCGCTCCACCGAGCGCGCCACCTCTTCGGGAGAGGTGATCACGATGAGGTCCTCGCTGAGCTGTTCGACGGTCGGCTTGTACTTCGTTCGCGCCGCGAACACGCGCTGGTCGACGAAGCGAAGCGCCGCCAAGACGAGCACCGACGCGATCACCCCGCTGACGCTCGCGGCGATGAACGCTTGCCCGAAGGGTGCGCCCAGGCTCGCGGCGAGCGCCGTTCCGATCGCGATCGCGATCGCGCAGACGGTCGATCCCACTGCCAGGCGCGTCAAGATACGAGAGAGCAGAGCACGGCTACCCCAGAGATCGTATCGGATGAACGCGTATCCGGTGGCGATGGGAAAAAGGGAAAGCGTGACGAACGACAGCGCCTCCGCGGTCGCCGCATGTAATCCATGGATGAAGAAAAAGGCGCCGATTCCGACGTGAGGCGGCGCGACGGAAACCAAGAGCGCGCGGAGCCGAGCGCGACGGACACCGCGAGCGCGCAAGAATCGTACGGTGAACGTGGCTCCGAAAAAAAGAAGGGAGATTCCGAGGGCTGGAGTCCAGAGCGCCTGAAGGTCGACCGTGCGGTGACCCGTAGCCGTCAGGAACAGAAACACGGTCGCAATCGAAATGCCGACGCCGACCGCGACGGATTCGATCCATGGAAACCTACGGAGGAGCGCGACGTCGTCCGGCAGACGGAGCGCGAGCATGACCCAGCTCGGGGGCACCATCGCGAACGCAGCGAAGAACAACCAGGAAAACTCGCGCGTCGTGTGAAAGTCGAACATCAGCCCCACGAACCCCGCGACGGACAGGCTCGCTTGGGCGAACGTTCGAGCCAGTGCGTTGCCAGGCCGAGCCGAGAGCGCTACGAGCCCGGCGACGGCGTAGAGCGCGGCGGCGAAGAGGAACGAGCCGGCGTAGATCCACCACGCCGCTGGCTCGAGCGGCTGGAGACGAAGCATCGACGATTGGAATCCGCGCCGCGTTTGGACGACGACCTTTACCTGGCGCTGACCGTCGTTCCACGCGCGCTCGATCTCGGTGTCCCAAACGTGGCCCGGCGACGTTTCCCCGCCGGTTCCCAGGGGCTTGTCGTCGACCGAGAGAACGAGGTCCGGGAACGCCAGTCCTTTTCGGCGAGCTTCCCATCCGGGAAACGCGATGTCCGAAACCACTCCGCCGGGATCGACGAAGAGTCCCGCCGTCGGATTGCCGTACCAGCTCACGGCGTTCTTGAGCGCGAACAGCGCGAGCGTCACGCAGACGGCCGAGACTGCGTAGAGCGGCCAGCGCCTCACGGACTGGGCAATCATCGAACGCTACCTCTGGGACATGTCCTTCTTGGCATGTCCGGGCTGACCTGTCGGAGATTACGCGGAATGGTCGAGTCCGCCAACGGAGGACCCGCGTCGCTCCCTCGTCTCGGTGTGCTCGTGTGCGGGCGTGTGCGAGCCCCAAACCTCCGACGCAGTTTGAAACCAGGCATTTTCGAGATTCGTTCTTTGATCGAGTCCTCTGCCGGTGTCGAGACATCGTCGCCGAAGCGCCTCGAGCTCGTCGCGCACCGCGGGGGGCGGACCCGCATCGGCGAGGCGGTCGAGCACGAACACGAGTGCCCGGATCATGGCGCCGGAAGCGTGCGCTCGTAGGCGCCCTTCGCTTCCGGCGATGAGACGTAGATGCCGAGCCAGCGTGGCAGCCGCTTGTGCCGCCAGTTCGTCACGACGAAGCGCGCGCGCTGCCCAGCGCGCCCACGTCGGGGAATAGGCCGAACGAACCGGGCCCGGCTCTGCACGCAACTCGAGATACCGCTCGGCGGCGAGCTCCTCTCCGAGACTCGCGAGCGTACTCGCGACGGGATCGGCGACCGAAAGACACGCCGCGAGCGCCGACACGCGGCCATAGCCGCACTTGGCGTCGTGCCCGTCGGCGTCGCCGGCTAGCGGAAGCACGTCTGCAACGTCCGCGAACGGTGCGTCGCTCACTTCCGGTTCGGGACGCCGCGCCGACCGGGTCAGCACACTCACGAGGTCGTCGACTCGCAGGTCCGGGTTCGTCGCCAGTACCAGCAGCGCGACACCTGCGGCGATCGCCGAGGCGCCGCTCGACTCGGCGTGACCAAGCCGCGGCCGCTTGGCGAACGGGTACGCCATGTCGTCTCCGGGTGCGGCGACGCGAACGGAGGGGCCTCGATTGGCGAATGGACGCGCCAGCCCGTTCTTGTCGGTCCACAGAAACCAGCCTCCGTTTCTCGAACTCGGTGCGACACAAAGAACTCGCGGGTCGCTCGCCGGATCGCCGAGCTCGAGCGTGAGACTGGCGTGCACGGAGCCGTTCGGACTCGACACCTCTCGCCCGGTCGGGAACACGACGAGCGCGCCGCGTCCTTCGCGCCCGAGGCGAACGGCGACCTCGAGGGCGTCGTCGAGGAGGGGGCTCGTCGTGGTTTCGACGTACGTCGCACACACGACGACGTCGGCTCCGTCATCGACGGCCCGAACGATCGCGAGGGGCAGCGAGAGCACGTCGCCCGCGGGCTTCGGAATGAGGTAGAGGCGCGGCGACGCGTCGGGAGCCACGCCGCGAAACGGCGCGACGTCGTCGCTCGGGCGACCGCGGGTTCCGACCGACCACGCGACCATCATCGCTCCGTGTGACGAACCCTTCGGCGCCGAGGCCTGACCGATGCACACCTCGGCGTCGAGCTCGAGCGCGTCCACGTCTCCGGCAACGTCGTCGATCACGGCCAACCGGGTGCCTGCTCCCGTGCCGCAGACCGCGCGCTTGGCGCCGACGCCTCCGTGCTCGTCGAGGAACCATCGATCGCTTCCCGGAACGTCATGGACGGCACTCGGCTCGCGTACGTGCCAGTCGCGAGGAGTCGCGACGGGGGCGAGGGAGACGTCGAGTCGTGCCCCGAGGCTCATGCTCCCTTGCTCGGTGCTCGTCACATAGCGCACGTGGCAGCCCGCGGCGCCCAGCGCATCGCCGAGATCGGGTGCAACGCGCAGCGACTCCGTTTGGACGCGATACCAAAACAGTGGCGCGCGCACCAAGACCGACTCCAAGCGGACACCTGGGTCGACCCGGCGAAGAGCCCGAGCGAGCACTTCCGGATCGGTCGAGTCGCGAGTGGCAACGACGAAGTGGTTCCCGGGAGCGGGATCGCCGTATCGGCCCAGCGCTCGATACTCGAAATCCCAAGGTCGGGTCACCCGAATACCTCGGCCGCCCATGGTCCGAGCTGTTTCAACCGGAGGAGAAAGCCAGGATTTTTGCGCTCACTTTCGTGAAAGCCGCGCGCCTCGCGCTCGCGTTCGTCGGCCCAGTGGGCCAGCGCCACCGCGCCGAGCTCCACGGCCCCGAGCCGCGCATTTCGATACGCCGTCTCCGACGACCTCAATAGCCCGGCGAGGACGCCCGACGACAGGACCAGCGCGCGTGCTTCGGCGAGGTTGACTGGATTCGACGCAGTCCCGCGTTCGTGGCGCGCCAAGAGGAACGCCCAAGCGCCGCCGCGAGTGAAGTCGGCTTCCCAATCGACGACGTCGTCTTGAAACTGAAGCCCGAGGGCGATGCTCATCAGTGTGGTACGAACCAGTTCAGTTCGGCTCGCACGCCATCCGAGAGCCTTCCCGAGCGCGACGCCCGCGGTCAATCCGACGGCTTGCTTGCCCGACGAGATCGCTTCGTAAAGGGAGAAGGGCACCGGATTGCCCTCGCCGAAGCATTGCTGTTCCGACGAGATGGCCTCCCGCGTCCGTCGATCTGCATCCGCAGCGAGCTCGACCGCCGAATGACCATCCAGCTCGAAGAGTGCTTCGTCGCGCGCGAGCCGAACCTGCTCGAGCACCAAGGCGAGCTCGCGTGAGGCCACGACTTGTCCGTCGGCGACGCGGTCCGCTCCAAATGCCTCGATGACGGCGAGCAAGTGCGCAAGAACTGCGCGATCGACGAGTCTCGCAGACGCACCGGGGCTCCCTTCGACCAGGAGCTCTGGCGCTTGCAGGGTCACGGCGTGTTTGAACGCCTGAGACCACGGTATCGATGGTCGGGGAACGAGTCCGAGCCGAAAGGGGAGCTCCCTTCCGGCGGATTGTAACGCTGGCGGGAGCCGGTCCAAGAAGGAGGCGTAGAGCGCGTCGATTCGAAGGGAGTCCGACATGAGACCTCGCGACGACCCCCGGGGCAGTCCGGGACTCCCGCAGGGGATCCCGGAACTCTCGCCCCACTTCAGGCTCAATATCCGTTCGCTTCTTTCCAGGGGGCAAGCGTGACGTTGAATCGCTCTTCGACGACGATACTCCGCCAGAGCAACACTTGCATGGCGCTCAAGCCCTCGAACGGGCCGCCGACCCAGTTCCGAATGCGCTCGTTGAGCTGTTCGCGCACCGCTTCGGCTTCCGACTCTTCGGCGGTCTCGGTTGCGGTGGTCGGGTAGAGGGCGAGAAGCTGCTTGAACTCGTGGTAGCGCTCTTCGCTTTCGAGGAGCGAGCGATAGAGTTGGCGGAGCTGCTGATGGGGGTCGTTGCGATTCGATTGATGAGATTGCATGAACGCACTCCTTTGTTTCGGCATCGGGCCGGACGTGGGGACTCCTCCCAGTGCAAGGGGCGTGCATGGCCAGATCACCCAGAAAAACCAGGCATTTCGTCGATTGCGCCGGTTCGCCCAGCCCGCTTGCGGGCAATGCTTGTCCGGATCTGACCAAGCGGCCGATGTAGGAGGCACGGCCACCGCCCGACGTCGCGATAGACCGTCGCGCTCCTTCCACGATGCCCCCGGGCTCAACGTTGCCCGGATCCGGGCGATCGCTGCCCGGCTTCGGGCAAGCGCCGGACGCCGTCGCGTCGTTTTCCGCCGCATTGCCCTAGTGGCCGGCAAGCATGGAACCTGCAGACCGGTTGGCGACTCCATGCTGACCGAACCCGAGCCCGAACCCACTCCCGATGCAGCTCAAGCGAGGGCCTCGTCGATCCAGTTCGTCGGCAACAAGAAGCTCAAGACGCCGCCTCAGCCCCGGAGCACCGAGCTCGAGTTTCTTCAGCTTGCCTTGCACGACCTTCAAACGCCGGTCGCCATCCTCGACACGAGCATGAAGCTATTGATCGGCGATTTTGCGTCCGCCGACCCGGAAACGCTGCTCACCCTGCGCGACGCGCAGCGAGCCGCGCGGCGCATCCAACAATACATCGACCATCTGCTCACCGCGGAGCGCTTCGGGCGCGGCCTCGGCGTGGATCGGAACCCATTCGACCTGTCGCGAATGCTCGCCGACTTCGCCGAAGAATACCGCGGCGCGGCCCTGGTTTCCGATGCCACTTTGGACCTCGACGTCGACGCGTCGATGGTCGTCGACGGCGACGCGACCCTGATCGGTCGGGTGCTGCAGAATTTGCTCGAGAATGCGCTCCGTCACGTGCCGTCGGGGGGACGCATCCTCATCGAGGGGCGTTTCCACGACGCGTTCGAGATCCGGATTTGCAATGACGGGTCGCCGGTGCGGCTCGACTACCGCGAGCGGATCTTCGACAAGTTTTGCGGCGACCGACGGCAAACGGGCACGACGGGCATCGGGCTCTATTTCTGCCGCCTCGCGGTCGAGGCCCACGGCGGCACCATTGGCGTCGAGGACCATCCGGGGTGGCCCACGTGCTTCGTGGTCCGCTTGCCCGCTTGAGCCGCTGAAATCGACCCGAGCAACCCCCGGAGCGGGTTTTTGCTCTCCCGCTGCGGGCAAAAACCTGCGGACGGTCAAGTCGTCGGGGAACCGCTGTACTTGGTGTAGAAGAGCGCCATGTCGTGGTTTGGTCGCCTGGCGTTGCTCGGGACGGCGCTCGTCGGTTGCGCGTCCGGGCAGCACGGCGCCCAAGTTCCGGCGCCTGGCGCATCTGCCGCGCCGTCTTCGTCAGCGACGACGACCGCGAGCAGCGCTGCTCCCGAGCTGCCGCTCGGCCAGGCGACGGTATCGCTGCTCGACCCTGGAAAGGAGCCGCGGCGACCCCTGCGCTACGCGTTCACGATGAAGCCCGAGAAGCTCCTGCTCGACATGAAAATGCAGATGAAGGTCTCGATCGGCACTCAGACGGCGCCGGAGGTCGGGCTTCCGACGGTTCGCACGGTTCTCGACGTCACGCCCAT
>Ga0265320_10003355_pt1 | contig 10800 bp, 7 predicted proteins | sample 4827metaG_FD_202087 | JGI IMG/M metagenome (GOLD analysis project Ga0265320, IMG submission 202087) | Rhizosphere microbial communities from Carex aquatilis grown in University of Washington, Seatle, WA, United States - 4-8-27 metaG | ecosystem: Host-associated > Plants > Roots > Rhizosphere >...
GAGGACCTCGAATCCCGACCAGGACTTGTGGGCGAGGCAGATGACGAGGCCGTCGACGCCCTCGTCGGGCACGACGAGGTTCGACCCGCGTCCCAGGACGAGGACCGGCGCGCCGTCCGCCGCCGCCTCGACGAGGAGGATCCTCAGGTCGTCCTCTCCCGCCGGCTCGGCGTAGAGCCTCGCCGGGCCCCCCACCCGAAGCGTGGTCCTCTTGGCCAGGGGCTCGTCCCGCGCGAGCTTCGACGCGCGGGAGAGGAGCGGGCGCACCCGCTCCGCAAGCCGGTCCCACCGAAGAGCGCGCGCGATCCTGCCCCTCGCCGCCGCGACCCAGGCCCGCGCCGTCCTGTCAATGTCGCCCGCGCCGACGAAGGCGACCAGGTCGCCCGGCTTCGCGTCCCGCAGGAGCGCGGGGACCGAGCCGGAGCCGTCCCCCGGCAGGTAGCTCACGGGGAGCATGGGGGCGCCCCGCCTGAGCTCCGCGTACACGTCGGCCGTCGTGCCGCCCGAGACGGGCGGTTCCCCCGCCGAATAGACGTCGAGGAGGTGGACGCTGTCCGCCAGGGCGAGGGACGCCGCGAACTCGGCCTTGAACCGGGCCGTGCGGCTGTGCCTGTGGGGCTGGAAAACGGCGATCAGCCTGCCGCCGGGCGCAAGGCGCCGGCGCAGGCTCGGCAGGAGCGCCCGGATCTCCGCGGGATGGTGGGCGTAGTCCTCGACGACAGTGAGCCCGCCCTCGTCCATGAGCACGGCCTGGCGCCTCCGGACGCCGGGGTAGTCCGCGAGCGCCGCGCGTGAGGGCTCGACCCCCATCAGCTGCGCGGCGGCGAGCGCCGCCGTGGCGTTGGCCGCGTTGAAGTCGCCGGCGGCCCCGACCACCACCTCGAGCGGGCTGAAGCGGCCGCCGAGCAGGAGCGTCATCCGCCCCTCCCTCTCGCCCGCGAGGGTGCCCGAGAACGCGCCGCTTCGGCCGAAGGTGACCGCGGAGGGGGCGAGCCGCAGCGAGAGGGGGCAGGCGTCGCTGACCAGCACGCTGCCCCGGGTGCGGGCGCAGAGCGCGATGAAGGCCTCCTCGAGCTCGGCGGGGCTCCCGTAGCGGTCCGGATGGTCCCAGTCCAGGTTCACCAGGACCGTGATCTCCGGCGAGAACCCGTCGATCGTGCCGTCGCTCTCGTCGATCTCGGCGACCACCCACTCGTTCGAGCCGACGCCCGCGGGGGGCGTCGCGTCGTTGAACAGCCCGCCGGCCACATAGCCCGCGGGAAACCCGGCCCTGCGGAGTGCCGTGACCAGCATCGCGGTGGTGGTCGTCTTGCCGTGGGAGCCGCAGACGGCGACAAGCTTCTTCTCCCGAGCGACCTCGGCCAGGAGCTCGCCGCGCCGCACGCAGGGCAGGCCGCGCGCCAGCGCCGCCGCAAGAGAGGGATGCGCGTCCGGGATCGCCGAGGAGCGCACGACCAGGTCGCAGGGGCCGGCCAGCGGCCCGACCCGGACGCCCGCTCCAGCAAGCAGCCCCGCCACGTCGTCCGAGAGGGCATCGTCCTCTCCCGACACCCCCCAGCCGAGGCCGGAAAGATAGATTGCAAGCGGGGCGACGCCCATGCCCCCGACGCCGAGGCAGTGGATATGGGCGACCTCGCGGCCGAAGAGCAGCTGAAGCCGCGGGGGTCTCATGCGGCCAACTTCATCGACCGGCCCGTGCGGCCCTCCGAGCCCGAGCGCGCCATCGCCTCCAGGTCCGCGAGCATGAGGTCGAGGGAGTTCGAGCGGTCCATGCGCCTCAGGTTTCCCCGGAACTGCTTCAGGAGCCAGTCGTTGAAGACGAGCTCCAGCACCTCGGCGTGCAGGTTCCCGAGCGAGGACTCCTCAACGACGAGCCCTCCGCCCTGGCGCTCGAAGAACGCCGCGTTGGCCCTCTGGTGGTCCGACGCCGCGTGGGGATACGGCACGAGGATCGCCGGGACCTCGCAGCGGATGAGCTCGGCGAGCGTGCCGGCTCCGGCCCGCGAGACCACGAGGTCCGCCGCCGAGAGCAGCTCGGCGATGCGGTCGCAAAAGGGGACGAAAACCGCCTTCACCGGGTCGCCGGAACGGGACCTGAGGACCACGGTCTGCGGCGCGTCCTTGCCGAGCCCGGTCACGCAGTACAGCTGGACGCCCTCGAGGGCCAGGGTCTCGAACCTCGCCCGGGCCCAGGCGTTGAGCGAGGAGGCTCCCTGGCTGCCCCCCAGGATCACGACGGTCTTCTGCGTCGGGTCCAGGCCGAGGGCCTGGCGCGCATTGGCCGCGGGCATGCGGACGATCTCGCTGCGCACGGGCAGGCCCGCGTGCCGGGTCGCCGCGGCGCGCACCCCGGGGAGGCGGATGCCGAGCGGCAGGTACACCCTGCCGGCAAACCGGCCCAGCGAGCGGATGGCGAGGCCGGGCACGCGGTTCGCCTCGTGCAGGGCGACCGGAATGCCGTGCAGCCGGCCCGCGACGGCCGCGGGCGCCGACGTGAAGCCGCCGAAGCCGACCACCACGTCGGGGCGGATCGCCCTCATGACGCCCAGGCAGTAGCGAAGCGCCGCGAGTTGCGAGGCGCCGAAGCGCGCCATGGCCAGGGGGCGCCACGAGAACCCGGTCCCGGGCATCCGCTCAAACCTGAGGTGGGGGTACTTCTCGATGAGGCGCGCGTCCACCTTCTTCATGCTGATGAGGAGCCTCGCCTCGTGCCCCCGGGCGACGAGGCCCTCGGCCAGCGAGATGCCGGGGGAGAGGTGACCCCCGGTCCCCCCGCAGGAGATGAGGAAGCGGCTCATGCCAGGACCTCGCGCATCTCCCCCGCCCCCAGCGGGAGCGAGGCCCTCCCCCACGTGCGCTGCGTGTTCAGGAGGATGCCGACAAGGAGCCCCATCAGCAGGAGGTTGGACAGCCCGGCGCTGATGAAGGGAAGCGACATCCCCTTCGTCGGGAGCACCCCCGTGACGACGCCCAGGTTGATGATCGCCTGAAGGCACATGAGCAGCAGGCAGCCCGCTGCGAGCAGGAAGTGGAACATGTTCGGGGCGCGGCGCAGGTGGGCCAGGCCGGCCACGAACATGATGCCGAACACGCCCACGACCCCCAGCGTGAACCACATCCCCAGCTCCTCGCCAACGACGGCGAAGATGAAGTCGGTGTGCGCCTCGGGCAGGAAGTTGATCTGCTGGCGCCCCTGGCCCAGGCCCGCGCCCGACGTCCCGCCCGCAGCGAAGGCCTCGAGCGACTGGTAGAGCTGGTAGGTTCCCCCCTGCTTGTTGCCCTCGACGTCCATGAAGGCCGTGAAGCGGCGCAGGCGGTTCGGGTTGTGCGCGACCAGGAGCGCGAACGCCGCCCCCGAGAGCGCGATCGTCGGCAGGATGTAGCGCCACTTGGCGCCCGCGAGGAAGAGGAGGATGAGGCCGACCGAGAGCGCAAGGGCGGCCGTGCCGAAGTCGGGCTCAAGCAGGATCAGCCCGGTGAAGGCGCCGATGATGCCGAGGGGATAGAGGTAGCCCCGCTTCAGGTCCCCAATCCTTGTCTGGTTCAGGGCGAGGTAGTGGGCGAGGCAGAACACCATGGCCAGCTTGGCGAACTCGGAGACCTGAAGTCGCGCCGCGCCGTAGCCCAGCCACCGGCGGCTCCCCTTCACGGAGACGCCGAGGTGCGGGATGAGGACGAGGAAGAGAAGGAGGAGCGCCGCGGCCGCGATCCAGACCGAGGCGCGCCGGGCGTAGTCGAGGTTGATCCGGCTCGCAAGGAAGCAGAGGACGGCCGCGGCGGCGACTCCGACGACCTGCTTGTCGAGGTAGAAGTACGGGTCCTGCTTCAGCGAGGCGCTGGCGCTGAAGAGGATCGTCAGCCCGAGGAACGTCAGGCCGACCGCGCAGACGGCGATGACCGTGACGGGGCTAGCAATCGACCAGGCGCTGGGGGAATCGGCGGGCCTATCGCTTGCCATGGTGCGCGCTCAGGGGTTCTTCGGCTGGGCCGGGGCTGTGTCGTCGATCTTGACGACCGGAACCTCGGTCGCGCTCGGTGGCTTGAGCCCGGCGTCGAGGTCCTCGTCCGCCGGCGCGGCCTTGGGGGCCGCGGCCTTCGCCTGCTTGCCGGCGGACGCCGCCGACCTCGCCGGAATGATGAGCTCCTGGCCCGGCTGGATCTTCCTCGGGTCCGTGATGTTGTTCGCCACCGCAACGTCGCCCTGCTTGACCCCGTACTTGCGCGCGATGCCGCCCAGGGTCTCGCCCGGCTTCACGGTGTGCCGGGTCGAGTCCGCGGCGGGCTTGTCGGCCGCTGCCGGCTCCGCGGACTTCGCGGAAGCGGCCGCCTGCGCGGGCGCCGGGGCCTGCCCGGGCTTCGAGGGGATGATGAGCTTCTGGCCCACGTGCAGGACGGTGGTCAGCCTCAGGTTGTTGGCGGACGCGAGGTCGGCCTTGGACAGGTGGTTCCTCTTGGCGATGCTCGAGAGGCTGTCGCCGCTGCCGACCGTGTACGTCGTCGCCGGCACGACGTCGGAGACCGGCTGCGTCTCAAGCGCGGAGGCGACCGTGGTTCCCGGCCGCGTCGGGCTGTAGCGGATCCCGACATTGTCGGGGACGGTGATCGCCCCTGCCTGCGGGGACGCGGGCGCCTCGGCGGAGGGAGCGGAGGAGATCGGTGACGACTCCGGGGCCGCCGCCTTCGAGTTGCTGCAGCCGGGGCTTGAAAGGAGGAGGATCAGCGCGAGCGCGTGGACGCCCGCTGCGATTCCAAGGATCTTTAGTATTTTCATGGGGAAATTCTGCTTTTTTTGCCGGATGTGTGTCAGGTTGTCGGTTGTCTCTGCCAAGGCTATATCAAACTCGGGCCGCGTGCATCTCGGTGACCGCCCGCTCGAAGTGGTCGCCGCGCTCCTCGTAGTTCCTGAACATGTCGAAGCTGGAGAAGCCGGGGCTCAGGAGCACGCTGGCGCCGGGCTGGGCAGCCGCCGAGGCGGCGCGGACGGCGTCCTCGAGCGTCGGGCACACCGCGTGGGGCACGCCGACGGCGCCCAGGGCGGCGCCGAGCGCGGGGCCGGTCTCGCCTATGAGGACGGCATGCGCGAGACGGGGAGCGATCCTGCGCGCGAAAGCCGCGAGGTCCCCGCCCTTCGAGCGGCCCCCCGCTATCAGGACGACCGGGCCGCGGAACCCGGCGAGGGCGGCCTCGACCGCGTGGAAGTTCGTGGCCTTTGAGTCGTTCCAGAAGGTCACGCCGTCGATCGCCTCCACGCGCGCGAGCCGGTGCCGGCCCAGGCGGAATCCCCTCGCCGCCTCGTAGAGCGAGGCCTCGTCCAGGCCCTCCGCCCTCCACCAGGCCTCCGCCAGGATGAAGTTCTCCCTCTGCGGGTACGTCTCGAAGGGCGTCCCCGCAAGGCGCGGGTCGCCCGGCTGCCCCTCCGTCGCGACGTAGGCACCGGGCGGGAACGGCCGCCCGAACTGCGCCGCGAAGCGCACGACCGAGCTGCCCGCGAAGGAGCGGCCGGGCGGCGTGCGCAGCATGAGCTCCCACTTGGCCGCAAAGTACGCCTCCATGCCGGCGTGGCGCTCGAGGTGGTCCTCGGCGAAGTTCGTCCATAGGAGCCCGTCGGCGCTGAAATGCCCCAGCTGCTCGGCCTGGAACGAGCTCACCTCGCACACGGCCGTCAGCTCGGGCGCGCCCCCGTCCTCGTCGGCCACCACCCGGGTGAAGGGCAGGCCTATGTTGCCGGCGGCGAACGAGCGCCGGCCGGCGCCGTTCAGCGCGCGGGCGAGGAACTCCGTGAGCGTCGTCTTCCCGTTCGTGCCGGTGACCGCGATGACGCGGCCCCGCCAGAAGAGGGATGCGAAGTCGATCTCCGCCATGCAGATGCAGCCGGACTTGCGCGCGGTCTCGAGCCACGGGTGGTGGAGCGAGAACCCCGGCGAGAAGACCACGAGCCCGTGGCGGCGGGCCGCCTCCGGCGTGAAGTCGAGGCCGCCCTGGTCGTACACGACGGCCACGGCGCCCAGCCGCGACAGCAGGGCGACGGCCCCGGCGCCGCTCACGGCGCCGCCCATGACGGCGACGGGCCGGGTGAGCCGCGGGCTGAGGAAGTCTGGGATGGCGAGCGGCATCGTTCAGCGCAGCTTGAGGGTGCCGAGGCCCACGAGGGCGAAGATGAGGGAGATGATCCAGAAGCGCAGGACCACCTTGGTCTCCGGCCAGCCCCGCTTCTGGAAGTGGTGGTGGATCGGCGCCATGAGGAAAAAGCGCTTGCCAGCCCCCTGGAGCCTGCGGGTGGCCTTGAAATACCCGACCTGGATCACGACGGTGGCGGCCTCCCACACGAACACGCCGCCGACGATGATGAGGGTCAGCGGCTGCTGGACCATGAAGGCGATGACGCCGAGGAGCCCCCCGAGCGCGAGGGACCCGGTGTCCCCCATGAACACCTCGGCGGGATAGGAGTTGAACCAGAGGAAGGCGAGGCCCGCCCCGACGAGGGCGCCGCAGACGACCGCGAGCTCGCCCGTGCCGGGCACGAAGCTGATGAGCAGGTAGTCCGCGACCTTCACGTTGCCTGCCGCGTAGGCCATGATGCCGTAGGTGAGGGCGACCGTGATTGTGCAGCCGATCGCGAGGCCGTCCAGGCCGTCGGTCAGGTTGATCGCATTCGAGAAGCCGACGATCCAGAGGTAGACGAACACGGCGAGGGCGGCGATCGGCATGCTGGCGACCAGGGGATGCTTGACGAAGGGCACCCACAGCTCGCGGATCTTCTCCGAGCTCTCCGGGCGCATGAGGAGCGCCACGAGCGCCAGCGCCGTGATGAGGGTCTGGCAGAGGATCTTCGCCAGGGAGGAGATGCCGTTGCGGTTCTTGCGCACGACCTTCAGGTAGTCGTCGTAGAAGCCTACGGCGGTCAGGAGCGTGTAGACGAAAAGGGCGACGACCACCCACACGTTGGGCGCGGCCCACAGGAGCGAGCTCCCGAGCACGCAGGCGAAGATGAGGAGGCCCCCCATCGTCGGGGTGTTCTTCTTGTCGAAGCGGCTCGCGAGGTCGCCGGTCCGGTCGTCGTCGTAGTGCTGGCCGAACTTGAGCCGGCGCAGGTGCGCGATCAGCCAGGGGCCTATGAGGAACCCGATGAAGGTCGCGGTCCCGGCGGCGAGGAGCGTGCGCACGGTGATGTAGTGCAGCACCCTCAGCGGGCCGTACGCGGCGTCGTAGTTGGAGAGGAAGCTAAGCATGGGACGCCTCCGCGTACTCGGGCCCTGCGAAGGCCCGCTCGAGCTCGTGGCGCCTGCTTCCCTTGACGAAGACCGAGCCCCGGAAGGACGCGAGGTTAGCGGCCAGCTCCCCGACAGAGTCGGCGACGTCGATCTGGCCCGGCTGGGCCCCGGCCTCCACGGCGCCCTGGCGGATGGAGCCGGCGAGGCCGCCGATCGCGGCGAGGCGGTCGCCCGGCCGAAGGCGCAGCGACCGTCCGAGCTCGAGGTGGTAGCGGGGCGCCTCCGCGCCGAGCTCCTCCATGCAGCCGAGCACGAGCAGCCGCGGCTCGCCGCTCGGGGCCACGGCGTCGAAGGCGGCGAGCGCGTCCGCCATGGACGCGGGGTTCGCGTTGTAGCAGTCGAGGTAGAGCCTGCGCCCCTCGGAGACCCTCCATTCGCCCCTCAGCGGGGCCGGGTTCCAGGAGAGGAGCCGGCGCTCCATGTCCTTCCTCTGGACCCCGATCCGAAGCGCCGCGCAGAGGGCCATCGCCGTGTTCTGCGCCATGCCGTCGGTGACGCGCCTGATGGCGGCCACGACCGGGGGCGGCGGCCCGAACGCGAGCGCAATGACCGTCCTGTCGCCGGCATGCGCGGCCGAGAACGCGATCCGGCCCCTCTGCGGCACCTTGTCGCCGATCCGGGCCACCGGCTCGACGACGAGGCTCGCCATCGCGGGGAGCGCGCGGAACGCGGCGTAGGCCTCGCATGAGCCGGGGAAGACGCAGACGCCGCCCGTGCGCACGGACGCGGCCAGCACGGCCTTCTCGGCCGCCACGGCCTCGAGGGACCCGAGGTCCTGGAGGTGGGCCGGGCCGACCAGCGTGACGATGGCGAGGTCGGGCTCGATCATCTCGGCCAGCTTGGCCATCTCTCCCGGGGCGCTGATCCCCGCCTCGACGACGCCGTAGCGGTGGCGCTCGGGGTCCAGGCGGCAGAGCGTCAGGGCGACGCCGATCTGGTTGTTCAGGTTGCCCTCCGTGGCCATGACGCCCCCGGCCTCGCCCCCGAGGAGGACCGAGAGGAGCTCCTTCGTCGAGGTCTTGCCGGCGCTCCCGGTGATCCCAACCACGGTCCCGCGGAAGGCCCGGCGGTGCTCGCGGGCGACGGCCTGCAGCGCGGCAAGCGGATCCGCGACGACGAGCTGGGGCAGCGCGACAGCCGGATTCGCCCGCGAGACGATGGCCGCGCAGGCCCCGGCCGCGAGGGCCGCCCCCAGGAAGTCATGCCCGTCGCGCCTCGCCGTCCTCAGCGCGACGAACGCCTGGCCCGGGGCCACGCGCCTCGAGTCCACCGAGAACCCCGTGGGGGGCGCCAAGGGGCGCACCGACCAGTGACCGCCGGTCCACGACGCGAGAAGTTCTGTGTCGAAGGCAGGCATCAGGTCCGAAGCGCCTTCACGCCGATCAGCTCGCGCACGACCTGCCTGTCGTCGAAGGGGATCACGGTGTCGGCGAACTCCTGGTAACCCTCGTGGCCCTTGCCGGCGATGAGGAGGCTGTCCCCCTCCCTCGCGGTGTCCAGGGCCACGCTGATCGCCCTGCGGCGGTCGTCTATCCACTCGATCCTCGACGGGTCCGTGACGCCCTCCCTCATGTCGCCAAAGATCCTCTCGAGCGTCTCCCCGCGGGGGTTGTCGGCGGTGGCGAACGCCCTGTCCGCGAATTCCTGGACCGCCTGCACCATCCTGGGGCGCTTGGTCCTGTCCCTGTTGCCGCCGCAGCCGAAGACGACGAGCAGGCGGCCGGGCGTGATCGCCCTGAGCATGCCGAGCGCGTTGCGCAGGGCGTCGTCCGTGTGCGCGTAGTCGACGAGGACGTTGAAGGCCTGGCCCTCCTCGATCCTCTCCATGCGGCCCGGGACGCCCCGGAAGCCGCGGATCTTCGGGATGAAGACCGAAGGGTCGCGCCCGAGGCCCCACGCCGTCGCTGCCGCCGCGAGGAGGTTTGAGACGTTGTAGCGGCCGATGAGCGGCGACTCGGCCGCGACCGAGCCCCCGGGCCACGCCACGGTGAGCGAGGTGTCCCTGAAGTTGAGGACGACCCTCTCGGCGCGGACGTCCGCGCGCGGGTTCTCCCCGTAGGTGACCAGGCGCGCCGCCGGCACCTCGGCGGCGATCTTCGCGGCCAGCGCCTCGCCGTGGGCGTCGTCGAGGTTGACGACGGCCAGCTTGGGCACGTGCCCGGTGCCCCCGGTGAAGAGGCGCGTCTTCACCTCAAAGTACGACTCGAGGGTCTTGTGGAAGTCGAGGTGGTCGCGCGTCAGGTTGGTGAACACGGCGGCGGCGAACTCGAGGCCGAGCACGCGCTGCTGCGCGATCCCGTGGGAGCTCACCTCCATCACGGCGCTGCGGCACCCGGCATCCCGCATCTGGGCGAGCATGCCGAAGGTGTCGAGCGACTCGGGCGTCGTTCGGAACGAGGGGACCGTGCGGGCCCCGAGGTCGTAGCTGATCGTCCCCAGGAGCCCGACCCGCTCGCTCCCGTTCAGGAACTGCCGGATCAGGTGCGTGACGGTCGTCTTGCCGTTCGTGCCCGTGACGCCGACGACCGAGAGGTCGCGGTCCGGGAACCTGTAGTAGCGCTGCGAGACTCGCGCCAGCATCGCCCGGGGGTCGGCCACCTGGATGAAGGTCACCTTCGCCGGGGGGTGGGCGGGTATCTTCAGCGCGATGACGGCCGAGGCCCCGCGGCTGACCGCCTCGTCGACGAACGAGAGGCCGTCCGAGCGGAGGCCCGGCAGCGCGAAGAAGAGGTTGCCGGGAACGACACGGCGGCTGTCCATCACGAGGCCGGAGATCGGCCTCTCGAGGCTTCCCTTGACGGCGAGCGCCTCGGCCGCGCCTATGTAGTCGGAGAGTATGGGTGCCATTTTAAACGCGCGGTTGTATTCAAGATAGTCGGCAGTCCTGCGGCGCAAGGGCCGGTCGCGGAATGCGCGGACCAGCGCGTGGTCCTGGACGAGGTAGCCGATCACCGGGCCCCTCCCATCGCGAAGGCCTGGACCGGCTCGCCGTCGATCGCCGGTCGGGTCCCGAGGTAGGGTATGAGCCTCTCCCCCAGCCTCTTGAACACGGGCGCCGCCACGGTGTGCCCCCAGGCCTTTCCGCCGGGACAGCGCGCGTCGGCGTCGTCAATGATGACGGCGATGGCCACCTGCGGATTGCTCGCCGGAAAGAAGCCGACGAAGGAGGCCACGTCGTGCCTGTCGGAGTACCGCAGCACGGTGGCCCCCGAGGGAAGAGTGACCGGCTCCAGCTTCTGGGCCGTGCCCGTCTTGCCGGCGACCTCGAAGCCGGGGATCGTGGCCTCGATGGCCGTCCCCTCGGCCGAGACGACGCCGGTCAGCAGGTGTGCCATCATCTTCGCCGTCTGCTCCGAGATCACGCGGCGCTCCTCGATGCGGGAGAACTTGTAGAGGCGACCGCCGTTCGAGTCGTAGATCTCGCGGATGATCTGCGGCTTCAGGAGGACGCCGCCCGAGGCGATGACGCCCATGGCCTGCTGCATCTGGATCGCGGTCGCCGTGACGGACTGCCCCATGGGCATCCGGG
>Ga0265320_10003358_pt1 | contig 10794 bp, 5 predicted proteins | sample 4827metaG_FD_202087 | JGI IMG/M metagenome (GOLD analysis project Ga0265320, IMG submission 202087) | Rhizosphere microbial communities from Carex aquatilis grown in University of Washington, Seatle, WA, United States - 4-8-27 metaG | ecosystem: Host-associated > Plants > Roots > Rhizosphere >...
TCGTCGTGATGGGCTCCGCCGCGGGCGCGGTGGAGGAGACGGTCGACGCCCTGGTCGCCGCCGGCGAGCGCGTGGGCATGCTGCGCGTGCGGCTGTTCCAGCCGTTCCCCGCCGCCCAGATCCTGGCGGCGCTGCCGCGGACCGTGCGGGGCATCGCCGTCCTTGACCGGACCAAGGAGCCCGGCGCGGTCGGCGAGCCGCTCTACCTGGAGATGGTCGCGGCGCTCGCCGAGGGCATGGACGGCGAGGCGCCGCCCTTCGCCCAGCAGCCCCGCGTCATCGGCGGCCGTTACGGCCTCTCCTCCAAGGAGATGACGCCGGCCATGATCAAGCCCATCTTCGAGGAGCTGGCGGCGGAGAAGCCCAAGCGCCACTTCACGGTGGGCATCCACGACGACGTGACGCACCTCAGCCTGCCCATCGACACCAACTTCACCCACCCGCGCCCCAAGGGCGAGGTGCAGGCCGTCTTCCTGGGCCTGGGTTCGGATGGCACCGTCGGCGCCAACAAGAGCTCGGTCAAGATCATCGGCGAGGGCACCGACCTGTTCGTCCAGGGCTACTTCGAGTACGACTCCAAGAAGTCCGGCTCGGTCACCGTGTCGCACCTCCGCTTCGGGCCCCAGCCCATCCGCTCCACCTACCTGGTCAGTGGCGCCGACTTCGTGGCCTGCCACCAGTTCGGCCTGCTCTCCCACCTCGACGTGCTGGAGAAGGCGCGGCCGGGGGCGACGTTCCTGCTCAATTCGCCCTACGGGGCGGACGAGGTGTGGGAGCACCTGCCCGGTGGGGTGCGGCGCGCCCTGGTCGACAAGCAGATCGACTTCTGGATCATCGACGCGGCCGCCGTGGCGACCGAGGTCGGCATGGGCAGCCGCATCAACACGGTCATGCAGCCGTGCTTCTTCCAGCTGGCCGGGGTGCTGCCGCCCGCCGATGCCATCGCTCGCATCAAGGACGCCGTGCGCAAGACCTACGCCAAGCGCGGTGAGGCGCTGGTGGCCCGCAACTTCGCGGCCATCGACCGCTCGCTGGAGCGCCTGGTCCACGTCCCGCTGGGCCCCACGGCGCAGGCCATGCCGGTGGCCAGCCCGGCCATGGACGATCCGCGCGAGTTCGTGCGGCGTGTCACGGCGGCCCTCATCGCCGGCCAGGGCGACCACCTCCCGGTGAGCGCCATGCCGGTCGACGGCACCTTCCCCACGGGCACCACGAAGTACGAGAAGCGGGCCATCGCCCAGCAGATCCCCGTGTGGGACCCGACGATCTGCATCGACTGCGGCAAGTGCGCCATCGTCTGCCCGCACGCCACGATCCGCATGAAGGTCTTCCCCACGGCCGCGGTGGCCGGCGCCCCGGCCGACTTCAAGAGCAAGGAGTTCCGCTCCCACGACCTGCCCGACCATCGGCTCACGATCCAGGTCGCGCCGGACGACTGCACCGGTTGCGGCGTGTGCGTGGAGGTGTGCCCCGCCAAGAGCAAGACGGAGGTCCGCCACAAGGCCATCAACATGGAGCCCGTCGAGGCCCACCGTGACCTCGAGCGACCGCGCTGGGACTTCTTCCAGTCGATCGCGCCGCTGGACCGCAGCCTCGTCGCCCATGACACGGTCAAGGGCTCGCAGGTCCTGGAGCCGCTCTTCGAGTTCTCCGGCGCCTGCTCCGGGTGCGGCGAGACGCCCTACCTGAAGCTCGTCAGCCAGCTCTTCGGCGACCGCATGATCGTGGCCAACGCCACGGGCTGCTCGTCGATCTATGGCGCGAACCTGCCCACGACGCCCTGGACCGTCAACGGCCAGGGCCGGGGACCGGCCTGGGCCAACTCCCTGTTCGAGGACAACGCCGAGTTCGGCCTTGGCATGCGCCTGGCGCTCGACGCCCAGGCCGATCACGCGCGTGTCCTGCTGGCGCGCCTGGCGCCCGCGGTCGGCGCGGACCTGGTGCGGGAGCTGCTGGAGAGCAGCCAGGAGACGGAGGTCGAGATCGCGCTCCAGCGCGACCGCGTCACCCGCCTCCGGGAGCGGCTCGCCACGGTCAAGGGCCCCGAGCGCTCCGACGCGGAGCACCTGCTGGCGCTCGCCAGCGACCTCGTCAGCCAGGGCATCTGGATCATCGGCGGCGACGGCTGGGCCTACGACATCGGCTTCGGGGGGCTGGACCATGTCCTGAGCTCCGGCCGGAACGTCAACATCCTGGTGCTCGACACGGAGGTGTACTCCAACACCGGCGGCCAGGCCTCCAAGGCCACCCCGCGGGCGGCCGTGGCCAAGTTCGCCGCCGCGGGCAAGGCCACCGGCAAGAAGGACCTCGGCGCGATCGCCCGGGCCTACGGCAACGTCTTCGTGGCGCAGGTCTCCATGGGCGGCAGCGACGCCCAGACGACCAAGGCGCTGCTGGAGGCGGCGGCCTGGCCGGGCCCCTCGCTGGTCATCGCCTACAGCACCTGTATCGCCCACGGCATCGACATGTCGCAGTCCATGGCCCATCAGAAGGACGCCGTCAAGAGCGGCTACTGGCCGCTCTACCGCTTCCATCCCAGCGAGATCGCCGACGGCCAGCCGTTCAAGCTCGATTCACAGGCGCCGTCCATGCCGGTGGCCGAATTCATGGCCGCCGAGACCCGCTTCGCCGTCCTCCAGCGTACGCAGCCCGAGCGCGCCGCCGAGCTGGCCGTGCTGGCCCAGGCCGACATCGACGAACGGTGGCGCTATTACGACCAACTGGCGGGCATGTACCGCAGCGTCCCGCACGTCGACCGGCACGCCCCGCTGGGTGACCACGATGGCGCGGACGGCGCGGCGCGGACCGAGGACGAGGAGGCCCTGGCATGAGCATCGACCTGCGTACCGACTACCTGGGCCTGCACCTCCGCTCACCGCTCGTCGCGTCGGCCTCGCCGATGACCGGCGATGTCGCCATGGCCCGCCGGCTGGAGGACGCCGGTGTGGGGGCCATCGTGCTCCCGTCGCTCTTCGAGGAGGAGATCCTCAACGAGGAGATCGAGCTCAACCGGTCCCTCGAGACCGGGACCGAAACCTTCGCCGAGGCACTCGACTATTTCCCGGAGGTCGACGGCTTCGCCGATGCCGGCGAGCGCTACCTGCGCCGCCTCGAAGCCATCCGCCACCAGGCCTCCGTGCCGGTCATCGCCAGCCTCAACGCCACTTCGGCCGGCGGCTGGGTCGCCTACGCCAGGCGGATCGCCGACGCCGGCGCCGATGGCCTCGAGCTCAACGTCTACCGTCTGGCCACGGATCCCGCCCGTGGTGCGGCCGCCATGGAGGCGGCGGACCTGGCCCTCATCGCTGCGGTCCGGGCAGCGGTGACGATCCCCCTCGCCGTCAAGCTCAGCCCGTACTACACGGCGATGGCTGACTTCGCCGCCCGTGTCGTCGCCCAGGGCGCCGACGGGCTCGTCCTCTTCAACCGCTTCTATCAGCCGGACCTGGACCTGGATGCGCTCGAGGTGGTCAACCGCGTCGAGCTGAGCCGCTCCTGGGAACTGCGCCTGCCACTCCGTTGGATCGGCGTCCTGCGACCGCAGCTGGGGCCCGGCGTCGGGCTGGCTGCGACTTCTGGGATCCACTCGGGCACCGACGCCCTCAAGGCCCTCATGGTCGGCGCCGACGTGGCCATGATGACCTCGGCGCTCCTGCACGAAGGGCCGGAACACGTCCGCATCGTGGAGGCCGAACTGCGGTCGTGGATGGCCGACCACGAGTACGAGTCGGTCGGCCAGCTGCGGGGCAGTGCCAGCCAGACCGCGGTGGCCGATCCCGGGGCCTATGACCGGGCCAACTACATGCACACGCTGCACTCGTGGAGCACGCCCAGCGAGCTGACCCCCACGGCCGCCTCCTGAGGCCGCTCCGTGCGTGGTGAACCATCTGGCACGGGCCGCGCGTCTATTCCCGTGAAGGCCCCCTGAGCCCGGCATCAGCCGGACCGGCGGGCGGTCGGGAGGTCGGGATGAACGGGACGGGAGCGGCGCGGCTGCCGCGGCGCGTGACGCGCGCGATGAGCACCCTCGCGATGGCCGCGGTGATGGCAGGCTGCAGCGCGACGGCCACCAGCACGCCGACGGCGAGCCCCACGGCCGTGCCCACCGCGAGCCCATCCCCATCGGCCACGGCGGCCCCGTCCGCCACGGCCACCACGTCACCCGCGCCGACCGACACCCCGGCCCCCAGCAGTACGCCGAGCCTCCCGCCGATGGGCTGGTCCGCGCCGCAGGCGGTCGGGCCGGCGCTCAAATGCGACACGTACGCTGAGTCGGCGCTCGTGGTGGCCATCGATGCCGCCAGCGGCGACCATGCGGCCTATTCCTGCGACGGCCTGATCCGCCTCACGGAGTCCAGGGCCGGCAGCCCCACGTGGGCCACCAGCAGCATGCCGCTGCCGGCTGGTGAGAAGGACCTGGATCCGCAGCTGGCCGTCGACGGGAGCACGCTCTACGTGGCCTACACGCGGGTCGTCCCGGAGGAGGGTTGCGGCTCCGATGGTTTCAGCGATGTGAGCGTCTGGTATCGCAGCAGGGCGCTGGCGGGCGGTGCCTGGTCGGTGGCCCGCCAGATCGGCAAGAGCGGTGAGCACCTCGACGCCCTGCGCGTCGTCGTCGGCACCATCCATGTCGCCGTCCATGGCGGGGCGAGCATGGTCTACGAGACGGTGCACGGTTCGACCGCTCACCGCTACACGATCGCCGACCTCACCGGCATGTCGGTGCCCGCCCTGCGCGTCGGTGACGACGGCAAGGCCCGCGTGGCCTATGAGCCCGGCGATGGCGGGATCACGTTCGGGACCTTCACCGGGTCCGGCTTCGCGACCTCCCAGGTCGCCGGCAGCGAGGAGGGCTGGGACCCCGTCATGGTCCTCGGCAAGGGCGACGCTGCATACCTGCTGTGGAACCGCAGCCCTGAGCCGGGCGGCTGTGTCATCCGCGATGCCGAGCCCACCGACGGGACCTACTTCAGCACCGACGCAGGTGGCGCGTGGCACACAAGCCGGCTTACCCCACTCGTCGGCGAGGCGTCCCTGACCGTGGACACGAGCACGGGCACGGTGGATGCGGTGGTCAGCGGCAGCGACGACTACGACGCCCCACGCGTCGAGGGGTTCGCCTACTTCATGGGCCCGGCTGGCGGTCCTTGGGTCCAGACCATGCTCCTGCCCGCTGAGGTCCAGTCGCCGGTGATCAAGCTGGACACGGCCACCGGCGCGCTGCTCGTGATGTACGAGACGACCGCGGCCAACGGCACGACCCAGAGCTACGTCATGCGCCGGCCCTGAGCGCCCGTCGTTGACACCCTTCGGGGGCCCGCCTAGACTCGCGCTCCACAACTGAAGACGGCTGTGATCGGGACGAGTACCCGACGATCCTCGGCCAAGAGAACCGGCGGCTGGTGCGAGCCGGAGCGAGGGCGGCGGTGAATGGACCCGGGAGCCCCGGACCGAACGACGGGCCAACCCCCGCCGACTAGGCTCCGGCGCAGAGCGCCAGCGTTATCAGGGCAGCACCGATCGACCGCCGCGCGGTCCGTCGGCAGAGCGCGACGACCGGACCGGTCGTCGAAGGCGGGTGGCACCGCGGAAGGCACGACCTTTCGTCCCGGATGGACGAAAGGTCGTCGTGATTCCGGGACCGAACCCGGGCGAGATGAGGGAACCAGCAGCACCATGGCCCTGCCCGACCCGCTGAGCATCACCGAGGCGCGCCGCCTGGCCGGCAGCGCCGACACGATCCTGCTGCGCGCGTCCCGGGCGGCAGACCTGGAGACGCCCATGGGCGCCCTCCTGCGCCTGGACGACGGCGGGCCGTGCTACCTCCTCGAGTCGGTCGAGGGCGGCGAGCGCGTGGGGCGTTATTCGTTCCTTGGCGTCTCGCCGCGCCGCATGCTGGAGGTCTCGGGCACGACGGCGCGCATCGTCACGCGCCCGCTCTCCGTCGATGCCTACAGCCCGGACCTGCCCGCGACCAGCGGCGAGGCGACGGATCCGCTGGCTGCCCTGCGCGCCTTCGTGCCCCGCCGCCGCGTCGCCCCCACCAACGAGATGCCTCGCTTCACGGGCGGAGCGGTGGGCGCCCTGGCCTACGACGCGGTCGGCAGCTTCGAGCCGGTGCCCCAGCCGAGCAAGGATCCGGTCGGGGTGCCGCTGGCGGCCTTCCTGGAGACCGACCTCGTGCTGGTCTTCGACCACCTGACCCAGACCCTCTCGGCGATCGCCTCGCTCCATACGGACGCGCCAGACCTGGAGGGCCGCTACCGCATCGCCGAGCGGGCCATCTTCGAGGCCCTGGAGCGGACGCAGCGACCGAGTCGGTCGGAGCTGGAGGTGGCTGTGGCGCGGACCACGCCGGGCGCCGCGCCCGCCCAGCCGGCAGCGGCTCCGCAGGCGGCCGTGGAGGCGAGCCTGAGCCGGGAGGCGTACGAGGCGGCGGTCGTGGCGGCCAAGCAGGCCATCGCGGCCGGTGAGGCGATCCAGATCGTGCTCGCCCGCCGCCAGACGATGGCGCTCCCCGTGCGTCCCGATGGCAGGCCGCTGGGTGGCCTGGACCTCTACCGAGCGCTGCGGCGCATCAACCCCAGCCCGTACCTCTTCTACGTGCGCCACCCGGCCTTCGAGGTCGTGGGCGCCAGCCCCGAGCTCCTCCTGCGCGTGGAGGGTGACGCGCTGACCACGCATCCCATCGCCGGGACGCGGCCACGGGGCGGCGACGAGCGCGAGGACGAGCGCATCGCCGACGAGCTGCAACGCGACCCCAAGGAGCGGGCCGAGCACGTCATGCTCGTCGACCTGGGCCGCAACGACCTGGGCCGCGTGGCGGTGGCCGGCTCGGTGGCCGTGACGCGCTACATGGAGGTCGAGCGCTACAGCCACGTGCTGCACCTGGTGAGCCACGTGGAGGGCCGGCTGCGCCCGGGATTGGACGCCCTGGACGCGCTGCGCAGCGTCTTCCCGGCCGGCACGCTTTCCGGCGCCCCCAAGGTGCGGGCGATGCAGCTCATCGCCCAGCTGGAGCGGGAGCGCCGCGGCATCTACGGCGGGGCCGTCGGCTACCTGGGTTATGACGGCAACCTGGACACGGCCATCGCCATCCGGTCGGCGGTCCTGCGTGAGGGCGCGCTGCACCTCCACGCCGGGGCGGGGATCGTGGCCGGCAGCGTCCCCGCCAGCGAGTTCGAGGAGACCGAGCACAAGGCGGCGGCCATCCGCGGCGCGCTCGTGGCGGCCGCCCAGGCGACCGGTGCGACGAACGCCGTCGGCGATGACGTGCCCCGTGCCGGGGTGGCCACGTGATCCTCGTCATCGACAACTACGACAGCTTCACCTTCAACCTCGTGCAGGCGCTCGAGGTGGCCGGCGCCACGCTGCGGGTCGTACGCAACGACGCCCTGGACCGGGAGCAGCTGGAGGCCCTGGCCCGCGACGCGGCCGCTGGCGAAGGGCCGCTCGACGACCGCCTGGCCGGCATCGTCATCTCGCCCGGTCCCGGAGAGCCCAGCTCGGCGGGCGTCTCGGTGGCCGCCGTGGACGTGGCCGCTGCTTGGCACATCCCCCTGCTGGGGGTGTGCCTGGGCCACCAGTGCCTGGGGGCCGCCTTCGGTGCCGCGATCGTCCGCGCGCCGTCCCTGGTGCATGGCGAGGCCAGCGAGATCATCCACGACGGGCAGGGCCTGCTGGAGGGCCTGCCATCGCCCTTCCCGGCCGCCCGGTACCACTCGCTGACGGTCGACGAGAGCACCCTGCCTGAGGCCATCGAGGTCACCGGCCGCACCGCCGAGGGTGTGGTCATGGCCATGCGCCATCGGACCCTGCCGCTGGAAGGCGTGCAGTTCCACCCCGAGTCGGTGCTCACGCCCGAGGGGCCGCGCATCCTGGCCAACTTCCTGCGCCGGACCGGCCAGGGGCACGCCGACGTCCTTGATGCGGCCGCCGAGACCGGCTTCGCCACGCACGGCCTGGCCACGCCCGCGGGTACAGCCCGATGAGCGACGCGGTCCGCGCCGCGCTGGCGGCGATCGTGGAGGGGAAGAGCCTCAGCCGCGAGGAGGCTCGCGCGGCCATGACGCAGGTGATGGACGGCGAGGCGACCCCGTCGCAGCTCGCGGCGCTGCTCATGGCGCTGCGCATGCGCGGCGAGACGGTGGAGGAGCTGACCGGGTTCGCCACGGTCATGCGCGAGCGGGTCCTGCGGGTCGTCGCGCCGCCCGGGACGATCGACGTGGTGGGCACCGGCGGTGACGGCAGCGGCACGTTCAACATCAGCACCGCCGCGGCGATCGTGGTGGCCGCCACGGGCGTGCCGGTGGCCAAGCACGGCAACCGGGCCATCACCTCCGCCTCCGGCTCCACGGACGTCCTGGACGCGCTGGGGGTGACGGTCGAGCAGACGCCGGAGGCGGCCGCCGAGGCGCTCCGCGAGGACGGCTTCGCCTTCCTGTTCGCCCCGGGCTTCCACCCGGCCATGCGCCACGCGGGACCGACCCGCCGCGAGATCGGCGTGCGCACCGCCTTCAACCTGATCGGGCCCCTGACCAACCCCGCCGGCGTGCGGCGGCAGCTGCTCGGCGTGGCCGACGTGACGGTCGCCGCGGCCATCGCGGCCGTGGCCCGTGAACTCGGCACGGACCGCACCTTCGTGGTCTGCGGCGACCGCGTGGACGAGCTGCCGCTCGACGGCAGCGGCGTCATCTACGACGTACGCCCCGAGGGCATCACCCGCCAGGCGGTGACCGCCGGCGACCTGCGGGGGCTGGGCCTGCCGGTCGTGCCTACGGAAGCCCTTCGGGGCGGGTCGCCGGACGAGAACGCGCGCCTCATCGAGGCGCTGTTCGGTGGCGCCGAGGGACCGCGTCGGGCCGTGGTCGTGCTCAACGCGGCCGCCGCGCTACAGGTCGCCGGCCGCGTCGCCACGCTTCGTGCGGGCACCCAGCTGGCCGCCCGGACGATCGACTCGGGCGCGGCCGCGGCGCTGCTGGCCCGCCTGCGCGCCCGACGGGCCGCGGCCACGGCCCAGGCGGCCCCCGCATGACCGCCGTCGCATCGCCCCCCCGCCCGCCGGCCGCGCGGCTCGGCGTGCTCGGCGAGATCGCCGCCCAGCGCCGCGCGGACGTGCTCGCCGAGTTCGGCGCCGCGTCGTTCCGGACCATGCGGCGCGACGCCCGGGGCGCGCCGCCGGTGCGCCCGTTCGCGGAACGCCTGGCGGCACCGGGGCTGCACCTCATCGCGGAGGTCAAACGCGCGTCGCCCTCGGCCGGCCGTCTCGCGCCCGCCGGCCTCGACATCGCGGCCCAGGCCCGTGCCTACGCGGCCGGTGGTGCGACGGCCATCTCGGTCCTCTGTGAGGGCCCGCACTTCGGTGGCTCCCTGGACGACCTGCGGATCGTGCGCGAGGCGGTGGCCCTGCCGGTGCTGGCCAAGGAGTTCGTGGTCGACCCACGGCAACTCCCGCAGGTGCGTTCGGCGGGCGCCGACGCCGTGCTGCTGCTGGCCGCGCTGCACCCCGCGGCCCGGCTCGCCAGCCTGGTCCGGCAGGCCCTGGACCTGGGTCTGGAGCCACTCGTCGAGGCCCACGACGAGCGGGAGCTGGATCGGACCCTTGGCACGGCGGCACGGGTCATCGGGCTCAACGCACGCGACCTGCGGATCCTGGCGGTCGACCCCGTCCGGGTGCTCGCGCTGGTCGACCGGGTGCCCGCCGACCGGGTCGTGGTGGCCGAGTCGGGGATCCGCGAGGCGGCTGCTGTGCGCGACCTGCGCGCCCTGGGCGTCGACGCCGCGCTGGTGGGCGAGGCGCTCATGCGGGCGACCCACCCGGAGGCGATGGTCCGCGCCCTGGTCGAGGCGGGCGCGGTGCCCGACGACCCGGCCGCCGCCGCGGGCGCGCCGCTGGTCAAGATCTGCGGCGTCACCGACCAGGCAGGGCTGCTGGCCGCCGTGCGGGCCGGGGCCGATGCCGTCGGGCTGAACGTCGTGCCCGGCACGCCGCGCTGCCTCGAGTTGCGGGAGGCCGCGGTCCTCGCCGACCTGCTGCGCGCCTCACGCGCCGGTCCGACCCCGCGCCTCGTGGCCGTCACCGCCGAGGCCTCAGCGGCCCAGTTGGCGGCCATCGTCCAGGCGCTCGATCCCGACGTCGTGCAGTGCTCCGGGAATGAGCCGGGGGAGGTCGTGGCGACCGTGAGGCGGCCGGTGTGGAAGACGGTCCACCTCGAGCGCGCCCGGGAAGACGCGACGAAGGGGCGGACCGACGCCTTGGCGGCCGTCCCGGGCATCGTCGCCGGCATCCGGACCTGGCTGGCGGCCGCGCCGGTGGAGCGCGTCCTTCTGGACACCGCCGGTGGGCCGCACGCCGGCGGCACGGGTGTGGCGGTGGATCGAGCGGTCGCCGCGGCCGTGGCCCGTGAGGTGCCGGTCATCCTCGCCGGCGGCCTCGAACCGGCCACGGTCGGCGAGGCGGTGCTGGCCGTGCCGGCCACCGGCGTCGATGTCGCCTCCGGCACCGACCTGCCGCGTCGGGCCGGGCAGCGCCCGCGCAAGGACCCGTTCAAGGTGGCGCTCTTCGTCAAGCGTGCCCGCGCCGCCCGCTTCGATCGCCCCACGGTCGCCGCCCGCCCGACCCCCGTCGCGACGGGCCTGCTGGAGGTCGACGCGCGCGGCCGCTGGGGCACGGACCGCGCCTTCGGCGGCCGCTACGTGCCCGAGACCCTTGTCGCGGCCCTCGAGCAGCTCGAGACGGCCTGGGCGGACATCCGGGTCGACCCGCGCTACTGGGCCCAGCTGCGCGAGCTGGGG
>Ga0265320_10003365_pt1 | contig 10784 bp, 7 predicted proteins | sample 4827metaG_FD_202087 | JGI IMG/M metagenome (GOLD analysis project Ga0265320, IMG submission 202087) | Rhizosphere microbial communities from Carex aquatilis grown in University of Washington, Seatle, WA, United States - 4-8-27 metaG | ecosystem: Host-associated > Plants > Roots > Rhizosphere >...
TGCACCGGATTGAAATCGCCGGTGAGCTTCGCGAAGTCGAGACCGGCGTTCCCCGCCAGCGACCAGCGCGCCAGCTCGCGCGCATGACCGGGAACGGTCGCCACTTCCTTCTTCTTCGTCTCGCCGCTTTCGGAAGCACTCTTCTTGCCGCCGCCGAGCGGGACGATCGCATACAGGTGCGCGGTGATCGCGGCCGGGGCGCTCCGCGTCCCGGTCACGATTTTCTGATGGAGCACGGCGCGGCGGCCGTCGTCGTCGATGTCCTCGAGCCGCGCGGTGACTTCCAGCTCCTCGTTCGCCGGCAGCGGCTTCGCGATCTCCACCCGACAACCGCCGTTCAGCACCCTCATGAGCGGATACGGAATGCCTTCGAGGGTGCGCGCGGCGAGCGCGAAACCCCACTGCGGGAAAAGATGCGGTGGTAGCACGTCCCGGTAAGCACCGGGATTGCCGCCCACGTGGCGCAGGTAGTCGCGCACCAGAGCCGGGGCGCGCGGACGGAGGCGTGCGCTCAGCTCGGGGCCGGGTGTGGTCACGCCGGCGCCGCCGCCGGCTCTCTTCTTGCCACCCATCGCCGAGAACGCGGTGCGCCCAAGCGACGCGATCACCGGACCCTGGTGGAGCACGTATCGCAGCGGGATCGACATGGCGGCATCTCCGACGACGCAACGTCAGCTGGCGGCCTTCACCTGGGACCCGCTGCTCGCGGTCTCGCCGCCGCCGAGCTGGGCGAGCAAGCGCTCGCCGGTCGAGACGATCTCGTCGTGCAGGAACCGGCAACGGGGCTCGGCACGCTCCAGGTAGCGCTCCGCCACCTCGCGGCGCTCGGGAAACTTGGCGGCCTGCTCGCACAGGAGCTCGCCCACGGCTTCGTCGATGAGGATCCGGGTCAGGCGCTCGGCGTGCAGCATCGCCAGGGCGAAGTCGCGCTTCGGGTTCCAGTCCTTGGCGAAGAGCCTGGGCCATTGCGTGATCGGTTTGCCCTGAAGCTGACGCGCCTTGGCACCGGCGGTCTTGAGCACCAGATGCTGCTGCGCCGCCAGCGACAGCGACTGGATCCGAGCCAGGCGCTTCACGAGTGGGTCCTTCGAGGAGAGCGCGCGCCAGCGCGCCTGCGCCAGACGCCGCACGAAACGCTGCGGGTTCTTGAGGATGGCGCCGAGCGTGTCCTTCATCGCCATGAGCGACTGGATCTGGCTGGTGCCCTCGTAGATCGGCATCACCATCGCGTCGCGCAAGAGCTTCTCGACCGGGTACTCGCGGATGTAGCCGTTGCCGCCGTGAATCTGCACCGCGCGCCGCGCCATCTCGACCGCCTTCTCGGCGGCCAGGTACTTGAGCAGCGGCGTCAGCCGGCGCGCCACCTTCTTGTGATGGCGGACGCGGCGCGCCAGCTCGTCCTTGTCGGCGCCACCCACTCCGGCCACGTAGTCGGCGAAGAGCGACAGCTTGGTCGCGAGCTCCTCGTGGTAGGCACCCACCATCGCGAGCGCCCGGATGCCCTGCACGTCGGTGCGCATCTCGTCCAGGTAGTCGGCGATCATCTCGTGGCGGTCGATGGTCTTCCCCATCGAGCCGCGCTCCGACGCGTAGTGCTTGGCGGCGCGATACGCGGCCTCGCACATGCCGAGCGACTCGAAGCCCACGCCCAGGCGCGCGTTGTTCATGAGCGTCAGCATGTACTTGAAGCCCTCTCCGCGCTTGCCCACCAGCTGCGCGGGAGCGCGCTCGAAGTCGAGCGAGCAGGTGGCGGAGCCGTGGTGGCCGAGCTTCTCCTCGATGCGGCCGAGCTTCACGATGCGCCTGCGGGTGCCGTCGGGCAGGTCCTCGTAGGTCGGCACCAGGAACATCGAGAGACCGGCAAGACCGGCGAACGGATCGTCGCCGCTCTGGGGCTTTTCGGTGCGCGCGATCACGAAGTGGTACTTCCCGTGGCCCGAGGTGATGAAGATCTTCTGGCCGGTCACGAACCAGCTGCCGTGCTCGTCCTGCTCGCCCACGCAGCGCAAGGCCGCCATGTCGCTGCCGGCGTCGGGCTCGGTGATGTCCATGGCGCCCCACGCCTCGCCGCGGATGATCTCGCCCAGCTCCTTGGCCCAGCGGGTGCTCGCGATCTTGCCGCCCGCGACGTCGAATTTGGTGGTGCCTTCGAGCACCGAGAACACCAGCATCGCGAGCGCGATCCCGCCGTGGAAGCTGTGGTGCGCCATCACCGAGACGTCGCCGCGCGCCATGATCTCGGCGTTCATGAAATAGAGAATCGCCGGAGTGTTCTGGCCGCCCAGCTCGCGAGGCACGCACATGCCGTGCAGCTCGAGCTCCTTCAGCTTGTCGAAGATGCCCTGCAGGCGCGGCGGGAAAACACCCTCGCCGTTCTCGAGTTTGACGCCCTGCGCGTCGATCTCGGCCGCGGCCGGCGCGATCTCGTCGGCGACGAAGCCGCCCACCAGCTCCAGGATGTCCTTGTAGAAGGCGAGTGCCTCCGCCGGGTTCTTGAAGCCGTCGGCGCTCTTCCAGCCGTACTCGGTGGCTTCCACCAGCGGCGCCCAATCGATGCCGCGCTCCACGTAGAAGCGCAGATCCTCGTTGTCGGTGTAGTAGTTGGACATGACTACCTCCGCGCCCGCGCTCGCGCGGGCTTGGTGTTGCGCGCCGGCGGCCGGCCGTTGCGCTTGGTGGTGCGGGTCGGCGGGACGCGAGTCCTCGCCGCCGGATTCGGTTTCGAGTCGAGAAACAGCGCATCACGGGCGACGCGCACCAACTCGCGCGAGAGCCGCTCGGGTCCACGATCCCCAGCGGAGCCGGCGCTCACCAGCCCTCCCAGGATCTCGCTCGACGCGATCCCCGCCACGATCAGGTTGGTGATCACCACGATGTAGGCCTCGGGATCGAGCGCCGCCCGGACCACGCCCAGCTCCTGCCCTTTGCGCAGATAGCGTGAGATCACGTCCACCCACGGCGCCAGTTGCTTCGCGAGCCGCTCGCGCATCTCGGACGGATGGTCGAGCAGCTCGCGCACGATCAGCCGCGCCCGGTTGGGATCGACGGTGAAGAAGCTCACAGCCTCACGCACCACGGCGTCGAAGAGCTCGTCGCCGGCGGTGGCGGCCATGAGCAGCCGCGGCAGCACGTCGTTCCAGCGAGTGAGCAGCGCGTCGAGCACTGCCTGACGCAGCTCGTCCTTGGACGGGAAGTGGTAGAGCAGCGATGGCTTGCGGACGCCCACGGCGTCGGCGATCTGCTGGAGTGGCGTCGAATCGAAGCCCTGCGCGGCGAAGAGCCGCGTGGCCGCCTCGAGGGTCCGCGATCGCACGTCAGCCGGACGCTCGGACGGATCCCGGCCGTTCGGCACCGAGGAGTCGGGGGTGGGCTTCATGACGTCTACCGTGAAGTCGTCAGTTGTCTACCAGATGGTAGACGCTGTTCGGCCATCCTGTCAACGCGGTGCGTCAGCGAATCGCTCGATCGAGCCACCGTCGGGCGCCCGGGCCTCACTCCCGGCCCGTTCACCCCGAGCCTTTCTCTTGACCGCCCATACGCAAAGACCCTATCGTCGCGCGCCCGGATTCTTCTCGGAGGGGAGAATGATTCCGACGCGCTCGATCTCCGCCTATCTCGCTCATCGTCCGCGCAGGGGACGCGCGCTGGCCGCGTTCGCCGGCCTGGCGCTCCTCGCCGCGCGCACGCGGGCATCCGCCTTCGACTACGACGTCGACGGCTTCACCCGCTTCACCGAGCACTGGAACGAGAACCTGCCGCTCTCGCCGGCGGGACTGCCCACCCAGGAAGAGTGGGTGGACATGCGGATCTCGGTGACACCGCGGCTTCACCTCGGCGAAGACCTCGTCGTGGCGGCGCGCGTCGACGCGCTCGACGGGGTGATCGCCGGCGACGGCCGCGACGACCTCGACGTGCTCGCCGGGCTCGGTGACGCCACCGGCACCCGCGACCGGAACGGAAAGCAGCTCGACTCGATCGAGCTCGACCGCGGGTGGATCGAGTACACGCCGTCCTTCGGCCTGTTTCGCGTGGGCCGCCAGGGATCCGACTGGGGGCTCGGCATTCTCGCCAACTCGGGCGGCGACAAGCTCGAGTGGGGACTCGCCGGGAACGGCCCTGGAACCGGCGACACCGTCGATCGCGCGTCGTTCGTGACCGACCTCTTCCAGTGGCTCGACATCCCCCGCGATCACCTGCTGCTCGGCGGCGCTTACGACCGGGTCCACGAAGGCGACCTTCTGATCCGCGCCGACGACGTGAGCGAGCTGGTGGCGAGCGTCCTCTACACCAACGGCACCATCCGCCCTCGCGAAACCGGCACCCGCGAGGCGGGTCTCTACGCGATCTACGTGCTCAACCACGATGCCCACGCCGATCTGGGCGTGATCGATTTCTACGGGCGCCTCGAGCTCGGCCCCGAGCGCTACAACCTCTTCGGAGAGATCGAAGGCGCCTGGACGGTCGGCTCGGCGGACCGCCGCGGCCTGGTCTCCGACTCGTTGCTCGACGATGCCGTCACCACGGCCACCTCCGCCTACACCGACGCACTGGTGAAGACAGGACTGGACGCCGATTCCGCCGCCACGCGCGCAGCGCAGATCGCGCACCACGGCAGTCCGGCGGCCGGCGAGCGCGCGGCCATCACTCCCGACCTGGTCACCGACCTCGAATCGAGAGGCTTGTCGGACGACGTGGCGCTGGCGACCGCCGACCGGATCGCGCTCTCAGGCGTCGACACCATCGCCTCCGACACCGTCACCTCGCAGGCGCTGGGCGGTGTGCTGCGCTCCGGCATGCGGATCGGGCCGCTCAGAGCCGGTGTCGAGATCGGCGGCAGCCGGGCGCTCGCGAGCGACGACGTGACACCACCGATCGTGGGGCCGATGGGCGCCAACAAGAGCCAGATCGCCAGCGACGCGATCCGCACCGAGCTCGAGGCGCGCGAGCTCGAGGCGGCGCTCACGGGACGGCGCGCGTCGCTCTTCTCGTTCGACCGCGAATACGATCCAGCGCTCATCCTGTTCGACGAGGTGGGACCGCTCGGCTCCGACGGCAGTCCCACGGTCGCCAACGCGTTCTACGTGAAGCTCTCGGGCCAGATGGAGATCCTCCACGGCTTCGACGCCTTCGGGCTCGTCGTCTACGGGCAGCTCGCCCGCAAGGTGGAGCGATTCCGCGTCGAGTGCGGACCGCCGGCCGATTGTCGCGCGAACCTGTCGGCGCAGGTGGTGCCCGCGGGCGCGGCGGACGAGCTCGGCGTCGAGATCGACGCCGGCATCACGTATCACCTGAACGACTACCTCACGGCGGAATTGCGGAGCGGCTTGCTGATTCCTGGACAAGCGTTCGGCCCCGGGGCCCACGACGTGTTCGCGATCCGCCCGCAGATCGGCGTCGAGTGGTGAGCGGATCACCCCACGCCGCGAAGCTCGAGGACCAGACCGGCCAGAAACGCGGCGCAAGCGAGCACGAAGATCGCGACCAGCAGTCCGGGCCAGGGGCTCTTCGGGTCCGTGCCATATGCGAAGCCCACTCGCGAGAGCGATCCGCTGGTGGCGTCGAGGTGATAGAGCGGCAGCCCGCCGAACGCGAGCCAGTACTCGAGTAGCTGGCGGCGGGTCTCGTTCTCGGCCGGTGAGCGCACGCCTACTCCGCTTTTCACCTCGACCAGCCCGAGCGTTCCGCCGCGCCGCACCAGGTAGTCGGCGCGAACCGGGCATTCGACGCGCTCTCCGTCGACCTCGACGTGAGCGACGGCCTCCACTTGAGCGTCGATCACCTCGAAGCCGAGCGCGCGCAGCCGGTGCACGGCATCGCTCTCGGCGACGCGCCCCGCGCGGAACCGGCGCACCACGCGGGCGCGCGCCCGGGACCGTTCCGCGAGGGCGCCCAAGACCGCCCCGGCGAGCAACCCGACGCCGAGCGCCACGGCCGCGAGGGCGGCGGACGCGGCCTGGCCGTGAAACGCGGCGCGGAGGAGGTCGAGCGGAGTCGAGCCGGCCGTCAGTACTCCTGGGTGGTGATCACATCGGCGAAAGTCTGCGCCATCACGTCGTAGCCCGAAGCGTTCGGATGCAAGCCGTCGAAGAGCAGCGACGAGATGTCCGCGCTGCCCGTGTGGGTCTGGAAGGCCTGCTCCATGTCCACGAACAGCGAGCCGGTGTCGCTCGCGACCGGGATGAGCGCCGCGTTGAGCTCGTCGATGTACGCGTTGCGCTCGTCCACCGGCGGCCCCTCGCGGCCGCAGCACACGTGGGTGATGCCGGAGATGATCGCCTTCGCTCCCGACACCTGTACCCGCGAGATGATCTGCCGCATGTTGTCGGTGAAGTCGTGCACCGTGACTCCCTCGAGACTATCGTTGGCGCCGAACAGCACGATCACCAGGTCCGGGTGATCGGCCGCGAGGTCGTGGTCGATGTGATCGACCCCGTCCGCGGAGACGGTGCTGGGACGCCCGCGGTTGTCCATCGCGTCACGCGGGACCCCGAGCAAGTCGGCGAGCCGCGGCAGGTAGCCGGCGGCGTCGGGATTCGAGTCGTAAACCGGGTCGCCGAAGCCGGCGGTGACCGAGTCGCCCTCTCCCATGATCGTGTTGCCGGGGATGATGCCGTTGCAATTGTGGTCCTTGCCGCCACCGAAGACTTCGGGCGCGCCGGGGTATGTGGTCGGATCTTCGTCGTCGCAATCGGGCCCCGGGTCGGTGCCGCCGATGTTGTGGACGAAGCCGTCGTGGTCGTCGTCGTTCACCTGGATGCCGTCGCAGTTGTTGTCGATGCCGTCGCTCGGCACCTCGGTGGCGCCGGGGTTCACCTTGGGATCCTGATCGTTGCAGTCGGTGCCGCCCGGGAAAGCGGCGCTGCCGTAGCCGTCGTGATCCTCATCCGGGATGTCGAGGCCGTCGCAGTTCTGGTCGATGCCGTCGTTGGGGATCTCCGTGGCGAGCGGCGAGATCGACGGGTCCGAGTCGTTGCAATCGAGCGGCGCGGCCACGCCATCGCCGTCGGCGTCGATGGAGAAGTCGGTGATCGGCTGGAAGGCCACCAGCTTCTGGCCGTCGAACTCGTCCACCTTGTCCACGACGGCGGAGAACTTGCCATGCTCCGAGGTCTGAAAGTGAACCAGGTTGCCGTCCACCACCGGCGCCGACACCAGCGAGCGAGCGTCCACCAGCAGCGACATCCCGCCTCGCGCCGTGACCAGGATCTGCTCGCCGTCTCCCACGTATTGCTCGGAGAACACTTCCTCGGGTGCGACGCTGATGTCGAAGGCGCCCTTGGCCGGGCCGAGGGCGATCGCGTAGGGGTCGGCGAGCGGCGGTAGCTCGCGGGCGTCGTAGCCGATCGTGAGATCCGGACTGCCGCTGAAGGCCAGCGCCAGCGCCAGCGGACCGAGCTCGCCGCCGTGTCCGATCATCGACACGCCGCCGGCGGCGTCGATCCGCGCGGCCTCGACGTCGCCGCTCAGGTAGAGCGGGTTGTGGGGCGGTCCGCCGCCACTTCCGCCGCCGGCCCCGCACGCCGCGGTGACCGTGGAGAGCAACACGGGAATGCAGGCAGAGCGGAGGCCGCGCGCAAGCCTCGACGATCGCGTCATTCGGACCATGACGTCTGACACCTCGATTGTGGGTTACCGCGTACCGCGAGCCGAGCCCGGCGGGCCGGGCGAAAGCGGCGCAGAATAGCACTGGCCCTCCCATCGAAACCAACGCAAGTGCCTTGGTTAACGCGGGACGCAGCGGGACTTCGTCTTTCCGGTCCCGCCGGGCGGGGCTAATCTCGCCGGTCGGCGGCGCGCCGCGCGCCGCGGCAAAGACGGGGCGAAGAACACGTGAGCGACCAAGGGCGAACGAGGTCCGTGCTGGCGGCCATCGCGGCGGTGGGACTCGCCGCGCTGGCGGTGTGGCTCTGGCCGAAGATGCGCGCGGCGCCTCCAGCCGCGGCGCAGCACCCCGCCTCCCACGCGACCGCGGCCCCGGCGGCGGATTGCGCCTCGGGCGACACCTCGTGCTCGATCCCGAAGCCGGCTCCATCGGTGGTCGAAGTCCCTCCCCAATCGAGCGCCCAGGCCGGGGCCCCGATGGATCCGGCCACGGCACGCGCGAAATTCGACGAGATGCTGAAGAGCCCCGGCGTTCAGCAGCTGCTCGCCCGGCAGGTTCACAGCCAGCTCGAGGAGATCGACGCGGCGTTGCACCTGACGCCGGAGCAGAAGGCCAAGCTCGCCACGTTGCTCGATCGCCAGATGAGGGCGGGAGTGGCGATGAGCGCCGCGGTCTTCGGCGCCGGAGGTGGCGCGAGCGCCGAGGACGTGGCGGGCCTCCAGCACCAGATCGAGGATGTGTTCACGCCCGAGCAGCGCGAGCAGTACGACCAGTACCGCCGCACCAAGTCCGAGCAGATGCGGGCGCGCCAGCGCGACGTGGAGGAGAACAGCCTGATCGGCGCGCTCGGGCTCGAGGCATCGCAGCGCGAGGAAGTCGAGAAGCTGGTGTCGGCCTCCCAGGCGGCGACACCGGCCGCGCTGAGCGACGAGGAGCGTTCCGAGCTGGTACGCCCCTCGACCAGCGACTCCGAGCGCAGTGCGGCGTTCAAGAAGATGCTCGACAAGGATGTCGAGGACCCGCAGCTCACCAGCCAGCTCCGTGCGGTGCTCAAGCCGGAGCAGTTCGAGCGCTACCAGCAGTACATCGCCCGCAAGCAAGCCGAGCGAGAGCGCATGCGAGCGATGCTCGCCACGCCCGGGCCGGCCACTTCCCCGCCGGCGCCGATCCCGGCCAGTCCTCCCGCCGGCCCCCCCTGAGCGGACCGGGCGCCGCTCATGGCACGACGATGGCCACGGCCGCAGCTGGGGTGCCAGGTGGGTAGCGGGGCATCGTTCGCGAACGACCTCGAGGGCGCGACGACGGCGCGCGAGAACCTGGTCCCTCGGTAACGGAGCGCTTCCCTGGGAGCACCCCGCCAGCCAAGCGAAACCCGCGAGAGGTCCACGTTGCCACTCGCTCGCACCCGCCTCGCCGCCCTGCTCGCGGCCGGGTCGGTGGTGCTCGCCGCGGACGGCTGCACCCCCAAGCTCCCAGGCGAGAACGCACCGCCGCCCAACGTGGTGCTGGTCACGATCGACACGCTGCGCGCCGACCATTGCTCCGTCTACGGCTACGCGAAGCGCACCACTCCCGGGCTCGAGCGGCTGGCGCGGGAGGGCACGCTCTTCGAGGCGGCCTACGCGCCGATGGCCACCACCGGGCCGTCGCACGCGAGCATGTTCACCGGGCTCTTCCCACGCACCCACGGCCTGGTGAAGAACGGTTTCGCGTTTCCGGCCGGGCCTCGTACGCTCACGGAGGAGCTGGCGGCGAAGGGCTACCGGACGGCGGCGGTCGTGAGCTCGTACGTGCTGGCCTCGAAGTTCGGATTCGCGCGCGGGTTCGAGAGCTACGACGATGACTTCCGCGGCAGCCACGGCACCTTCCAGTCGCGAATCTGGGAAGGGATCGAGGCACCGGCCAATTTCGATCGCCGCGCCGACGAGACCACCCAGCATGCGATCCAGTGGCTCGACTCGCGAGCCGCCGCGAGCGGCAACCACACCGCCGCGCCACCTTTCTTCCTGTGGGTCCACTATTTCGATCCACACGATCCCTACGATCCGCCCGACCCCTACCGCCACGATTTCGCCGCCGCTCCCGGTGCGAGCGATCTGGATCGCGAGGTGGGCGGCTACGACGGTGAGATCGCCTTCACCGACGCCGAGCTCGGTGTCTTCCTCGACGGCCTCTCGCGGCGCGCCGGTGACGGCGCCACGCTGGTGATCGTGGTGGGCGACCACGGCGAAGGGCTCATGGACCACGGCCACATGCACCACGGGCTGCAGATCTACGAGGAATCGGTACGGGTGCCCTGGATCGTGTGGTGGCCGGGGCACGTACCGGCCGGGCGGCGGGTGACGACACCGGTCGAGCTGGTGGATCTGATGCCCACCGTGCTGACGCTCGTGGGCGGCGGCGCAACACCTCCCGCGCTCCAGGGCCGCGATCTCGCGCCGCTGCTCGCGGCCAAGCCCGCGCCGCCCGAGCAGCGGCCGGTCTTCCTGCAGCGCCGCCTCTACAAGACCCAGGAGGTCGAGGGACGCCAGGTGCAAGGCGAGAAGTACGGCGTCCGGATGGGTACCTGGAAATACCTGGAGGCGCTCGGCGAAGGCACCCGCGAGCTCTACGACCTGAGCAGCGATCCCGGTGAGCGCCGCAATCGCGTCGACGAGCAACCGGAGCGAGCCGCATCGCTGACGCGTGAGCTCCACGGGTGGCTCGACGCGACACCGGCGGGCCGCCTCGAGATGCCGGCGGTGTCGCCCGAGGACGAGGAGCGCTTGCGGTCCCTGGGCTACGTCCCATGACTCGAGGACCGGATCTCGGCCGCGCGGCGGCCCTGGTGATCGCGCTGAGCGCCGTCTTCTGGGCTCCCTACTTCACCCCCGGGCATGCGTTTCTTCCGATCGACCCGCGGTCGCACTTCCCCTGGAACATGGCGCAGGACACGGCCGAGGCTCCGAACGGCGCATCCAACGACCTCATGTCCGACGCGCTGCTGCTGTCGGTGCCGTGGCGCACCTTCAATGCCGAGCGGCTGCACGCCGGCCACGTGCCGCTCTGGAATCCGCACATCTTCTGCGGCTACCCGCACCTCGCGATGCCGCAAGCGAACGCGCTCTATCCGCTCACCCTGCCCTTCGACCTGATCGACCCGGTGCGCGGGATCGGCTGGAGCCTGGCGCTTCACCTGGTG
>Ga0265320_10003367_pt1 | contig 10777 bp, 3 predicted proteins | sample 4827metaG_FD_202087 | JGI IMG/M metagenome (GOLD analysis project Ga0265320, IMG submission 202087) | Rhizosphere microbial communities from Carex aquatilis grown in University of Washington, Seatle, WA, United States - 4-8-27 metaG | ecosystem: Host-associated > Plants > Roots > Rhizosphere >...
CGCAAGGAGTGGCAGTGGACGCGGCCGGCAACGTCTACATCGCCGATACCTACAACAGCGTGGTTCGGAAAGTGACCGTGGCGACCGGCGTCATCACGACAGTGGCCGGCACACCAGCCAACTTCGGCTATCTCGGAGACGGCGGACCGGCGGCTGGGGCCCTGCTCGACCGGCCGTTTGGCGTGGCCCTGGACTCCGCCGGCAATCTCTACATCGCGGACTACGGGAACTGGGTGATTCGCAAGGTGGCGAACGCGACGATTACCACAGTCGCCGGGAACAACGCCTTGGGCCCGGGCTACGCGGGCGATGGGGGGGTGGCAATCCAGGCCGAGCTGAACTACCCGCGGGGAGTGGCGGTGGATTCGGGAGGCAACAACATCTATGTTGCGGATACGTACAATTCACGGATCCGCAAAGTGACCAGCGGAACCATCACGACCGTCGCGGGAAACGGCACCGCCGGCTATACCGTCGACGGAGTTCAGGCCACGCAGGCGGAGATCAATCGACCCTACGGCGTGGCGGTGGATGCGGCGGGGAACCTGTACATCGCGGACACATACAACTACAGGGTTCGGAAGGTGGCGGCGTCGGGCACCATTACGACCGTAGCGGGCACCGGGAACCCCGGCGATACGGGCGACGGCGGCGCGGCGACGAGCGCCCAGCTTAACTCGCCAGGGAGCGTGGTTGTGGATGGCTCCGGGAACCTCTACATCGCGGACGTCCAGAACTGCCGGATCCGGAAGGTGGCGGCGAGCACCATCACGACCGTGGCCGGCGGGGCAGGGGGCGGCGAGGCGGGCGGAGGGATCTGGGGTTACGCGGGCGATGGCGGGCCGGCTACGCGGGCGGAACTCTACCAGCCCGGGGCGGTGGCCGCCGATAGCGCGGGCAATCTCTACATCGCGGACACGTACAACTACGTCATTCGCAAAGTCACGCCGGGCGGGACCATCACGACGGTGGCGGGCACGGGGAACTTCGGCTATACGGGCGATGGCGGGCAGGCCACCAGCGCGACGCTGGACGTCTGTTACGGCGTGGCAGTAGATACGGCCGGCAATATCTACATTGCTGACACGGGCAACAACCGCATTCGCAAGGTGACGGTGGCGACGGGCGTCATTACGACGGTCGCGGGCAACGGTGCGTCGGGGTACTACGGCGACGCGGGTCCGGCGACTTCCGCCTACCTCAATCAGCCTTACGGGGTGGCGGTGGATTCCGGCGGCAACATCTACATTGCGGACTTTGGCAACAACGTGATTCGTGCGGTGGCCGCGAGCAACAACAATATCTACACGGCGGCGGGCGACGGCTACGGGGCTGGCAGCGGCGCCGGCGCCGGGAATTACTATGGCGACGGAGGGCCGGCCAACGGGGCCGAGTTCAATGGACCGTCATCGGTGGCGCTCGATGCCAGCGGCAATTTGTATATCGCGGACAGTTACAACAATGCGATTCGCGTAGTGGGGGGCAACGGTCTGATTTTCACGCTGGCGGGCGGGAACCTGAACGAGGGCTTTTCCGGAGATGGAGGCCCGGCTGCCAGCGCGCAGCTGGCGTTCCCCGCGGGCGTGGCGGTGGATTCCTCCGGTAGCTACTACATAGCGGACTACGACAACGTCAGGGTCCGCAAGGTGACCAACGGCATCATCAGCACGGTGGCGGGCTCGGGCAGAGCCGGCTATGCGGGCGACGGCGGCGCGGCCACGCTTGCCGAACTCCAATCGCCGGCGGGTGTGGCAGTGGATTCCGCCGGCAACGTCTATGTGGCCGAGGACTCCAACATGGTGGTGCGGATGCTGGTGCCCGAGAACACCCACGCCCTTCTGAGCGTCACGAGCGCGCACGCGGGCAACTTCGCATTCGGAGCGGCCGGCGAGACTTACTCGGTTGTGGTGAGCAACGTCGCGCTGGCGGGGCCGACATCCGGCACAGTCACGGTGACAGAGACGGCGCCGGCAGGCCTGACCCTGGTCTCGATGGCCGGTTCGGGCTGGAGCTGCACGGGCAGCGCGTGCACCCGGAGCGACGCGCTGGCGGCGGGCTCGAGCTATCCTCCGATCACCGTGACGGTGAATGTGGCGGCGAACGCGGCGTCGCTGGTAGTGAACCAGGTGTCGCTCGCGGGAGGCGGATCGGCGGGGGCCAGCGGCATCGATCTGACCAGCATCGGGGCCGCGGTGCTGGGGGCGCCGGGGCTGGTTTCTCCGGCCAATGGAGCGAACGTCGCAGCCAACAGCGCGGTGCTGAGCTGGAACGCGGCGGCCGGGGCTGCGTCGTACGACGTCTACTTCGGCACGCTGCCGGCGCCTCCGCTGGTGACGAATACGACGGCGACCACTTACTCCGCGGGGACGCTGGCGGCGGGCACAACTTACTACTGGCAGATCGTGGCGCGGAATGGCACTGGTACGGCGGCTTCGGCGACGTGGTCCTTTACGGCGACCTCCGGGGTGACGGGGTTGCGGTTCATCCCGGTTACGCCGTGCCGGGTGGTGGACACGCGAGGCGCGGACAGCACGTTCGGCGGACCGACGATGACGGCCAGTTCGTCGCGCGACTTCCCGATTCCACAAAGCGGCTGCGGCATTCCGGCGACTGCGCAGGCGTACTCGCTCAACGTGACGGTGGTGCCGGAGGGGCGGCTGAGCTTCCTGACCTTGTGGCCCGCCGGCCGGGCGAAGCCGCTGGTCTCGACGTTGAATTCGTTCGGCGGCATCGTGGTCGCAAATGCGGCCATCGTGCCGGCGGGCACGGGCGGGGCGGTGAGCGTCTACGTAACCGATCCGACCGATGTGATCGTGGACATCAACGGCTACTTCGACACGTCCACGGGGCCCAGCTCGTATTCGTTCTATCCAGCGACGCCTTGCCGCATCGCTGACACGCGGGGCGCCACCGGGCAGTTCGGCGGGCCTGAGATGGGTTCGCACGAGACGCGCAATTTCCCGATTCCTCTGAGCTCCTGCGCGATTCCTTCGACGGCGTCGGCGTATTCGCTGAATGTCACGGTGGTCCCACCCGGGTACCTGGGGTATCTGACGACGTGGCCGACCGGGCAGGCACAGCCGAATGCCTCGACGCTGAACTCCTGGACCGGGAAGGTGGTGGCGAATGCGGCGCTGGTTCCGGCGGGTTCGAACGGGTCGGTGTCGGTGTTTGTGCAGGATCCGACGAACGTGATCCTGGATACGAACGGGTACTTTGCGCCGCCAGGGACGACCGGCGCGCTGACGTTCTACCCGGTCACGCCGTGTCGGGTGGCGGACACGCGCGGGGCCGTGGGGGCGTTCGGCGGACCTACCATGGAGGCGCAAACGACGCGCCCGTTTGCGATCCCGGCGAGCGCCTGCTCGATCCCGGCGACGGCGGCCGCGTATTCGCTGAACGTGACGGTGGTGCCAAGCGGGGTGCTGCCGTTCCTCACCACTTGGCCGACGGGATCGGCGCAACCGGGGGTGTCCACTCTCAACTCGTTCGACGGGAGCGTGGTGGCGAATGCCGCGATCGTGCCGGCGGGAACGGGTGGGGCGATCAACGTATACGTGGCCAACCGGACGGACGTGATCCTGGATATCAACGGGTACTTTGCGCCGTAGGGGAAGGGGAGGGAGCCTCGGAGTGGGGCGGCTCTCCAGAGCTGCGCCGGAGGTCCACGTCCGGCTTCCTTCGTTTCAGGAAGTTGGACGGAGGCGGGTCTGGAGACCCGCTGCAGGACTGGAGTCCTGCCCCACGGTTTCTGCCCGGTCTTGCGAAAACTAAGTGGCATTTAGGCAGGAGTGCCTGCGCCACGGGCGCCTGTACCGATGGGGGCGGCTGGTTACGTCTAAAATAGACGTTTGTGTCTCTGAACGGGAGGAAGTGCTTCATGGGAAAGAGCGCGTGGGCCGGAGTCGGGCTGCTGGTGGCCGGCGGGACGATGTGGGCGCAGTCGTATGTGATCTCGACGGTGGCGGGAGGCGGCGCGCCATCTACGCCCGCCGCGGCGGCCGGCGTGGGCCTCGCATCCCCCGTGGGAGTTGCCGCGGATGCCGCGGGCAACGTGTACTTCAGCTCCGGGAACACTGTGTTCAGAGTGGACGCCTCGGGGACGCTGACGCGGGTGGCGGGCACCGGCAAGCCGGGATACTCGGGCGACTCGGGTCCGGCGACGGAAGCGCAACTCAACCTGCCGAAGGGCGTGGCGGTGGATGGCGGCGGCAGCGTCTACATCGCGGACTCGGGAAACAACGCGGTGCGCAAGGTGACTCCGGACGGGGTCATCCAGACTGTGGCTGGAGGCTTCAACGCGCCCCAGGGCGTGGCGGTGGACCTAGCCGGCAATCTCTACATCAGCGACACCGGGAACTGCGTGGTCCGCGAGGTGACGGGCGGAGGCGCCACGCTGACCGTGGCCGGAAACGCGAGCTGCGGTTTTTCGGGCGACGGAGGCGCGGCTACCAGCGCCCAGCTCAACGGCCCGACGGGCCTTGTGGTGGACGCGGCGGGACGGATCTTCATTGCAGACACGGGTAACAACGCGGTCCGCATGGTGTCAGCCGGCAAAATCACGACGGTGGCCGGGGTTGGCGGCTCGGCCGGCTACGACGGGGACGGAGGGCCGGCGGTTCGCGCTCTTCTCAACGTGCCAACGGGGGTGGCGCTCGACGCCGCGGGCAACCTCTATATCTCCGCCAGCGCCAGCAACGTGATCCGCGAGGTGAGGATCGCGGACGGCACCATCGCGACGATCGCGGGGAACGCCAGGCAGGGTTTTGCGGGCGATGGCGGTCCGGCGGTGAGCGCGCAGTTATGGGCCCCCTGGGGCGTGGCGACGGACCTCGCGGGCGAGATCTTCATCGGGGACTACTACAATTACCGGGTTCGCAAGATCGCGGCCGGTGGTACGATCTCGACGCTGGCCGGAAACGGGCTCAAGGACTACCACGGAGACGGCGGACCGGCGACGGCCTCTCAGCTGACGCAGCCGAAAGCGGTGGCGGTGGATTCTTCCGGCAACCTCTACATCGCGGACACATTCGGCAACACGGTGCGCAAAGTGACGCCGGATGGAACGACGGCGACGTTCGCGGGTACGGGTGTGCAGGGCTATTCGGGCGATGGAGGGCTGGCGACGGCGGCTCAACTCAACCGGCCGCGGGGCATCGCGGTGGACTCGACGGGCAATGTCTACATCTCCGACACTGACAACCAGCGAGTGCGCGAGGTGACGACGGACGGCAAGATCAATACGTTCGCCGGCATCGGCGTGGCGGGTTTTTCAGGAGATGGAGCCGCTCCTAACCTGGCGGAGCTCAGCTCTCCCTCTGGCCTGGCGGTGGATTCCTCGGGGAATCTTTACATCGCGGACCTTGCCAACAACGTGGTCCGCGAAATATCGAGCAGCATCATCCTGACGATCGCCGGGGCGTTCAACGCCGGCTATTTCGGCGACGGCAACACCGCCACGAGCGCGCTGCTCAACAGCCCTTCCAGCGTGGCGCTGGACTCCGCGGGGAACCTTTACATCGCGGACTACTTCAATCACGCGATTCGCAAAGTGACTTTGTCCACGAAGATCATTTCGACCGTGGCCGGCAACGGCACGGCGGGCTATAGCGGAGACGCCGCGGCCGCCACTAGCGCCCAGCTGTTTTTGCCGTGGGGCGTGGCGGTTGATTCCTCCGGCAACATCTTTATCGGGGACAGTGGGAACAACGTAATCCGGGAGGTGGCCTCGGGCGGCAACATCACCACCGTGGCCGGCAACCACGCTTCGGGCGCCGGGTACGCGGGCGACGGAGGCCCGGCAACCAGCGCTCTGCTCAATGGAGCAAGCAGCCTGGTGGTGAGCAGTTCGGGCAACGTTTACATCGCCGACACCAACAACAACGCGATCCGCCTGCTGACGGCGGGGGGATCGCATGCGGTGTTGAGCGTGAGCGCCACGCACTCGGGCTTCTTCCAGCCGGGCCAGACGGGCGCCGCTTACTCGGTGGTGGTGAGCAACGCCCCGGGAGCGGGGGCGACCAGCGGTGGGGTGACGGTCACCGTGACTCCTTCGGCGGGCCTGACCGTGGGTTCGATGTCGGGCACGGGCTGGAGCTGCTCCGGCGGCACGTGCACGCGGAGCGACGCTCTTGCCGCGGGTTCGAGCTATTCGGCGATCACGGTCGCGGGGAGCGTCGCGGGTGGCTCGGGTTCTTCGGTGACAATTCAGATTGCGGTGAGCGGCGGCGGTTCCCCCGCGACCGGCTCGAGCGATGTGGCGGCTGTCCTGGGCGCACCGGCGGCACCGGTGCTGCTGTCGCCGGCCAACGGAGGGGGGCTTGTTACGCCGGCGGCCGCACTGAGCTGGAGCAGCGTCGGGGCGACCTCTTACGAGGTCAACCTGGGCACCTCGCCGGCGCCTTCACAGGTGGCGACGACGACCGTGCCCGGTTTCACTCCGCCGGCGGGGTTGAGCCCGGGGACGACGTACTACTGGCAGATCGTGGCGATGAATTCAGCGGGCACGGCCAGCTCCGCGGTGTGGTCGTTCACGACGGGATTCGTGGTGAACGGTTTGGAATTCATTCCCGTGCCTCCCTGCCGGGTGGCGGACACGCGCAACCCGGCTGGAGATTTCGGGGGTCCGACGCTGGCGGCGGGCGCGACGCGTTCTTTTGCGATTCCGCAGAGCGCGTGCCACATCCCAGCGAGCGCGCAGGCCTACTCGCTGAACGTTACCGCGGTTCCGCAAGGCCCGCTTCCGTACCTGACGCTGTGGCCGGCGGGGCTGATACAGCCTAACGTCTCGACGTTGAACTCGGACGGCGGCACCGTGACGGCTAACGCGGCCATCGTGCCGGCGGGGCCGGGCGGAGGGGTGAGCGTTTTTGCCGCCGGAAAGACGGACGTGATCTTGGACATCGACGGCTACTTCGCGGGGGCGGGCGGAAGCTCGTTCTACGCGGTCACGCCGTGCCGGGTAGCCGATACGCGCGGGGCGACCGGGCAGTTCGGCGGTCCCTCGATGTTCGCCGGGCAGACGCGCGATTTCCCGATTCCTTCTGGGCCTTGCGCGGTTCCGTCGAACGCGAGCGCGTACTCGCTGAACGTCACCGCGGTGCCGAACGCGGCACGGGATTTCCTGGGATATCTGACGACTTGGGCTACGGGGCAACCAATGCCTTTCGTCTCGACACTGAATTCCTGGACGGGAACGGTGGTGGCGAATATGGCGATCGTTCCGGCGGGCAGCAACGGATCGGTCTCGGTGTTTGTCACGGATCCGGCGGACGTGATCCTGGACACGAACGGGTACTTCGCGCCGCCGGGAGGCGCGGGCGCGCTGTCCTTCTATCTGGTGGCGCCGTGCCGGGTGGCGGACACGCGAGGTGGGCCGGTACTGGGGGCGTTCAGCACGCGGTCGTTCTCGATTTCGGCGAGCGGGTGCGCCGTTCCTCTTTCAGCCGCGGCGTATTCGTTGAACGTCACGGTGGTGCCGCAGGGGCCGCTGTCGTACTTGACGGCGTGGCCTACGGGATCGGCGCAACCGTTCGTATCCACGTTGAACGCTTTCGACGGGGAGGTGACGGCGAACGCGGCGATCGTCCCGGCGGGGACGGGCGGAGCGATCAGCGTATACGTGACCGATCCGACGCACGTGATCCTGGACATCAACGGGTACTTCGCGCCGTAGGGGCGCGGGCGGGTCTGGAGACCCGCTGCAGGTGTGGACACCTGCCCCACGAAAGCAACGAAGCGGGCGGGACCCCGACGGGCCGCTGCAGGTGTGGACACCTGCCCCACGGTTGACATCGGTCGCGGAGTGCGGTATCCCGATATCTCGAACCTGAGATGAGCGCCGATGTTGCAGCGCCGGCGATAGCCCGCCTGGAGTTGACGGGCGCCGCCCGCGAAATCAGTCCGTGGGCCATCGCCTTGACGGTGATGCTCGGCACGTTCATGGAGGTGCTCGACACGAGCGTCGCCAACGTGGCGCTGCCGCACATTGCGGGCAACCTGGGGGCGACGGTGGATGAGAGCACCTGGGTTCTCACTTCCTACCTGGTTTCGAACGCGATCGTGCTGCCGCTGGCGGGGTGGTTTTCAACCCTTTTCGGCCGCAAGCGTTTCTACATGATCTGCGTCGGGCTGTTCACCGTCAGCTCATTCCTGTGCGGGTTCGCGCCCAGCCTGGGGCTGCTGGTGGTGTTCCGCACGCTGCAGGGAATCGGCGGCGGGGCGATGCAGCCGATTTCGCAGGCCATCCTGGTGGAGAGTTTCCCGAGGCACAAACAGGGCATGGCGATGGCCGTGTACGGCATGGGCGTGGTGACGGCGCCGATCATCGGGCCGACGCTGGGCGGCTGGCTGACGGACAACTACAGTTGGCGCTGGATCTTCCTGATCAATATCCCGGTGGGCCTGTTGTCGATGATGCTGAGCGGCTGGCTGCTACGCGATCCGCACTACCTGGAGCGCAAGAATCTGCGCAATCTGCGGATCGACTACATGGGGCTTGGATTGATTGCGGTCGGGCTGGGGTTCCTCGAGGTGATGCTGGACAAGGGCCAGCGGGAGGACTGGTTCTCATCCCACCTGATTGTGGCTTCGGCGGTGATCGCGTGCGTGTGCCTGGTGGGCGCGTTCCTTTGGGAGTGGCGGGACAGCGACCCGGTGGTGACGGTCAAGCTGCTGCGCGACCGCAATTTCGGCATTGCCACTCTGGCGATGTTCCTGCTCGGGTTCGTGCTCTATGGGAGCACCATGCTGCTGCCGGTTTTGTTGCAGACGCTGCTGGGCTACACGGCGCTGATGAGCGGATTGGCGCTGTCTCCGGCTGGCGTGGCGAACCTGGTGCTGCTGCCTGTGGTGGGCAAGCTCATTCCCAAGGTGCAGGCGCGATGGCTGGTGATTTTCGGTCTGGTGGTTTCGGCCGCTGGCCTGTTCCAGATGGCGGGCTTCAACACGCAGCTCGATTTTCGCACGGCGATGATGGCGCGCCTGGTGCAGAGCGCGGGGCTCTCGTTCCTGTTCGTGCCGCTCAACACCATCGCGTTCTCGTATATCGCGAAAGAGCGGGTCAATCGCGCGACCGGGATGATCAACCTGGCGCGGAACATCGGCGGGAGTTGCGGCATCGCCATGGTGACGACGATGCTGGCGCGCCGCGCGCAATTTCACCAGAATATCCTGGTGAGCCATCTGACGCCTTACGATTTCGCGTACCGCGAAATGCTGAGCGGGGCGGCCCGGATGACGATGGCGCATGGTACGACGGCGTCGCTGGCATCGCGGCAGGCTCAGGGAATGCTTTACGGGCTGGTGCAGCGGGAATCGGCGATGATGGCTTTCGTCGATAATTTCTGGCTGCTGGGCGTGACGTTCCTGGCGCTGATTCCGGTGATGCTGATGGTGAAGAGCACCACGCACCGGCGGGTGGCGGGGCGCTGAGGGTGGGCGATGCCGGGGCGGGTCTGGAGACCCGCTGCAGGCGTGGACGCCTGCCCCACAGCTAAACTGAGAACTCAGGATGCCCGCTTCCGAAACAGGCGCTGTTGCCGTGGTGGCCGAGAAACCTTCGGTCGCGCGGGATATCGCGCGCGTGCTGGGAGCGAGCAAGCAGGGCCAAGGCTACCTGCATGGCAACGGCTACGTGGTCACGTGGGCGGTGGGCCACCTGGTGGCGCTGGCGCAGCCGCACGAGATCAATCCGGAATGGCGGCAGTGGCGGCGCAACCTGCTGCCGATTCTGCCGGACCGGTGGCCGCTGGTGGTCTACGAGCAGACCAAGGACCAGTTCGAGGTGGTGCGGAAGCTGCTCACTTCGCCGAAGATCGCGAGCGTGGTGTGCGCCACCGACGCCGGCCGCGAGGGGGAGCTGATCTTCCGCTACATCTACGAGGCGGCAGCGTGCGAGAAGCCGTTCCGCCGGCTCTGGATTTCCTCGCTGACGCCGGATGCGATCCGCAAGGGCTTCGCGGAGCTGCGGCCGGGCCGCGACTACGATGCGCTGGGCGAGGCGGCTCGGGGGCGCAGCCGCGCCGACTGGCTGGTGGGCATGAACCTGTCGCGCGCCTACTCGATTGAGTACCACGAGGAGCTCTCGGTTGGGCGCGTGCAGACGCCGACGCTGGCCATGCTGGTGGAGCGCGAGCTGGCGATACGCAGCTTCGTGCCCGAGGACTACATCGAGGTGGTGGCCACATTCAGCCCCGCCAGCGACGCGAGTTATAAGGGCACGTGGCTTCGCGGGGAAGGGGACAACGCCACGCGCCTCGCCGCTGATGGGGCGGAGGCCGGGCTTATCGTCGCGCGGGCGCGCACCGGGCGCGCGGCCATCGAATCGATCAAGGGCGATAGGCAGCGCGCAGCGCCGCCGCCGCTCTACGACCTCACCGAGCTGCAGCGCCACGCGAACCGCCTGTTCGGATTCAGCGCGCAGAAGACGTTGGATGTGGCGCAGGCTCTCTATGAACGCCACAAGCTCATCAGCTATCCGCGCACGGACAGCAGGCATCTCTCGACGGAGGTGGCGCACACTTTGCCGCGGGTGGTGGCGGCGATCGAGGCGCCGTATCGCGAACAGCTGGCGCCGGGGACCGGGGAGCGGCCACTGGGGCGGCGCTTCGTCGATGACTCGAAGGTGACCGATCACCACGCCATCATCCCGACGGTGACGTCGCCGGAGAGGGCCAACCTGCCGGCGGATGAGCGCCGTGTCTATGACCTGATCTGCCGCCGTTTGCTCAGCGCCTGGCACGACGACCATGTGTGGATGGTCACCACGGTCGTTACG
>Ga0265320_10003368_pt1 | contig 10775 bp, 11 predicted proteins | sample 4827metaG_FD_202087 | JGI IMG/M metagenome (GOLD analysis project Ga0265320, IMG submission 202087) | Rhizosphere microbial communities from Carex aquatilis grown in University of Washington, Seatle, WA, United States - 4-8-27 metaG | ecosystem: Host-associated > Plants > Roots > Rhizosphere >...
CGACGCCGCGATGTTGCAGGGCCGGACGCCGCTGGTGGCTGAGGGCATGGAGATCACGCCTTCCGGGACGAACCGGCTGACGAAGGCCGACAAGGGCGTGCTCTATGTCGAGGTTTACGATCCGCTCCTGGTCGATCCGAATGCGCCTCAGGTTGGGATTCAGTTTCGCGTGCTCGACCGCAAGACGGGGAAGGTGGCGGATGACCGCGGGCTGTTCAGCATAGCCGCTTACGTCCGGGCCGGGAGTCCCGTGATTCCGGTGGGGCTCAAGTTGCCCACGGCGTCGCTTCCTCCGGGATCCTACCGGGCCGAGCTCAGAGCGGTGGATCTGGGGGGACACCAGACTTCCTTGCGGACGGTCGACTTCGACCTGGAACCGTGAAACACGCCGGAGGTCACGGCCCGCGAGGAGACGGCGGCCGGGATCCCGGAAGAACTTTTGGCCACGAATGAACACGAATGGACACGAATGGGAAGCCCGGTCCTGTGAGGCAGGCCGTTTGGCCAGCCCGGGCAGCCGAAACCACCTGACCGACGCGGCACTGGCCACATCCGTTATTCGTGTTTATTCGTGTTCATTCGTGGCCAAGGCTTTTTGCTGAGGACTGCGATGCGATATTTCGTTCTTGGATTGCTCGTTGCCGTGATGGCGGGGCAGACGCCGGCACCGACGCCGACCCCGGCCCCAACCAACGCCGCCGAGGTCACCACGCGCGACGAGGCCCCCACTTTTCAGTCGCGCGTGAGCCTGGTGCGCGTGCCCGTGGTAGTCCGGGACAAGACCGGAAAAGCGGTGGGCGGGCTACGCAAGGAAGACTTCCAGCTCTCCGACAGAGGTAAGGCGCAGTTCGTGGCCCAGTTCTCCGCCGAAGGCACCGCGGTGCCGAAGCCGAAGCCAACGCCGGAGGTTACGCCTGTCCCGGCGGAGCCCGAGGAAACCTCGAAGCCCGGCGAACCAGCCAAGCCTCCGACGGTGCTGCCGACCCGGTTCATCGCCTACATCTTCGACGATCTCCACCTGGAGGCGGGCGACCTGCTCCAGGCCCGGCAGGCTGCAACCAAGCACATGGAACAGGCGTTGCGCCCCACGGACCGCGCAGCCATCTACACCCTCTCCGGCCACGTCACCATTGAGTTCACCGATGACCTGGCCCTCCTTCGCGCCGCGATGCTGAAGATCATTCCCGTGCCGCATCCCCATTCTGTGCCCCCCATTTCTTACTTTGTGGCGGACCAGATCGTAAGGTCCGGCGATCCGAACCTGACCGTCCCGCTTCCGGCCGTGGTGGTGGCGGTCGGAGAGGCAATCGCTTGCTTGAACCTCAGCGGACGCGGCGTTCTGGCGATGGCAGCTTCCACGGCACAGTCCACGGCAAACCAGATCGTGAGCGAGGGCGCGCAGCAGACCCGCAGCGCGCTCCTGATGCTGAAAACCTTGGCGAGCCGCATGGGCGCTATGCCGGGAGATCGGAGCATCATCCTTGTTTCGCCTGGGTTCTATCTGGCCGATGACCTACGCTCCGACCTCACGCAGGTGATTGAGCGCGCGGCGCGCGTGAATGTCATTATCAATACCCTGGATGCCAGGGGTCTCTACACGGTGGATGCGATCCCCGACATACCCGGCTGTACGCTCACGCAGGGCAACGATGGCGTCCCGGCGCAGTTCGACGGTCCCAACGTGCAGCAGCAGTTGGCTCAGCTCGAGAGCCAGGCGAACGCAGTACAAGGCCTGGTCCTGGACGAATTGGCCGACGGGACCGGCGGCACGGCGTTCCGCAACAACAACGACCTGCTGGGTGGATTCAATCGCCTGTCAGCCCCTCCGGAGTACATCTACTACCTCGGCTTCTACCCGCAGGACATGAAGCCGGACGGTAGGTATCACGGCCTCAAGGTGACACTCCCAAACCGCAAGGGGCTCGCCATCAGCGCCCGCAAAGGCTACTGGGCCCCCTCGCACGTGGAAGATGAGGCCGCGCAGTCGGCGCGCGAGATCGCAGAGGCCGTATTCTCGCGGGACCCGATCAGCGACCTTCCCATCGATCTGCGCACGCAGTTTTTCAAGTCCTCCGAGCAGGACGCGCGGCTGAAAGTGATCGTGCACGTCGATCTGAAGGCGGTCCGCTTTCGAAAGGACGAAGGCAGGAACCGCGACGATGTGACCGTGGTCGCGGCCCTGTTCGATCGCAATGGGAACTACGTCACGGGAATGCAGAAGCTGGTAGAGATGCGGCTGCTGGACCAGAACATGCCCCGGCGGCTGACCACCGGGATCAGCGTGGGCACGGACTTTGACGTGAAGGTCGGCGCCTACTTGATCCGCGTGGTGGTGCGGGACAGGGAGGGCCACCAGCTCGCGGCCTCGAACGCGTCGGTGGAGATTCCGTGAGGAGTTTCGGCTAGAATAGACGGAATGGCTAGAATCCAAGCGGTTCTCTTGGCGGTAGCGCTGTCTGTTCCGATGGCGTTCGCGCAGCGGCATTCTTTGGGGGGGATCAATCCGGACGTTCCGGAAGGCCGCGCCCTTCAGCAGATTCAGGCCGAGGCGGACGATGCAAAGAAGCTTCCGCTGCTCGAGCAGTTCGTGGTGCAGTTTCCCAAAGACGAGAACATCCCCTGGATTTACGACCAGCTGATCGTCGCCTATGCCAAGGCCGGCCAGAGCGACAAGGTGCTCGAAACCGGGCAGAAGCTGCTCGCCATGGATCCTGAGGATGTTCCGACCGCGCAGGCCTGCCTCAAGGCCTCTGAAGCCAAGAAGGATCCCGCGCTGGTGCTGAAGTGGTCGGCTACGACTTCCGAGCTGGCGCGCAAGATGGTGCGATCGCCGCAGCCCGAGGCCGCGGAGGACGTCGACGCGTGGAAGCGTAATGTCGATTATGCCAGGCAGGTCGACGTCTACACCGAGTACGCGCTCTACGCGGCGCTGCTCCAGAGCACCGACCCGAAGACCAGAATTCAACTCGGCGAAGCGCTCCTGACGCGCAACGCGCAGAGCGAGTACGCGCCCAAGCTCTCGCAGCCCCTGTTCCTGGCCTACATGCAGACCGGCCAGAGCGAGAAGGGACTCGAGTTCGCCGAGAAGTGCATCGCCGAAAAACAAGCCACAGCGGAGATGATGCTCGCGGTCGCCCAGAGCTATATGGAAAAGAAAGCGCCCGACAAGGCGATTGCCTCGGCAGAGCAGGCGATCCAGTTCGCCGATTCCAACCAGAAGCCGGAGGGCGTACCCGAGGCGGACTGGCCGACGTGGAGGACCCAGATCAAGGGCCGCGCCGGGTGGATCGCGGGCGTGAGCTACGCGGCCGTCAATAAATGGTCGCAGGCGGACAAGTCGCTGCGCACCGCGCTACCCAGCGTGCAAAGCGATCAGAACATGCTGGCGCAGGCGCTGTTCTTCCTTGGCCTGGCGAACATTCGCCTCGCCGAAGGTGGCCAGGCCGCCCGCTACGGAGACGCGCTGAAATTCAGCGAGCAATGCGCCGCCATCCCCGGCCCCTACCAGGCGCCGGCGAGAAACAACGTAAAGGCCATCCGCGTGAAATACCACGGGCAGTGAGTGGGACTTCACCGCGTTTCCAACCTGACCCTGGCGACGGCGGCCGACTTGCCGATCTCGTAGAGCCCGATCTCGCCGTTGTTCGGTTGAGCGACGTAGCGGCCGCCGAGCACGTCGAGCACCGGGCTCCGGATTGCCGAAAGCAGCAGGCCAGTTTCGTAATCGAGTGCCCCCGCCGGACAAGCTGGGCAGAGGCGGAGTATGACCAAGCGCGGATCGCTTGCCAATCCGCAGAATTGGCTCCCCCGACGCCACAGTGCGGCTGGGAGCCTTGCGGTCGCCAGGATTCTTGCCGAGGGAACTTCGACCAGGTAGCCGTTGAAGACGTCACCCGCCGGCCGCCTCCACCCCATCATTAGTACGCGGTCCGGCCCGACGAAGACGAAGGTGCCGGCAACATAGGAGCGCTTGAACCTTCCCTTTGGAGGCACTTCCTTCCTCGCCGCGGAATCCCAGCCTGCAACAGGTCTGCGCTCCGAGTTGCCGGTACTCGCCACCAAGGCATGGCGCCCGTCGGGTGAGAACTCGATCCCGGCGGACCCAAGATCGCCGCTCTCAGAGCGCATGCACAAGGGGTACACGCCCCAATACCAGTTCACGAACGGGCGTAGCACGCCCTTCTTTTCGAACACCGGTTTCCCGGAGGCGACATCAAAGAAATGCAGCGCGCCTTCGAAATCCACGCAGCCCAAGATACTGCCGTCCGGTGACAGCTTCAGTGTTCCGCAGGGCCGCGAGTTGATGGGAGTGGACTCGATGCGTTTTCGCTCCGCCACCCTCCAACGCTCAACGTGCGCCGCCTGCTGGACGACCGCGAGCTTGCCGGGCCCGACATGTTTAACCGAAGTGGCGAACAGCACATCCCGCGAGTCCGGGCTGAATTGGGCGAGGGAGGCGGTCTCGGCGGGACGGGTCACCAGACTCGCCCGTGAGTCCGGACTGAATTCGGCCACGGTGGCGCTCTCGACGGGAATGGTGAACAGAACCGCAAACGGCTGCACGGTCAGCACGGTCACCTGGGAGTGGCTCTGCGCCAGAACGTATCGCCCGTCCGGGCTGAAGCGTATGTGGACAAGGAGGCCGGGCAGCAGTTGCACCGGCTGGTCCGGTGCAGCAGCGGCGCGCGGGGGCAAAATGCAGGCAAGAACCAAGGCCACCGCCAGATAGTTTTCGAAGCGTCCCATGCCATCTCTTACGACGCCCGCGGTGCCGTCCGAAGTTACCCAACTGCTCCTACATGGACGGCACGGGCGGCCCGGTCGGCTTGATGGAGCCGGATAGGGCTATCGGCGTTTCTCGGCGTTCATCGGCGGCTCCGATGGCGTCCCGGGGCCGCAGCAGGCGGTCCTTGCGGTAAACCAGCGACGAAGTGTTGTAGTCCGCGATCTCGAAACCGTGGCCGTGTGTGATGGCGTCGGTCGGGCACGCCTCCACGCAATAGCCGCAGAAGATGCAGCGCGAGTAATCGATGTTATACACCTTGGCGTAGCGCTCGCCGCCGCTGATGCGCTCGGTTTCGGTATTCTCCGCGGCCTCGATGTAGATGCAGTTAGCGGGGCAGGCGGCCGCGCACAGGAAACAGGCGACACACTTCTCCATCCCGTTTTCGTCGCGCTCGAGAACGTGTACTCCGCGATAGCGCTCCTGAAACGTGGGCGGCTCGTCGGGATAGGTCTCCGTCACCGTCGGCGACAGCATCTCCCTGAGCGTGACGCCCATGCCCTTGGCGATGGCAGCCGCCGATCCCAGCACGTCTTCGATATTTGGCATCCTCAGCGACTCCTCCCGGGAGTCAGTTCTTCGAACCTCAACCAGGCCGGCTTTCCGGAACGCTCTCGCCTGGAAGGAATACGGAAACGCCCGCGCGCTCGCCCACCGTTTCGAGGATCCGCCTGGAGAACCCGCTCTCGCTCGCCGAAACGCTGCCGTCCGCCTCGATCAGGAATAGCGATGGCACGTTGGCGATGGCGAAGGCGTTGCTCACCGCGTAGTTCTTGGGGTCGTCCAGCAGCGTGGTGAAGGTGACGCCGAATTCCCGGCAGAACTCCTCGGTCGCTCCGGCCTTGTCCTGGGAGATGGCGACTATCTGGACGGTGCCCGCACCCTGGTGCAGCCGTTCGAGAAACGGAAATGTGTACTGGCAAACCGGGCAGGACACCTTGAAGAACGCCACCAGCGCCGGGCCGTTGGCCACTATTCCGACCAGCGTCCGCTGGGTTCCCCCCAGGTCCGGCAACTGAAATTCAGGCGCGTGCGCCCCTACCGGAAGCATCCTCTTTGCGCTCCAGAAAGCCATCTATCTCCAGCCTAGCGCGCCGGCGTTCGTGGCGCAGGCACCGCTGCCTGCGGCGCCTCGGGCGAGCTCCCTACATCCCCTCCTGGCTGGTCTGTCCCTTGACGAAATCGAGGATGTCGAAACGCCGGATTTCGCGATCGGGGAAGCAGCTGTTTACCGCATCCTGTTCGTCGTTGAAGATCTCGAATACCGTGGTGAGTTTGGTAAACAGCAGCAACTCGATGTTCCGGCGGCTCAGGTTCTCGAGGATCAGCCGGCCATCTCGCTTGCGTAGCGATGTGAAGCCCAGAACCAGGGCGCCCAATCCCGTACTGTCGATGTAATCGACGTGCTGCAGGTTCAGAATGACATTCGCGGCGCCTGTCAGCGTGCCGAACTCGGCCCGCAGCACGCCTGCTTCATCGCCCACCGTGATCCGACCCTTCAGGTCGAGGATGAGGATGCCTTCCCGTTCTCGTTGCTTGATTTCGAGAGCCATTACGCGCCGGCCGTCAACTGGCTTTCGATTCCGTGTCCGTCTCGGCCGCCTCGATCATGTAGCCGACGCCTCGCACGGTGTGAATCAGCTTCAGCGGCCAGCGGTCGTCCACCTTGCTGCGCAGGTGGCGGATGTACACATCCACGATGTTCGTGAGCCCGTCATAGTCCATGTCCCAGACGTGCTCGACGATCATGGTGCGGCTCAGGGGACGCCCGCGATTCCGCATCAGGTACTCGAGGATGCTGAACTCTTTGGGCGCAAGATCGATAGGCTCGCCGCCGCGCGCCACCTTGCGGCGGATGCAGTCCAAGCTCAGATCTCCCACCTGCAACCGCTCCGGAGTGGGTTGGCCGCGCCGCAGCAGAGCCCGGACGCGCGCCAGCAACTCGGTGAAGGAAAAGGGCTTACCAAGGTAATCATCGGCGCCCCGCTCCAAACCCTTTACGCGGTCGTCCACCGCGCCTAGTGCGCTCAGAATCAGCACCGGCGGACTGGCAGTGCGATTCCGGATCTTCTCCAGAACCTTGAGCCCGTCCATATCCGGGAGCATCAGGTCGAGGATGACCAGGTCATAGTCCGTCGCGTGCATGCGCTCCAGACCGCTGGCGCCATCTTCCGACCAGTCCACTGTATAGCCCGCACTCTCCAGGCCGCGAGCGACAAACTCGCCAATGCGCTTCTCATCCTCGATAGCGAGAATTCGCATCGGTTGCTTTGCTTCATCCGGATGTTCGGTGGGCCCGTCAGGAGCGCTCATTGGTGGAAATCCTTCATTGAGATGAAGATACCACAAGGGGGTGGCTGCCTGAAGCTTCCGTAATTCGCGGCGAGTCGTCGAGGAGGAGCCTCGAAGTCGCGTTGCTTTCTCCCGGCCGTCACCAAGACCTTGTGGTTACAGCATACCAGAGGATTAATGAATTGTTAAGGCCCTGGCGAGGGCACCGAACTGCCAGCGTGCCAGGACCGAACCGCGAGCGTAAGTGCGCGGCCCCCGTCCCCTACCGCCGGGGCCCCGATGTCTCCGAGGTAAAGGCATTTCCTCGTTCTGCCGATAGAATCACCGTGCAACCGTCGTCTACCACCGGCCCACAGGCTGGCGGGCTCCATCGTGGGCACGCTCTGCGCCGCTTGCTCGATGCGCATCTGGCGTGGCTCGCCCAGCGGCCGGATGGGGTGCGGGCCGATTTTAGCGGTGCAACCCTCAGCGACGCGCAACTCGAGGGCGTCAACCTGAGCCGCGCTCGCTTCCGCGGAACGTCGATGATCGAGGCCGTCCTGATCGGCGCGGACCTCATCGGCGCCGAAATCGAGGGCTGCGACCTGCGCCAGGCTAGTCTCTCGCGTGCCGACATGGCCGGCGCATCTCTCACCAACTCGGATTGCAGTCTGTCCCGCCTGGAGGGGACGAACCTTTCGGAGGCTACGCTGCACAGCAGCAAGTTCCGCAGCGCCGAGCTTGGCTCCGCGCGGCTGCTCGAAGCCCGAATCCGGGAGTGCGATTTTCGCGGCGCCGTCCTCACCGCCGCGGGGCTGAACCAGAGCAACGTCTTTGATACGTCGTTTGCCGACACCAATATGGAAGGGGCTGTTTTCTATCACTCGCACATGCAGCTTTGTCGGTTCATCGGCGCCATCGCCACCGACGCCAACTTCGGGAACGCGCACCTGGAGAGCTGCGACCTGCGGGGTGCGGCGCTCAGCGGATCGAAGTTCTACCGGGCGGAGCTCACCAGGAGCTGTCTTGGAAGAACGCTCATGGCCGGATGCGACCTCCGGGAGGCCAAGCTCGGCGGCGTCGATTTCACCGGCGCCACGCTGACGAATGCGCTGCTGGAAGGGGCGGTTCTGTTCGCGGCCGACCTGCGGGGAGCGGACCTGCGCGGAGCTCGCGGCATGACCGGTCTGCAACTTTCTCAGGCGCGTACCGACTCCGACACGGTGCTTCCCAGCGGAGCCAGAGGCCCCTACCTGAGAGGATCGGGTGCGGAACGGCCGGCTTAGCCGCAGACCGGCTTGGCGAACGCGCGGCTTGGCGGAACGCCCGTCTCCTACTGCTCCGCGCGGCGTTCGGTCAGGAAGAAATACCAGCCCAGCGATAGCCCCAGACGCGCCCAATTCCTCCACTGCGTGCGCGCCAGGGAGAGGAACAGCATCAGGGCGACCAGCACTACCGAGCACATCACTACCTGTCCCACCCCGAGCGCCTCCTTCCAGTACCAGAACCAGCGCCCGTAGACCAGCTCGATGTGAACCCAGTAAACCAGCAGTGAGGTCACGCCGAATTGCCGCACCCAGCTCCACTTGTCCGCCGTGTGCCTGGTCCACACGTACGCAAACGAGAGCAGCAGCAGCACCGCGCCCGTCTTTACCAGGATCATCCAAGGGCTATTCAGCCAGAACTCGGACTTGGGATACAGCGAATAGGGGAAGGAGGAACAGTATTGCCCGCCCAGCACCAGCCCGAAGCCGGCGAGCGCGGCCCACTGCGCCGTCCGCTCGTAGCGCTCGGCTGGGAGAATACGGATGATGCTGCCCGCGCTCATGCCGAAGGCGACAAATGCCGCCCACGGGAAGAAGCCGAAAGACATATAGTCCGGGACGACATACATGCGGACCAGGCTCGGCACACCGGACCAGTCGAGTGACGAAACCAGCGGCGAAAGCCCGGCGATCGCAAGCCCCAGCACGGCGCACAGCCGCACGCGTTCCTTGGTGGTGAATACGGCCATCACAGAAAGCAGGGCCACGGCCAGCCCCATGCAATTGAGAACATCCACCCGCAGAAGGTCGGTCCAAGGGCTGCGCGGCAGGCCGAACGCCCACACCTGGAGGCGGAACAGGAACGCCAGGCCCAGCAGGTAGCCGGCGCGGCTGAGGGCCTTCCCTACGCGCGCACCCGTGGGCACTCCTTTGCGCTCGCAGGAATCCATCAGAAAAGCCAGCGTCACGCCCACCAGGAACAGAAAGATCGCCGGAGGCAGGCCCCCAATGAACTGCGTGATGACGTACAGGCCGCCCTGCCGCTGCTCGGGCTTGGTGAAGGAGTGGAAGGCGTGGCCATTCAGCATGCTGATGGCCGCCAGGCCCCTCACCCAGTCCAGAAAGGCCAGCCGTCCCGCACCGGCGCGCCCGCTGCCTCCCGCGGTCATTTCTGCGGATACTCCTTATGCGCGTCTTGAGGAAGCTTCAAGCGAAACGCGTCCGGCGGCAAATCCGTGCTGAGCTTCAGGTCCGTGTAAGTGAACAGGTAATAGTTGCCGCCCGGCTCGATCACCTTCTGCTGCACCGGATGGCCGCCTTTTAACGGAATCCACAGCTCCACGTTCTTGATCTGCTCCAGAACCTTGGCGGACTTGGGCACCAGCTTGAGCCGGGTCGCCTTCTCGCCGTTCACCATCTCCTCGCCGCCCGGCGTGACCGTGTAATTCTTCTCCAGGTCCTTGCCTGAACTGCCGAAGCCGATCGCCAGGAACTGATCCACCAGCGCGCCCGCCTTTCCCAAGTCGTAGATCTGCACCGTGTTCATCTTTGGGTAGTAGATGCTCGCGCTATTCCCTTCGACGCCAACCGACTTGGGCTGCGGTACGTCGATTTCTACCCGCATCGCAAGCTTGCCGCCCGTCCGCTGGAGCCACATCCGCCCGCTTTCCTTCGAAGTGTCGTCGAGGACGGCCGTGAACTCGGTCTTCTGGAGCTTGCCAGTGATCTGGTGGAAGGTCTTGGCCTCGCGGTCCATCCTCGCCAATGTGTCTTGCACGTCATCGGCCGCGGCGGGCAAGGCGCCGACGGCCAGCACTGCTGCCAGCAGTCTGAATGTCATTACACTCTCAAGTTAAGGCGCGATCCTGGGAAGCAACGTTACCGCAGCGAGCTCAGGGTTTTGTAAAGGCGATGTAGCCCTTGATTTCCGATTCGGAATCCACCATTGGTTCCAGCCGGACGACGGGCCGCTTCTCGCCCGCGCTCGCACGGAGCATCTCGGAGGCTTTCGCCATCCGCTGCCCCTCAGGAACATTCGAAAGGAGTTCCGCATCTATCCAGTACCAATGACCGTTGGTGTCATGGGACTGCAGCATCGCGATCCTGCTGGCCCCGGGAATGCGGCGCTGGTCGTTGAACCAGCTCCGCGGCGTCAGGAGGACGAATGCCAGGATCAGGCCGACCATGACATCGAATTGCCAGGTGGCGCGATCGTAATCCCACAACACGAAGCGCTTGATCCCTGTCAGCACCTTGCCTAGCATGAACTCTCATTTTAGCGCAGCCCGTCGTGGCGCAGGCTCTCAGCCGCCGCGCCGAGGCTCATCCCGGCGCCCTACTCCCGCCAGAACAGTTCGGCGTCCGAGCGCCGCACGTAACTGGCGTCGAGCGCCGCCGGGTCAGCCGCCATCCCGGCCAGAAACCGTTCCTCGGCGATCCGCCCGATCGCACCCGCC
>Ga0265320_10003369_pt1 | contig 10773 bp, 10 predicted proteins | sample 4827metaG_FD_202087 | JGI IMG/M metagenome (GOLD analysis project Ga0265320, IMG submission 202087) | Rhizosphere microbial communities from Carex aquatilis grown in University of Washington, Seatle, WA, United States - 4-8-27 metaG | ecosystem: Host-associated > Plants > Roots > Rhizosphere >...
CGGTCGGTCAGCATTTCCGGCGGCAAGTTCTCCACCGACCCTGCATAAGTCAGGATATCGAGTACGACAATCCGGTCCTCAGGATACTTCTTGGTGAGGTATTCGACGAAATTCGAGCCAATGAATCCGGCTCCGCCGGTCACCAAGATGCTCCGCCCCATGATTGGCTGTACTCCGATTGCCGCACTCGTCCGTGTGAACTGAACCCACACTACAAAAAAGGCATAAGTGACCCACTCGCCCAAGTCAAGGCTCATCCCCCCTCATAATCAGAGAGGAGACGCTGGCGGATGGCCATCCTGCGCGAGTTTTTCAGGGCGATTGTCCGCCCGCCTTACCGGGGGCCGGCGGCTCAGGCATATGTTGACACCGATACGGCCGATTTGGCATCAATCCCTTTCTTTTGGCGTTAAGATGGGCCTGCCAACGATGAAACCGGGAAACGAAGCAAAGCTGGCCGAGATATTTCGTGTCGTTCTCGACGTGGACAACGATTACGACGTCATATCGGTTCGGCGGGTCGCCGAGCCGCGTTGGGATTCGCTGGCTCATACCTCCATCGTCGCGGCGGCCGAAAGCGAGTTCGGCATCGAGCTGGAAATCGCCGACATGGACCGCATGAGCTCATTTACCGCCACGCGCCTGTTACTCGAAGAAAAAGGACTATGACGGCGGCTGAAACCGAGTTTGAGGTCGAGGTCGGCCCCGACGACGCCCGGCGTTTCGCCGAATTGTCCGGGGATTGGAACCCGCTGCATACCGATTCCGCCTATGCGGCGGAAACCAGCTATCGCCGTCCCATCCTGCATGGCGCTTTTTCCGCCGGCCTGCTCTCGACCATGGCCGGCATGCACATTCCCGGTCGTGACTGTCTGCTCCACGGCATGAAGCTGCGCTTCGTGGCGCCCATCGTTCCCCCGGCCCGGCTGCGTGTCCATGGCAAGCTGGTGCGCGACGCCGGCGACAACGGCTTGGTCGAGGTGACGATCAGCGATGCCGCCTCCGGCATTCGCTATGTGGAGGGCAGCTACGAGTTCGGCCGGCACCGCCACGGCGATGCCGTCAAGGCGGCACTCTCCCTGCCGGCCGGCGATGTCGCGCCGGTTCTGGTGACCGGTGCGTCGGGCGGTCTCGCCGCCGCCCTGCTGACCCGCCTGGGCGGGAACGGCCTCGGGCTGTCACGCTCGGGGGGAGGCGGTGCCCTGGCGGTGCCCGACCTGGCAACCATTCCGTCGCTGCTGGCCGGCCGCAAGATCGCCGGCATCGTCCATTGCGGCTGGCCGGCGCCCGACAACCAGCGTCTGACCGCGCTGGGCGGGGGCACCGCCGCCGCCATCCAGCATCATGTGGCCGAGCCGCTGGCCGATGCCGTCAAGCTGGCGCAAGTGCTGGCCGCCCATGGCGTACCCGGCGCGCCGCTGATCCTGGTGGGCTCCACCTTCGCCCGGGCCGGCCGCCACAACTGGCGCATGCCTCTGTACAGCCTGGCCAAGTCCATGGTGCCGACGCTGGTGGAGATTCTGGCACTGGAGCTGGGAACCGGCGGCCGCCGCTGTGTCGGCGTGGTGTTCGACGTCATCGAGGGTGGCGGCATGAACGCCGGCATGCGTGACGCGGTCAAGCTGGCCCATGCCGACCGCTCGCCCTTCGGCGTCCTCGCCACGCCCGACGACGCCGCCGAACAGATCGGCTGGGTGCTGAACAACGCCTCGCGGCTGGTGTCGGGCGCCTGCATCACTCTGTCGGCCGGGGCGTTGCCGTGACCTTTCTCGAAGCCCGGAAAATTCTGGCCGCCTTCAAGGACGGGATGCCCCTGCCCTTTCTGCTTGCGCTGTCGGGCACACCCGACCAGCTCGGTCTCTATCTGCGCGCCCACGCGGCGCGGTTCGGGGTGGCGGCCCAGCCCGAGGTCCTGCCGTTCGGCACCCTGGCGCAAAGCCTGTACGTTCCGGCCGAGGCCGGCCAAATCGAAATCTTCCTGCTGATGCCGTGGGATCTGGCGCCCGAATGCGACTGGCGTTCCGGCCTGGACGCGCGGCTGGGCGATATCGATGCCATCCTGGTCCGTGCCGAGCACGTGGCGGCGCTGTTGGCCAAGCGTCCGCATGCGCGCCTGGCCTATCTGCCGGCGCCGCTGCCGCCGGTCTGTGCCGCTCAGGCCGACAACGACCGCCTGGCCGCCGAACTGACGGCGCTGGCCACCCGGCTGGGTGCCCGCGTGCTGGCGGCCGACACTTTTTCCATGGCCACCTATCTGGCCAGCGGCAGCCCGATCGCCGGCACCCATCTGTCGGCGGTGGCGGCCGAACTGGCCGCCCTGCTGGTGGCCCCGCCGCCCGGTACCTACAAGGTGGTCGCCACCGATGCCGACAATACGCTGTGGGCCGGCCTAGTGGGTGAGGACGGCGTCGACGCGGTTACCGCCGAGCCCCATGGCCGCGCCTTCCGCCATTTCATTTATCAAGGCCTGCTGCGCCGGCTGAAGGCGGCCGGCATCCTGCTGGCGGTGGTCAGCCGTAACGACGAGGATATGGTGCGGGCGCCGCTGGCGTCGGGACGCATGCCGTTGGCGCCCGACGATTTCGTCGCCATTCGGGCGGGCTATGGTGCCAAGTCCGATCATGTGCGGGCCCTGGCCGACAGCCTCAATCTCGGCCTCGACGCCATGGTTTTCGTCGACGACAATCCGGTTGAACTGGCCGAGGTTGCCGCGGCGCTACCCGCTGTCAACTGCCTGCGCTTTCCCGATCGCGACGACGAGTTGCCGGCTTTTTGCCGTCGTCTGGCCGAGATGTTCGACCGCCGCAATCTGACGGCGGAGGATGCCGAGCGTACCGAAATGTACCGCCGCCGCCTAGCCTCGCAGCCTCCCGCCGAAGGCGAGGGGCTGGAGGGTTTTCTCAAGGGCCTGGGCATGGTGCTGACCGTGCGCGACCGCAGCGGCGGCGATTGGGAGCGGGCCCACCAGCTGATCAACAAGACCAACCAGTTCAACCTCAACGGCGAGCGGCTGGACGAGGCGGCGATGGCCGCCATCCTGGCCGCCGGCGGCCGTCTTTTCACCGCCACGCTGGAAGACCGTACCGGCAGCCACGGCGAAATTCTCGCCTGTCTGATCGAGCCCTCGGGGGTGGTGCGCTCGCTGGTGCTGTCGTGCCGGGTGTTCCAGCGCCGGGTCGAGCACGCCTTCCTGGCCTGGTTGCTGGGGGGGTGGCGGGGACCGGCATTGCGCTTCGCCTTTGCCGCGACCGAGCGCAACGAGCCGGCGCGCCGGTTCCTGGCCGATCCGGCGTTTTCCGCGGGCACTCCGACCTGGGGGCTGGACGGCGGGCGCTTCCTGGCCGACCATGACGCCGATCTGTCCCTTTTCAGCATTCGCGAGGAAGCATGACCGAAGCGGAGGCCTCGCAGGTTCTTTCCTCTCTACTGGCCGACCTCGGAATCCGTCGTGGCGAAACCGTGTTCCTCGGCATCGACATGGCCCGGCTGCCGCTGCCGCGCTGGCCGGCGGCGCTGGACCGCGACGCCATCCGCGCCCGCGCAGATCGTTTGTGCGCGTTCCTGTTCGATCACGTGGCGGCGGCGGTCGGTCCCGACGGCACCATCCTGGTGCCCACCTACACCTATCGCTGCGGCAACCCGGCCAATGCCTTCGTAACCGAGGAAACCCCGTCCGAGGTCGGTCCGTTTACCGAATGGCTGCGCCGCCGGCCCGATGCGATCCGCTCGGTCCATCCCCTGTTCTCAGTGGCGGGAATCGGCCCCAAGGCGGCGGCGATCCTGGAGCACACCGGCGGCAGCGCCTTCGGCCCGACCAGTCCCTTCGGCCGTCTGGCCGGCGCCGACGCTCGCTTCGTCAGCCTGGGCGTGCCGTTTCACCTGTCGGTAACCTACCTGCACCATCTCGAGCAGTGCTACGGCTGCAACCACCGTTATCATAAGATTTTCACCACGCCGGTGTTCAAGGACGGCCGGCAGTTGCCCGGCCCGTTCCTGGCCTATATGCGCTGGCGCGGCCTGGATGCCGGCCCGGATTTCCGGGGTTGCGAGCAACGCCTGCTGGCCGATGGCGCCATGCGCGAAATCCGCTGGAACGGTCAGGTGAATCAGGCGGTGCGGGTGGCCGACGTGGATCGTATCGGTTATACCATGCTGGCCGAGGACCCTTGCGCCTTTGCCTCGCGCGGCGTGCGCGTCGACCTGGACGAAAGCGCTACCGCCGCCAATCCCGTCCGAGACCCCGTCGCGGTCTTCAAACTTTCGGTGTGATCATGGCCTTGGCCGCAATTATGGACAGTCATCCCGCCCTTGCGCGGATCAGCCGGGCCGTACTGGAAATGTGGCCGGAGCACGCCGCTTTCCTGGACCTGCGCTTCGCCGACGGCGCCGACCCGGCGCTTCCCATTGCCGAGGAGATGGCGGGGCTGGTGCTGCGGATCATCGGCGACGACATGGACCGTTTCGTCGCCGGTTATCGCTGGATGTGCGAAGCCTTCGTGGCGGAGGACCTGCATTTCCGGCGCACCGGCCGCTATCGCCTGTCGAGCTTCGACGACGCCTACCGCGAGGTCTATTCGCGCGCCGACTACATGAGCAACTACCTGCGCGGCATTCTGCTGTCGCAGGTGCTGTGGGCCAATCAGGCGACGTCGTTTCAGTTCTACGTGGACCGCTTTCTTGGCCGCCTCAAGCCGGGCGCCGACTATCTCGAGATCGGTCCCGGCCACGGCCTGCTGGTCTATTTCGCCGCCCGTTCATCCAACGTGGGTTCCATCTCGGGCTGGGACGTCAGCGAAAGCAGTCTGGCCATGACCCGCCATACGCTGGAGACCATCGGTGTCGAGCGCCCGTTCACGCTGACGCTGCACAACATCCTCGAGCCGCCGTCGGTGTCGCGGGCCTTCGACGCCGTGGTGCTGAGCGAGGTGATGGAACACCTGGACCGTCCCGAGGCCGCCATCGACAGCATCCTCGAGGCGCTGCGGCCCGGCGGGCTGGCGTTCTTCAACGTTCCGGTCAACAGTCCCGCCCCCGACCACATTTATTACTGGGGCTCGCCGGCCGAGATCGAGGATCTGGTGAGGTCGCGCGGGTTTGCCATCGTCGACTCGGCGGCGGCGCCGACCACCGGCTACGATCTGGGCCGCGCGCTGCGGCGCAAGGTCACCGTCAACGCCCTGATTGTCGCGGCCCGTCCCTGAGCGGGGCTGCAACATTGCGCCTCGGCGATCCCTCCTGCATCATCCAGGGCCATGATCGAACAACTGCACCAGCTTCTTTCCCTGATCGACCGTCCCTCGCGAGTAAAGCTGGCCGGCCTGTTTCTGCTGATGCTGGGAGCGACCGTGCTGGAAATGGCCGGGCTCGGCCTGTTGTTGCCGTTTCTGCAACTGGTGGTCGAGCCCGAGGGCGTCAGCCGTCTGCCGCTGGGCCACCGGCTGCTGGCCGCGGCCGGCGGTGATCCGCATCGCCTGCTGCTGGCGCTGTCGTTGGGCCTGATCGCCTTCTTCATCGCCAAGAACCTCTATCTGCTGGCGGTGGCCTGGTTGCAGAACCGCTTCGTCATGTACCGCATGGCCGCCGTGTCCCAGGCCATGCTGGAACGGGTGATGGCCCAGCCGTACACTACCTATGCCCAGCGCAATACCGCCGAAATGACTCGCAACATCCGCCATCTGGTGTCGGTGGCGTTCAGCAAGGGTCTGATGCCGCTGCTGCAATTGGCGCTGGAAGGGACCACCGCGCTGGGCGTGTTGGCCATGCTGCTGGCGGTCGAGCCGTTGGCCACCAGCGTCGTCGTCGTCGTCATGGGCGGCGTGTTGGGGAGTTATTTTCTGATCATGCGCCGGCGGGTGCAGACCTGGGGCGAGCGCTCGGTGCATTACGAGGCGGTCATCCAGATGTGGCTGCAGCAATCCCTGGGCGCCTTCAAGGAGCTGCGGCTGTCGGGGCGCGCCGGCATGTTCTCGCGCGCCTATGGCGATGCCTGCCGCAGCCGTGCCGCCTTCGACGTCCAGTCCACCACCGCGCCCAACGTGCCGCGCCTGCTGATGGAGGCGGTGGCGGCGTCCGGTCTGGCCCTGGTGGTGGTCGCCTGCCTGCTGCAAGGCCGTTCCCCGGCCTCCGCCATTCCGACCCTGGGTGTTTTCGCGCTGGCCGCCATCCGGGTGGCGCCGTCGCTCAGCCGGCTGATTTCCAACATCACCTTGCTGCGCGAAAGCCGCAAGGCGGTGTTCATCGTCCATCGCGACTTCCATTCCCTGCCGGCGCCGGGAGCCGAGAACGCCGCCGCGCCGCTGGCCATGGCCGACGGTATCCGTCTGGAAGGCCTGTGCTTTACCTATCCCAATGCCACCGCACCGGCCCTGGATGATGTCGACCTGAGCATCGGCAGGGGTGAGTCGGTGGCGCTGGTCGGGCGTTCGGGGGCGGGAAAGACCACCTTGGTGGACGCGCTGCTCGGCCTGCTGCCGCCGACCGGGGGCCGCATCACCGTGGATGGTGCCGACATCGCCGGCAAGATCGCGGCGTGGCAGCGCAGTGTCGGCTATATCCCGCAATCCATCTATCTGATCGACGATACCCTGCGCCGCAACGTCGCGCTTGGCGTGCCCGACCACGCCATCGACGAGGAGCGTATCTTGCGCGCCTGCCGTCTGGCCCAGCTCGACGCGGTCATCGCTGGTTTGCCGGCGGGTCTGGATACCGTGGTCGGCGAGCGGGGGGCTCGGCTGTCGGGGGGGCAGCGCCAGCGTATCGGTATCGCCCGTGCGCTCTACGACGATCCCCAGGTGTTGGTGCTCGACGAGGCCACCTCGGCGCTGGATGCCGAGACCGAGCACGAGATCACGCGCGCCATCGACGCCTTGGCCGGGCTGAAGACCGTGGTGGTTATCGCCCACCGGCTGTCGACGGTGCAGCATTGCGACCGCATCGTGCTGATGGATTCCGGTCGCGTGATGGATTCCGGCCGTTTTGCCGAGTTGGAAGGACGCAACGCCGAATTCCGCCGCATGGTCGAACGGTCGAGTCTTAAGAGCGAGGAATCCTGACGTGCCGGTATTGCTGCGAACCACCCGGGCCGTGCCGCCGTCGCCGGCGTGGGGCCGCTGGGCGGCGGTGTGGGGTACCGGGGCGGAGCTTGATCCCGTTCGCCGCATGACCGGCGAGGCCGAGGCGTTGGCCGCCGCTTTTCCCGCCGCCGCCGCCGACTGGTACGGCCTGGCGCGGCAAATGAGCGGTATGGCTGGGGTTTCCGAACTCGGCCACATGCCGTCCGTAGCCCCCAACGCCAGCGATTTCGGCCTGATGCTGACCTGGGCGAAAGTGGTGGCGGGCTGGGCCGCCGCGCCTGACCGTGTGCTGGTGGTGTGCGATGATCCCTGGATGTTCCGGTATCTGGCGACCCAGCCGGGAGTCTCCGCCGGGCGGCCGCCGGGGCTGATCCTGCCTCGGCTCGGAATGGCGCTACGCGGTCTCGCGGCCCGGGCTGGGGTGGCGGTGCGGGTCGCCCGCGCGGCGCTGGCCCTGCGGAGCCAGCGTGCCCAGGCGGCCACCGGCGGCGCGGCCCTCCTGGTCTATGGTCATCCCGGCAGCAATGCCCAGGGCGGCGACGCCTATTTCGGGCCGCTGATGGCCGAATTTCCCCGACTCGGCCGCGCCTTGCACGTGGACTGCATGGTGGAACGGGCTCGCTCGCTGGCGGCCGACGGCCGCTCTTTCAGCCTGCATGCTTTCGGTTGCCTTGGTTTTGCCTTCACCCTGCCCTTTGCCCGCTGGCGGGCACCCCAGGTCTTGCGGGATGGGCCGTACGGTTGGCTGATCCGCCGTGCCGAGGCGCGCGAGGGCGCTACCGGCACCGCGGCCATGGTGCGCTGGCAGATCCATTGCCAGAGCCGCTGGCTTGAAGCATGCCGCCCCCGGGTCGTGGCCTGGCCGTGGGAGAATCACGGCTGGGAGCGGGCCTTCGTCCGGGCCGCCCGGACCCGGGGGGTCGCCACCATCGGTTATCAGCATTCGGTGGTGGGTGCCCAGAAAAACATCTCGGCCCGCGGTCTGGCCGACCCGGAACGGTCACTGCCCGACGTGATTGTCGCCAACGGCCCTTCGGGCCGCGACCAACTGGAGGAATCGGGAGTGCCCGCCGCCCGCCTCCGGCTGGGTGGCACGTTGCGCTTCAAGGCCCAGGTGGCGGTTCGCCACGATCCGGCCGGGCCGGTGTTCCTGGCGGTGCCGTTCGACCGGATTGTGGCGGCGCAAATGGTCGAGGCGGCGCGGCCGCTGACCGCCGGCGGCCTGACCTTCCTGGTCAAGGATCATCCGCTCCATCCCTTCGCTTTCACCGAAAGTCCCGGCGTGACGCGGACGACCGTCCAACTGGAGCACCAGCCTGGGGTCCGGGCGGTGGTGTTCGCCGCCACCACGGTGGGGCTGGAGGCCGCCCTGGCCGGCCTGCCGACGGCCCGGTTCCTGCCGCGCGGTTGCATCGCCCTGGACATTCTGCCAAAAGAGGTTCGCGTTCCGGCCATCGGAGCCGAACGCCTGGGCGACCTGCTGGAGTTGCCGCAAAGCCCGGCGCCGGTGGCGTGGGACGTCATTTTCGCGCTGCCCAACATGGAATTGTGGCGCAGCTTGCTGGGAGACCGGCCATGATCGATGTGAAACGCCGTCTGGCCCAGGGGCTGCCCTGCCTGGGCGCCTGGTCCACCGTGCCGTCGCCGCTGGTGGCCGAGGCCATGGCGTCTTGCGGCTTCCACTGGCTGGCGGTGGACCTCGAGCATTCCCCCATCGATCTGGCCGATGCCGCCGGCATCTTCCTGGCCGCCGAGCGCCACGGCGTCGCGCCCATGGCGCGGCTGTCCTCGGCCGATCCCTACCTCGCCCGCCGGCTGCTGGACGCCGGTGCCCGTGGCCTGATCGTGCCGGTGGTGGAATCGGCGGATGCCTTCGCCGCCTTCGCCCGCCACACACTCTATCCGTCGGCCGGCGGCCGGCGTGGCGTCGGCCTGTCGCGGGCCAATGGCTGGGGTGACGCCTTCGAATCCTATACCGCCGATTTCCGCCCGGTGCTGGTGCCGCAGATCGAGACCCGCGCCGGTGTCGCCGCCGCCGCCGCCATCGCCGCCCTGCCCGAGGTCGACGCCCTGTTTCTCGGCCCCTACGACCTGTCGGCCGATCTGGGCACGCCGGGCCGGTTCGACACGCCGGACATGAAGGCGGCCATCGAGCGGGTTCGCACCGCCTGCGCCGCCGCCGGCACGGCGCCGGGCATCCATCAGGTCGCCCCCGATTTCGCCGCGCTGAAGGCCAGGCTGGACGACGGCTATCGCTTCGTCGCCTTTGCCACCGACATGACCGCCATGCGCGCCGCCATCGGCCGGCCGCTCTCGCTGATCGAGGACTGATATGACCCGAGTCGTTTGCGTCATCCCCGCCCGCATGGCGTCGAGCCGCTATCCCGGCAAGCCGCTGGCGCCGCTGCTCGGCATGCCGCTGGTGTTGCATGTGTGGAACCGCTGCCGCCTGTGGGACGGGTTCGAGCGGGTGATCGTCGCCACCTGCGACGAAGAGATCAAGACGGCGGTCGAGGCGGCCGGCGGCGAGGCGGTGATGACCGCCGACACTCATGAGCGCTGCACCGATCGCGTCGAGGAAGCCATCGGCGTGCTGGATCTGGGCTTGGCCGACGACGATCTGGTGCTGATGGTCCAGGGCGACGAGGTTCTGGTCAGTCCGACGATGATCGCCGACATCGCCGCTGCCTACGAGCGCAGCAAGGCGCCGGTGGTCAATCTGGCCTCGGTCATCGTCGACCCCGCCGACCACGACGATGCCAACGTGGTCAAGGTGGTGATGGCCAAGGACGGCAAGGCCCTTTATTTCTCGCGTGCGCCGATCCCGTCGCGGTCGCGGGCCAAGGGCCTGCCGCCCATGTACCAGCAGACCGGGGTGATCGCCTTTGCCGCCGGCTTCCTGCGCCGCTTCTCCCGGTTGGAGCCGACGCCGCTGGAGATCGTCGAATCGGTGGATATGATGCGCGTGCTCGAGCACGGCCTGGCGGTGCAGATGGTCACCGCCGATTTCGAGACCATCGGTGTCGACACCCCCGCCGACCGCGAGCGCGCCGAGGGCGTGCTGGCCGCCGATGCCGTGACCAAGGACTATCTGAAGTGAGCAAGCTGAAGGTCGGCATCGCCGGTTACGGCGTGGTCGGCAAGCGCCGCCGCCAGTTCATCGACCAGCATCCGCTGTTGCAGACCGTGGCGGTGTGCGACCGGGCCTTCGAGTCCGAAGGCGTCTTGGCCGACGGCGTGCGCCACTACCGCACCTACCGGCGCCTGCTGGAGGCGGAGCAACTGGACGTGCTGTTCGTCTGCATGACCAACGATATCGCCGCCGAGGCCACGGTGGGCGGCCTGGAGCATGGCCTGCACGTATTCTGCGAGAAGCCCCCCGGCCGCGACATCGCCGACATCGTCCGGGTGATCCGCGTCGAGCGTGCCCATCCCGGTCTCAGGGTCAAGTACGGCTTCAATCACCGCTATCACGACTCGGTGCGTGATGCGCTGAGGCTGGTGCAGTCGGGCGAATTGGGGCGGGTGCTGAACCTGCGCGGCGTCTACGGCAAGAGCCAGATCATCAATTTCGGCTGCAGCGACTGGCGGTCGCAGCGCGCCGTGGCCGGCGGCGGCATCCTCCTGGACCAGGGCATCCATCTGGTGGATCTGGTGCGGCTGTTCGCCGGCGAGTTCGAGACCGTTCATTCGGTGGTGT
>Ga0265320_10003372_pt1 | contig 10770 bp, 8 predicted proteins | sample 4827metaG_FD_202087 | JGI IMG/M metagenome (GOLD analysis project Ga0265320, IMG submission 202087) | Rhizosphere microbial communities from Carex aquatilis grown in University of Washington, Seatle, WA, United States - 4-8-27 metaG | ecosystem: Host-associated > Plants > Roots > Rhizosphere >...
GCAGGACGCTCTCCTTGAAGCCCAGCCAGACGTCGGCATAGAGCTCGCGCGCCTTCTCGAAGCCGTGCTCCTTGAGGTCGAGGACGAGGAGGCGGCCGCCCGGCCGGAGGATGCGGAAGGCCTCGTTCACCGCCGTCTGCGGGTGCTGGGCGTGGTGGAGCGCCTGGCTGAGGATGGCGAGGTCCACCGACTTGTCGGCCAGCGGCACGTGCTCGATGTCGCCGAGCTTGTACGCGAGGTTGGCGAGGCCGTTCTTGCGGGCGAGCTCCGTGCCGACCTCGACCATCCGCGGCGAGTTGTCGATGCACCAGACCTGCCTGGCCCGGTGCGCCAGGAGCTGGGAGACCAGCCCCTCGCCGGCGCCGAGGTCGGCGATCACGATCGGGGGCGCGAGGCGGAGCGCGAGGTGGCCGATCGCCTCCCAGGAACGGCCGGGGCAGTAGTTCTTGCCCAGCCGGCCCGCGATCAGGTTGAAATACTGCTCGGCCACGCGCCGGCGCTTCAGGAGGACGCGTTCCAGGGTCTCGCGGTCCTCCGCCATGGCGGGTAGCTCGGCCACGGCGTCGGCCGCCGCCTTGAGGAGGGCCAGCTGGCGCGCGGGCAGGCTGGCCCGCAGGGAATAGAAGGCCTTCTTTCCCTCCCGGCGGTCCGAGACGAGGCCCGCCTGGCGCAGGAGCGCCAGCTGCGAGGAGATGCGCGACTGGCCCATGCCCAGGATCTCCTGGAGCTCGGCGACCGAAAGCTCCTCGCGCATCACGAGCGCGAGCAGCCGCACCCGGGTCGGGTCGGAGAGGGTCTTGAGGGTGTCCCAGGAGGCGCTCATGCCGGCGGCCATGATCGACGGATCAGGGCCCGTTTTCAATGAGCAACGGCGGCCTACTTCCGGCGCAGGACGTCGATGAACTGCCAGAGGGCGAAGCCGCAGATCAGGGTCCCCGCCGTGAGGTTGATCACGCGCAGGCCGCCCCGCTGCAGGTGGTGACTCAGCCAGCTCTTGGCCAGGATGAAGATGAGCCACCACGCGGCCGAGCCGAGGAAGATGCCGGCGAAGAGCGAGCCGGCCGCCACGCCGCCGATCCCGGCCTCGTGCAGCCCCAGGCCGGCGAAGACCGCCAGGAAGGAGATGATGATGAAGGGATTGGCCAGCATCAGGAGCAGCGTCGAGAAATACGCGCCGGCCAGGGTGCGGGTCTTCGGGGCCTGGCCGGAGGCGTCGGGCGACTGCGACCGCAGCATGCGGACCCCGAGGACGAGGAGGAAGAGGCCGGCGCCGAGGCGCAGGGGCGCCCGATGGACGAGGAGGGCGTGGGAGACGGCCGTCAGGCCCAGGCCGGCCACCAGGCCGTAGATGGCGTCGGCCGTGGCCGCGCCGAGCACCGTCAGGATCCCGATGAGCCGGCTTTCCGTGAGCGTCCGGCGGATGCAGAGGACGCCGACGGGTCCAAGGGGCGAGGCGATGATGAAACCCACCACCCAGCCCTGGAGAAAGATTTCCATCGCCGGAACGCCGGGCCGGGGAACTAGGCCTGGTCCGCGTACCGGGCGATGCTGACCACCGTGTAGGTTTCCTCCGAGGAGCCGGTCTTCACCTTGACGACGTCGCCCGGCTTCCGGGAGAGCAGGGCCGCGCCGAGCAGCGTCTTGTAGGAAATGACGTTGTTGTCCGGATCGCCGTCCCAGACGCCGAGGATGCTGTACTTCGTCGTGGCGCCGTCGCGGGCGCGCACCTCGACGAGGCTGCCGACGCCGACCTGCTCGGTCGTGGCCTCCTTGAAGTCGGTGACGCGGGCGTGGGCCAGGTCGCGCTCGAGGATGGACTTCTGGGCCATGAGGATCTGCTGGTCCTGCTTGGCCATCTTGTACTCGGAATTCTCCTTGAGGTCGCCGTGCTCGCGGGCCGCGGCGATCGCCTTGGAGTTCTCGGGGATCTTCTTCGAGACGATCGTCTCGTATTCGTCGCGGCGGCGCTCGAAGCTGGCCTTCGAGACGAGGAGCGCCTCCTCCTTCGCCTCGCCGTCGGCGGCGACCAGCGACTGGATGTTGGGGAAGATCTTGATGAAGCGGGCGAGGAGCGACTTCTTCGTCAGCTCCTCGAAACCCTGGTTCAGGAGGAGGGTGTTGGCCAGGTCGCGCGCGGTCTCGGGGTCGGCGGTGGAGAGGAGGTCGGCGATCAGCTCGGTGTCCTCGCTCAGGATCTCCCCGAGGGGAATCCGGCGGGCGCTGGCGGACTGGAGGGCCTCGTAGTCGATGGCGAAGAAGATGGCGGAGAGGAGCCGCGGGGTGATCAGGTCGTTCAGCAGCTTGGCGAACTTCTTCGCATGGCGGTTCTTGACGATCCAGAGGAGAACCGGGGCGCGGAGGTTCTGCTCGGTCTGCCAGCGCTTCAGGGTGGCGGCGAGGTCGTCGGCGTGGCCGTTCTCCACCAGGAAGTTGATGCATTCGGTGGTGAACTTGCCCTGGGAGACCTTGAGCAGGCTGAAGACGATGTCGCGGCACTCGATCGGGTGGGTCGCCTTGATCAGCTCGAGGAAGCGCCCCTGGAAGTGGACCGGGATCTTCTCGGCGATGTCGGGCAGGTCGCGGGCGTTGGCCACGAGGGCCGCCTGGGTCGGCTCCAGCGCGGCCGCGTCGGCCCCGAGCACCTTGGCCAGGTCGTCGCGCACGGCGGCGCCATAGAGGCGCTCGGCGGCGTCGAGCTGGTTGCTGTCCTTGACCGCGTCGGCCACGCCCTTGAGGACGCCGGAAAGGTCCGTCTTGGCGTTCTTGCGGGCGGCGACGGTGACGAGCTCCTCGGCCAGCACGATGCGGCGGCGGGCGGAGCGGGTGGACGTGAACTGCTCGAGGATCTCGTCCTCGGCGGAAATCGGGGTCTCGCGCAGGATGTAGCAGTCGGTCTTCTTCTCGGGGACCGCGACGCGGGGGTCCTTGGCCACGGCCTTCTTGGCGCTCGACCACCACTTCTTGAATTTTTCCTCGCCGACCACCTGGGCCAGCGTGATCTCCAGGTCGATCGCGGTCGTCGCGTTGTTGGGGTAGGCCTTCAGGCCCTGCACCACGAGCTCGGCGGGATCGTCGGCCACGAGCTCGGCGATCTTCGCCGTCTCGGTCTCCTTGCGGACCAGGAGATGGTTCTCCGGCAGGACATCCAGGGTCGTGGCGCAGAAGATGGGATCCATCTGGTGGCTCTTCTTGCCCTCGAAATCGATTGCCAGGCGCTGGGCCGACTCGTCGTAGCTCTTGATCCGCCCAAAACCCCAGCTCCGGTGCACCACGTAGGCGCCGGGCTCCATGGCCTCGAATTTGGCTTTAACCGCCTTGAGGGAGGGATTTTTGGCGATGAGCGCGGAAACGGAGGCGGAATTCATAGTTGCGTGAGTGAGGGCGTGAACCGGAGAGTTGAGCGGACAATGCCGAGCCTTGTCAAATCGTGTCTGCCGGGATGAAAACCACCCAAGGACGGCCTACCGCCTGGACGGCCGCCGCGGGGCTCCTCGCGCGCTGGCTGGGCCACCGCGAGCGGATCGACCGGCTGATGGAGCAGCTGCCCTCCTCCCTCGGCGGAGCCGACCGGGCGCGGTGCCAGCACCTGGTCTACGGGGTCGTGAGGCATGCCGGCCGGATCGAGGCGGCGCTGGACCGGATCGTGGCCCATCCCCCCCGTTTTGGCACCCGGGCCATGCTCTTTTTGGCCGGTTTCGAGCTGATTGAGGACGGCGCGGACGTTGGCCGGGCGGCCCGGATCGTGCACCATGCCGTTGGGCAGGCCAAGGTCCGGGCCAGCGCGGCCGAGGGGAGGCTGGTGAACGCCGTGGCCCGGAAGCTGGCGGAGGCCCTTCCTTTGCAGGATATGCCCCCCGTGGGCGCCTCGGCGGCTGCCCTGAGCGAATACTATTCCCACCCCCTCTGGCTGGTTAAGCGGTGGCTGGGGCAGCATGGCGACGCCGCGACCCACGCTTTGCTGGAGTGGAATCAGCGCCCGGCACCGATCTACGCTCGGTCTCGGGAGCAGGATTTTGACATAAATAAATATAATTCAGGAAGTAAGGATCTGGCCCCTTTGTTTGTATCCACGGTTTGGCCGCATTTTTATGAGGTTTCCCCGGGTCGCTGGGCTGAATTGGAGCCCCTCCTGAAGAAGGGCCGGTTCTATGTGCAGGATCCTTCTGCTCGCCTTCCCGTTGAACTTCTGGCCCCCGCCTCGGGCGAATGGGTCCTGGATGCCTGCGCGGCTCCCGGGGGGAAAAGTCTGCTCATCGCCGATATTTTGGCGCAATTCGTCATAAATGGCGAAAAAGCCGCCTCTGGGGCAGCTAAGTCGTCACCTATGACGAATTACGGGAAGTTGGGTCGGGAAGGCGTCGTAGCCCTCGACCTGCCGGGAGAACGCATGGAACGGCTGAAGGAGAACCTTGCCCTGACTCATGTCCCGGTTGCCCTGGTACCCGCCGACCTGCGCTCCGATCCCGCCCTCATGCTGCGCGGCCAGGGGCTGCCGGACCTCTATCCGGCCGTGCTCGTCGACGCCCCTTGCACCAATACGGGGGTGATGCGCCACCGGGTGGACGTGAAGTGGCGCCTGCAGGCGGCGGATTTTCACCGCCATGCCCAGCAGCAGTTGGTTCTCCTCGAGGCTGCCGCGCGCCTGGTGGCCCCCGGCGGCCGGCTGGTGTATTCGACGTGCAGCATCGATCCGGAGGAGAACGAGGAGGTCGTGGGGGCGTTCCTCGCGGGGACGGGCGGGCGGTTCACCCTCGCGGCGCAGATTCTGTCCAAACCGTGGGAGACCGGCCACGACGGGGGCGGCGCGTTTCTGCTGCGGCGGGGATGAGGCCGGGCCGCACCCGCCGAACTTGACCCAATCTTAACCCCGGCGGATCGCGGCGGGGCGGGCGGCCCGCTTTTCTGGTGCATGCGCAGCCTGGCGAATCCGCCGATGTCCCGGGCCGTTTCCCTTGCGGGAGCGGCCGCCGCGGCGCTGCCCGCGGTGCCGGCGGGGCGGAGCCGGTGGCGGCGCTGGCTCGTCGAGCCGGTCGTCCTGCAGCTGACGCAGGGAATCACCCCCGAGAAAATCTGCCTCAGCCTGGTGGTCGGCAGCCTCTGCGCCTTCTTCCCCGTCCTGGGCGCGGCGACGCCGCTGTGCATCCTGGCGGGCGTCGCCCTGCGGCTGAACCAGCCCGTCATCCAGCTCGTCAACGGCGCCACGGCGCCGCTCTATCCCCTCGTCGCCTATGGCTTCATCCGGCTGGGCGACCGGCTGCTCGGCGCCCGGGCCCCGAGCCTGCAGCCGCAGGTGCTGGCGGCGCTGGCCCGGACCGATCCGGGGAGCTGCCTGCGGCAGCTGGCTCCCCTCGCGGCCCACGCGGTCCTGGGCTGGGCGACCCTGGCTCCGCTGTGGATTGCCGCGGGCTACTGCGGCCTCGCGCCCCTCGTGCGCGCCGCCGCGCGCCGGGTCAGGGCACCAGCTCGACGACCCTGAGCTGCTTCTCCGCCTTGCTGGTGCCGTTGAGGAAGGTGAAGCCGATCGCCTCGGCATTCGCCACGAGCCGGTCGTAGCGCCGGGCATCCCAGGCCGCGACCGGCTCGCCGTTGATGGCGGTCACCAGGTCGCCCGGCTCGACGCCCGCCGCCTGCCCGGGCGAGCCGGGCACGACGCCCACGACGCGCCAGTAGACGGGTGCCTTGCTGAAGCTGAGGCCGGTGCTCCGGAGGGCGGGGATGGCGATGGGGTCGTCCGCCCGGCGCTCGAAGGTCGCCCGGTCGCGCGCCTGGTCGAAGGTGACCGAGAAATACTTCAGGGCGCCGCCGCCCAGCGCAAAGCCCTCGTCGCTGATCTGCACGATGGGGTGCGGCACGGCGTAGTCGACGATGTACAGGGTGCCGCTCAGCCGGCCGATCCTCGAGGGGCTGTCGCCGGCGATCGTGCTGATGATGGGACCGGCCGCCGGGCCCGCGGCGAAGTCCAGGTCGAACCCGATCGGATTGAGGCTGAAGACCTCGTCGCTGCCGGAATCGATCAGGGCGAACAGCGTGCGGTCCCCGAGGCGCACCGGGATCAGCGGGATTTTCGCCGCGTTGTCGAAGGGGACGACCGAGCCGCCGGCCGGCCCGGCCGTGCCGGCCGGCTGCAGGACGACCCGCTCCCGCGGATAGTCGAGCGTGAGCAGGGTCTCGCGGAAGAGGGGGAACCCGAGGATGCCGTCGATCTTGATCCCGAGCTTGGCGGTGAACGAGGCGCAGTCGTAGATCACCGCCGGCACCTCGGCGAAATGCGCCTGGCCCAGGTCGATCCGGCTGAGCAGGGTGGGCGGCAGTTCCGTGACCCGCCCGTCGGCCGACCGGACCGACACCTCCGGCATGTCCGGCGGGACCGCGTTCTTCACCGCGTAGCGCTGGGCCAGCTCCGGGGTCACCTGGGTCACGCTGGCGCCCGTATCGATGATGAAGTGATAGGGCCCGTACTTGTCCCACTTCACCTCCAGGACGAGGAAGCTGCCGACCAGCTGCACGGGGAGCGTGACGACGGGCGCCCCGAAGGTGGTCTGCCCGGGGCGCGGGGGCTCGCGGTGCAGGACGACGCAGCCGCTGGCGAGCAGGCAGAAGGCAACGGCCCCGAGTCGCGACAGCCGATGGCCGATCCCCGTCATTTCACCGGCTTGGGCAGGCGGGCGCTGAGGAGGCGGGCCCCGGCCGCGGCCAGGGCGGCCACGAGGAAGACGGTCCGCGAGCTGAAGGCCCAGAAGATGACGCCCGCGAGGAGCGGGGTGACGGCCCGCGACAGGGAGCCGAGGGAGCGGAAAATCCCGAGGACCCGGCCCTGTTCCGAGGGCTCGGCGTAGAGCGAGATGAGGCCGGTGGTCGCGGGATTGACCAGCCCCGAGCCGAGGGCCAGGACCGCCAGCCCGGCGTAGAGCACCCACGGCTGGCCGGCGAGCCCGATGGCGGCGAGGCCGAAGAACGACAGGATGAGGCCCGCGCTGAGGATGCTCGTCTCCTCCATCGTCTTCAGCAGCTTCCGCACGAGATAGCCCTGGGTCACGATCGCGACCAGCCCGAGGAACACGAGGAGGTAGGTGTTCTGCGTGGTGCCGTAGTGGAACCGCTCGGCCGCGAGGAACGTGAGGGAGGTCTCCATCGCCACGAACGCCGTCGAGTAGATGAAGGCCACGATGTTGGCGCGGCGCACGTTGGCGTTGTCGAGCATCAGGATCGCGCGCAGCGGGTTGCGCAGGCGGGCCTCCCGGGGTTCGCCGCGCGCGGACTCCGGCAGCGTCTCCTTGAACCGGCGCTGGATCCAGGCGAGGTTGACGAGGCAGAAGGCGAACGACAGCAGCGCCGGCACCGAGAAGGGATTCACGCCGAAGCGGGCCAGGCCGGGATGCCGGCCGAGCAGGTTGTACGCCGCGCTGATGCCGCCGATGGCCGGCCCGGTGATCAGCCCGAGCCCGAACGCCGCGCCGACCAGGCCCATGGCCTTGGAGCGCTCCTGGCGCGTCGTCACGTCGGCCACCGCCGCGGTGACGACCGACAGGTTGCCGCTGAAGGCCCCGCTGACGATCCGCGAGACGAGAAACAGCCAGAACGACCCGCTGACGGCCCAGACGAGGTAGCCGACGGCCGTGCCGGCCACGGTCTTCAGCAGGATCCCGCGGCGCCCGCGCCGGTCGGAGAGGGAGCCCCAGAACGGCGCGAAGACGAACTGCAGGATCGAGTAGAAGGACGTGATCAGCCCGCCGAAGAGGACGGCGGCGAAGGCGTGGTCCTGGCCGAAGAGGTGGGCCACGCTGTTGCTCTTGGCGAGCATCCAGCCGAGGAGCCCCGACTGCCCGTCGAGCTTCAGGTAGTACTCGATCAGCTGGGGACCGAGGGGGAAGACGATCGAGAACCCGATCAGGTCGATGTAGAGCGTGAGGAAGATCACGCCGAGCGACAGCGGGCGCGGGGGCGCGGATGCGGGGGCGGCCACGGCGGGAAGGGGCGCTCAGGCCCGGTAGGGAAGGGGGAAGCGCGCCATCAGGGCGTGGGCCCGCTGCCGGGCGCCGGCGATCGCCGCGGCCTCGCCGGGGGTGCCGACCGCGCGCAGCACCGCGTCGATGCAGGAGGCGATCTCCTCCATGTCGCCCTCCCGCAGGCCCCGCGTGGTCACCGCCGGGGTGCCGAGCCGGATGCCGGAGGCCTGGAAGGGCGAGCGGGTCTCGAACGGAACCGTGTTGCGGTTGGTGGTGATCGAGGCCTGCTCGAGCGCCTCCTGGGCCTTCTTGGCGACGAGGTCCGGGAGGTTGCCGCGCAGGTCGACCAGGAAGAGGTGGTTGTCGGTCCCGCCGGAGATGATCTTGTAGCCGCGGCCCACGAGGGCGGCCGCCAGCGCCTGGGCGTTCCGGATCACCTGGCCGGAATAGGCCTTGAACTCCGGCTTCAGGCATTCGCCGAAGCACACGGCCTTGGCCGCGATCGTATGCATCAGCGGGCCGCCCTGGGCGCCGGGGAAGACCGCCGAGTCGATGGCCTTGGCATGGGCGGCGCGGCAGAGGATGAGGCCGCCGCGCGGGCCGCGCAGCGTCTTGTGGGTGGTCGTGGTGACGAAATCGGCATGCGGCACCGGCGAGGGATGATGGCCGGTGGCCACCAGGCCCGCGATGTGGGCGATGTCGGCGAAGAGGAGGGCGCCGACGCTCCGGGCGATCTCCGCCATGCGGGGAAAATCGATGATGCGCGAGTAGGCGCTGGCGCCGACGGTGATCATCTTCGGCTGCTCGCGGATCGCGACCGCGGCAAGTTCGTCGTAGTCGATCCGCCCGTTGTCCTCGCGCACGCCGTATTGGCAGAACTTGTAGAGCTTGCCCGAGAAATTGGCGGGATTGCCGTGGGTGAGGTGGCCGCCGTGGCTCAGGGTCATGCCCAGGATCTTGTCGCCCGGCTGCAGGACGGAGGTGTAGACGGCAAAGTTGGCCTGCGAACCGGAGTGCGGCTGCACGTTGGCATGCTCGGCCCCGAACAGCTGCTTCGCCCGGTCGATCGCCAGCTGCTCGACCCGGTCGACGAATTCACAGCCGGCGTAGTAGCGCTTGCCGGGATAGCCTTCGGCGTACTTGTTCGTCAGCACGCTGCCCTGCGCCTCCATCACGGCCGGGTAGGTGAAGTTTTCCGAGGCGATGAGCTCGATATGGCTCTGCTGGCGGGCCAGCTCGCCGGAGATGGCGGCCTGGACGGCGGGGTCGAGCGTGGCGAGATTGGCGGAATTGAGCATGCGGAGGGCTGATTTACTTGAGGGCCCCGCCGTAATCCGCAACCCGAAAGCCCGCCTCAGGGGCGCCCGCGCGGCCCCATCTGTGTCTTAAGGAACGCGACCAGGGACGGAATGGCCTCGACCATCTCGTCGCGGCTGGTCTCGTAGGCCGGCAGCGTTCCGCCGTACGGGTCGGCGATCTCCCGGCAGCTGCCGGGGGGCATAAGTTCCCGGAAGAGGTACAGGTTCCGGGGCGCGGGATCGGCGCTCGCCTCGATCAGGGCCCGATGCTGCTCGGTCATGCAGAGGACGAGGACGGCCTGGTCGAGGAGATCCTGGGTCAGGAGCCGGCTCGCGTGGCGGGAGGCGTCGATTCCCGCCTTCTTCAGGGCCGTCACGGAATGGGGCGTCATGGTCTCGCCCGTCCGGGCCGACACGCCCGCCGAGATCACCGGCAGGGAGCGGAGCGGCTCGGGCTCGGCGGCCAGGGCGTGGCGCAGCAGGGCCGCACCCATCGGGCTGCGGCAGATGTTCGCCGTGCAGACGACCAAGACATGACCCAGAGCTGGCACCGGAAGTCCCTAAGAGACAGGCTTTCGCCCGAAAGGCAAAAGCCGATTCCGGACCGGCTCAGGAGGCGAGGGCGTTCTTCTCGTTCCGCGCGATCTTGCGCCGCTCGACTTCCCGCAGGATGCGCTTGCGCAGCCGCAGGCTCTTCGGCGTCACCTCGACGAATTCGTCGGCGGCGATGTACTCGATCGCCCGCTCGAGCGAGAGTTTCGCCGCCGGGGTGAGCCCGGTCGCGACGCCCGAGCCCTGGGAGCGGAAGTTGGTCAGCGCCTTGGAGCGGACGGCGTTGCAGGCGATGTCCTCGTTGCGGGGGTTCTCGCCGACGATCATGCCCTCGTAGACCTCCTCGCCGGGGCCGACGAACATCTTCCCGCGCTCCTGGACCATCTCCAGGGCGTAGGAGGTGGTCGTGCCGGCCTCCGTGGCGATGATGGTCCCGGTCAGGCGGGTCAGCACCTCGCCGGCCATGGGCCCGTATTCCTTGAAGAGATGGCTGAGGACGCCGCGGCCGCTCGTCGCGTTGACGACGTCGATCTCGAGGCCGATCAGGCCGCGGGTCGTGATCGTGGCCTCGATCATGGTCGAATGGGGATGCTTCTCCATGTTGGTCAGCAGGCCCTTCCGGTTCGCGAGGTTCTGCATGATCGAGCCGACGCACTCGTCCGGCACCTCGATCCAGAGGGTCTCGTAGGGCTCCTGGCGGACCCCGTCGACGACCTTCTCGATGACGGTCGGTCGGGACACGAGGAGCTCGAAGCCCTCGCGCCGCATGGTCTCGACGAGGACGGCGACCTGCATGGCGCCGCGGGCCTTGACGTTGAAGACGCCGGCCTTGTCGGTGTCCTCGACCTTGATCGAGACGTTCGTCTTCAGCTCGCGGTACAGCCGCTCGCGCAGCTGGCGGGAGGTGACGAGCTTGCCCTCGCGGCCCACGAGGGGGCCGTCGTTGACGCAGAACTCCATCTCCAGGGTCGGGG
>Ga0265320_10003373_pt1 | contig 10766 bp, 9 predicted proteins | sample 4827metaG_FD_202087 | JGI IMG/M metagenome (GOLD analysis project Ga0265320, IMG submission 202087) | Rhizosphere microbial communities from Carex aquatilis grown in University of Washington, Seatle, WA, United States - 4-8-27 metaG | ecosystem: Host-associated > Plants > Roots > Rhizosphere >...
CGCGCCCACTGGGCACACCAGCTCGCAAGGAGCGTTCTCGCAGTGCATGCACGGCACGGGTTCGAAGAAGAGCTTGGGCTGGTCGGGGCCGCCGAAGTAATAGCGGTCGATCCGCAACCAATGCATGATGCGCCCCCGGAAGACCTCGTGCTTCCCGACCACCGCGATGTTGTTCTCCATGTTGCAGGCCATCACGCAGGCGTTACAACCGACGCAGGAGTTCAGGTCGATCGACATGCCCCACTTGTATCCCTCGTAGGGCCATTGAGGATAAATCGTGAGGCCCGGCGGCGGCGCGTCCTCGAACGGGTCCTTACGCGCGAACTCGGGGTCGCGCTTGTATCTCTCGAGCGTGCCCAGGCGCACGGGATAGCGGCCGGCCATGCCGTTGCTGGTCTCCGTCGTCGAGAGCTCGAAATACTGGCCCGTGGGGCGGATGGCCAGCCCGCCGCCCGACCACATCGCATCGGACGGGCGGATGGGATAGACGTCGAAGCCGACCAGCCCGGTGCGGCCCGCGCGCTTGCGGCCGTACCCCAGCGTGACCGTAATGCAGTCGTCGGCGTGGCCCGGCTGGACCCACAGGGGGAACTTGGTCTTGCGCCCGCGGAAGTCAAGTTCCACCACGCCGGTGCTGTAAGTGGCGATACGATTCGCGGTCCGCGGGCTGATGTGGGCCACGGCGTCCCAGGTCAGTTTCGTGGTGGGTTTGGGCAGCTCCTGTAAGTAGGGGTTACTGGCGAAACGGCCGTCCCAGATGTTGGGGTCGGGCCGGAATTGGAGCTCGTAAGCGCCCTGATCGCTGGCGGCCACCGGCTTCGGTTCGAGTAGCGCAGCCAGGCCGGCGCGCAATGCCACCGTTCGAACGGGGAATGCGGTATCCGCGATCACCCCATCATGGAGCCACTGGCGCCAGGCCGATTCGAAGTCGCTCGCAGGCTTGCGACCCTTCCAGGTTTCCTTGACCATTTCATAGGGCTGCCGGTTCGGTTGGTGGAGCAGCGCCGCTAGCAGGTCGTGTCGCGAGCGGCCCTGATACAGCGGCGCGATCAGCGGCTGAATCACCGAAGCCGTGCCGTCCTGGGATACGCAGTCACTCCATTCCTCAAGGAAGTGCGTGGCCGGAACGTGCCACTGGCACAGCACTCCCGTCTCGTCGTTGTAAGTGCCGTGGTGAACTTTGTGACGCACTTTTCGCATCGCATCGGCAAAGCCGAGGTCCGCCGGACCGTCATACGCGGGGTTGACCCCCATCAGGACCAGCATGTCCACCCGCCCAGCCCGCATGTCGTCCACCAGCTCGCGGAACGAACCAAGCTGATTCACCGGACTAACTTCGTTGGAATCGGTGCAGGCGACGGTACTCCCGACATTCCCCAGCGCGAAGTTGATGGCATGGGCCAGCGCGTGTAACTCGGGTGGCTGCTGGTCGCCGGCCAGGACCACGCTCGCGCCGCGGTGGCTCAGCAGGTCCCGGACCACCGAGCCGATCCACTTCGCGTGCCGAGGCGGAGGTGGGGCGCCCCCCGGAGCGCCGGTGCCTTGTGCGATGGCGCGCAAGACAGGCTCCATCTCGCTCGGCTTCACGGGGAACCGGTGGTCGGCGCTCGCGCCGGTGCCGGTGAACCAGGTCTCGGCGGAGTAGAGGCGGTTCATGCTCGTCGCGCCCGCGCCCGCGCGCGACCCTCTCCGCAAAGCGAAGTCGTGGGCATAGCGGGGCCGGGCAGGGCTACAGGACAGAAAGTCAGCGTCGAGCGCGAAGATAACATCGGCCTTGTCGAAACTGTAAGTCGTGTTGACTGGGCTGCCGAAGGCCATCTCGGCCCCGAGCCGAACGTTGTCGCGCCCGGCCGGCTCCCACTGGTGCCACCTGGCGGCCGGATATTGCGCCAGCAGCGCCTTCAACTGGGCGCCGAGGGTCGGAGAAATCACCGTGCCCGTCAGGACGCGAACGCGCGCGCCGCGGTCCGGGGTCTGTTCGGCCAGCATCGCCTCCAGCGCGCCCAGAAACGAGACCCAATCGCTCACCCGCCCGTCGTAAATTACGGCGCCAGACCGGTCCGGGTCGTATAAGTCCATCAGCGATGCCTGCGCGTGCACGCCAGTCGCGCCCAGGCTCGCCGGGTGTTTTGGGTTCCCCTCCACCTTCACCGGATGGCCCATGTGACTCTTCACCAACAGGCCGGCGGCATCGTCGAGCAACGGCATCGCGGTGGCGAAGTAGATCGGCTCGCCCTGCACGATCTCGGTGGGCTGATTCACATAGGGGACGATCTTTTCCGGGGGCTGCCGCACGCACCCGCTCAGCCCCGCCATGGCGACGGCCGCGCCCATGACTGTCCAGAATTCGCGCCGGTCCAGACCCTCGATCTCTTCCGAGGTCCGCCAGGGGAACTCGTGCTTGAGGTCCTCGAGAAGCTCGGGAGATTGCGCGCGTTCGTCGAGGCTGCGCCAGAGCGCCGGCAGCTTGGTTTGGTCGCGGTCGTTGTTTTCGCTCATCGGTGGCACGTATAGCAGTCCGTCAGCTTCTGGATCTTGTATTCCTTCACCAGCCTGCGGCCCATGGCGAGCTGGTCCTCGGGCGGGTTCCAGTTCATGTCGAAGACGTGCTCGCGAGGCCGCACGAACAGCTCCGGCGAGCGATGGCACGAAAGGCACCATTTCATTTCGAGCGACTTTTCTTTCCACGTCAGCGGCATCTCGTCGATCCGCCCGTGGCACATGATGCAAGCCACGCCCTTGTTTATGTGAATGCTGTGGTTGAAATAGACGTAGTCGGGCAGATCGTGCACGCGTATCCACTGGAGCGGCGTGCCCGTCTCCCAGCTCGCGCGCACCGGCTCGAGCATGGGACTGTCCGCCCAGAGCTGCGAGTGGCAGGACATGCAGATGTGCGTCGGGGGGATGCCCGCGAATTCCGAGGTCTCAACGGAGGTGTGGCAGTAGCGGCAATCGATGCCGTCATCCCCTACGTGGTGCTTGTGGCTGAACGGAACCGGCTGCGGCCGGGCTAGGCCGACCCGGTTGAAATATGGGGAATCGTAGGCGTAGTAGGCAACAGCGAATCCCCCGAGGACCAAGACTGCGCTGCCCGCCAGTGTCAGCTTCGAGATGACATTGGCGCTGCGGTGGAAGATCTGAGGCATCCCCTCCCTGCCCTCGAGAACTCCTGCTTTCCCAGTTGCTGTTTCTATTATGCAAACTTTTCATCATGAATCAACTTTAAGACATACCCCTCCCACTTAGTCGAGAGAAACCGCTCCGTTTGTATGTACGAATTCGCGTTAAGAAGTAACTATTACGGCAAGGGTGTTGAGGGAGCGGCCGCAGTGCAACGCCGACTTCTCAGACGCCGGACAGCAGAGGGCCAAGTGCCACCCGGATTGCGTCGCGGACGGCCAGCATTTCGGCCTCGTCTTTGTATGCCCGGCGAGGCCAGAAGAAACCCCTGAGTCCGTCTTTGCGGCGGCGCGGCACGATGTGAATGTGGAGGTGAGGTACGCTCTGGCTTACGCGATTATTGATCGCCACCAGGGAGCCATCGGCGCCGAGGCCGGCCTCTACTGCCGCGGACAGAAGCCGCGCGTTGGCGAACAGCGGCCCCACCAGCTCCGGCGGCAGATCGGCCAGCGTCTCCGTGTGGCGGCGCGGGACGAGCAGCACATGGCCCGGGAACAGCGGCCGCCGGTCCAGGAACGCCACCGAAACCGGATCTGCGAGGACTACCGCCGCCGGCTCGCTGCCTTCGACGATGTCGCAAAACCTGCACACGGGAGACATCATGCCTCCATTATCCGGCTCCACAATGTATACAAAACCTGTCGGCACGATGGCAAAAAGTATCTGCCTGGCCTAGCCATGGGAGGCTCGCAGGTGACCGGACTGCCGGCAATGTCTAGCAATTTCTTTGTGTTGGGGCTTTGCGAAAGGCGCACTAGCTCTGGCATGGAACGTGCTCTGTAAACAGCGGTTGCCATGGTATATATGTTCCTCAACTGGACGCTGGGAACCGCGGGGCTGGCCCTGCTGGCGATTGTCCTTCCGGGCTGCCGGATCGACGAGCTCCGTTCCGCGTTAGTTGTGGCAGCCGTGGTCGCTCTGGTTCACGCCGCAGTGTCTACCGCTTTCAGGCCGGGCGCGGGCGAGCCGGCCCTGGCGCTTCCTGGAGTTTTTCTCGCGCTCGGGGACGCGCTGATCTTTCGCGTGGTCGCGCTTCTAGTGCCGGGCTTCGCCATGCGTAGCTTGTACCCCGCGCTTGCCGGCGGGGCACTCCTTTTGGGATTGAATCTAGCTTTACCCCTCCTGTTCCGCCACCGGGACGCGGCTGCTCAGCCCGCGAACTCCTGACAGGCCGGTGGGCCTCGCCAATTTGTGCTGACGGTCGCAGGCGCTGGGAACCCGGCCTGGGTGTAGCGGCCAATCGCGCCGCGCCCGGTTTTGAGGTCCGTTGTTGCGTGCGCGGCCTCCCGGTGGGAAGATGACGCTTCGGGAGGTGCACGGCATGGAAGTTATACGGTTCGCCCCGGTCCTGATCGCCGGACTCGTCATGGCGGTTTCACTCAGCGCCCAACAACCCAAGAAGCGGCTGCTGTTCATCGGCGAAAGCAAAGGATGGCAGCACGAATCCATCTCGAACGCTGCCGCCACGTTGTGGAAGCTGGGGCATGACACCGGCCTGTGGGAAACCGTTATCCGGACGGACTGCCAGCTCGTCACCAAGAAGAAGCTCGATCTGCACGCCAAAAACCTGGACGATTTCGACGCCATCGCCTTCTTCACCACAGGCGAGCTGGACATGGACGATTCGCAGAAGGCCGACCTCCTCTCCTTCGTCCACGACGATGGCAAGGGGTTCATCGCCATCCACAGCGGCACCGACACGTTTTACAAGTGGCCGGCGTACGGCGACATGGTGGGAGGCTACTTCGACGAGCATCCGTGGACGACCTTCGAGGCGCCGCTCGTTGTCGAGGATCCGAAGTTTCCCGGCATGGAGTTCCTGCCGCGGGCCTTCACCATGCTCGACGAGATCTACCAGATCAAAGACTTCTCGCGCGAGAAGGTGCGTGTGCTGCTGCGGCTCGACGAGAGCAAGCTCGATCTGAAGAACCCCAGGGTCCACCGCACCGACGGCGACTTCGCGGTGATGTGGGCGCGCACTTACGGCAAGGGCCGCGTCTTATATGACGGGCTGGGTCACGTCGAAGCGGTCTGGGACCGGCCGGACATCCAGAAGATGTGGGTGGAGCAGGTGAAGTGGATCATGGGCCTCGAGCCCGGCGACGCGACGCCGCGGCCCCGGCCATAAGGGCGGCATCGGATCAGCTAAGATCGAGGCATGCTGTCGCGGAGGGCATTCCTGGGCGCGTGCGCCGTTCCGTTCCTTGGCCGCGAACACCAGAACTCGAATATGTTCGGGGACGCCGAAGCCTACGAGCGGTTCATGGGCCGATGGAGCCGTCTGCTGGCTCCCTTGCTGGTGGATTTCGCGGGCGCGCCGGATGGCGCGCGGGTGCTCGACGTTGGCTCGGGCACTGGGGCCCTTGCCTCCGCGATCGCCGAACGGAATGGCCGCTCCCACATCGTGGGGATTGACCCGTCCCAGGAATACGTCGCATACGCAACCAGCAAAAATCCCGTTCCCGATCGAGCCAGCTTTCAGGTCGGCGATGCCCAGCAGCTGTCTTTTCCCGATGCGGCCTTCGAGGCGTGCCTTTCGCTGCTGGTGTTCAATTTCATTCCCGATGCGAAGAAAGCACTGCTTGAGCTGCGCCGCGTCACCAAGCCCGGGGGCGTGATCGCGGCTGCCAATTGGGATTACTCCGATGGGATGCGGATGCTCCGGGTGTTCTGGGATGCCGCTCGGGGCGTCGATGCGGCGGCCGAGAAGCTGGACGAGAACCGCATGCCCCTCTGCCGCGCGGGCGAACTATCGGAGTTGTGGAGACAGGCAGGTCTGCGGAACATCCACCAGCAGCCTCTCGAAATCACGATGCGATTCCAGTCGTTTGCCGATTACTGGGAACCGTTCCTTCTGCGGCAGGGTCCGGCCGGAGCATACGCCGCCAGTCTCCAGCCCGATCGGTTACGGGCGTTGCGCGGCGAGATGAAGAAGCGATTGTCACTCTCCGACGAAGACAGCTCTTTCACACTTACCGCACGGGCGTGGGCAGTCCGCGGCTTCTGCCCGGCCTCACTCGTATCGCAACGCGGTTAACGGATCGACCCGCGCTGCCCGCCATGCCGGGATGAAACTGGCCAGCGCCGCGACGGCCGCCAGTGTCAGCACCACGCTGGCCATGGTCACGGTATCCACCGGCGCGACGCCGTAGAGCAGTCCGGCCAGCAGGCGTCCCGCAGCGAGTGACACGGCCAGTCCGCCACACAGCCCGACTGCTACGGGGCCCATCGCCTGGCGCAAAATCATCCGCAGAAGATCGGCGCCGCGCGCTCCGAGCGCCATGCGGATGCCCATTTCGTTGGTGCGCGAAGCCACTGAGTAGGAGACAACCCCGTAGATGCCGAGGCTGGCCAGCACCAGCGCGGCCACAGCGAACAGCAGGATCAGGCTCATCTGGAAACGCCGCTGAGCGAGCGATTCGTCCACGATCTGTTGCATGGTCTGGAATTGAGGAACCGGCAACTCGGAATCGATGCGGCGGATCGCGAGGCGGATTGCCGGAGCAACCGCGCCGGCCTCGACGGCTGTTCTGACCGCAAGAGAGGGCCCGCCCCAGGTGCGGCGCTGCCAATAGGGCAGGTAGACCGTCATTGACGGGGCTCTGTCGAGCCCGACGCTCCTCACGTCGCCTACTACTCCTGCAACCTCGATGAACGGCCCGTCCGGATCGCCGACCTTGAAACGCTTGCCGATAGGGTTTTGTCCTGGCCAGAGCCGCTCGGCGGCCAGCGCCGATACGACGGCCAGCTTGTGCTCGCCGTCGGCATCTTCAAAAATCCGGCCTTGCCGCAGGGCGATGCCCAGGGTAGAGAAGTATCCGGGGTTCACGCCGCGAGTGTCGGCCAGTGGGCGATCCGCGAGCGGCACGTTCGTTCCTTCTAGAGTCAGCAGGTTGTTGCCGCCCTCTCCGCTCAACGGGAGCATGTTCGAGACACCCGCGGACACAACGCCCGGCACGGCTTGCACTGAATCCAACAAGGTCCGCGAGAAGCGCGCTCGCTGAGCTTGATCCGGATAGCGAACGTCGGGCAGATTCAGGTTCACGGTGACCACCTGATGCACGCTGAACCCTTTGTCCGCCGCCAATATCTTCGTGAAGCTGCGCAAGAGCAGGCCCCCGGCGATCAGGCACAGCGTGCTGAGCCCGACTTCCAAAGCGACCAGGAGCGAGCGCAGCCTGGCCGAGCCCCGCTCCGCAATGCCGCCACGGCCCGCCGCTTTCATTGCCTCCTGCGGATCGATCCGGGCAAAGCGCCAGGCGGGCAGCAGGCCGAACAGGAGGCCAGCGGAGGCTGAAATCGCCAGTGTGAAGAGCAGCACGCGGGCATCGAGATGGACCTCGTCGAGGCGCGGCACGTCCACAGGCGCGCGAGCCAGGATCAGCCGCAGCGCGGCCCAGGCCAGCGCTACTCCGAGCGCGCCGCCGATTCCCGCTAGCAGCAGGCTCTCGGCCAGCATCTGCTGCACCAGGTGCCGAGCGCCCGCGCCGAGCGCCGAACGAACGGCCAACTCCGATTTCCTCGATGTGGCGCGGGCCAGCAGCAGGTTCGCAATATTGATGCAGCCGATGAGGAGCACCAGTCCGACCGCGGAAAGCGCCACCTCGAGGCCGGTGCGCGAGCGGCCAGTAATCTGCGCCCGTAGCGGGACGAGCGAGGCAAAGAACTCGATCTTCTCCGGCGCCTGGCTAGCCAGGTGGGCCTGCACGGTGTTGAGTTCTGCGAGGGCCTGGCTCAGCGACACGCCCGGCCGCAGGCGCGCTATGCAGGCGTAATTGAAATCGCCCATGGGCTCCATCTCGTCCTGACGCACCGCAAACGGTTTCCACAACTCGGGCCGCTCTGCGGCAATGTCCAAGGCGTAGAGTTGGCTCAGCTTCGGAAAGTGGAAGTCCGAAGAGAGCACTCCGACGATCTCATAGGGGCGCCCTTCGAGCACGATTCTGCGGCCCACGACGTTCGGATCGGACGCGAACCGGCGCCGCCAGAGTTCATTGCTGAGCACGACGACGCTATCGCGTCCCGGCTGATCCTCTTCCTCGAGAAACGTCCGGCCGAGTTGCGTGCGCGCCCCGAGCATGGGGAACAGGCTCGAAGACACGCGGGCTGCGGCCAGGCGCTCCGGCTCTCCGGCGCCGGTCAGGCTCAGCGTCATTGGCCCGATCATGGCCACCCGTTCGAACGAGCGCACGCTCTTGCGCCATTCCGTGAAGTGCATGGCGTTCACCGGAACCCTGGGCGCGAAGCGGCTGAACTTGGGAACCACCTCGTGAATGGCGACCAGGCGGCCTTCGTCGCCGTACCCGAGCGGCCGGAGCAGGACTCCATCCACGACGCTGAAGATGGCCGTGTTTGCGCCCACGCCGAAGGACAGGGTGGCGATGGCGATGGCGCTGAAACCGGGATTGCGCCGCATGGCGCGCAAGGCTTGACGAAGATCGCTGGCGAGGTTCATGAGGGATCCCCTGCATACCAATACGCCCAGAGCAGGGCGCGGGGACGCGAAAGCTAAACGCTTACTCCCGCGGCCCCATCGTCACCACCAGCGCGGTGCTGCGCTTAGAGCCGATTCTGCGGTAGCCGTGCGGCACGCTGCAATCGAAGTAGATGGCGTCGCCTTCCGCCAATTCGTGCTTGTCCTCGCCCGTGCGCAGCTCCAGCTTGCCCGAGAGAACGTAGAGGAATTCGATGCCTGGGTGTTCATGCAGCCGGCCGCGCTCAGCCCCCACCGGCTCGAACTCCGCCAAGTACGAGTTCAGGGCACGGTTGGGGACGGGAAAGTCCAGGCTCTCGAAGTAGTAGGCGACCTGCGCGGCGTCCGGAGACTCCGGAAAGCGCAGGCGATCCTTCTTGCGAACGATCTCCATCACGGGCCGCGGTTCCGGATTGAAGAAGTACTCCAGGCCCACGCTGAACACCATGGCAATGCGCAAGAGCGTGGGTAGCGTGGGGTGCATCACATCCCGCTCCAGCTTGGAGAGCAACGCCGGCGAAAGCCCGGTGTGCTTGCTTAGCTCCAACAGCCCCATGCTCTTGCGGAGCCGCAGCCGCCGCAGCTTGCTACCGATGGCGTACTTTTTCAGGCCCGTGGTGATGGTCTCGGATGCCATGGTGAAAACCGTTTTCCTCTCGATGCCGGTTGCGGCCGCTTCTTTTCCTCCTGGGAAAAGCAACTCCGCTCTGTTCTTTACAGTAAAACACATTTTCTCTAAGATCAAATCATTGGCCGGATCGAGCCGGCCCGATCAAGAGGGGAAAGGAAGAGTTTCGGTATGAAGAAGCTTGACGTGATCGCAGCCGCGCTGGTCATTATCGGCGCGTTGAACTGGGGACTGGCCGGGGTGTTCCATCTGGACCTCGTGGCGACGGTCTTTGGCATGAAGTTCGGTGAGACGTCCGGTCTCAGCGCCGTGGTGTATGGCTTGGTGGGCCTGTCCGGGCTGTACCAGGCGGTCACCTGGAAGTCGATCCAGCGCCGTTGGCACGCCGCTTCCGCGGACGCCCGCGCGTAAGACCGGCGAGCCCGGAAAATCAGAGGGACTGAAAGAGGAGAAGAAAGATGACTTACCATTTGCCCGTTTTACTGGCTGGCGCCTTGGCCCTGGCCATGGCTCCATCCGCTTTCGCGGCCGACATCGTCGACACCGCTGTCGCCGCAGACTTCAAGACCCTGGTGGCCGCCGTTAAGGCCGCGGGCTTGGTGGACACGCTGAAGGGCGCCGGTCCGTTCACCGTGTTCGCCCCTACCGACGAAGCCTTCGCTAAATTGCCGGCCGGGACGCTCGAAACCCTGCTCAAGCCGGAAAACAAGGCCAAGCTGCAGAGCATCCTCACCTACCACGTGGTATCAGGTAAAGTGATGGCCCAGGACGTGGTGAAGCTCGATTCCGCCAAGACGGTGGAAGGCGAAAGCGTCTCCATCAAGACCATGGACGGCGGCGTGATGGTGAACAACGCGCACGTCATCAAGGCCGATATCGAGACCAGCAATGGCGTGATCCACGTGATCGACACGGTCCTGCTGCCCCAATAAGGCCCATTGCATGCATCTGCTGACCGGAGCGACGGGATACGTGGGAGGGCGCCTGCTCCGGAGACTCGAACTGGACAGCCTGGCTGTCAGATGCTTGTGCCGCAACCCTGAGGCGCTCGGCTGGCGCGTGGCTCCTGGCACCGAAGTAGTGCGGGGAGATCTGCTCCAGCCCGCGTCTCTGGGCGCGGCTTTTTCCGGCGTGGACACCGCTTTCTACCTGGTCCACTCCATGTATGCCGGTACGGAGTTCGAAGCCCATGAGATCGAGGCTGCCGCGAACTTTGCACAGGCGGCTCGCGAGGCAGGAGTGCGGCGGATCATCTACCTGGGTGGGCTGGTGCATGGTGGCGAGCTCTCCGCTCATCTGCGCAGCCGGGCCGAGACCGGGAACATCCTGCGCTCCAGTGGTGTTCCCGTGATCGAATTCCAGGCGTCCATCGTGATCGGTTCCGGCAGCGCATCCTTTGAAATGATCCGCGCCTTGGTGGAACGCCTTCCCGTGATGCTCACCCCGCGCTGGGTGAATACCCCGGCACAGCCCATCGCGATCGAG
>Ga0265320_10003374_pt1 | contig 10765 bp, 9 predicted proteins | sample 4827metaG_FD_202087 | JGI IMG/M metagenome (GOLD analysis project Ga0265320, IMG submission 202087) | Rhizosphere microbial communities from Carex aquatilis grown in University of Washington, Seatle, WA, United States - 4-8-27 metaG | ecosystem: Host-associated > Plants > Roots > Rhizosphere >...
ACGCCATCGGCTTGCTTTTTAGCGATGCCAAAGGCCAGTGCTTTTTCAATGCGGTGGTGGATGGCTCAAACACAGTCGTCGAAATCCGGGAAGGCCGGCCAGCCCGGCCGGCCATGCTCACCGGCTTCGGCTCCGGCCGTCACCACCTGGTGCTGTTCAAGCGCAGTGAAGCAGACGCCGGCACGGTCCGTTTTGACGGCGTTGAGTTGGCGGCCGGGGGAAAAGCCTGGGCCCCGCCGGTCCCGGTTTACCGGCTCCGGATGGAATTCTTCGGGGATTCGATCACGGTCGGCGCCTGCAATGAAGACGAGGATGCCGACCAGTGGGACAACCGGCGCACCCACAACGCCGCCCTGAGTTACGCCGCCTTGACCGCCGACACATTTTCGGCTGATTACCGCAATATCGCCGTCAGCGGCATGGGCATTGCCGCCGGCTGGGTGGACAAGAAAGCCGGCGAGGTCTGGGATAAAATTTATCCCAACCCCGCGTCGCCGCGCGCGGACCTGTCGCCATGGGTGCCGCAAGTTGTGTTCGTCAATTTTGGTGAAAACGACGACTCCTATCCAAGGGCCCATGGACAACCGTTTCCCACGGGCTACACCGACGGTTACGTCAGGCTCGTCGGCGCCATCCGCACGGCATATCCAGCTGCCCGGATTGTCCTGCTGCGCGGCGGCATGTATGGCGGCGCACAAAGTGAGTCCCTGCGCCAGGCCTGGGAATCCGCTGTCACTCAACTCGAAGCCACCGACCCGGCCATCAGCCACTTTGTTTTCACGCACTGGACGCGCAACCATCCGCGCGTGGCCGACGATCGTATCATGGCTGACGAATTGATTTCCTGGTTGAAGCCGCAACCATTCATGCAAACGTACCCCGCTGGCGATTCGCTAATAAAGCAGCAATCGGTGTGATTCATTCCGTGGCAGCCGGCACAGGCTTTACAAAATGTTCTCGGAAGAATTGCCATTCTCCTTCGCCAGTTTCCCATTCACAATAAATTGCCACACCCTGATAGTTCGCCGGCAATGGCTGGCGTGACAGCCCCCGATGAATGCCTGATAGTGCATTCGTGATGTTCTCAACGTCGGCGTAATGATATTCCACGCCTGGGTCCTCATAGGCAGGAATGCCCAGCAAAACCGACTTGCCGTTACTCCAAGCCAGAACTTCCGGCGTCCAATCCGCCATCAATTTCACATAAGTCTTCGGATTGCGCTGTCCCGTGTCATACATCATCACGACCAATTGGTTTGCCTGGTTCGCTACTTCACGGAAATACGCCTCGCCCCAATGTACATCTTCAAATGGATGCCAACGCGTCGGGGGCGGATAAGCGGCTACTGAAAGAATCTTCTCTGGTGGCAGAGCCGTTCGAAGTTCTCTGAGCAGTTGAAGAAAATTGGCGTCTCCGCTCGGGAGCGGTTCCACGTTCAAATGAATACCGGCAAAGCGCGGGTGCTCCATGAGCATGGCGCGCACATTGCCGGTGAACTCGGCCCGCCACTTGGCATCGTACAACCGCACTTCGGCCCCACTGGGGCCACCGATCCAAGGCATGACCCGGAAACCAGTGAATATATCCAAGAAACGCTCGACTTGCTCGGGGTCCATCGGAGGAAGTTTCCCATGGAGTTCAACCGGGCAAAGATGAGGAAAAATATCTGTGATGTGATGCCGTCGAAGTTTGGCGGCCAAATCCTGAATCTGTGCTGGATTGCGAAAACGGGCGATCTGATTCGTGTTTTTGTTTTGGATGAACCATTTTTCCCCCGCCAGCCAACCGTGCCCAATCTATACACCGTTTTGTCCCAGGTCATGCCGACCGTCGCGTATATCCAGCCCCGGCGACCAGAGCCAATAGCCGGCAAACAACACCAACAGAAACGACACTCCGGGAAAAATTGTGCGCCACGGCGGACGTTTGAGAAAACTTTTTTGGGCCGTGCCGTTCATTGATTCTGAATCGAATATGCCCAGAGCTTATAAGTGAATCCAGAAAACAAAAAAACCGGAAGCTGGTCGCCCGGCTTCCGGTTTGAATTTTTATCAGACTTTTACCGCCCCTTGGGCAGCGCGCTGGTGCCGGCGTAAACGGCGTTCTTGCCCAGCAACTGTTCGATGCGCAGGAGCTGGTTGTATTTGGCCAGGCGATCCGTGCGGCTCAGGCTGCCGGTCTTGATCTGGCCGCAATTCGTCGCCACTGCGATGTCCGCAATCGTCGCGTCCTCGGTCTCGCCGGAGCGATGGCTGAGCACCGCCGTGTATTTGTTGAACTGGGCGAGCTGGACGGCGTCCAGCGTCTCGGTCAACGAGCCGATCTGGTTCACCTTCACCAGGATCGAGTTGGCCGTGCCGGTATCAATGCCCTTCTGCAGGAATTTCACGTTGGTCACGAATAAGTCGTCGCCGACCAGTTGCACCTTGTCGCCGATTTTGTCGGTGAGTTTCTTCCACGTCGTCCAATCGCTTTCGCCGCAGCCGTCTTCGATGCTGACGATGGGATACTTGTTGACGAGCTTGGTGTAAAAATTCACCAACTCGTCACCCGTAACCGTCTTGCCGGTGCTCTTTTTGAAGGTGTATTTCGAGTCGCCGACATAAAACTCGGACGCGGCCGGATCCAGCGTGAGATAGATGTCCTTGCCTGGCTGATAACCGGCATCCTTGATGGCTTGAATGATGGTTTCCAGCGCGTCTTCAACGCTCTTGAGGTTGGGCGCGAAACCGCCTTCATCACCCACAGCGGTGCTCAGTCCGCGCTTTTTCAACACGCCTTTGAGCGCATGAAAGGTCTCGGTGATGGCGCGCAGGCCTTCGCTGAACGTCGGCAGGCCCAGCGGCATGATCATGAATTCCTGGAAATCAATCGGGGCGTCCGAATGCGCGCCGCCGTTGATGACGTTGGCCATGGGAACGGGCAGGACCTTCGCGTTCGGCCCGCCGAGGTAACGGAACAGCGGCTGATTGAGCCCGGCGGCGGCGGCCTTGGCGTTGGCCAGCGAAACGGCGAGGATGGCGTTTGCGCCCAGCTTCGACTTCGTTTCCGTGCCGTCGAGCTTGAGCATGGTGGCGTCCACCGTCAGCTGGTCGAACGGGTCAAGGCCGATGAGTTTGGGGGCGATGACGCCGGTGACATTTTTGACGGCCTTCTGGACGCCCTTGCCGAGAAAGCGTTTCTTGTCGCCGTCGCGCAATTCAATGGCTTCGTGTTCGCCGGTGCTGGCGCCGCTGGGCACCGCCGCGCGCCCGAAGGCACCACAGCACAGCGTCACGTCCACTTCCACGGTCGGGTTTCCGCGCGAGTCGAGAATTTCGCGCGCCTGGATATCAACAATCTTGCTCATAATTTTATTTTAAATTTTCCAACTTCAAAATCCGAAACGAAGAGCATAAAAGTTGTGCGCCACGAGTCAAGAAACAAGGGCGGCCGGCAATGGCTTGGTTTGAATTTTTACAGTCAGAATTAAAATTTCGAACCGATGTCATAACGGAACTTTGTTGACGGAAGGCGGATTGCTCCGCAGTTTGGCGGAAGGATTCAGCCATGTCTTCGAAAGCAACATTCATCGCGGGTTTGCTGGTGGGATGCCTGATGGGTGGAATCGGTTTCCAGGCCGGCAGGCTTTTGCACCCGGGACCATATGCCACGTCGGATCTGGCGGCTGCAAAAGCGCCCTCCGGCGCCATGGTTGCACTGCCCGGCGGTGCGCCCGGCGCCAATTTTGTCTCGGGCACACCCTCGGCATCCGCAAATCGGGACGCGCATTGGAAGGCATTGGCCGCCCGGCCCGGAAACCCGGCGCGCAACCAGGAGATGGCGGCGGCCATTGAGGAACTGGCCGCCAGCAATCCGGAGCGCGCCCTGGCCCTGGCCCAGGGAGAGACCAATCTGCCCTTGCGCAAGGATTTGCTCAATGCCGCGCTCCGTGGCTGGGCCAGTGTGCATCCCGAAGCCGCCGGGCAGTGGGCGCTGGCTCAACCCGTGGCGGGACGGGAAGCAGCCGTAGCCGCCATCCTCAGCGGTGCGGCACACGATCCGGAGTTGGCGACGCAAACGGCTTTGAGCCTGTCCCAAAAGGATCCCGAGCGGGCCGGGGAGTATGGAGCCAATTTGATCGCCGCGCTGGGAGGCGTTGGAGAATTCGATCGCGCGGCGCATTTTGCCTCCAGCGCGCCGGCGGAATATCGCGCCGGCTGGTTAACGGCGGCCTACAGCAGCTGGGGTCAATATCAACCGCAAAATGCCGCCGCCGCCGCCGCAGGATTGCCGGATCCCGAGGCGCGCCAGGCCGCCCTGCAAGCCGCCTACGCCGGCTGGTCGCTGGCCGATCCCAAAGGATTGGCCGAGCAGGCGGTCAACCTGCCCGCTGGTCCGGACAAAACCTTTACCCTGACCGAGGCCCTGCGCAATTGGGCCGTCAACGATCCCAAAGCCAGCGCCGAATGGATGAACCATTTGGAATCCAATCCCGACCTGGACGCCGGCGTGGCCGCCGTGGCGACTTCGTGGCAACTGGTCCAAAAACCCGACGTGGCCGTCAGCTGGGCGGAAAGCATTGTGGACCCCCAGCTGCGTTCCAGCACGCTGGCCACGGTATTGCGGCAATGGGCGGAAAAAGATCCGGCCGCCGCCCGGCATTACGCTGAAACCTCCACGGACTTGAGTCCGGAAGAACGCACCGACCTGCTCGCCGATTTTAACAACAACTAGGACGGCACCCATCAGCGGCGGAAAGCCCCGGAGATTTCACCTCCGAGGCCTGATTATTTTATCGCAACCGGCGCACCTCAGAGCCGGGGGTTCCAACTGCCAAGGATGTCGCTCTTGGTGTATCCGGCGCTCGAGGTCAGCCGCTTGCACCAGGAAGCGCGCGTCGAAGGACAAGGATACTCGGCAACGCGCGAGGTGGTGCCTTCGTTCCACGAGAGATAGCCGGCGGGCTTGATATGGCTGCCAATCGTGCAGTTGATGTAAGCCATCTCGCCGGGAGCCTTCCACACGCGCCCCAGGTACGAGCTGTTGGCCGTAACCCCGCTGACCGCGGTGATGGTGCACTGCCAGAAGATGATTCCGCGAACACCGGCCGGAGTGGCCGGCGCGCAATCGGTCGGGCCGGTCGGGCTGATGCGGCGTTGCACAATTGTGCAGTGATCGAGAAACGCCGTCCCACCGTCGTAGATATAATCGACGCTTCCCTGGATTTGGCACTGGTAGAGGTATTGCTGTGAACCTTGCTTCATCTGCAGCCCGTCCTGCCAGGCCTTGATCAGGCAATTGTTAAAGCTGATCTGCTTGCCCTGCGTGTAAACGGCCTGTTGCTGGCCGGCATTCTGGCCGGCGGTATTTTCGACGGTCAAATTCTTGACCAGAATGCTGCTGCCAAGGATGGTCAGGGCGTCCTGATTGGCACCGACGTAGATTCGCGTGGCAGTCATGCCCGCGCCTTGCAGCGTGATGTTGTTCTTGCCGCTGGGGATCGTCACCGCCTGGTTGTAATTGCCGGAAGCGATCTGGATGAGATAAACAGTGGAGCTGTTGTTCGGAACCGCGTTGATGGCGGCCTGGATGGTGGAATACTGTGATGGGACATTATAGGTGACTGCCAACGCTGCCTGCGCGAGCGTGGCGGCAACCAGCAGGGTGAGGATTCTTTTCATCGGTTGTGGTTGGTTGGTTTGGTTTTTGATTCTTGTGGTTCGGGCGTCGATAAATCTTTCAGGAAGCATTCCAGCAATAGTTCAAACGGATGCTGGCGGTCGCCTGTCCAGGTTGCTTTGGTTTGATGATGCTCATTCAATCACGGAACTCCGGCTTGTCTAGCTGGGCAAATGTATGGGATTAGCCGATGGAATTGTGCCGGCCGGCACGGGGCAAAGGACAGTTCCACCTGCGACGAGACATCGGCGCTCCCGGAACTGGCTTCAGTCAAACCAGGCGAGTCTGGCCTGGTTGGTATGGTAAAGCAGCCCCAGCAGGCGCATCTCCACGGTGATGCCGTAGAGGCTGACGAAGGTATAAAGGACGGTGGGCAGGACGGGGATGCCGGTCCAAGCCAGTAACATCTGGATACCACCCATCAGCGCAAGGACCACGATGAAAATTCCGCAGATGGTCAGGTAGGGCAAGGGGACCTTGCCAATGCTGGCAAAAATGGTGAGCGGATTAAACCCCATTATGGTATCGGCCATGGCGACGGTCAGGATGGCCATCGGCAGGCAGAACAGTCCCAGCACAATGAGCGGCACACCGGCGAATGGTGTTACGAACAACATGACGGCGATGCCGGGGCCGAGGCAGAGGACCCAGATGCAGGTGAATTGGAAAAAAGGAACCACCAGATCGTCCCAAAAACCCGAGATTTCCGGCCAATCGGGCATGGCTTTGTCACCGCGCGCGGAAGACTGGATGACACTTTGCATGAGGGCAAACATGTAGCCGACACCCATGACCAGGCAGAGGAAGAAGGCAAACCAGAGTGACGCGCTCAGAATTCCCAGGAATTTGATCGCGGTAATCAAAACCCAGCGCGCGCCCGCCAGCATCGCAAAGACCGCCGTGCCGCAAACGAGGAGAATCGCGCCATCCTTCTTGAGCGGATACGAAAATGCCCCGCGCCAAACGGCGAAAAAATTGGTGGGGGCCGGGGTCGTGAGACGCTTAAATTCGGAAACGCTCACACAACTGCCGCCGCACTTGGAGCACGCGCGAAAAAAATCCCCGCCCACCCGGGTGGTCCTCACACAAGCCGTGCAGAATGCCGTGCCGCATTTGAGACAACACCATTTGGCGGCGGCCTGGGGATGCTGGTCGCAAACCTCGAGGTTGCCGGCGGCCGGCAGGGCGACCGGATTTGCCGCCGGCGGGAATGGACCCGCAAATGGAGGCGGCCCGGCGGAAACGCCTGCCGGCTCCTGGACCGGATCGACCTGGCAGATCATGGGCACCGTTCCCAGGCACAGGATTTGGCCGGGGCGAAGCACCGCCTGCAGGACGGGCTGCCCATCGATGGAGGTGCCGTTGGTCGAGTGGAGGTCCCACACGGTGATGACCCCGTCCTTCAGTTCAATCTGGCAATGATGGCTGGAAATGGAATCGTCGTTGATTTGAAAATCGTTGTCCTCGACCCGGCCCAGCCGGTTCAATCCCGGTTTGAGCAGGATTTCTTGCAAGCCGTGCGGACTTCCTTCCATGCGCAGTCGCACCATAATTCAATGGGTTGAATTGATCCGATGACCCGCCTTCAATTTCAATACAGGTTTAAGGAAACGGCCCGGCCCGGTCAATTCATTTTGACAATGACCGGCGGCTTTGTTAGAGCCCGGGTGGTGAGCGCGCTGCTGGTCATTTATGAGGGATTCGCCTTCCGGGACGGCGAGGAGGAGCAGGTGCTTCCCGGGCGCTTCCGGTTCACCCTGGGCCAGCTCGAATTTGAACACGCGTCCGGCACGCTGGCCCTGGACCTGCGCCATCTGACCCTGGATGAAAACTTCGCCGGCAACCCGGTTTTTCACGACGAGGAAACCGGCTGGTGGATTGAATGCCCGGACCGGCGGATTTTGTACGATGTGTTTCTCCTCCGGCAGGTACACCTCCGCGCCCAGGCCCGCGAAATACGCGGGCGGCACGAAAGCCATCGGACCCTCAAATTTGCGCTGGTGTTCCTGATCACCTTTACCGTGATTTTTTTCACGGCCTGGTTGCTGGTCAAGGGCGCCACCAACGTCCTGGTCGCCCACGCCCCGCCCGCCTGGGAGGAAAAATTGACGGACAACATTATTGCCGAGCACCCTAAAATTTTTGTCGTCGATTCCAACGACACCCGCATCACCATGGTCACGCAACTGGTGGCCAGGATTGCCGCCACCCTGCCGGAGGCGGACCGCCACTATCAATTCCGGGCCGTGTTGCTGGATCGGCGTGAGGTCAACGCCTTCGCCCTGCCGGGAGGAAGGATTTTTGTCTTCACCGGCCTGCTGGACCGCATTCACCGGCCGGAGGAACTGGCCGGCGTGCTCGCGCACGAAATGGCCCACGTCACGCACCGGCACGGCCTGCGAAAGCTCATCGCCGCCGGCGGACCTTATTATGTCCTGCGCCTGTTTGTCAGCGACCAGCAGGAGGTTTTGTCCGCCGTCAGCGCCGGCTCCCAATTGATGGTCAGCCAGTATTATTCGCGCGACATCGAACGCGAGGCCGACACCGCTGGCTGGCACTACCTGGTAGCCGCCAACATCGACCCGCGCGGGCTGGCCGATTTTTTTCAGCTGCTGACGGAAAGCGAAAACGCCCTTATCGCCACCATCCCCGCCCTGTTTCGCAGCCATCCTGCCACCGACGAACGCATTGCCTCGCTGAACAAACTTTGGGAGCAGAGCGAGCGCAAAACCGGATTTGCAGATTTATCAGCCGACTTTGGTCCGCATTGATGCGCCGCATTACAATTTCCGTTCCAAAATATACTTCCCTGCCCGGGTGGAGCGGAATAAGGTCTGGTACCGATGAACCCGATCCAGCCCGTCACCAACTCGCACCGGGAAATCAACGTGGTCGAGCCGGTCAGCCCGGCCTTCGAGCGCGTGAAGCTCATGCTGTTCCGGCCGTTTGACCTCGGCAAATGGTTCGTCATCGGCTTTTGCGCCTGGCTCGCCTTCCTGGGGGAAGGCGGCGGAGCCGGTTTCCACGGCCCGGGCGGCGGTCAGGGTGGCAGCGGTGAAGACCTCCGGCAGGCGTTCGCGCACGCCAGGGATTTCGTCTTGAGCAACCTTGGCTGGCTGGTGCCGCTGGTGGCGGCGGTCGCAATTCTCGGTCTGGCGATTCTACTGCTCGTTTTGTGGCTTAACAGCCGGGGCAAGTTCATGTTCCTGCATTGCGTGGCACTCAACAAGGCCGAGGTCTCCCTGCCGTGGAGCCAGTTCGCACCCCAGGGCAACAGCCTGTTTTGGTTCCGCCTCATCCTGGGATTTGCGGGGATGATCCTGACGCTGCCGCTGCTGGTGATCATTTGTGTCCTGATCGTGAAAATGGTTCTCCGCGGCGAACCGGACCCGGGCGGCATCGTGACGTCGGTCGGGCTCGGACTGGCGTTCTTCCTAGTGGCAATCGTATTTTGCATCATCAAAAAATTCACGGTGGACTTCGTCGTGCCCATCATGCGGCTGCGCCAGTCCAAATGCCTGGCAGCGTGGAAGGAATTTTATGGCCTGCTTTCCAGCCACCCCGGGCAGTTCGTGTTGTACCTCCTGTTCCAGATCGTGCTGTCGATCGCCATCGGCATGGTAGTCATGGGGGTCCTGGTCATGACCTGCTGTTGTTGTTGTTTGATGCTTTTGCCGTACATCAGCACGGTGTTGTTGCTGCCGGTGCTGGTGTTCAAACGGGCGTATCCGCTCTATTTCCTGGCCCAGTTCGGCCCGGAATACGACGTGTTCCCGCCCCCGCCCCCGGCCCAGCCTTCGCCGGGTCTGCCGTACATGCCGGTCGTCCCGCCCGTGATGTAACCCGGCGGCAATGGGTCAATTTAATCCGTAGCGTCGGCTTCCTCAGCCGATCCCGCAATGCGGGACGCTGAGGATAGCGCACACTACAACAAATGGACTCACTACCGATCCGGCTTTGCGGTTGCCAACCGGCAGGTTGCCCGCTATCAATTTTCCCCGGCAATGGAGTCTGCCCTCCCATTATGGGACAACCGCGCTACCCGAAAGCTTTCGGGGCTGACCGTTTCGGCGCTGATGACTCCTGCCTGGACGGAATGGCGTATGGCTGTCCCTGAAAATCAGGCAGGAGCTTTATGATCGCATATCTCTGGGTGGCAATCGGCGGCGCGCTCGGCAGCGTAGGCCGTTTCTGGCTTAATGGCATCATCTCCAATAGCTTCGGCGAAACGTTCCCGTGGGGAACCATGCTCGTGAACATCTCCGGCTCGTTCGTCATCGGCGTGATCGGCGCCGTCGCCAATCCCGAGGGCCGGATGGATTCGCCGTCGCGCGCCTTCGTCACGCAATTCTTGATGATCGGCATCTGCGGCGGGTACACGACATTTTCCTCGTTCAGCCTCCAGACGCTCAATCTCTTGCGCGACCGGGAATGGCTCTACGCCGGCGGCAACGTGGTGCTCTCGGTGGTGCTGTGCCTGGTCGCCGTCTGGCTCGGCTGGCTGCTCGGCTCAACCTTCAACTCCCTGAAAGGCAACTGATATGCAAATCCCCCAAGACGCCGTTCTGCTCCGGATTTTCCTCGGCGAAAGCGACCGCTGGGAACACAAGCCGCTCTACGAAGCCATCGTGCTCAAGGCGCGCGAACTGCATCTCGCCGGCGCCACCGTCCTGCGCGGGCCCATGGGCTTTGGCAAAACCAGCCACCTGCACACCGCGAAAATCCTTCGGCTTTCCATGGACCTGCCGCTCATCATCGAAATCGTGGACAGCGAGGAGAAAATCAATGCTTTCCTGCCCGCGCTCGACAACATGATGGGCGGCGGTCTGGTCACGCTCGAAAAGGTCAAGGTCGTCCACTACCGCGCCGGGCCCGAACCCGCCGCATAAAATCGTTTTGGAGGGATGAGTTCCACGAGTCCCCATTCCCCGGGCATGTCAGGGATTTGCGGAACTCGCCCCTTCGATTCAACGCTTCGACGCTTTTACGGTCTAACGCATTTATGAAATCCCGCCGGCTCAATCGCCTCGCGTTCGTCGTCGTGTTGTTGGCCTTTTCAACGCTGGGACTCCGCGCCGGCCCGCCGTTTGTCACTGACGACCC
>Ga0265320_10003376_pt1 | contig 10759 bp, 11 predicted proteins | sample 4827metaG_FD_202087 | JGI IMG/M metagenome (GOLD analysis project Ga0265320, IMG submission 202087) | Rhizosphere microbial communities from Carex aquatilis grown in University of Washington, Seatle, WA, United States - 4-8-27 metaG | ecosystem: Host-associated > Plants > Roots > Rhizosphere >...
ACGAAGCGCTTCATGAAATCTTCTCCAGTCGCGCGGCGAAGAATGCATCCATGCCGCCCAGCGAAGCAAGATGGCACGGCAGGGTGCGCAGATCGCCGTCGGCGGTGATCAGCTCGGTCATGCCGCCCACCTCCTCGGGCCGGATGGGCAGGCGCCTGAGCGGCGCGCCCTCTTCCAGCAGGGCGGCGATCTGGTCGATACCCTCCTCCGGCTCCAGCGAGCAGGTGCAGTAGACCAGGATGCCGCCGGGCTTGAGCATGGGAAGGGCGGCGCGCAGCAGGCGGGCCTGCACTCCGGCCAGCTTGGTGATCTCGGCCGGGTTCTTGTGCCGCGCCACATCCGGGTGGCGCCGCAGCGTGCCGGTGGCCGAGCACGGCGCGTCCAGCAGGATGGCGTCGAACGGCTCGGGCGGGGTCCAGGCCCCGGCATCGGCCTCGACCACCTTGGCGGACAATCCCAGGCGCTTGATGTTCTCGGTCAGGCGGACCAGCCGTTTGGCCGAGCGATCGACGGCGGTGACCTTGCCGCCGGCCACGGCCAGTTGCAGCGCCTTGCCGCCCGGCGCGGCACACAGATCGGCCACCGATCTGCCCGTGATATCGCCCAGCAGGCGGGCGGGCAGGGCGGCGGCGGCGTCCTGTATCCACCATGCCGCTTCGCTGAAGCCGGGCAGGGCGGCGATGGAGCCGCCGGCGGCACGGCGGAGCGATCCGGTGGGCAAAATCTCCGCCTCCAGCTTTTCCGCCCAGCCCCGGGGATCGGCGGCCACGGTGATGTCCACCGGCGCCTCCATCAGGTGGGCGGCGGCGATGGCATGGGCGGTCTCCTCGCCATAGGTCCTGGCCCACGAGCGCCACAGCCATTCCGGCGTGTTGAGCAGGGGAGCGTCCTGGGCGGCGGTCAGTTCGCGGCCCTCGCGGTCCAGGCGGCGCAGCACGGCGTTGAGCAGTTTGGCGAAGCCGGCCTGCGAGGTGCCCTTGACCAGATCGACGGTGGTCGAGATGGCGGCGTGGGGCGCCACGTCCAGGAACAGCAACTGGCAGATGCCCAGGCGCAGCGCGTGCTCGGCCCAGGCGGCGCCGGCTCGCATGGGCTTTTCCACGCAATGCTCGATCAGGGCGTCGATCTGGCCCAAACGGCGCAGCGTGGTGCCCAGCAGCATGCGGACGAAGCCGCGGTCGCGCTCGTCGAGCCGGGACAGGCGGGGATCGTCCAACACCTCGTCCAGCAGGCGACCCTTGTCGAGTACGGCGGACAGCAGATCGGCGGCGATCGTTCGAGGAGACTGGGGGGCGCGGGGCGTGGCGGGTGGGCGGCGTTTCATGGGCAACCCTTACCCGATCCGGGGAATAAGGGCAATTGGCAGGCGGTTGGCGTGTCGTCCGGGGCCGGGGGCTGTTCGCCGCCTATTGCGTCTGCGTCCTGGCGACCGGCGATGACGGGACCAGACCGCCGATGCGCTCGAACTCGGCCGCCGCCTGATCCCAGCGCCACGAGCGCTGTTTGACCAGACAGGCCAGATGCATGCGTCGCCACAGGTCGTCGTCGGTGAGCAGGCGGATGCCGGCCTCGGCGAAGGCGTCGTCGCCTCGCAGGCAATAGCCGGTCTCGTCCCCGATCACCCGCTCGCTCATGCAGGCGATGTCGCCCAGCACGGCGGGCACGCCCATGGCCTGGGCCTCGGCCACCGCCGAGCAGAAGGTCTCGCCGATATCGCCGCGATAGAGCAGGGCGCGGGCCTCGGCCAGTTCCCCCACCAGCCGGGTCTTGGGGACGGGGCCGCGCAGCACCACGCCCTGGCCGGCCATGGCGGCGGCCTTGTCCAGCACCGGGCCCATGCGGCCGGCCTTGGCGGCGCCCGCCGCGCCGTAGGTGGCGGTGCCGGCGAAGACGTGCAGTTCGGCGTTGGGCACGGCCGGGCGGATGCGCTTCTCCCAGATGTCCAGCAACCAGTCCAGGCCCCGCATGGGATTGGAGGTGAACACCACGCGGGGCCTTGGCGCCTCGGTACGCGGCGTGGCGTGGCAGAACAGGTCGGTCAGGCCATAGGGCACGATCTCGCGCCCACCGGCGAAGGCCCAGCCGGGGTAGGTCGAGGCGTGGCTGGCCCCCGAGAACACGATCACCGGGCGGCGCAGCGCCAGCTTCCATTGATAGCGCCACTTCAGGAGGTAACCGGCGGGGTTGTGAATCCAGAAGATGGTGCGCCGGGCCTCCGGGCACAGGCGGATCAGCCTGTCGCCGCGATTGGGGATGTAGAGGTCGGCGCCTTCGGGTACGCCCCGGGACAAAGGCCGCCAGGTGACGCCCCTGTGGACGCGCTCGGCCTCGCACTTGTTGCAGACCAGCACCTCGTGGCCGCGCGCGGCAAGCGCGTTGGCCATCTCGATGAACGAGGTCTCGGCCCCGCCCAAGGGCCGCTCCTCCAGGGTGGCGCCGTCGAAGACGATGCCGTCGTCGGTCATGACGATGCGGGCCATCGGCGCTATTCCTTTTCGTCCGCCTGCCGTCCGTGGCGGATGGACAGAATTTCAACCGAGCCCGCTTTCCGCCGGATGGTCAGCACATATGGGCCGACGACGAAATGACGCAAGCCAACGATGGGGCCGGGGCGCGCGATGTCGGGATGTTTCGCCAGCGTCCGGCGCGCCTCCTGGAACTGGGTAATCACGGTGGTTGCGGCGGCGGGATTGCGCTCGGCGAGATAGGTGATCTCGGCCATGAACCAGGCCCGTGCCTGTGCCGTGAAGGGAGCGAGCCTCGGCGACATCAGCAGGCTTTACGTTTGTGACGCTGTTCGGCCTGGCGGATGATCTCCTTGGCCTCGGCCATGACCTCGTCGAAGTCGAACATCTCGCCGCGATCAGCCGCGGCCAGTCCTTCAAGCTCGCGCAGTACGTCGGCACCCTCGGTCTCCAGGTATTGCTTCAGGGCGCGCAGCATCACCCACGAGCGATCGCGCTCCATGCCCTTGGCGATGGCATCGAAGGCTTCCACCAGCTCGGCGGGAACGCGCAGCGAAATCTGGGTCTTGGCGACAGGCTCGGTCATGGCGGCCTCCTGGGATGCAGCGTCATTCAGAGTATCACGCCGAATGACGGCGGCGCTATTCCTTCTCGTACTTGGCCTTGAAGTGGGACAGCAGGGGATAGAGCCCGGCGCAGATGGCGATGATCAGGCCGTAACCGCCTTCCCTGTAGCCGCCGCGCCGGACATAGCATTTGAAGAAGCGGCTGAACAGCCGGCGGATGTTGGACGCGGTGGAGCCCCAGGTCTCGCCCCGGTCGCGCAGGTCGCGGGCCTTGGCGGTGGAATAGGAATCCAGCCGGCGGATCATGTCCGAGATGTTCTTGTCCACGTAATGGTTCAGCCGGTTGGCCAGCATGGGGCCTTTCCTGCCCTGCCAGACCAGCGAGGGATGAACGCGGTCGCGGCCCCAGGTCTTGGCGGACTTCCTGAACAGGCCGGGATAGGCGGCCTTGCCGTAGCTGGCGCCCCAGCCGTGCCGGACCAGCCGGTCGCCGATGTAATTGTCCACCGGGATCTCGTGCCAGTCGAAAGGCGTGGCGGCGATGACCCGGCGGATTTCCTCGGCCAAAGCCGGCAGCACGTGTTCGTCGGCATCCACCTCCAGCACCCAGTCGGTGTCGCAGGCGGCGATGCCGGTATTGCGGCGGTCGCCCTCCAGGTCCCAGCGCCCCTCGACGATGTGTGCCCCGAAGGCGAGCGCGATGTCCTTGGTGCCGTCGGTGCACTTGTCCAGCACCACCACCACCTTATCGGCGAAGCGCAGCTTGTCCAGACAGGAGGGCAGCCGCTTTTCCTCGTTACAGACCACGACCAGGGCCGTCAGCGTATTCATGATCCCACCCCCCGGAACCGGGGCAGCAGGCGCTTGCGGGCATGGGCTTGCGCCGTGCGGTAGACCTCCAGCGTCTGGCTCATGCGGTTGTCGAAGCGCATGTCCTTCTCGGCCATGGAACGGGCGGCGGCGGCCATGCGGGCGGTGGCCTCATGGTCGGTCATCACCAGGGCCATGGCATCGGCCAGCCGGGTCGGGTCGGCGGGCGGCACCAACAGGCCGGTCTGATGATCCAGCACGATCTCGGGCACGCCGCCCACATTGCTGGCCACCACCGGCTTGCCCACCGCGAAGGCCTGGACGGCGACGCGGGGCTGGGCCTCGGTCAGCGAGGGAATCACCACCGCGTCGCCCATCTGCATCAGTTCCGATACGTCGTCGCGGTAGCCGGTGAACCTGACCTGACCGGTCAGTCGGGATTGGCTCAACTGCGCGTGCAGGCCGCGCTCGTAATCGGCGCATTCGGCGGTGGCCGAGCCGACGACAGTCAGCGTGGGCGTCAGACCCTTGTCCCGCAGCAGGGCCAGGGCGGCCAGCAGATGGTCCTGGCCCTTGTCGGGACGGATCATGCCGACGCAGACCCAGGCGAAGGCATCGGCGGGAATGCTCAACTCCGCGCGTAGTTTGGCGCGGGTGGCGACCGGATCGGGCAGGTCGAAGAAGCGCTCGTCCGCCCAGCCGCCGATGGACACCGAGCGTCCGGCATCGGCCAGCCCGACGCCCAGCAATTGCTGCCGCGTGCATTCGGCCACGGTGATGATGTGGTCGGCGCCCAGCCGCCATTGCGCCCGGCGGATCATACCGCCCTTCAGCGGCTGGTTGACGTGGCGCGAGCGCACCACCGCCACCAGATCGAGGCAGGCGGCGGCGGCCTTGGCGTCGCGGGTGACGTGGGTATCCACCACCTCGACCCGCTTTTCGATCAGCAGCCTGCGGAGGCTTCGCACCGTGGCGGGCTTCCACGGGCGGTCGAAGTCGAAATCCACCACCGGCAGGCCGGCGGCCGCGGCGCGCCTGTATGATTCGCCATCCGATGGCGAGGCCAGCCAGACGTCGTGGCCGTGGGCTTTCAGCCAGCGCACCTGCTCGATGGTGCGATGCTCCATGCCGCCCCAATTGCGTCCCGGAATGGTGTGGAGAATGCGCAAGGAAATCCCTCTCTCAGACCAGGATGAAGCGCCGCCACCACGCCTGGGGCGGCGGCGGCGGCAGGGTGACGCAGCCTAGGCGGCGGGCGGCGAGGCCCTCCAGCAGCAGGCGCAGCATGGTGATGGTGACGGCGGGTTTGAACTCGGCGCCCGGCCGCTCGTTGATGGGCTGGTCGTGCATCAGGAGGATGCCACCCGGAAGGCGCGGATCGGCCAGCAGGCGCTCCACATCCTTGCGGCACTCGGTCTCCACGTCCTCTGGTCCGGAGCAGCGGGTGGCGGTCATGTGGTCCTCGGTGCTGGGACCCCAATGGACCAGGGCGCAGCCGGGGCGCCATCGGGCCAGCGCCCGGTGGATGCGGGCCGAGCGCCGCCCGCCGTTATAGGGCAGGCGGACCAGATAGGGTTCCGGCGTCGGGCGGTGGACGGCCAGCAGCGCCTCGCAGCGCTCCATGTCGTCCAGCAGACGGGCGGTGGGCTCGCGGTCGAGGCGCACATGGTCCCAGCCATGGGCATAGACGGCGTGGCCGCGCCTCACCGTCTCGGCGATCAGGTCGCCGGCCGATACGGCGCGGCAGCCGCTCATGAAGAAGGTGGCCTTGGCCCCGAAGCGGTCCAGCAGGTCGAGCAGGGCGGGCGTGGTGTCGGGCATGGGGGCGTCGTCGATGGTGATCGCCACGACCGACGGATCGGCCAGTTGCCGCACCATGGGCCGCCAAGCTCCCAGTGACCAGGAAATCCGCAATCGCTTTCCACCCGTTTGTTGTGGCTTGGGAAGTATCAGGAATCGGCCTTTTCGAACAGCCCGATGATGGTGGCGTCCCAGATGTCGGGGCCATAGGCCAGGCAGCGGTCCAGCACGAAGTGCAGCGCCGCCTGGGTGAGGCGGCGCAGGCCGGTTCCCCGTGTGCCGCCGATCACCTCGCGGCAGGCGAAGCCGGTGGCGGCCGCCAGTTCCTCCATGCGTCCCCTGGTAATGGGGGTGACGTGGTCGAAGGTGTCGAACTGCATCTTCAGGCCCCAGGGCGAGGCGCAATTGGGCGAGCGCATCACCACCTTGCCGCCGGGCCTCAGGACCCGGGCCAGGGATCGCATCAGCTCGGTCAAGGCTGCTTCGGGCAGGTGCTCGGCCACGTCGAACAGGGCGATGCGGTCGAAGCGCGGCCCGTCCAGGCCGGCCAGATAATCGCGGCCGTCCACCAGCCGGATGTCGAAGCCCACCAGGTCGTCCAGCACCGGCGCAAGGCCGGTGTCGCTGTCCAGGCCGACCACGTCGGTGAAGCCGCGTTTTTTGAGATAGCGCAGGAAAATGCCGGTGCCGCAGCCGATTTCCAGCACGCTCATGGCGGGCGTGGCGCCGGACAGGTACAGGAATTCGCGGTCGAACTGGGCGAGATGCTTCTTCTTGATCCGTGGCCGCTCGGTGCGGGCGGCGGAATAGACATCGATCGCCTTGGTCACGGGGCGGCCTTTCGCAGGGAGGCCTGACGGCAATGGCGTTTGAGGTCCTTGGCGCCGCCGCCCTCGGCCACGACGCGGGCCAGTCCGTCCGGGTCCTGGGCGATCAGGCCGGAACTGACCTCGATTCCATAGGTGAACAGGCGGTCGGTCAGCGGCGCTCCCGGTCCCACCAGGGCCACCCGGGCGAAGCGGGCCAGACGCAGCAGGCCGGGAGCCGAGCGGTTGGCCAGCGTCGAGGCGGTGATGATCGCGGCTTCCGCGGCGGGCAGCAGCCACTCGGCGGCCTGTTCCGGGTACTGGCCGGCGGCCGGCTTGCGGTCGATGACCTTGGCGCCGGGCAGGCGGTCGTGAATGCCGGGAAAGGCGCCGACCACCACGGTGCCGCCACCCTTGGCCCCAAAGCTTTCCAGGCCGTTGCCGCCGGGAAGCTGGAGGTCGAAGCGGTTGTAATGGGCGTTGCAGGCGGCCATGCCCAGCGCCTGATCGAAGGGATCGGTGGAATGGACCAGTTGGGCCAGGGCCTTGAGCCCGGCCTGGGCTCGCTTGCCGGCGTTGGACGCGGCGGCGCAGCCCGGCGTGCCGCGTTCCGGCGTCTGGGCGAGGCCGATGCCGGCGGCGGTCTCCACCATGGTCCAGTCGAGCCCGACCACCACCCGCGTGACGGCGGTGTCCTCCACCCCGTTGGCGAGATCGGCGTAAAGCCGTCCCGGTCCCCACCAGCGCCACAGCGCCGCCAGACTGGGGGCGATCAGCTCGGTCTGGCCGCCGGTGAACGCGGTCCATTCCTCGATCAGCACGCCGGGCACCGCGGTCAGCACCGGCACGCCCTCGGCCACGGCCGACAGCATGTCACCGGCCAGTCCCTCGCCCTCCATCTCGGATTTGGAGAACTTGTTGATGAACAGCAGCTCGGCGCGGGTCTCGATGGCGCGGCGCACGGCGCCCGACGCCTCGGCCAGGGCCTGGGAATCCAGGATGCAGGCCTTGGACGCCTTGCCCAGGCTTTGGCCGATGGACAGCTTCCGCCCCGTGTCGATCTCGGTCACCGTCATGTCGGTCTTGCGCCCCGTCTCGTCGCGCAGCGTGTCCTGCAGCAGCCCGCCCAGGCGGAAGCCGCGCGCCGCCAGTTGGGCGGCGAATTGGGCCAGCAAGGCCTCGGGCGGCTTACCCGGCGGATAGATGACCGCGCCGATGGCGGGTTGGCTGGGTTGCGTGCCGGGGATCATGGGGAGGCTCCTGTTTTTTGTACCTTTTGCCGGCGTCTTGACCAACGCCAAGACTCGTTTTTGACCGGTGCAGCATATATATCATTACAACAAGCCCCCGCCGAGGGGCATGGAGGATGCGTCATGATCGATCCGTTTGGACGCAAGGTCAGCTATCTGCGGGTGTCGGTGACGGACCGCTGCGATCTGCGCTGCGTCTACTGCATGGCCGAGGACATGCATTTCCTGCCCAAGGCCGACATCCTGTCGCTGGAGGAGCTGGAGCGGCTGTGCGGCGCCTTCGTGCGCTCCGGCGTGCGCAAGCTGCGGCTGACCGGCGGCGAGCCCCTGGTCCGGCGCAACATCATGAGCCTGATCACCAATCTGGGCCGGCTGGTCAAGTCGGGCGAGCTGGACGAACTGACGCTGACCACCAACGCCACCCAGCTGGCCAAGCACGCCGACGGCCTGGCGGCGGCCGGGGTCCGGCGGCTCAACGTCTCGCTGGACAGCCTGGACCCGGCCAAGTTCGAGGCCATCACCCGCTGGGGCAAGCTGGATCAGGTCTTGGAAGGCATCATGGCGGCCAAGGCGGCCGGGCTGGCGGTCAAGATCAACACCGTGGCGCTGAAGGGCGGCGACGGGGGCAACGAGGACGAGCACGAGCATCTGGTGGAATGGTGCGGCAAGCACGGCTTCGACATCACCTTCATCGAAACCATGCCCATGGGCGACATCCATTCCGACCGTACCGAGCAGTACCTGCCGCTGTCCCTGGTGCGCAAGCGCCTGGAGCACCGCTTCACGCTTTCCGACATCGACTACCGCACCGGCGGCCCGGCCCGCTATGTGCGGGTGGCCGAGACCGGCGGGCGCATCGGCTTCATCACCCCCATGACCCATAATTTCTGCGAAAGCTGCAACCGGGTGCGGGTGACCTGCACCGGCACGCTGTATATGTGTCTGGGCCAGGAGGACGCCGCCGATCTGCGCACCCCCTTGCGGGCCAGCGAGGGCGACCAGTTGCTGGAAGCGGCCATCACCGAGGCCATCGCCAGGAAGCCCAAGGGCCACGATTTCATCATCGATCGCGACGCCAAGCCCGCCGTGGGCCGCCACATGAGCGTCACCGGCGGCTGATGCCGGTCCGTTCGGCCAGGGCGCGGACTTGGGCCACCTCGTCCGCGTGGGTTTCGACGTAGCGGGCACGCTCGTCCCGGATGCGGCCGATCACCGTTTCCACGGTGTCCGGGGAGAGGCGGGTGCCGAACGAGTCGTCGCCCTTGCCCGCGATCATCCGCTCGAGGATCAGGTCGCCCGCCGCCTTGGTGAAATGCGAGCCGTCCCAGTACCAGCGCATGCGGTTATCGGGCGAGTGGGGGATGTCCTCGGTGGTAATGGGGTTGGCGCCGCTGAAATCCCATAGTTCCACCGGCTTGCGCCGGTTGACGTTGGCCATCTCGACGGTAAGGGCCAGATCGCGTTTCCACTGCTCCCAGGCCGGCATCAGCCCGGCGGCGGCCTTGGCCTCCAGCACCTTGGCGTGGGCGGGGGTGACGAACAGCATCACCCGGGTCTTGCCGTTATCGAAGGCGGAAAGCAGGCGGTTCAAATCCTCCATGCGCTCGGGAGCGTAGTGGAAGCCGGCATAGGTCTTGCCCGACGTGGTTGGAGCCAGTTGGGCGCGCAGCACGCCGTCCATCTCGGCCCGGTGATCGAAGGTCTTCTTGCGCGCCCCGATGTCGTAGGTGCCGTCCTTGGCGAAGGACTGGCGCAGGTGGCGCACCGAGCTGAACAGTACCCAGCCGGAATCGTCGAAGGCCTGCAAGGACAGCAGCCGGCGGGCATAGACCGGCCAGGGCGAGGCCCCAGCGAAGCCCGAGCGGTTGAAATCGCCGCTGGTCCACACCTGCTCGCCGAACATCAGCAGGTCGAGGCCCACCACCACCAGTTCCGGGGATTGGTGGCGGGCGGCGTACTCCACCGCGCGGGCCAGCTCGGCGATATTGGTGTCGGACAGCGAGGCGTTGAAGGCGAACGCGCCGCCCAGGGCGGGCGATTGCGGGTCGAGGCCCATCTCGCCGCGCGAGGTGCCGTAGAGCAGCGCGTCGAACCTGGTATGGCCCAGGATCAGCGCCTTGTTGACCCGGCCGCCGTCGCGCCGCAGCGTCTTCTGGTCGTTGAGGCCCTTGATGTCGCCCCAGCGGAAGCTGGCATAGGGGTCGACGGCGAAGTTGAACAGGGCGCCGAGCGCCAGCAGCGCCATCACCCCGCCCGCCAGGGTGAGGAGGAAACGCCGGTTGCTGATGGCTGCGGGCTGGCTCATGTCAGAACTGGTAGTAAAGGAATTCGCTGGTCCGCCACAGGGTCATGACGGAACAGGCCAGCAGGACGGCCAGGGCCCAGGCCCAGCCGCTGGTGGGGCGCCAGATCAGGCGCTCCGGGCGCTCCACCGGGGCGAGGCCCGGCTCGGTGGCGGCCATGATCTGCTGGCTGTTGGGGGCCAGGGCGCACACCGCCAGCAGGGCCAGCGACAGGACCAGCCCGTCCCAGGCCACCTTGACCTCGCCGCCGGTCAGACCGCTCAGGCCCGCCATGCCCTTCAGCACGATCAGCGCGGTGGCGAAATCGGGGGCGCGGAAGAACACCCAGGCGACGACCACCAGCCCCTGGGTCAGCAGCCAGCCGGCGACGATCTCCCGCCGGCCCGGCTCGGCGGGGCGCAGCGCCCGCCACGCGTGGTTGCCCACCAGCATGGCGCCGTGCAGGCAGCCCCAGGCCATGAAGGTCCAGGCGGCGCCGTGCCACAGCCCGCCCAGCGCCATGACGATCATCAGGTTGGCGTGGCGCCGCAGCGGGCCGCAACGCCCGCCGCCCAGGGGGAAATAGAGGTAGTCGCGCAGGAAGCGCGACAGGGTCATGTGCCAGCGCCGCCAGAACTCGATGATGCTGGTGGCCTTGTAGGGCGAGTTGAAGTTGACCGGCAGGTCGATGCCGAACAGGCGGGCCAGACCCACCGCCATGTCGGAATAGCCCGAGAAGTCGAAATAGATCTGCACCGTATAGGCCAGGGCCGAGGTCCA
>Ga0265320_10003378_pt1 | contig 10754 bp, 9 predicted proteins | sample 4827metaG_FD_202087 | JGI IMG/M metagenome (GOLD analysis project Ga0265320, IMG submission 202087) | Rhizosphere microbial communities from Carex aquatilis grown in University of Washington, Seatle, WA, United States - 4-8-27 metaG | ecosystem: Host-associated > Plants > Roots > Rhizosphere >...
TCACTGGAGACAGCCGGGGTCATCGGACTCCCTTACGCTGAGGCACGGCGACAGGTTACGCCCGCCGGCGCGCCGATCGGCCACAAAGCGGCTGCCCTTTCAGGCCCACGCGCGGCGCGCTGGGATGCCGCGGCGGGATTAGAATGAGGGCGTGACCGCTGACAGCGACGGTGGCGCCAAGGCTTCCACGAACGAAGGCGACGAGATCGCGCGCCTGCTCGCCGTTCCGCTCGGCGATTTCGTCGAGGAGCGCAAGCGGCTGGCCACGTCGCTCAAGAACCTGGGCCGGCGCGAGGAGGCGCAGGCCATCGCCAAGCTCGCGAAGCCGAGCGCCGCGCTCTGGGTCGTCAATCAGCTCGCGCGCCGTGAGCGCGCGGCGATCCGGCGTCTGGCGGAGCTGACCGCGGCGATGCAGGGACCGCGGCACACGGGTGACGACTACGCCGGCCTGCTCGCCGAGCACCGCGACGTGCTGCGTTCGCTGCGCGCGGCGGCCGAGCACGTCCTCGTCGAGGCGAAGATCGGGGTGAACCCGGCGCTGCTGGAGCGGATCACGCACACGCTGCGCACCGGCATGGCCGATGACGAAGCGCGGGCGGCGATCGAGAACGCGCGCCTGTTGCGCGAGGTCGGCGATCTCGACTTCGCGAGCCTGCTGGGTGCTGGCGCCAGCGCCGCTGGGCTCGGCGGCGCCGCCGGCAGGCCGGCGGCCGCGCCGCGAATCGCGAAGGAGAGCACGCGGCCGGCGCCCGTGCAGCCGGCGTCGCGCGCCAAGCCACCCGCCGATGACACGGCCGCGCGAGAACGCGAGCGAGAACGCGACGAGCAACAGGCACGCGCGCGCGAAGCGGAGGCACTGGCGCGCGAACAGGAGCGCGAGCGAGCCCGGGCGCGCGCCGCCGCGGCCCGCGAGGCGGAGCAACTGCGCGCGAAGGCCGACGCTTCCCGCAAGCGGGTCCGCGAAGAAGAGCGCGCGGTCGAAGCGGCGCGGCGCGCGCTGGCCGACGGTGAAGCGCGGTTGGCCAAGGTGCGCGGTGAATCGGAAGAGCTGGAGCGCGCGCTTGAGGCGGCGCAGGCGGCGGCGCGCGGGCAGGCGCATTGAGGTCGATTTACGCATCGCTCGCGGCAGCCTCTGTCGTCGTCGGCATCGCGGCGTGCCGGACCCCGTCGCCCGGCGTCGCTCCCGCGCCGCCGAACGCCGCCACCCGGCCGGCGGCCATGAACGTGCCGGCCGCCGCGCCAGGCACGCGCGTGCTTCGTAGCCCGTTCGACGTCGAGGCGCGGCGCGCCGAGGTCGGGGTTGCGCTACCCGAGCCCAAGACAGCGCCGGCGCTGGTGATGGCGCCGATGCGCGACGTGAACGGCGTGTCGTTCTACGCCGACGAGCACAAGTCGGTGATCGATCCCGACCTGCAGGCGCAGAATGTGGCGGCGCTCCGGCCGCTGCGCGCGTTCGTCAAGGAGGTCACGCGGCTCGCCGACGGATGGATGGTGAGCCGGCCTGCCGACCCGCGCTACGCCGGCCAGGCCCTCACTGCGCTCGCGCGCTGGGCGGCCAGCGGTGCGCTGCTCGGCGCGGCGAATCAACAAGGCGCCTATGAGCGCGAGTGGACGCTCGGCAGCCTGGCGCTCGCCTATCTCAAGATCCGCGACGCTCCCGGCGTCGACCCGACGGCGCGCGCCGCGATCGATCACTGGCTGTGCGCCGTCGCCGCGCAGGTCGAGCCGCCCTACGAGCGTGCCGGAAAGACCTCGAGCGCGAACAACCACGCCTACTGGACCGGCCTGGCCGTCGGCGCGGCGGGCGCCGCATGCCAGGACCGCGCGCTCTTCGATTGGGGGATCGCGCGCGCGCGCATCGGCATCGCCCAGGTCGGCAAAGGCGGCGTCTTGCCGCTGGAGCTGGCTCGGCAGCGCCGGGCGCTGCACTATCACGTGTTCGCGCTCGCGCCGCTGGTGATGCTGGCGGAGCTGGCGGCGGCGAACGGCGTCGGACTCTACGACGAGAACGATCACGCGCTCCGGCGCCTGGCCGACCGCGTGATCGCCGGGCTCGCCGATCCGTCGACCTTCGAGCGCCTGACGGGATTCGCTCAGGAGCAAGTCACGACGCCGCCGCGAGCGGCCGATCTGGCCTGGGCCGAGCCCTACCAGGCGCGCTTCCCCGACGCGCGCCTCGCCGGCTGGCTCGCCGCGGCGCGCCCGGTGGTCGACGTGCGGCTGGGCGGCGATCTCACCGCGGCGTTCGCCGTTACGACCGGCAGCCCTTATACTCCGCGGCCTTGATGAATTCACCGGAAGAAGCCCGCCCTCGCGCCGCGATCGTCGCGGTCCAGCTACCCGACGCCGACGACCGTGCGTTCGCGTCGTCGATCACCGAGCTCGAGCGACTGGCGCGCACGCTGGGGCTGGAGGTCGTGGCGAAGGTGACGCAGCGGCGCCGGGCGCTGCATGCGGCTGCGGTGGTCGGCAGCGGCAAGCTGAGCGAGCTGCAGAAGTTGACGGGGGGAGGGGCCGAGGCGGCGGAAGGCGACGAGGACGAAGACGAGGACGAGGACGAGGACGAAGACGAGGACGAAGACGAGGACGAAGACAAGGACAAAGACGAAGACGAAGACGAAGACGAAGACGAGGACGAGGACGAAGACGAGGACGAAGACGAAGACGAGGACGAAGACGAGGACGAAGACGGCGAGGAGAAAATCGAGGCGGCGGCGAACCGAGCGGCGGTCACGGTCGTCCTGGTCGATCATGACATCAGCCCGTCGCAGGCCCGCAATCTGGAGAAGGCGACCGGCGCCACGGTCCTCGATCGCACCGCGGTGATTCTCGAGATCTTCCAGCGCCACGCGCGTTCGCGCGCCGCGAAGGCGCAGGTCGAGATCGTGCGCCTGCAATACCTGGCGCCGCGCCTGCGCGAGTCGGGCAAGGGACGCGACCGCCAGCGCGGCGGCATCGGCGGCAAGGGCGCGGGCGAATCCAATCTGGAGCTCGATCGGCGCAAGATGCGCGACCGGATCGCCGAGCTGACGCGCGAGCTGGCCGCGCTGTCCGAGGAGCAGCGTACGCAACGCGCGCGCCGGCGCGACATGAACCGGGTCGCGCTGGTCGGCTATACCAACGCCGGCAAGTCGACGCTCATGCGCGCGCTGACCGGCAGCGAGGTCTACGTCGCCGACAAGCTGTTCGCGACGCTGGACACGACGGTGCGCGCGCTCCAGCCGCCGTCGCATCCGCGCGTGCTGGTCTCCGACACGGTCGGCTTCATCGACAAGCTGCCCCACGGGTTGGTGGCATCGTTCAAGAGTACGCTCGACGAGGCGCTGGAGGCGAGCCTGCTCGCCCAGCTGGTCGACGCATCCGACCCGGCCTTCGAGCGGCAGCTGCAAGTGACCTCCGAGGTGCTCGCCGAGATCGGCGCCGCCGGTGTGCCGCGCGTGATCGTGTTCAACAAGATCGATCGCGTCGGCGACGCCGCGGCGCAAGCCGCAGCGGCCGCTGACCTGCGCGCGCGCTGGCCCGACGCCGTGGTGATCTCGGCGCGCGAGCCCGCCGACGTCGCTCGGCTTCGCGCGCACATCCTGGCGTTCTTCGCCCGCGATCTCGTCGAGGCGGAGCTGCGCGTTCCCTACGGCCGCCAGAAGCTACGTGGCGAGATCTTCGACGGCTGCGAGGTGCTCGGCGAGCGTTACGAGGACGACGCCGTGGTGTTTCGGCTGCGTGCCGACCCGACGTTGCTCGCCCACCTGCGCGAGGCCGCCGCCGCGACCGACGACGGTGACGCCACCGCCGCCGACGCAGGCGTTTCCAGCCGGTAACCGACTCCTGGGTCGGCCTACAGAGTTTTGTTTCCAGGAAGCAAACATGTGGGGACCGTCATTGACTCACGGTCATCCGGCAGTATCATGCGCGCACGCTGAGGCCCGTCTGCGCGTATATGCAAAGGAAGGAAGCGATCCATGACAACCCGGACCGTGATGGTTCCCGCATCGGTGGTGCTGACGACGCTGGTCGTCGCCCTCGGTGTGCCCAGCACGGTCGTCGCGCGCGGACGCTGGCAAGACGTGATCGCGCCGCGCGGCGGGCACGCGACCGCGCCCAGCATCAGCACTGAGAGCAAGCCGATCACCGAGCGGCCGCGCGCAGCGGCACCGGAAGCCGACAGCGAGCCGCCGGTGCGCGCGCATTCGCCGCGCATCATGGAGCACGAGGCAGGCGATCGCCTGCGCCAGGCCCTCGCAGAGGCGCAGGACGACCCTCGCAGTACCGCGAGGATTCAGCGGCTGATCGCGCAAGCAGCGGCGGAAGCGCGCCGCAACAGGGCGCTCGGCGAGCGCGTGTGGTACTGGCGCGATCCGTTCTCGGAGAATCCGCGCCAACCGATCGTGCTCAGCCTCGAGGTGCAACTGGAGATGCAGCTGTGGCAGGCCCGGGAGGCCGCGGCGCGCGCGCACATCGAAAGCAACTCGGCGCGCGTCGAGGCGGCTGCCGCTCACGCCGAGGCGGCGCGTGCGCGGGCCGTGGCCGCGCGCGCGCAGGAGGCAGCGGAAAAGGGCCGGCCGTTCGTCGCGCGCCCGGACAGCCGCGCATCGTCGTCGTCTTCTTCTCGCGCGATCGACGAGCAGGCGCTGCTGGCACCGCCGCGACGACCGCCCACGACGGCGGGCCGCGCCCCCGAGTCGAACGACGATGTGGCGCCCCGCCGGCGAGTGGCTCGCCGCGCGGCGGTGGCCAAGACCGCGCTCGCGCGCAACGAAGAGGCGGGTTCGCCGGGCAGTCGCCACCACGACATCGGCGCCGCGCACGGCGTGGCGGCGCCGGCGGCGGCGCGGGCGTCCGACAGCGAAGAGCCGAGGACGGATCCCGCGACCTGGCGCAGCAATGATCCGCGCGGGATCGTGATCGTGCCGATCAACGCGACCGCGACGGCGAACGCAGCGCTACCGCGCCGCCGCTGAGCCGGCGTCCTACGGCAGCGGCAGCGTGACGGTGAAGGTCGAGCCGACGCCCTTCTCCGACGACAGCGCGACCCGACCACCGAGCGCCGCGACCAGGTCGCGCACCAGCGCCAGCCCCAGGCCGACCCCGGGCGTGCTCTTGTTCTCGATGCGCTCGCCGTGCTCGAACGGCTCGAAGATGCGCTCGGCGTCGAGCGGATCGATGCCGCGGCCGGTGTCGCGGACGGTGATCACCAGCCCGTTCTTGATCTGCGCGCTCAGGTGCAACACGCCCCTGTCGGTGTACTTGATGGCGTTGCTGATCAGGTTGCTCAGGATCAGGCGCAGCATCCGGGGATCGACGTTGACGATCCTCGCCTCCTCGGTGACATCGATCTCGAGGCGCAGGCCCTTGGTCTCGATCTGCGGATCGAACTCCCGGCGCATCACCGCCACCAGCGCGCCCAGATCGGTGTTCTCGGGACGCGGGTCGAGCCGCCCCGACTGGATCGTCGTGTAGTCGATCACGCCGTCGACGATCGACTTCAAGCGGTCGAGCGCCGCCTCCATGCGCTGCACCTCACCCGCGCCGCTGGCACCCGGTGCGCCGGGCGCTGCAGGCGGAGCGCCAGTGCGCACGCGCAACCGATCGACAGTGAGCCGCAGCACCGCCAGCGGCGTACGCAGCTCGTGGGAGACCAGCGCCAGGAACGTGGTCTTGGCCTGGCTCGCTCGTTCGGCGGTGTCGCGCGCCACCTGGGCCGCCTCCAGCGCAGCCTGCAGCGCCGCGCGGCGGGCGGCGACCTCGGCGACGAGCGCGCCGATGTCGCGCTCGCGGCTCTGGAGCTCGTCCTGCAGCAGCTCGCGCGCCTGCTTGACCCGCAGCAAGTTCGCGATGCGCACGCGCAGCTCCTCGACGGAGAATGGCTTGACCAGGAAGTCCTGCGCGCCGTTTCGCAGCAGATCGACGCGCAGTTGATCGTCCTCGTGGCCGGTAAGCACGATCACGGGCACGTCGTCGAGCGACGTCTCTTGGCGCAGCCGGCGCAGGAGCTCCTGGCCGCTCATCTTCGGCATGTTGAAGTCGGTCAGGATCAGATCCGGCCGCGTCGACAGGGCCAGACGCAGCCCCTCCTCGCCATCGCCGGCGGTCGCGAGGTCGTAGCTCCCGGCCAGCACGGCGTTCATCAGGCGCAGGATGCGCGGCTCGTCGTCGACCGCGAGCAAGCGGAGCTTCCGTCCGCGTACCGGCTCGGTCGGCGGCTCCCCGACGGTCATGCTCGACCACTCACTGGAGCGGGCTGTGGGACGAGGGGGTCCATGGTGATCGCGGCATCATCGTACCCCACCAGCGTCGGGTCGGGGCAACAACCTCGGCGCCGCCACATCGGTGAAGGGGCGAAAAGCCTGGCCGTACGGCGGGATCAACCGACCGGAGTGCGCGTGTCAGGGGTCACGAACTGGTCGCCCTGGACGGTGATGCTGCCGTCGGCCGCCAGATCGACCTGAAAGTGCTCGAGCGGGCGCGCGGCCGGCCCGGTGATCACCTGGCCGTTGGTGTCGAACTCGGATCCGTGCCCGTAGCAGTGCAGGACCGTCGTCGCGCCCAGGGTCAGGATCGAAACCAGCTGGCCTTGATGGGTGCAGACCCGCGTCATCGCATAGAGCCCGGTCGCGTCGCGGGCGAGAATCACATTCTCGCCCGCCACCGCCTCTAGCGCCCCGACGCCCACGTCGGCGACGTTGCCCGCGGCGATCGGGCCTGCTGAGGTGGTGTTCGAAGCCGTGCAGCCCATGGGCAGCGCCAGCATCAGCGCGCCCGCGGCGCCACTGCGCAGCATCGCGCGGCGGCTGATGCAGGCGGAACATCTCTCGTCGCGTGGACGAAGCTCGGCTTGCCGAGCGAAGTCCTTCGCGGGAGGGTCTGGGAACCCTCTGAGGGTTCCCGTCTGATCGTCGGGTTGGTCCATCTGGTCGTGCTCCTCCTGCGTTGGAGCGGCCGGCCCTGCGTTTTCGTCAATGCGGGGGCGCTCTCGTCGGCAGTGGCCCTGGCAAAACAGAGCTCGACGCGAGGTGGCGCTTGAACTCGCTTGCCGATGCTTGGAAGATGCGGCCATGTCGGCCCCCCGGCTCTCCCCCGCCCGTCTCTTCCCGCTGCTCGCGCTGGCGGCTCTGGCGCCGTTCGTGGCGTGCACGAGGGCGACGCCGGGCTACTGCACCCGAGATCAAGACTGCGGCGATGCGGGTGCCACCTGCAACACGAACATCAACACCTGCATCATGGCCGACGCGGCGAACGGGACCGGTGGTGCTGGTGCCGGCGGCGCGGGCGGTTCGCCCGGCAGCGACGGAGCGGCGGGCGACACCGGTGGCGATCACCCAGCGACCGACGGCCCGTCGAGCGACACCGGCGCCGACGTCTACCACGGCTGCGTCGACAACCACGGTTGCACCGACCCCTCCAAGCCGGCCTGCCAGATCGACGGCGGCGTCTGCGTCGGCTGCCTCTCCAGCACCGATTGCACCACCGCGGGCGCGCGCGCCTGCGACACCGCCGCCACGAAGTGCGTCGAGTGCGTGGGCAACAGCGACTGCACCGATCCGACCAGGCCGGTCTGCGACAACCAGGCGTGCCGCGGCTGCAAGGTCGACAGCGAGTGCGCCACCGCCGGCGCCGCGGCCGGCCCCGGCGTCTGCATGTTCCACCTCGACGGCCACTGCGCGACCGACTCCGAGACGGTCTATGTCGCGCCAGGGAACGCCGCCTGCTCCGACAGCGCGGCCAACGCCGGAACCAGTCTCGTGCCTTTTTGCACGTCGCAGGCCGGCATCGACGCGACCGCGCTGCCGGCCGCCCCGCCCCCCGTCGACGCCGGCGGCGGCACTTCCGACGCGGGCAACACCGACGGGGGCGGCGCCGACGCCGGCGCCGGGACCGACGGAGGAGCCGGCTCGGGCATACCCGCTTCGCCGAGGCCGCTGGTCGTCATGCGTGGCCCATCGCTGACCGAGTGGTCGTTCAACATCTCCGACCGCACGCTGACCGTCGTGGGCCAGTCGAGCGCGACGGTCTCACCCGGCGGCCACATTGGCGTCCACGTCAGCGCGGGCACCGTTTACGTGCGCAGCCTGCACGTCACCGGCGGCCAGACGTCTCAACCCGGCGTCGTCGCCGACGGCGGAGAGCTGCATCTCGATCGATGCATCGTCGACTATAACGGCGCGGGCGGCGTCCAGGTCGACGGCGCGGGATTCGAGATCACCAACAGCGTGCTCGCCAACAACGGTGTCGGCACCTTCAACGGCTCCACCTCGTGGAGTGGCGCGCTCCTCGGCGTGGTTCCGGCCGGCAAGCCGGCCACGTTCCTGAACAACACCGTGGTCAACAACATGGCTCCCGGCGTCGTCTGCACACAGGGAAACAGCCACAATGTTCTGGGCTCGATCTTGTCTCAGAACACGGTCGCGCAGAGCCTGGTCTGCAACTATGCCGTTTGCTGCACCGGCGACCCCGGATTGAACGCCAGCTATCACCTCACGGCGACGTCGCCTTGCAAGGATCAGCTCCCCGCGAACATGTCGACCGCCTATGACATCGACGGCAATCCGCGGCCATATAACACGCTCAGCGACTGCGGCGCCGACGAGTACGTCGTGCCGTAGTCGAAGCGCGAAGCCTCACGTCTGCGCCAGCAGCAGCTCCTCGGCGTTGTGGGGCGGGCGCAGACCGTCGGTGCGGCCGGAGAAGAAGCGCTGGGTGAGCATCGCTGCCGAGACGTGCTCGAACTCTCGAAAGCCTGCATCGCTCGCCAGCGCCAGCATCTCGGCGGGCGTGAAGAAGCTGATGAAGGGCGTGCCGCTCGCGCGCGCACCGTCGACGGCTCGCTGCAAACCCGGCCGCACGTCGGGATCGGCGAGCTCGAGCGGCAGCAGGAACGTCATCGCCAATGTCGACCCCGCCGCCAGCGCCGCCACCTGGCGCAACGTCGCCGCCACCGCGTCCCTGGTCAGGTACATGCTGACGCCGGTGGATGCCACGACCGCCGGCCGGCCGGCGTCGAAGCCCGCGGCCGCGAGGCGCTGCCACCAGTCGTCACCCGCTTCGAAATCGACCGGAACCAAGCGCAGCCATTCCGGCACGCCGTAGCCGAGCTCGATCAGCCGTCGCCGCTTCCAGGCCTGAGGCCCCGGCCGATCGACCTCGTAGAGCCGCAGGCGCGACGCGACCTCCGGCCGGCGTTGCGCGAACGTGTCCAGCCCGGCCCCGAGGATCACGTACTGATCGACACCGCGGCTCGCGCGCTCGGTGACCAGGTCCTCGATGAAGCGCGCTCGCGCCACGATCGAGGCGCGGAAGGTCTTCGTCCATTCCGGGTTCATGTCCGGGCGCGACCGCCAGCCCTCGTCGGGCGCCGCGAGCCGCAGGCCGATCTCGTCCTCGATCACGTGGGGCGGCGGATCGACCTCCACGTGCAGCGCCCGCCACAACGCGACCCGCACCGCCGTGCTGTCGGGTATCGGGCTCGACTCCGTTGACATGATCGTCGCTCCTTTCGCGCCAGGCTTACCACCGCCGACGCCGATCTCCCACCCGCACATCGCCGCGGTCGCTCGTTTCGGGAAGATCGCGTTGGCGGCTGCGTTACAATCTGCGGCCACCGACGGTGTTTTCACGGAGGAGGACGCGCATGAAGGTGTCGTGGTTCGGGACGCTGCTGGTCGCCGCGCTGGGCGCGGGCGGTCTCATGGGATGCACGCATCCACCGCCGCCCGATCAAAACATCGGGCCGGCGCCTCCGTTCGTGAGCGGCACGTATGACTGCGGCGCAGCCTCGACCTGGAAGACGTCGACGTTCGCGGGCCTGGTGCCGGCGGTGCAGCGGGCCGTCGCCAACGACAATCCGGACAACGCGCTCACCGGCCTGCTGCGCACGCACGCCGCCGAGGAAGTCACCTGCGTCGCCGGCTACGTCCACGACGAGAGCGTGAAGCAGCAGGCGACCGCCACCGACAAGGATCTGGCCGGCAAGCGCGTCGCGGCGACCCAGGCCTGGATCAGCGAACAGTCGGCGCGCGGCCTCACCGTCACCAACTACACAGGAGACGCACGCTGATGCCCGAATACGCTCTCGTCGCCGAAAACAACTGCGTGCCGCCCGATGTGCTCGCGTTCATCGCCGCCGCGATCAATCTACAGATGCAGCGCGACGTGGCGCCGGTCTGGGGCGGCGAGGTCTGGACCTGCGTCGCGCTCGACAGCCTGAGCGGCGTGGCCTCGACGGGCGCGCGCAAGATCCTGACCTTCAAGACACAGCTCGGCCTGGCCAACGCGCTCGGCTTCCACACCGAATCGTCGGGCGTCGACTACGCGGAGGCGCTGCCGCCGGCGACGCCTGCGCCCGGCCAGGCGATCGACGGGACGACGGCCTCGCACGAGGTGGTCGAGACCTTCGGCGACCCGACCTGCAACGCCTACGTCGCCGGCCCGTCGGGGCGCCGTCTGGCGCGCGAGCTGGCCGACCCGGTCGAGGCCGACGCGTACCCGATCTCGGTGCGCATCGGGCCGGAGACGCGCCAGGTGATGGTGTCGAACTTCGTGCTGCCGAGCTGGTTCAACGGCGGCGCCGGGCCGTACGACTACCTCGAGCACCTGGACGCGCCCGAGACCATGACCAAGGGCGGCTACTTCGAGTACCTCGACGGCAGCGGCAACTCACAACAGGTCTTCGCTGACGCGCGCGGGCGCCTGGCCTGGCTCGCGAAGATGACCAATCCGTCGAGCCGCGTGCAGGCGCGCGTGCGCGGCGCGTTCAGCCG
>Ga0265320_10003381_pt1 | contig 10751 bp, 9 predicted proteins | sample 4827metaG_FD_202087 | JGI IMG/M metagenome (GOLD analysis project Ga0265320, IMG submission 202087) | Rhizosphere microbial communities from Carex aquatilis grown in University of Washington, Seatle, WA, United States - 4-8-27 metaG | ecosystem: Host-associated > Plants > Roots > Rhizosphere >...
ACCGCCTTGGAGAGCGCCGCGGGTGTCGCCATCTGCAGCGCCGCCGATCCCGAGAGACCCTGCGCCCACACGCTTCCCAGCCCCAGGAACGCCGCGGCGGCGAGCGCGCGATAGTCGACGCCGAGCCGCCGGCGCGCGATCTCCTTCGCGAGCACCGCCGAGAACACCAGGCTGAAGCCCCAGTTGAGCCACGACGAGAGCATGGCGAACGCGGCCACGGTCGCGACCGCGCCTGGAGACGAGCGCGGCGCGCGATCGGCGATCCAGCCGATCGCGCAGTAGACCGGTCGCGACGACGCGACGACGTAGCCGGTGACGATCACCAGCGCCATCTGCATGGTGAACGCGAGCAGATCGGGAAATCCGTTGCCCCAGGATTCGACCAGCGTGCGGGCCGGCACTCCGATCGCGAGCCCCGCGAGGAACACGATCACCGTGGCGCCGAGCGCGAACACGAACGCGTCCGGCAGCCAGCGCTCGCTCGCCGCGGTGAGGCGCAGCGCGACGTGCGAGAGAAGCGAGGCGGACGGCGGGGGCGGCGGCACGCTCGCATCTTCGCGATGGGCGCGCATGGACGCAAGACGAGCTCGCGACGCCTCTCCCCGTTCGACCGCTGCCCACCGAGGGACCGGTGGGCCTCCAGGGGGGCGGCTCGGCCGAGACGCGAGTCGATCGGCTGGAGCGCACGCGGTCCCTCGCGCGCGAGCGTACGATCGCCGCAGTCGGTCAGCGCTGGCGAGCGGAGGCGAGCGCCGTGAGTGCGTCGCCCGTGACGCGGTGCACGGTCCACTCGTCCATGGGGCGCGAGCCGAGCGAGCGGTAGAACGCGATCGCGGGCTCGTTCCAGTCGAGCACCGCCCACTCGAGCCGTCCGCAGCCGCGCTCGACCGCGAGCGCCGCGATCCGCCCGAGCAGCGCTTTCCCGACGCCGCGCCCGCGCGCCTCGGGGAGCACGAACAGGTCTTCGAGATAGATTCCGGGGAGCCCGACGAAGGTCGAGAACGAGTGGAAAAAGAGCGCGAACCCGACCGGCTGGCCTTCCACCTCGGCGATCAGGCACTCCGCGTACGGTCTCGCGCCGAAGAGCGCCGCGCGCACGCGCTCGGGAGTCGCGACGACCTCGTGCGAGAGCTTCTCGTACTCGGCGAGCCGCTTCACGAAGTCGAGCACCAGCTCGACGTCGAGCTCGGTTGCGCCGCGGATGGCGGTCGCGGAGGGTGTGCTCATCGCGGCCCGAGCGTGCCAGCGAGGTGGAGGTGGTGCAAGCGAGCGCTACTTCGTGCCGGCGTTCGACTCGTAGGACTCGCGCAGTCGCGTGATGAGTTCGGTCACTTCGCGAGTGCGATCCTCGGCAGGGATCGCGGCGTCGATCCGCGTCATCCACTGGGCGCGGTCGGTCAGGTCGCCGCCTTCCGCGGAGATCGCGTCGTAGGCCGCGATGGCCGCGTCCCCGACGCGCTCGATCGCCGGCCCGAGACGCCGCGCATCGTCGGCGGGAAGTCGCGCGGCGACGATCCGGCGGAAGCGACCGCGCACCACGTCGTGCATGCCGGCGAGATCGCCGAGACGCACCACGATGCCCGCCATGTCGCCGGAGCCCGAGATCGAGACCGGCACGGCGGCGAGCGGCTGGTAGGTGTCGTCGCGCACCACGATGCTGAACCGTCCCGGCGAGAGACCGTCGAGCGCGAAGGCACCATCGGTGTCGGTGGTATCCCAGGCGTAGCTGCCGTCGCGCCGGTTGCCGCTGGAATCGCCGTCGGTGCGGGTCACGGATACCCCGCGCCCCGGCTGGGGCCGGCCCTGCGCGTCGACCACGTGACCGCTCAGCTTGGCGCTCCTGTCGAGCGCGATGGTGCCGGCGTCGACGGTGGTGCTCGATCCGGCCGCGAACGGCCCGACCTGGCGGCTCACGAAACCCGGCGCGCCGACGAACGCGTGATCGGTCTCCTCGCCGAGGCCCTTCCACTCGAACCGCCCGTCGGTGGTCGTGACGGGCTGCGAGTTGACCTCGATCGACGCGAGCGGCTTCCCCGTCGCGGCCTCGACGACTCGTCCCACGAGCGTCGCGGCCGCCTTCAGCACGATCCGCGCATCGGTGGTGCCCGAGCGAACGCCGGAGGCGGTCTGGGAGCCGAAGCCCTCGCGGCTGGCTTCCAGTGAGTAGGTGCCGCTCGCCAGGCCGTCGAGGTGGAAGCGCCCGTCGCGGTCGGAGCGGGAGTAGCCGCCGCTCCCGTAATCCTGGCCGTCGGCCTTCGCCCAGATCGTGACCTCGTTCACCGGCTCGCCCTTCGAGTCGAGCACCTGACCCTCGATCACTTCGCCTCGTTCGAGGCGCAGCACCAGGCCGTCGACGCTCTGCTCGGCGGCGATCGTCACCGGGCCGTGGGTGAGCTTCACCATGCCTTTGCCCGACGCCTCGACGTCGAAGTCTCCCTCCGGCACGCCACGCAGCTCGAAGCGGCCGTCGCCCTTGCTCTTGGCATCGGGGAGCGGCGCCTCTTCCTCGGCGGCGGTCTTGGGCTTGGCGGAGGCGAGTGGGTGGTGCCTGAGCGCGACGGCGATGCCGTCGAGAGGGGCGTTGTCGGGACCGAGCACCGAACCGCGGATCGAGCCGCCGCGCTCCAGCACCACCTCGGTCCGCGCCGTCTCGCCGGCGCCGAGCCCGCCCACGGTGAGCTTCCTGGCGACGAAGCCGGGATGCGTCACCTGCACCTCGATCGTGCCCGTCTTCGCCTTCTTCCGCTCCCAGGCGTAGGGCGAGTCGCCGGTCAGCCCCTCGATCCGGAACTCGCCGCGCGGGTCGCTCTTTCCCTTGTGCTCCGAGCGGTCGCTCGGCTCGATCGCGGCGCCCTCGATCGGTTGGCCGCTCGCATCGTGGACCACACCTTCGAGTGTCGCACCGCGCTCCAGCATGAGATCCACGGTGCGCGTCTCGCGGGCGGCAAGCGTGACCTTCATCTCGGTTGGCAAGCGCGCGTCGGTGGCGTCGACCTGGATCGTGTAGGTGCCGGGCGGGATGCCGTCGAGCGCGTAGTGGCCGCGGTCGTCGGTGAATCCTTCGCGCACGGCGCCGCGGTGCTCCTGGTGAAGGCCCACCTTGAGGCCGTCGAGCGGAGTGTCGGTGCCGCTCGAGAGCGCCCGTCCTTCGAGGCGCGCGCCCTGGTCGAGCTTGAGCACCAGATCGTCGCGCACTTCGCCGCGCGCCAGTGTGAGCTTCTGGATCGAGTCGGAGGTCTGCGTGCCCTTCTCGGCCCACACCTTGTACTCGCCGGCGGTCAGATCCTCGATGCGGAACGAGCCGTCGGCGCGGGTGTGCGGGCTCTCTCCCTCGGAGCCGATGAGCTGCACCACCGCGTCGCCGACCGGCGTGCCGGACACGTCCTCGACCTTTCCCGCGAGCACCGCGCCGCGATCGAGCCGGATCACCACCGGCGAGCCCGGATCGACGTCGCTCTCTAGCCCGGACGCGAAACCGCGCGCGGTCGCGTAGAGGTAATAGGTGGCGCGTGCGAGCGGCGTGATCGCGAAGCTGCCGTCGGCGCCGCTCGCGATCCGGCCGATGCCGCCGACCTCGACGTCGGAAAGCGCCACCAGCGTGACTCCGTGCAGCGGTTCGTTGGCGCTGCTCAGCACTTTCCCGTGGATCTCGACGGGGGACGGCAGCACCAGGGCGGGCGGCGCGGCGCCGGCGCCGCCCACCTCGACGTTCGACAGGAACCCGATCGCCTTCCCCGGCGCCTGCGCCCACACCCGGTAGCGATCGCGCGGCAGGTTCTGGAACGCGAAAACACCGTCCGCACCGGCGCGGACGGTGGCCTGCGCGGGCGGCTCGGGCGCGGCCTTCCGGACCAGCTCGGGCAAGAGCTTCTTCGCTCGCGCGCACTGGCACTGGATGAGCATCTCGCCGCAGCCGCAGTCGCAGTCGCGCTTGACCAGCGGCGCGAGCGAAAGCACGGCTTCGGATGCGAGCTTGACCGTGGCGCCGGCGACGGGCTTGCCGCTCTCGTCGACCACGCGGCCCGCGAGCGCCAGATCGCCGTGGAGCGTCGGCAGATGGACGGATGCGGGCTCGGCGTTCGCGGCGCGCACCTCGACGGGCGCCGCGCTCGGCTCGTCGACGGGAGTCTTCCGCGAAAGACTGGTCGCGGCTTCGTCGCTCGCGGGCTCCTGCGACCTCCACCGTGCCCGGGTCATCCACCAGCCGCCCGCCCCCACGAGGGCGAGCAGTACGACCAGTGCGACGACCTGAACCCTCCGCATGCCCGAGCTCAGAGAGATTCTAAGCCCACATCTCCGGGTTGCGCACGGACCGATCGCCCATTCAGACCGGAGACCTCGGCGTCGCCTCTGCGCCGTCCAGTTCTCGGGCTCGTCAGGCTGGTGGGGCTCAGCGACCGTGCTTGGTGTGGTGCGCGGTCGCCGGGTGGCGCGGTTTCGGCTCGGCGGTCTCGGAGGCGGTGGTGGAGCCGCTGCTCGCCGCCGCGGCCGCCGGCTGGGCCGTTACACCCGCGCCGCCCGATCTCCAGATCGCGAGCTTGGGCTCGAGCCGTTTCTCGATGAAGAGCGGGTCCCACCAGTCCTTGGGGTCGACCGCGACGCCGTTCACGTAGATGCCGAAGTGCAGGTGATCGCCGAAGGCGAGGCCGGTCTGACCGGTGACGCCGATCACCTTCTCCTTCTCGACGTGATCGCCGACGGCGACCGCGATGGTGCTCATGTGGCCGTAGAGCGTCGCGAGCCCGAGACCGTGATCGATGATCACGCAGTTGCCATAAATGCCCAAATCACCGGCATGAATCACGATGCCGTTTGCGGCCGCCGGCACCGGGTAGTTCTGGTGCGCGGCGATGTCGACGCCCAGGTGCACCTGCTCGTCGATCTCCTTCTCCTGCCACAGGTAGTGGCGGCTCTCGGCGAAGCGGCTCACCGGCTTCCCCATCATGCGGCCGAGGGCGCCGCTCCAGAGCGGCTGCGGCTCGGTCTTCCCCGCGAGGATCTTGGCGAGGGTCTCGTGGTTCTGCACGCGCAGCTTGTTGTTCACCTCGAGGAACGCGGCGGTCTCGTCGAGGCCGGGAGGAAGGGCGAAACGCTGGCGCACCGCCTCGATCCACTCGGGCTTGAGCGGAATCGGTACGTCCGGATAGGTGCGCGGCTTCACCGTGTGCGGGAAGTGCACCACGTTCTCGTTGCCGATCTCGTCGCGCGCGTAGACCACCGGCTCGACGTTGGTGGGCTCGCGGAACGAGAGCGCGAAGAGCGAGAGCCGCACCTGGTTGTCGGCCGGCGACGGATAGCCGCGGAAACGCTTGTCCCCGACCCGCACGCCGTCCTCGATGGCACTCGGTCCCACGCGGTAGGCGATCATCATCGAGCCGCCGAACTCGATGTTGTGCTGCTCGCTCAGGATCTCGACCGTGGGCGGGCGCAGCCGGACCGGCAGCTCGAGCATCACGGTGCCGACATTCCCCTGGCCGCTGTTCCGGCGCGAGCGATCGCGCGCCGTGGCGGTGAGCTTGAGCGCGCCGTCGCGTACGTTCAGATCGCGCGGTGAGAACTCGACCAGCTTCTCGTAGGTCTTCTGGGCGAGGCCGCCGGTGCCGAGCGGCACGTCCTCGTCGAGCACCGTCTGGGTGACGGGCGGCGTCCCGGCTTGCTCGATCGCCACCGTCACGTGCGCGACGCCGGTCCCCGAATCGGCCACGTGCAGCTTGAGCTGCGCCTTCTGGCCGATCGCCTTGGGCGGCTCGACCCAGGTGAGCTCGGGCGGCGTGCCCTCGAACGCGCGCCAGCCGAAGATTCCGGCGAAGGCCGCGCCGGCCAGGATGCCGACGATGAGAAGCGAGGAGACCGTGCGCTGCATGGAGGATGCTCGAATTCCGCGTAACTCCGCGATGTGCCGCGGACCTTAGCGCGCGCTGGCGGTGCTGTCTCGTGCCGCTCGAGGAACATCCCGGGAGGCGTCGAGAAGTGCTTGCGCGAGGGGAGGGGCGTCATTACGTTGCCTGGACTTCAGTCGATTTTCGCGGTCCGGAGGGGGTCATGTCGCTGCCAGTTCTCAGCAAGGAAGAAGTCAGCCGCTACTCGAGGCACCTGATCCTCGAGGACGTCGGCATGGAAGGCCAGCGGAAGCTCAAGGCCGGGAGCGTCCTGTGCGTAGGCACCGGCGGGCTAGGCTCGCCGCTCTTGCTCTATCTCGCCGCCGCGGGCGTCGGCCGGATCGGGCTGGTCGACTTCGACGTGGTCGACGAGTCGAACCTGCAGCGCCAGATCATCCACGGCACCTCGAAGATCGGCGTGCGGAAGGTCGTGTCGGCGGCGGAGCGGATCAAGGACATCAATCCGTTCGTGCAGCTCGACATCTACGAAGAGGCACTCACCAGCGAGAACGCGCTCCAGATCCTGGCGCCCTACGACGTGGTGGTCGACGGCACCGACAACTTCCCGACGCGCTACCTCGTGAACGACGCGTGCGTGCTCTTGAACAAGCCCAACGTCTACGGCTCGATCTTCAAGTTCGAGGGCCAGGCGAGCGTCTTCAACTACAAGGGCGGGCCGCAGTACCGCGATCTCTATCCCGAGCCGCCTCCGCCCGGGCTCGTGCCGTCCTGCGCCGAAGGCGGCGTGCTCGGCATCCTGCCGGGAGTGATCGGCTGCATCCAGGCCACCGAGACCATCAAGATCCTGCTCGACAAGGGCGAGACGCTCTCCGGCCGCTTGCTCATCTATGACGCGATGAGCATGCGCTTCCGCGAAGTGCGGCTCCGCAAGGACCCGAGCCTGAAGCCGGTGACCGAGCTCATCGACTACCAGCAGTTCTGCGGCTTCGGCGGCCAGATGCACGAAGAGGAGCCCGCCGCCACCAACGGCTTCCATCGCATCTCGGTCAAGGACGCCAAGGCCAAGCTCGACGGCGGCTGGAAGCCCTTCGTCCTGGACGTCCGCAAGCCGCACGAAGCCGAGATCGTGAAGTTCCCGTTCGCCGACCGCCTGCAGCCGCACGAGGAGATCGTGTCGATCGCCAACGAGCTGCCCCAGGACCAGGACATCTTGATCCACTGCAAATCGGGCGCGCGCTCCGCGACCGCGGCCGGCGAGCTCGCCAAGCTCGGCTTCAAGCGCCTCTACAACCTGGACGGCGGCATCACCGCCTGGGCCAAAGAGATCGACCCGAGCATGCCGACGTACTGACGGGGTGAAGTTTGGATTCCACCGTGAGCGATCATGCCCCGCTGCTGACTGCGGTCGAGGGCGATTCGGGTGCCTACGCCGAGGACGGCACCGACCTGACGCTCATTCATTGGATGCTGGACATGACGCCCGGCGAGCGGCTCGACGTCCTGACGAGCGGAGCCCGCTCACTCCTGAGCCTACGGCGTGACGACGCCCTCCGTTGATTTCCGGGCGTTGCTCGAGCGCCTCCGGGACGACGGCATCGACTTCATCGTCGTCGGTGGCGTGAGCGCCGTTCTCCACGGCGCGCCCATCGTCACGTTCGACCTCGACATCGTCCCTTCGCGATCACCCCCGAACCTCGATCGCCTGCACAGCGCGTTGCTCGAGCTCGAAGCGATCTTCCGCGACCCAGCGGCTCGCAAACTCACGCCAACACGAAGCGATCTCGCGGGCATGGGCCATCTGCTGCTCCGTACCAGCCTCGGCCCGCTGGACGTGCTTTGCAGCGTCGCCGAAGGTCGGACCCACGAGAGCCTGCTCCCGAAGAGCACGATCATGGACCTTGGCGGTGGTCTGAGCGCGCGGGTCGTCGACCTCGACGAGCTCATCGCGCTCAAGCGGGCCGCGGGTCGGGAGAAGGATCGAGCCGCACTTCCACTCCTGGAGCGAACTCTCGAAGAGACTCGCAAACGTCGGGAAGGCTGACCGCCTGGTAGAGCGAGAGGTAGACCTCGAACGACGTGTCCACGGTGCGGTTCGTGACATTGGTCATGACACCGACGAACGGCTTGAAGTCGTTGATCCGAGTCTGGTCGATCAAGATGTTGCGATCGGCCAGGAACAGAATTCGCTTCTTGGCGCGCGATTTCCAGAGACGCCAGATGATCTGGAACGCGACGTAGGTCTTGCCCCTGCCGGTGGCCATCACCAGCAGGATCCCGTCGCGGCCGCCGGCGATGGCCTCGACGGTGCGGTTGATCGCCAGCTCTTGGTAGTAGCGCGGTGCCTTGCCCGAGCCGTCGCTGAAATAGGGCTGCGTCGCGACGCGCTCGACCGTGTCGTCCCAGCCCTTCCAGGCGCGGTAGCGGCGCCAGAGGTCGTCCGGTGACGGGAACTCATCGAGCCCGAGCGTTACCTCGGGATTCGCGGCCCGTCCGGTGAGATCGCGGAATAGAAACCCGTCGCCGTTCGAGCTGACGCGAACGGCACGTCCATCGCCTGGGCATAGTCGAGGGCCTGGCCCATCCCGCCGCCCAGCGGATGGCTGTTGTCCTTGGCCTCGACCACCGCGATCGGCAGGTTCGGCCGCTGGTAGAGGACGTAGTCGGCGCGCCGGGCCTTGCCGCGCGCCACCATCCGCCCGCGCACGATCATGCGGCCCCTGGTGAGCGAGACCTCCTCGCGAATCTGCGTGTGGGGGTCCCAGTCGGCGCGCACCAGCGCAGGTGTGATGAACTTGGTGCAGATGTCCCGCTCGGAGAGCGTCTTCTTGTTCTTCTGCGTAGCGGTGGTCGCCGGTTTGAGGCGTGATTCTAGCGACAAACACGGATCGGGCGCCGGGACGGCGGCCCTTCCTTGATGGCGGTGGACCGCTGAGCTAGCGTCGCCGCGCTTCTTGCCGGAGGAGGGCGACGTGAACGAATGGCTGGAGCGCAGGTTCGAGCTCACGAAGCGAGGCACGTCGGTGAAGACCGAGGTCGTGGCTGGCGCGACCACGTTCGCCACGATGGCTTACATCCTGTTCGTGCAGCCGGTGGTGCTCGGTGCGGCGGGAATGGATCCGGGCGCGGTGCTCGTCGCGACCTGCGTGGCGAGCGCGCTCGCGTGTCTCTTGATGGCGTTCCTCGCCAACTACCCGGTCGCGCTCGCGCCGGGCATGGGTCACAACTTCTACTTCACCTACGGCGTGGTGCTGGGGATGCACGTGCCCTGGCAGGTGGCGCTGGGCGCGATCGCGATCGCGGGCACGATCTTCGTGCTGCTCGCCGGAGTCGGATTGCGCGAGAAGCTGATCGAAGTCATTCCGAGCTCGCTCAAGCGCGGCATCGCGGCGGGCATCGGGTTGCTGATCACGCTCGTGGGCCTCGAGTACGGCGGCTTCGTGGTGCACGACCCGGGCACGGGGCTGACACTCGGAAGCCTGCACTCGCCCGCGGCGTTGCTCACGTCCTTCGGCCTGGTGCTCTCGATCGCGCTCCTGGTGCGCGGTGTGAAAAGCGCCCTCTTGATCGGCATCTTCGCGACCACCGTCGCGTCGATGCTGGCCGGTTTCACGAAGTTCACGGGTGTCGTGTCGATGCCGCCGTCGCTGGCGCCCACGTTCGGGAAGCTCGCGCCCCTTCAGGCGCTTACACCCGCGATGGCGCCGGTCATCTTCGTGTTCCTGTTCCTGGCGCTCTTCGACACCGTCGGGACGCTGGTGGGAGTGTCCGAGAAGGCCGGACTCATGACGCCCGACGGCAAGCTGCCCAAGGCGAAGGAGGCGCTGCTCGCCGACTCGATCTCGACGGTGGTGGGAGCGATCGCCGGCACCAGCACCGTGACCAGCTACATCGAGAGCGCCGCGGGCGTCTCGGCCGGCGGCCGCACCGGCCTCGCGAGCGTCGTCACCGCGGCGCTGCTCCTGCTGTCGCTCTTCTTCAAGCCGATCGTCGAGATGGTGAGCGGCTCGATCCACGTCGGCGACGCGTTTTTCTATCCGACCATCGCGCCGTCACTCATCCTGGTCGGCTACTTCATGATCGAGTCGATCGCCGGCATCCCGTGGAGCGACGCCGAGGAGGCGATCCCCGCATTCCTCGCCGTGGTGGTCATGCCCATGGCGCTCTCGATCACCGAAGGCATCGCCTTCGGCTTCATCGCGTATTCGCTGATCAAGATCGTGAAGGGGAAGGCGGCGCAGACGCACTGGCTCGTGCATCTCTTCGCGGCCCTCTTCCTGCTGCGGTATGCGTTTTTGAAGAGCTGACGGCGTGCTCGACGTGACCGTCGCACGTCACCACAGCAGCGCGACGTCGATCTCGGGGCCGTCCAGGGTCAAGCGGTCGACTCTGAGGAGCCGATAGCCCGGGCGGACGGTGACGAAGGGCAGGTGAAGGGCGATGCCTCCGCGGTAGTCCTGGACCACGTTGCCCGCGAACCACGACCAGCGTGGCTCGAACTCGAAGCCGACGGGATCCCAGGCGTAGAGGGCCAGCGGCGTGCCGAGCTCGAAGCCTTCGTGGTCGCGTTCGCGGTCGAAGCGGCGGTAGCCGGCGCTGACGCCGAGCGAATAGCGCGGGTCGGTCGAGACCCGATAGAGCGCGGCGGCCGACCACGCGTCCATCCGGTCGGTGGGCCCGTGCTCCCAGTAGCGCAGCCACTCGAACACCACCGCCGCCGGTCCGAAGCCGGCCTCGGCGCGCGCCGAGTAGCCGTTGACGTTGCCGTGGATCAGCCGCTGATAGGTGTCGTCGACGCGCACGAAGGGCAACGCCGGATCGCCGGCCTCGCGATGCTCCGCCTGGTAGAGGGTGAGCGGAGCGGCGGCGACCATCGCGCCAGGGACCACCAGCCACATCCACCAGCTGCTCGCG
>Ga0265320_10003383_pt1 | contig 10750 bp, 9 predicted proteins | sample 4827metaG_FD_202087 | JGI IMG/M metagenome (GOLD analysis project Ga0265320, IMG submission 202087) | Rhizosphere microbial communities from Carex aquatilis grown in University of Washington, Seatle, WA, United States - 4-8-27 metaG | ecosystem: Host-associated > Plants > Roots > Rhizosphere >...
TTCCCGCGAAAACCCGCGGATTCATTAATCCTTTCAGTGCCTTTTGGAATTTTGAGGGGTTTTGGGCGTGCCGGGGTAATACCTATACAGCATTCGGCGGCGCAATGAAGCGCCACCCAAAAATAAAAAGAAAATTAATATGAAAACTCAAATCCTCCTTGCGACAATCGGCGCGGCCGCCCTGGCTGCAATCACCTTCAATGCCAATGCCAGTGACGCGTTTCTCAGCCCCCGCGCTGCCGGCAATCAGGTCAAACATTTTGCCGGCACATACAATGATCCGAATCTGGTTGACACGACCGGTATCGTGATCGTTTCGCCGCGCGCCGCGGGCAACCAAACCACGGCTGTCGCTGGCACCAACACCGAGGTGACTCCCGCCGCCGCTTGTGCCAAGAATATGAACGGCAGCCCGAAAACCATTCAAGCGTGCGCCGAGCATCCCGGAAGCATGCCCGGCTGCAACACCGTGACGATCGCGCCGCTGAAGTAACCGGCAGAATTGGCAACCACAATCCGGTTGTCCTGACATGAAAAAACAGTAAATTACGGGCGGCGGACCTGATCTCCGCCGCCCTTGATCCAATGAACCCAGAATATATCAATCCTGACCCGAACGACGCCAGACTCCGCACACTGTTGCGCGCGTCACGCGTGGGCCCGACGTTGCCGCCGCGTTTCCAGGAAGGTGTCTGGCGCCGCATCGAAGAAGCCGAAGCGCCGGCGCCATCCACTGGCAGCCTTGCCTGGTTCGATGCGCTGGCGGCACTGGTGTTGCGCCCGCGATTTGCGCTAGCCGCCGCCGCCGTAATGATTGTTGCGGGCACGACGCTCGGCATGCACGAAGGCAGCCAGATGGCGCACCGGGATGCCCAGGCGCGCTACCTGGCGGTGGTTGCCCCCAATTCATTGCGCTAACGGCATGAACCGTTCGCTCGTCATTCTGCTGGGCGCGCTGGCTTTGTGCGTGGTGGTGTTCGGCGGCTCGTTTCTTGCCGGCCAGCAAGCCTGCCTGATGACGCGATCAACGGATGACCTGAACTGGCTGCGCGACGAATTTCATCTGGGTGATGCTGAAATGGCACGCATCCAGAAATTGCACGAAGGCTATCTGCCGAAATGCGCCGAGATGTGCGCCAGGATCGCCGCCAAAAAATCGGAACTCGAAACGGCGTTGAACGGGTCGACAAACGTCAGTCCGGCGGCCCAACAAAAACTGGCCGAACTCGCTGCGCTCCGCGCCCAATGTCAGACGCAGATGCTCCAACATTTCACCGAAGTCAGCCAGACGATGCCGCCGGAGCAGGGCCGCCGTTACCTGGCCGAGATGCAACGGCTCACGCTCGGCCTGCACGAACAAACCGAATCCTCCATGTCCGGATCCATGGACCATGAGCATCACCAACCCTGATGCCCAGCCTTCGCCGGAGGCTTCCGCCTCCGATTCCCTTCGGCCCGACGAGTCGGCGCGGCAAGCTGGCGCCCGTGACCGGGCGGACATGGAACGATTGGCCGCGGGCCAGGACACGGCACTCAACGATTTGATGGAACGCCACGCCGTGCCGGTGTTTCATTTTCTCTGCCGGATGGTTGGCAACGAGGACGACGCCAATGATCTGGCGCAGGAAACTTTCGTACGCGTCTTCCGCGCCAGCGCCAGTTTCCGGCCCAACGAAAAATTTTCCACCTGGCTTTTCACCATCGCCGCCAATCTGGCGCGGAACCATTTCCGCTGGCGGTCGCGGCATCCCAACGTTTCGCTCGAAGCCGAAACCGGCGAAGCGGAGCAGACCATCGGCAGCACGCTGCCGGCGAACGATCCCGCGCCGAACGAACAGGCGCTCGCCGCCGAACGTGCCGCCGCGGTACGCGTCGCGGTCGGCAAATTGCCCGAGGATTTGCGCGAAGCAATCGTGCTGTGCGAATGGGAGGAACTCAGCGTGGCCGAAGCGGCGGCAATTCTGAAATCCACTCCCAAGGCTGTGGAATCACGGCTTTATCGCGCCCGGCAGGTTTTGCGTGAACGGCTGAAAACCTGGCTATGATCAGAGCACGGACAATTAATCCACGGTTGCGTTCCGTCAAGGTTGTCCGTCGTGGAAAGCGGCGGTAAACGCGCCGCACTCCAGACGCTTCGCGAAGTCCTGTGATGTCCGGCAGTCGCGCCAGCGTCTGGAGTGCGGTGGCTTTGGCCCCGCTTTTCTGGCCTGTCTGCAAGAGTTGGTGGCAACGACGCCCGGCTTGCCATTCAGGCGTTTCATCGGTAATTCTCCCGCGTGAACCCGCTGAAAATTTTCAGTGAAACCTCTGGCGCCGACTGGCGCCGACCCTCGGTCATTGCCCTCCTGCTGGCGAACCTGGTGCCCGTGTTCGGCGTGCTCTGCCTCCATTGGGAAGTCTTTCCGTTGATGTTTTTGTTCTGGTCCGAGAACGTCATCGTCGGCGTGTTCAATGTGTTAAAAATGCTCACGGCCAATCCGGAATCACCCCTCAGTTGGGCCGGCAAGCTATTCATCATTCCTTTCTTCTGCGTGCATTACGGGATGTTTACCTTCGTTCATGGAATTTTTGTGGTCACTCTTTTTGGCGGCGGGATGCAACACGGAATGGGATTTCCAACGCCAGAAACCTTCTGGCACGTCATGCAGGAATATCACCTGGGTTGGGCGGTTCTCGGGTTGGCCATCAGTCGCGGGATTTCCTTTGCGACCAACTACATTGGCAACGGGGAATACCGGCGCGCCAGCCTACCCGTGCTCATGCAGCAACCCTATGGCCGCATTGTGGTACTGCATATTGCCATCCTGGGCGGTGGATTCCTGATGCTGGCCCTGCATTCGCCGGTGGTGGGATTGCTCCTGCTCGTCGCACTCAAAATTGCGCTCGACCTCGGCGGCCACCTCACCGAGCGGAAGAAATTTGCCGGCAACCAAACTTCCGGAGGGGCGAGTTCTGCGAGTCCCTAAAATTTGGCCTATGGCAATTCTGAATAACCTTGGCACATATTGATGGGCTGGGAAAAGCGGCGCAGGGCCGCCGCAGTCCGAGACCTGCCGGACTTTTCGACGATTTTCTGAGGCGCGAAGCGTCCTGATCAAAAATAGCACCCGTCGTCTCCAAAAACCTTCAATCCGACAAGCATGCAGTAGGCATAAGAATAATAATAATTAAATATAAATGCTTGATAAAATCAGATAAAGTGATAGACTGCACGTGAATTATCGTGTGAGCTAAACCCGGGGTTGAGCGGGAGGCTTGCTCCCCGATTGTCCGATTTCATCCGCTGGTTGAAACCGTCGCCAAAGTGGCTGACGGCAACTGCGGAAAGAGACAGTATGGACCCTAAACTCAATCTTGGCGGCAAGACGGGAAACAAGGGGCTATGAGGCTTAAACGTCACCTTTTTGGTGCCGGCGTTATGTCCATGGAAACTTCCATCGGCGTCATTCGCCCCTTTTCCACGCGAAGCACGGGTTCTCGTCCGCCAACGGCTCTTGAAAAGACAGCCAAATTTCCCCGCACCGGAGACAAACATTTATGAAAAACAACCAATCAGAAACGAACATCCGAAATTTAGCCGCCAGACCTCAACATGCCGGCGTTGGCAGCCGGATCATTCTCGCCCTTGAAACTCTGTTTCTCTTTTTCCTATGGATTGCATCCCCGCAGGATGCGTTCGGCGGCCCGGTGAGCGCGGATCAGGCCAGGGACGTGGTTGTCGGCTGGCTTAAAGCAGACCCTTCTCCCCTCCAAACGAAACTGGGGCAACTGGTCAATCGGGTGGAGACGTTTAATGATGCCCAGGGAACGCCGCTTTATTATGTGGTGGATCTGGATCCTGATGGTTTTGTTATTGTGGCGGCGGACGACCTGATCGAGCCAATTGTGGGTTTCGCTTCCAGCGGTCAGTTCGATCCCTCAACCAACAATCCTTTGGGCGCACTGGTCAGCCATGATCTCCCCGACCGGGTTGCCAAGGTGAAAGGCACGCAGGCTGCCCAAGCCCAGGGTTCGTCCCTGGCCGCTCAAAAAAAGTGGGTCCAACTTCAAAGTATCAAAGCCAATGTGTCCGGAATTAAACTCAGTCTCTCGAGCGTTTCGGACGTCCGGGTCGCGCCCCTCACCCAGAGCACGTGGAACCAATCAACCGTGAGCGGCAACGCGTGCTACAACTATTATACGCCGCCGTATGCTGCTGGAACCGCTGGGAACTATGTTTGCGGATGTGTGGCCACGGCCATGGCGCAACTCATGAGGTTCTGGCAATATCCGGTCAACAGCGTTGGCACGGCCTCCTTCACCATCTATGTGACGGACGTGGCGCAAAGCCGGAGCCTGCGCGGAGGCAATGGTACTGGAGGTCCGTACGATTGGAGCAATATGGTCCTGTCCCCAAACAGCTCCAGCACGCTTACCCAGCGGCAAGCCATTGGGGCGTTGTGTGCCGATGCCGGCGTTTCAGTCCACATGCAATATAACATGGGAGGGAGCGGTGAATCCGGCGCGTTCATGGAAGACGTGCAGGGCTCCCTCGTTAATACTTTTGGGTATGCCAATGCCATCTGCGGAGAATCTGGCGGCGCGAACATTGGAGCCGGATTGTACGGTATGGTGAATCCCAACCTGGATGCCGGCTATCCGGTGTTGTTTGGCATCACTGACGGATCCAGCGGCCACGCCATCGTCTGTGATGGATACGGTTACAATTTGTCCACCCTCTACCATCATTTGAACCTGGGCTGGTCGGGCAGTTATACCGCTTGGTACAATCTGCCGAACATTGATGCCGGATATGCATTTAATTCGGTGGACTCATGCATTTACAACGTCTGGACCAATGGAACGGGGGAGATCATCAGCGGACGGATCACAGATAGTGCCGGGACTGCCGTCGCGGGAGTTGCAATGACAGCCGTCCGTTCGGGCGGTGGGACGTACACGGCAACGAGCAATACCCGCGGAATCTATGCCTTGGCAAGAATCCCCGCCTCCTCCACCTATACGGTGAGTGCGAGCAAGACTGGCTACGTTTTCACGGACCAGATTGTCACCACGGGCCAGTCCACGGACTATTCCGCCACTTCGGGAAACCAATGGGCCATTGATTTTGTGCAGTCGGATTCCAACAATCCGACCAGTTTTTCGGCGACATCGGCAGGCTCTTCCCGCATTGATCTGTCCTGGACGAAGGATTTATCCGGCGACAATGTCATGGTGGCGTGGAACACCAGCGCAACTTTTGGGACCCCGTCGGGAGCATACTCTGCCGGCGGCTCGATAGCCGGCGGCGGCACCGTGCTTTATAATGGCAGTGCGACCACCGTATCCCATACCGGCCTGGCTCCTGGAACCAAATACTATTATCGCGCCTGGTCGGTACGCTCCGGTCCCAGCTATTCCAGCGGCGTGGCCAGTTCCGCGACCACGTTCTTTGGAGTACCTTTTAATGAGGGCTTTGAAAATGCAGGTTCGATCCCCAATGGCTGGTCACAGGAATACGTGACGGGCACCGTGGGCTGGGCTTTCCAGGCTGGAGATTCCTACGGCCACCCGGTCAGTGCCCATGGAGGCAATTACAACGCGTTCCTGTTCGTTGGTGCCTATGGGGACCACAAGACCAGACTGGTCACGCCAATGATCAATTTTGGAGCTTCCACCCTGAATGCACAACTGACTTTCTGGCATTACATGGAAGCATGGACACCGGACCAGGATGAACTGCGGGTTTATTACAAGACCGCCGCCGGTGGAACATGGAACTTATTGGCAACGTACACAACGAGTGTGGCCGCGTGGACCCAGCGGACGATTTCGCTGCCAAATCCCAACAGCACCTATTACCTCGCCTTTGAAGGCAACGTGAAATATGGCTACGGCGTTTGCATTGACGACGTCGCCATTACCGCCAGCGCCCCCGCGATACCGCAAATCAACATGGCGTTGTCCGGGACCAACCTGGTGCTCAATTGCACCAACGGGGCGGCGCTCGGGACTTATTACGTGCTGGCCTCCACCAATTTGACGGTACCCTGGACGAACTGGCCGGCGGTGGCAACCAATACCTTCGACGGCATCGGCTGTTCCAAATTCACAAACCAGCTCGATCCAAATTCCCCGCAGCGGTTCTACCTCATTCGGTCCCAATAATCATAGCGAAGCAACGATTCGCGTGTAGCGACGTTATCGCGTGCATGGGGTGAAGCGCCGGTCTCCGACCCGGCGTGAACCGGGCACCAACCTGCACACGCCGGGTCGGAGACCGGCGCTCCAATCATTTCGGCTTCAACTCCGGGAACAGTTGACGTCAAGGATGCTTTCCTGGCCCTTTTGAAATTCTCCGAGCGCAGTAGCCTCATCGCAGGAAGTTCGACGGATAACGGTTTCAGGATAAGCTGGTTGAATCGATAGTAAGTAGTTTGAGGAATATTCTATATTATTATAATAATGATTGTATAAATCAGCAATAATGATACTTTGTTGTTGAATTTGTCCGGGACGAATTGTTGGCGGTGAGTTGGTTGTATACGTTGCCCCGAGATTGTCGGAAAACCTGCCCTATGATGGTCCGGTTTCATCTGCAGGTTGAGTCCATCACATGCAGAGGTTGATGGCTGCGGGAAGGGACAGGGACAGTATGGGCCCTAACTCATCTTGACCGCCGGTCGGGAAACAAGTGGCTATGAAGTTTGAACGTCGCTTTTTTGGCGTCAGCATGATGCCGGTTGAAATTTCCATCAGCGCTGGTCGTCTCACGTGCGCCTTGCGCACAAATTCCTGTCCGGCAACTGCTCTGGAAACCAACCCCGCCAAACCGCCCTGCCCCGGAGACATCCATTTATGAAAACCAACAAGCCACAAGTGAACGTCAAGAAATCGGAATACGAACCTCGTCGGGCCGGCGTTGGCAGCCGGATCATTCTCGCCCTTGAAACCTTGTTCCTCTTTATCCTGTGGATGGCTTCACCACAGAAGGCGTTTGGCAACCCCGTGAGCACGGATCAGGCCAGGGACGTGGTTGTCGGCTGGCTTAAAGCAGACCCCTCTCCCCTCCAAACGAAAATGGGGCAGCTGGTTAAACGGATGGAGACGTTTAATGATGCTCAGGGAACACCGCTTTATTATGTGGCGGATCTGGACCCCAATGGCTTTGTTATTGTGGCGGCGGAGGACCTCATTGAACCAATCGTTGGTTTCGCCTCCAGCGGTCAGTTCGATCCCTCAACCAACAATCCTTTGGGCGCGCTGGTCAGCCATGATCTCCCCGATCGGATCGCCAAGGTAAAAGGGATGCAAGCCCTCAGCGCCCAGGGTTCGTCCCTGGCCGCAAAGAACAAGTGGGAACTGCTCAAAACCATGGAACAAAGTGCCTCCGCAATTGAGCTCGGCATTTCGAGCGTTTCGGATGTCCGGGTCGCGCCGTTGACTCAGACCACATGGAGCCAGTCAACCGTGAACGGGAACGCTTGCTACAACTATTACACACCGCCGAATGTTGCCGGGTCTTCCGCGAACTATGTTTGCGGGTGTGTGGCCACGGCCATGGCCCAACTCATGAGATTCTGGCAATACCCCGTTAACGGTGTTGGCACGGCCGCTTTCACCATCTATGTGACGGACGTGGCGCAAAGCCGGAGCCTGCGCGGAGGCGATGGCACGGGAGGTCTGTATGATTGGAACAATATGGTCCTGTCCCCGAGTGGTTCCAGCACACTCGCACAACGGCAAGCTATTGGTGCGTTGTGTGCCGATGCCGGCGTTTCAGTCCACATGCAATATAATATGGGAGGGAACGGAGAATCCGGCGCGTACATGAGCGCGGTGCAAGGTTCACTGGTCAATACTTTTGACTATGCCAATGCCGTCTGTGGAGAGAACAGCGGCGTGACTATCGGGCCCGGATTGAACGGCATGGTGAATCCCAACCTGGATGCCGGCTGCCCGGTATTGTTTGGCATCACCACTGCCAGCGGCAGCGGCCACGCCATCGTCTGTGATGGATACGGTTACAATCTGTCCACCCTCTACCATCATTTGAACCTAGGCTGGTCGGGGAGTTACACCGCTTGGTATAATCTGCCGAACATTGACGCGGGATATGCATTCAACTCGGTTGACTCATGCATTTACAACGTCTGGACCAATGGCACAGGTGAGATCATCAGCGGACGGGTCACGGATGGCAGTGGGATCCCGGTCGCGGGGGCGACAGTGACGGCAACGCGCTCCAGCGGTGGAACGTACACGGCCACGAGCAACGCCCGCGGAATCTACGCTCTGGCAAGAATCCCCGTTTCCTCCACCTATACCGTGAGCGTGAGCAAAGCCGGCTACCCCTTCACGGATAGGATCGTCACCACCGGCCATTCCACGGATTATTCAGCCACGTCCGGCAATAAATGGGCGGTCGATTTTGTGTCGTCCGACTCCAACAATCCGACCAGCTTTTCGGCGACCCCGGCCAGTTCTTCCCGCATCGATCTGTCCTGGGGTAAGAACCCGTCCGGCGACAATGTCCTGGTGGCTTGGAATACCAGCGCCACTTTTGGAACTCCAACGGGCACATACTCCGCCGGGGGCTCGATCTCCGGTGGCGGCACCGTGCTCTATAACGGCAGTGCAACAAGTGTGTCCCATGCCGGGCTGGCCACCGGAACCAAATACTATTATCGAGCCTGGTCTGTGCGTTCCGGTCCTAGTTACTCCAGCGGGGTAGCCAGTTCCGCGATCACGTTTTTTGGAGTGCCCTTCACGGAGGGCTTCGAAAACGCAGGTTCAATCCCCAATGGTTGGACGCAGGAATATGTGACCGGCACGGCAGCCTGGACCTTCCAAGGCGGGGGTTACGGCGGTCATCCAGTCGGTGCCCATGCCGGCAGCTGTAACGCGCTTCTGTTTTATCACGCTTCGTTGGAACACAAAACCAAATTGGTCTCGCCGATGATCCAATTTGGAACGTCCACCCGGAATGCGCAACTGACCTTCTGGCATTGCATGGAATCATGGTTTGCGGACCAGGATGAACTCCGGGTTTACTACAAAACGTCTCCCACCGGAGCGTGGACCTTGCTGGCAACCTACCTGACGAATCTGGCCGCCTGGACCCAGCAGACGGTTTCGCTGCCGAACCCGAACAACACCTACTTCGTCGGCTTTGAGGGTAATGCAAAGTATGGATTCGGTGTTTGCATCGACGATGTCGCGATTACGGCTGACGCGCCGCCTCCCCCGCCGCACATCAACTTTGGGTTGTCGGGAACCAACCTGGTGCTCAATTGCACCAACGGGACGGTGGGCGGGACGTATTACGTGCTGGCCTCCACAAATTTGACGTTGCCCTGGACGAACTGGGCGGTGGTGGCAACCAATACCTTTGACGGTATCGGCTGCTCCAAATTCACAAACCAGCTCGATCCAAATTTCCCGCAGCGGTACTACCTCATCCGGTGTCAATAGTAGTAACGCAGCCGTGATTCGCGAGTAGCGACGCCATCGCGTGCACGGGGCTGGAGCGCCGGTCTCCGACCCGGCGCGAACCGGGCACCAACCTGCACACGCCGGGTCGGAGACCGGCGCTCCAATCATTTTGGTTTCAACTGCGGGAACCAGTCCACTTTGCGGGCGCCTCCGTGCCGGGGAAACCACCAGCCCACACGAGCCATCCATAAATCACCCGCCCAAACTCCATTAGCAGACAAAATCCCTCAAGTTAATTCTTCACCCTCCGATAGGTTGGGTGGATGGTCTAATAATAAACAAAAACACATACGCTTATGAACATAGCCAACGTCTCCTCCACCAGCCCTTATCCACCCCAAGCCACGACCGGCGCCGGACCCGCGCGACGCGCCGATCATGACGGCGATGCCGATGATGGCGCCGGCGCGGTTGCCTCGGCGGCCTCAGCCCAATCCGAGGCGGCTGAGAGCGGCAAGCTCAACGTCACGGCTTGAGCCGGCTTCGGGAACTTGAGCGGCAGCCGGTGCGCCAGGTGGAAACTTGATGAGCGTCAGGTTTAACCCGGTTGCATCGGCTGCCATTTTTGGCCGGCGCCACAGCCGCCGATCTCACTTTGGTTTCAACTGCGGGAACAGGATCACGGCCGGGCATTTTGCCGCGAAAATAGAAGCCGGCACGCAAATAAATTCCTCAAGTTATTGCATTTCCATCCGACAACCCAGGTAGAAACCGGCAAAAAGCCGGTTGGCCGCACCTATTTATGACAATATCCAGCATCAGTTCGACAACGAATACATATCAGGCCTCCACCCAGAACGCATTCAGCCAGACGTTCAACGATTTCAAAAACATTGGCAGTTCCATTCAATCGGGGGATTTAACCTCTGCCCAGAACGCCTTGACCGCCTTTCAAAGCTCTTTGCAAAGCAACCGCGGGCAAAACCCGTTGAGCCAGCTTTTCAGCAATAACAGCCAGCTCGGCAATGATCTTAGCGCGCTCCAATCCGCGCTGAAATCAAACGATGCCGCCGGCGCCCAGAACGCCTTCAAAACCCTGGTCAAAGACATGCAAGGTGCGATGAAAATACAAGTTCCGGACGCCCATCGACATCACCATCGCGTTGACAACGACGGGGACAATGACGGTTCCTCCTCAACTTCCTCGAGCAGCGCCACGGATTCGACCACTGGATCCACCAGCACGGGAAGCGCGCTCAACGTGCAGGCCTGAGTTGACGAACTTCATTTCGGTTTCAACTGTGGGAACAAGTTTGCGTCATGTGATGATTTGCCG
>Ga0265320_10003384_pt1 | contig 10749 bp, 8 predicted proteins | sample 4827metaG_FD_202087 | JGI IMG/M metagenome (GOLD analysis project Ga0265320, IMG submission 202087) | Rhizosphere microbial communities from Carex aquatilis grown in University of Washington, Seatle, WA, United States - 4-8-27 metaG | ecosystem: Host-associated > Plants > Roots > Rhizosphere >...
AAGTTCATCTCACCCGACCACGCGCTCGTACAGGATGCGATCGATTTGCTGGTCGATTCCAAATCCGGCACGACTGCGTTCAGCCGGATCACGGCGGACAAACCCAATCTCCTGCTCGAAACGATTTTTGTGCTCGAAGCGGTGGCCGATTCCCGCTGGCACGTGGACCAGTTTCTCGCGCCCGCGCCCGTGCGCATCGTGGTGGATGTGCGCGGCAACGATCTGACGGACGAGCGCGATGCCAAGTCGGTCGCCGCCGAGGCGGAGGATGGGATCATCCAGCGTTTCCTCGAACGCCCGGGTTTCAACATCTCGCTCTTGAAAGCCTTGATCGAAGGCGCGACAAAGCTGGCTGAAGTTCGAACTGGCGCGTTGAAAAAGGCGGCCCAAGCCAAAGCGAACACGGTACTGACCGCCGATCTGCGACGCCTGATCGATCTGCGAAAGCTCAACGATCACGTGCGACCCGAAGAAATCACCATGGCTGAGGAACAGCTCAAAAATATCAACGGGGCGGTTGAGCAAGCGCGCCTGCGGCTGGATTCGATCCGGCTGATCGTGGAAGGTCCGGCGGGGAAGGAGTGACTATTATTCAACCGCGAATGGACACGAATTGACGCGAATAAAATTCCCGAACCCGGCTGTTTTTGGGGATCGAAACTATTAGCGTCAATTAGCGTGGATTAGCGGTTAAAAAGACTCTTCTGCCTTTAGCAGGGCTGTTCACTATTGAATCTTGTCGGAGTAGGTGCGTTTCAACCAGGCTTCGGGCACGGGAATGACGCAGATATTCATGGCATGGCCGTCGGCGGAGAGCATGGCGGACTCGATTTCGATCTTGGTGCTGTCGGCACTGAAGGTGGGGTGCGGGTGGTCGGCGGCGGTCTGCTTGTGACCGGCACTGAGCAAAATCATTTCGTCGGTGTGCCGGTCGATCAGGTAGATGTTGCGGGCAAAATCGTCGCCCACGGCCCAGCGGCCGTCCGCTGATCCATTGACGTGCCAGAGACCGCTGCCGCTTTTGGTCTGGCCGGCGATTCTCATCTCGCGGGTGCGGAGATTCACGATGCCGAGACCGGTCGCATGTTCGCGCGTGCCGGAGATGCCCCATTCGTCGTTCACCCCGATCTTGCGGTGACCCAAAATGGCGACCGCGACCTCATCCTTGGTGATGACGGCTTCATGGGTGACCCAGTCATAGGGCGCCTCGGGATAAAGCGGCCGCAGTCCGGAACCATCGGAACGCACGGTCCAGGTGCGTTGCGGCGCCTTGCCGCCGGTTTCCCAGCAGAAAACGATTTCCCCCGGGACAAAGGGATTCGTCTGCACATGCCCGATCTGGAAGGGCACGGCCACGATGAATTTAATTTCGCCGGTTTTGAGATTCATGCTGGCCAGGCCGGTCGGGCCGGCGCCCATGTGGCGCGGGCCGTAAGCGGCCTCGACCTTGGTGTCGGGCGCGAGGTGCTTGGCGGCCATTTCCTTGCTGCCGACCCGGAAGTAGACGAAGTCCTCGGTGGGATCGAGCGCCACGTCGCCGACGTTCCCATATTCGACGGGAATCGCGCCGCAGACAAATTCATAGGCGGAGGCCGGCTGCATTTTGCCGGCAGCGCTGTCAGCGAAAAGTTTCGCGAGGTCAACCCGCACAATCTGGGACGGACCGCGCGGCGGGCCGTCGCGGCGGGCGCCAGGCGCTGCGGCAGCAGGCCCGCTTGGAGCGGCCGGTTCCGGCGGCGTGCCGGGTGCGGCCGGAGCCGCGCTGGTGGCGGGCACCATGTTGCCGCCGCTGGCGGGGGCGCCGGAGGCATCGGCGAGGATCATGCCGGGGGTGCGGGCGAAATAGAGATTCATCGAATGATCGGCGAGGCAGAGCATGCCCGAGTAGCCGTTCTCGGTCACCTGGACGATATCACCGGTTTCTTCGTTCACCGCCATGGCCTGGCCGCGCACACGATTGGAGCGGAAGACCAGCCATTTGCCGTCGGAGGTCCATTGGTGGTGGGTCTGGTAGATTTTGGAATCTCCCTTCGGCTGGCTTGTCAGGAAGGAGAGAGGGATGCCCGTGACGGGGTCGATCACGATTTTCTTTTCGGAAGGGAAGCGGGTGCCGATCTGGGCCGAGGCCGGCTGGGCCGGCAGGGACGCCAAGAGAGCGGACAGGAGCGGCAACAATAGCTTTGATTTCATGGGGTATGGAGTGAAGGGCAGTCGGTGGGATGTTGTGACCGGGGCATGCGGCCGTGATAGGTTCAAGGCCTGGCAGGGGGGTAGACGCAAGACATCACGAGAATGTTTCATCAAGCGGAAGAAAAAATGCCGGGGTAGGTTGCTCGGTCCAGTCCTCCATGCCTCACCGCTTTGGCTTGGTGGAGCGCATTGCGCCCACTGCAGTGCGCTGGGGTGAGAGCTGCCCGGCCAAGTGCGTTGAGGGCAACGCGCGCCCCTTTCTCCAGCGGTCATCACCGGGGAGAATCGCGGTGCGACTCTGCACGAACGATTTAAGTCTTGGGCGGAATCATGCAGAAGGAAACAACCACAGATGGACACAAATGAACACAGATAAAGATTTTGCAGGCAGAAGATCGCATGCAGCAGCGAAAATCATCCGGTTCTCCAGAAGTTAACCGACTTTTGGTCGCTCTGTCGCACGACGAATCGGTGTTCATCGGTGTGAATCGGAGGCAGCAAATGAATGGTTTGGCTTGGGCGACGGCTTCCACCGCACCAGCGGCTGCTGCCCGGCGACGTAGAGCGGATGACGCGGGTGGCCGTCCTTGGTGGTGCCGAGGCACCAGAGTTCGCGGCCCGGGAAAAGTTGCGCGACCGCCTCGGCCCGGGACTGGTATTCACCGATTGCGCCCCACGCGGCGACAATCTTCGCACAACGCGAAGCGCCGAGACGGAGCGAGGCATCATTGTCCGGCCCCACGGGATCTTTCGCCGCCATCATTTCTTTGGGATACGGTGTGCGCAGCGCAAAGACATTGGCCATCCAGAAACCATCAAAGCCCTCGCGTTTGGAAAACGAAGCAATGCGCGTGAGCGTGGGATCCAGTTGGGACTCATCGGCGGTGCTCGGGTTCAGCCCAATCCACATGATGAGGCTCTCGCTGAAAAGCGGATTCCAACGATGAATCAGGCTGTAGCGGTGTCGGCGGTCGGAGGAGAAATGGCATTCATTATCCACGACAGGAGCGTTCAGCAGGGGACGATGAAGCGCAACACTGGCCACGCCTACATCGAGGGATTTTCGTCGATCCCGTACGACGGAATGCCCGGCGATCTTAACCGGTAGCGGACGAAAAAACCGACAAATAAGTCGGATAAACGACGTTATCGAAAAACGATAAATAATATTTGACATATCGAAAAACGATATTATCGATTATCGATGAATCCTGATTCTAACTTCAAAATCAAACTCACATGAAAATATTCCCTAATCTGGCTGGTGGTCTTCGGTTCTACTTCGGGTTGGCGCGCGCGCTGGCCCTCGTGTTTGCGGCGTTTTGGTTTCTCGTTTTGACGTTCAGTCCTTCGCTTAAGCAACTCTTCGGTGATGATGCCAAATTGATGGTCTCGGTTGGTGAAGCCCTCCTTCAGACAGAGGCAAATGCCAAATCGATGATCACAGTTGGTGAAGCCCGGCTTCAAACGGAACAAAATGCGGTTACGCTAGCCTCGGATACGGCGAAGCCGGGTTCGCTCGCCGTGGCGAGCCTGCGAGGATCCTTGCAGGCGGACCTTCTGAGCAACGACGCGGCCTTGGTGGCGGCGCTCCGCAGGACGGTCTATCCGTGCATTGCGGTATTCGTGGCATTTACCTGGATGTTGTTCGGTTCGTTGCGTGACGTATGCGCCAATATCGATCGGGGCGAAGCGTTCAGCGAACAAAACCTGCGGGTGGTGAAGCGCGTCGGACGGATTCTCATTGCCTCCAGCTTGGCCGGCTTTGCGGTGCAACTCTGGGCTTCCCAAGCGATGGGCGGTTACCTCGCTCAGCATGTAGTGTTCTCGGGCATCAGGAGTGGAGGCTTGGTTCACTTCAGCCTGCCCGGCGGACTGTTTCCTTTCGAGGGCGGTTTGGTGACCGGCTTCCTGGTGCTCTTGCTGACGGAAGCGTTTCGCCAGGGCCTGAACCTCAAAACCGAAAACGATCTAACCGTCTAAATCCATGCCTATCCAATTGAATCTCGAAAAGGTCATGGCGGACCGGGGTATCACCCTGACGGAACTGGCGGCGCGGGTCGACATCACGCTGGCCAACCTCTCCATCCTGAAAACCAACAAGGCCAAGGCGGTCCGCTTCAGCACCCTCGAAGCCCTCTGCCGCGAACTGAAATGCCAGCCCGGTGAACTGCTGGAATTCGTGAAGGAAAAATAACTGCCACGGCTCTAGCCTTACCGGAGAAAAATATTTCTCCTCAAGAGCGCGAAGGGATGAATATCCTCTTTGCGCTCTTTCGGCGTTCCTGGAATTTGATTACGCAGGAGCCGAAGGAAGCAATGGGCGGAGGGGCAACTATTCTTTAATATTGAAAGTCTGGCTTAATAGTTTCCTAACGCTAGCAGTCTCCGCCGTTTCCCCGCCATCGTCCTGCGGAGAGTCTTGTAGCAACAGAATAATTTTATTTTTCCCTTTCGTAACCAGATAAAGTTCCTGAACTATTTTTTCTTGCGCGAGAATTGCCGTTAAGCGCTGGCCACTTACCTTTACGTTTCCGAAAGTTTGTTCGCACTTTGTGACCTTGGTGTTCCCCTTGCCGTATTTTTGTACCACCTCTTTTATCATGTCATTCAGAACGATTTCAGGTTCTACCTTCGGTACGAAAACCATGACGGTGTTTTCGCTGCCGTTCAATGTCCACATGTCAAGATTTGGCAGTGCCTGAAAAGTGTAGATATGATTCTTTGGAAACTCAAATGCCACGCCGGAATATCGGAAAGTTTTCGTCGGCTTCTCACTGATAACAATTTCGACTTTCTTGCCGCCGATGTCGGCAGTAACAGTAGCTGAAGTAGACGCCTCGTAGGTCTTCCCATTAATAACCAGCTCCAATTTCAAAGATGGTGGTATAACCGGCGCGGCTGTTTCTTGTGCGCCATGTAGAGCTGCAGAAATAAATAACGACAAAGCGAGGAGTCGGTAGTGCATGGGGGTGCGAGTAGACAATCCGCTCAGCAATGATCCGTCAACGACGAGCAGAGGGAAGCTTTCCATTGCGTTGCATTGCCCTGTTCTCCGCGGCGATACCATGGAGACATGCGCATCGAAGCACGGCGCGCCCAGCGGTCACGCCCTACCTCAATACACGAGATCTCAGCTCAGGATTTGGCGCAGACTTTCCAGGTCGAGGACGCGGGCGAGCGATTCTTCCTGCACGACGGCACTGGCAAGGGCGGCTTTGTCGCGCTGGAGGGCGCGGATCTTTTCCTCGACCGTGCCACGCGCAAGAATGCGGTATGCGATGACCTGGTTGCGCTGGCCGATGCGGTGGGTGCGGTCGATGGCTTGCGCTTCGACGGCGGGATTCCACCACGGATCGTAGAGCACCACATAGCTGGCGGCTGTGAGATTGAGGCCGGAGCCGGCGGCTTTCAGCGAGAGGAGAAACACCGGGATCGAGGGATCGCCTTGAAATTTGTCGACGAGGGCCTGCCGATTTTCGGTCTGGCCGGTGAGCATGAGATGCGTGATCTCGCGTTTCACGAGTTCCTCGCGGATGAGCTCGAGCATCGTGACGAATTGGGAGAACACCAAAACCTTGTGACCTTCGGCAATGAGCGGCTCGAGGGTTTCGAGCAGGGCGTCGAGTTTGGCGCTCGAGGGTTCCTGGCCGGGAGCCTGGCCGCCGCCGATGAGACGTGGATCGCAGCAGATCTGGCGGAGACGGAGCAGCGACTGGAGAATGTTGAAACGCTGGGCGTCGAATTCCTTTGCGCCGTGCACGCCGAGAAGAATCTGGCGGGCGCGTTTGAGCTCGGCGTCGTAGAGTGTGCGTTGCGGGCCTTCGAGTTCGCAGACAATTTCCTCCTCGATGCGCGGCGGAAGATCACGGGCAACCTGGGATTTCGCGCGACGCAGCAGGAAGTGGCGGACGCGGGCGGCGAGGCGGGCACGGGCGCTTTCGGGTTCGACGCGGTCGTCGTAGAGGCGCTTGAAGGCGGTCTGGCTGCCGAGCAGGCCGGGCATCGCGAAGGCGAAGAGACTCCAGAGATCCAGCAGCCGGTTTTCCACGGGTGTGCCGGTGAGCACGAGCCGGTGCGAGGCCCGGAGGGCGCGGGCGGCGTGGGCGGTGGCGCTGCCGGGATTCTTGATGTTCTGGCCCTCGTCGAGAATCACGACGTCCCAATGGCTGGTCGCGAGCGCTTCGGCGTTGAGGCGGAGCTGGGCGTAGTTGGCGATGACGAGATGCGCACCCGGACCGGACGCCGTGGCGTGCGGCGAGCCGGGACTGAACGCGATCGGATGCAACGTGGGTGCGAACCGGGCGGCTTCGAGCGGCCAGTTGGTTGTCACCGATTTTGGGCAGACGACGAGCGCGCGAAAAGGTTTCGAGGAATCACGACCGGCGAGCCACACGAGCCACACCAGTGCCTGCACGGTTTTGCCGAGACCCATGTCGTCGGCAAGCACGCCGCCGAAGCCGTGGTTCGAGAGCCACGCGAGAAATTCAAAACCTTCGCGTTGATACGGACGCAGCGAAGCCGTGATGGTTTCGGGGAGGGCCGGCGGTGGTTGCGAACGGAGTTCGAGCGCGCGGGAGCGCAGCTGTTCCCACGCGCGGGTGGCGAAGACTTCGCGCAGACTGTCGTCGCTCGCGAGTTGCAGGGCGTGGAAACGGTGCTGTTCGCCGAGGACAGGGACTTCGGCGAGGCCGAGCGCGGTGAGGCGTGCTTGTTGTTCGGCGTTGGTGCCGAGGGTGAGGCGCCGCCAGCCCTTGCCCTCGAGACGGACGAAGCCGCCGCGGGCGGCGAGGAGCAGCGCAATTTCTTTCGGCGTAAGCGTGGTGTCGGCAGCGCGGGCGACGAGGCGGACGTCGAACCAGTCGCGTGCATGGCCATCGGGTTCGATTTCGAGGGCGAACGTTGCCTTGTCGGGCTCGCGGACGAGTCCGGCGAGTTCGTCGGTGGCTTCGACAACCGTGTCGCTGGGAAGTGTGGCGATCCAGTCGGCGAGATCATCGGCGAAAGTATCGGTGACCGGACGTTGCCAGCAGGCGTCGGGCGTGTGCGACGCGATCCATTGCAGACCAAAGCGGAGAAACGGACCGACGGCGGCCTGGGCCGGAGCGCGGTCGTGGACGACGAGCGTTTCGCCGTCGGACGTTTTTTCTGCGGGATGGGAATCGGGTGAGAGTTCGCGCCAGCCTTGCGGGGTGTAGCGTTCGAGGCGGACGCCACTGGATGTGACGGTGGCGAGCTCGACACAGAGCAGTTCTGAAGATTCGGCTTCGTCGTATTTGCCGGTGTTGCCGGCGAGAAACTCGAGCGAAAGGCGCAGGTGCGGGCGGAGATGTTCCTCGCGGACGGGACGCTGAAATTCCTTGGGTAGCCGCGTTCCCGAGCGCTGGAAAAAATTCATCGCCGCCGGCAGCGAGAGCAACGTGCGCGGGAGCGGGATCGGCGTGGCAGGGCTGGCGGGCTCGCCGGTGGAGTTGAGCAGGGTCTTGTCGCTGATCGGAAGCGGACCGCGGTGAACGGTGGCACCTTCGAGATAAAAGGGTGCCGGCGTCCCTTCGAGGAGGACAAGGTGGCCGGGCGCGGGCGAACCGTCGGAGTGCGTGAGAACGGCTTCGAGCTGGGTGGCGTCGCTGGCGCGGTCGCGCAGCGTCCAGACGAGCGGGGTGGGCGCGAGCGTGAGCGGTTCGTGCGCGGGGCCGACGAGACAACTGCGGGCAAGCGGATCGGTGAGCGCGACGTGGAGCGCGGCGCGAAACTCCGGGAGTTTCGGCGAGGGTTGGACGGAACCGTGTTGGAAAACCGCATCGCGAAACGCGAGGGCGAGGCGCAGGGCGGGTTCGTCGAAGAGCAGCGTGAGCGAACGCGAATCGCTCAGCCATTGGCGCAAGGTTTCGGGGTGAAGCTCTTCCCAAATCGTGAGCGTGTTGACGCGGGTTTCCCAGCGCCACGCGCGGTCGATCAGGCGGAGGCGCAGCTCGTGACGACGCGGAGCAGTCAGAGCCTCGGGTGTGGCGACGGCGGGCAAAACAGACTGGAGCTGCTCGAAGTGGCGGGTCCAGTCGCGCAGGGCGAGGGCTTCCTCGCGCGCGGCGATCCGGGCCTGCGCGGCGGGCAGATCCGTGAGGTTGACGAGAAATTCGGGCAGTGGCAGCCCTCGGCGCTGCAGCGCGACGGCGAGAAAAGGCCAGAGTTCCAGCGGCGTGGCGGGAGGCTGGTCGCGATCCCACCAGTTGTCACACCACGGCTGTTCGTTGAACCCGTAGGCGAGATGGCGGTGCGAAGGGGGAAGCAGCCAGCTGATGGCGTAGGGGTCGAGATTGCCGCCTTGCAAGAGGAGAGCGTGAACCTCGGCGAGCCGGCGGAGCCAGTTTTGCTCCGTGCGTTTCAGCGTGCGGCCGAGTTTCTCGGCGACGAGAGTGACGAGGATTTCGCCCGTTGCGGGGGTGGTCGGGTGGAGGGTTTCCTCGGCCGGGGCTTCGCGCAGGCGGTCGAGCAAGGCCAGACCGGCGGCATAGGCGTGTTTGCAGCTGACCTCAACGGAGCAGGTACAGAGAGAAGCCCAGCCGTGGGCGGCATCGTGGTCGAAACGCACCGAATAAAGTTCGGTGCCCTGAACCTTGGCCGACGCGCGGGTGCCGATGATGCGGAGGGCACGGACCCGGCCCTCGCGCTGGTAGGCTTTGCCCCGCAACTGCTGTTTGCTGGCGAAGGTGCCGAGCCAGGCGGCGAGTTCATCGGCATGGCGGGCGAGTGCGAGATCGGCGGAAGAGTGATGGCTGGAAGTAGGCAAGGGGTCGATTCGATGACAGGTTTCCGGCCAAGGGCGAGACTGGCGTGCAAAAATGGGCGAGAATTAGCTGGGGAGAAACCGCCCAATCCCCGGACTTTTAACCGCTAATGAACGCTAATTGACGCGAATAAATTTTCCGAACCCAAGCAGGGCATTTACAGGAGGTAACTGAGTGAACAGAGATCGGGCCCTCCTGCCTTTTCTCTGCGGTCTCCTGTGAAAACGGCTTTGGCTGGTCAAAGTTTCGGGCTCGCCAACTTTGGCCGCGCTCACGAGCGTCGTGTTCATGCGATTTCTCCAGCGGGGCCTGCACGCGTTGAGCGTAATTGTGGCGGTAACTCTAGGCGGATTAGTGTTGTTTTTCGTGCTGGGCAGTGTGGCGCTGCGGGTGGAGGATTACGACTCTGAGGTGAAGTGGGCTACGATCGCGTTGGGCGTTATCTTGCTCACGTTGATTGTTTGGGGCGTCTGGAAAAAGGTTTCTTACCGGATGACGCTGCCGGTCATCGGATTGTGTGGTGGCTTCGTACTCTATCTGGTTTGGGACGATGCCGAACGTCCGGCCCCGCCGGACATCGGGCCGGTGACTCCCACAGATTCGAAAAGTTACGAGGCTTATCGCTGGTTTGTGAAAGGCGATCTGCATAGCCGGCTGGCCGAACAAGCCAAGGAATTGGCTGAGTTGCCAAAATTTCCTAACGACCATGCGCAATGGCCGGAGTTTTTTGCCAAGCATCGGGCGGCATTCACGCAGGCTTGGGAAAAAGATGCCCTCGGACGGGCTTGGATAGACGCCATGGCGCAGAATGCGCCCGAGGGAGTTTATCCTCCAGTGAAAAAAACGGAGGGACCGATGCTGGCCTTTACCCCATACCGACAGAGTGCAAGTGCGCGATGGGGCTACGTGCAGGTGTTAGTGATAGACAAACGATATGATGACGCCGCACGACTCCTTGTCCCCTTCTTGCGGGCGAACTTCCATTTGCAGCGCGGTGGTGCGATACTTGTTACTGAAATGATTGCTGTGGTGGGTTTGCGCGGATCATACGATCAGCTCGAAATTCTGGTGGGTACCGGAAAGCTTTCCCCTGAAGTGCGTTCCGAAGTAGCGGTTGCGCTAAAGGAGGCTCCGCCCATTCAGCTTTCTCTCCACAATGCTTTTCTAGGCGAACAAGCCTTTGCGAGAATCGGGTACGATGAGTTAAAGAAGAACTACAGCGACGCGGCTGGATTTGTGCTCTCAGTGGAAAAATCAAAAATACCGACGAATCGATTTCTTTGGCGACTATTCTTCAATCCAAAACGCAGCGAAAAACTGCACGTAGAATCTCTACGAGAAACCCGGGAATTGGCGGAACTGCGTCTGTTGGGAACAGACGATAAACGAGCCAAAGCCTTTGAGGCGAATATCAGCAAAAAACCAATCAAGAATATTGTTGGCCAAATAATGCAGCAATCAACGATGGCCGCGTATGCGAAGGTGACAGACGTTTGGTGGCAAACCGAAGACCGCCGTCTCGCTTTGTTGAAGCGGCTGGAAGCACCTTAGCTCCAAATCAGCCGGAAATCACTGGCTCATCCGCCGGGAAAAATACTCCGGAAACTCGGCGGGCTTGGAAGTCAGCGCGACTTGCGCGTTGGGGGTGCGGCCTTCGATTGGTTTCGTCAAGCCGTCGTCGGCGATTTCCAGATGCAGCGGGGTGAGCGGGACGAGGTTTGGCGTGGCGACCAGGGCGACGGCGAGTTCGTCGAAGAGGGTGGGCATGTCGCCT
>Ga0265320_10003385_pt1 | contig 10747 bp, 11 predicted proteins | sample 4827metaG_FD_202087 | JGI IMG/M metagenome (GOLD analysis project Ga0265320, IMG submission 202087) | Rhizosphere microbial communities from Carex aquatilis grown in University of Washington, Seatle, WA, United States - 4-8-27 metaG | ecosystem: Host-associated > Plants > Roots > Rhizosphere >...
GCACCCTGGCGCGGCACTACCGCTGGAATTTGCGCATGGCGACAAACTGGGACAGCACGGATATTTTGCAGGCCTATCTCAACTCGCTGGCCCATGCCTACGACCCGCATTCGGACTATTTGAACACAGAGCACGCGCAGGATTTTTCAATCAGCATGAGCCTGTCGCTCTTTGGCATTGGGGCCCAACTGACCGAGGACGACGGCTATTGCACCATCAATGCACTCGTCCACGGCGGCCCGGCGGAGAAAAGCAAACTGCTCCATGAGCAGGACCGCATCGTCGCCGTCGCCCAGAGCACCCAGCCATTTGTCGACGTTGTCGACATGGAGCTCAACCGGGTCGTCCAGCTTATTCGCGGCGCCAAAGGGACTGAAGTCAGGCTGACCATCAGCCCGGCAGAAGATCGGGCCGCCCGCCGGGTGGTGACCTTGGTCCGCGATGAAATCAAACTTGAAGATTCGGAAGCCAAGGCCCAGCTCATTGAATGGCCGGACGGTCATGCAGGCACCAACCGATTGGGAATCATCGATTTGCCGTCATTTTATGCGACCATTGATCTGCCGGGTAACGCCGATCATTCGGCGTCCAAAAGCACCACCGCCGACGTCACGCGCCTGATTAAAAAACTCAAATCGGAAAAGGTCTCCGGCATCATCCTTGACTTGCGCAACAACCCCGGCGGTTCGCTCGAGGAAGCCGTCAAATTCACGGGTCTCTTCATCAAGGACGGCCCGGTAGTGATCGCCCGTTCACCCGAAGGCCAGATGAACGTGGATAGCGACGCGGATTCTTCCATCCTTTACGACGGGCCGCTCGTCGTGCTCGTCAATCGTTTCAGCGCGTCGGCTTCGGAAATTGTTGCCGCCGCGTTACAGGATTACGGACGCGCGCTCCTGGTCGGCGACATCTCCACCTTCGGCAAGGGGACGGTGCAGAATTTGAACCCGTTGCGCCCCATCGTCGGGCTGTCCAACGCCTCCATCACCAACGACCCCGGCACCGTCAAAATCACCATCCGCAAATTCTATCGGGTCACCGGCGCTTCCACGCAGCTCAAGGGAGTGACGCCGGACATTGTGCTGCCCGACGTGTTGAATTATTCGTCCCTGTACGGCGAGAGTTCGCTTGAAAACCCGCTGCCTTGGGATCCCATCCAGAGCGTGAATTACACCCGGCTGGACCTGGTGCAACCCTACCTGGCGCAATTGAGCCAGCGCTCGGCGGCCCGCCTGGCGACGAACCAGGATTTTGTTTATATCCGGCAGGACATTGATGACTACCTGAAACGGCAGGCGGACCGGACCGCTTCACTCAACGAACACCAGCGCGTGGAAGAACGGCAGGAGTCCGACGCCCGCCAGAAGGAACGCGACGCGGAACGGGCCGCCCGGAAGGCCCCGAACGTGAAAATTTACGAACTGACTGTGAAGGACGCGGACGAACCCGGTCTGCCCCCGCCACTGGGAGCAACCAACAATGTCACCACCGGTATTTCGCCGGCGGCTCTGCATCCGCTGCCGTCCGGATCCACAACCTCGACCGTTGCGACCGATTCATCGCCAAAACCGCCGGGCGTTGACCCGATGCTCGACGAGACCGAGCGGATCCTGGCTGACTACATTTCACGGTTGTCATCGAACCAGATTCTGATTGCGAAGTAACGGATGAGTAAACGCGGTGCCAGGATTTTCTGTCCAACCTGCAAAAAGCCGGGCGACTGGCTGGGCGGGAAATATGGCCTGTTCTGCTCACACCGTTGCCAATTGATTGACCTGGGCAAATGGCTCGGCGGCGAACACATGATTTCCGAGCCCCTGCGCCCGGAACATTTTGAAAAATACGCCGATCTGCCGCCGGGCGGACAGTTGGATCAACCCGAGGGGGAATAAAATTTCGATGGCGAAACAGTGGCAAATAAAAAATGGCGACCCGTCTCCGGGCCGCCATTTCAGATTTCTAATCGGGATTAAACCCCTTTGCTGATCATCAGCTTGACGAGGTCGCCGACGCGGCAGCTATAGCCCCATTCATTGTCGTACCAGCTGATCAGCTTGAAGAACTTCTTGTTCAATTCAATGCCGGAGCCCTGGTCGAAAATGGAGGACAGCTGGCAATGGATGAAATCGGAACTGACCACCTCATCCTCGGTGTAACCGAGAATGCCCTTGAGGTAGGTTTCGCTGGCCTTCTTCATTGCGGCGGAAATTTCCGCATAACTCGTCTCCTTGACGGTCTTGACCGTGAGGTCAACGACGGACACCGTCGGGGTCGGCACACGGAACGCCATGCCGGTGAGCTTGCCCTTCACTTCGGGGCAAACGAGGGCCACCGCTTTCGCGGCGCCGGTGGTGGACGGAATCAAATTGAGGGCCGCACTGCGACCGCCCTTCCAGTCCTTCTTGCTGGGACCATCCACGGTTTTTTGGGTGGCGGTGTAGCTGTGCACCGTCGTCATCAAGCCTTCGTCGATGCCGAACCCTTCCTTGAGCAGCACGTGGACGATGGGCGCGAGGCAGTTCGTGGTGCAGGAAGCGTTGGAAACGATGTGGTTCTTGGCCGGGTCGTATTTGCCTTCATTCACACCCATGACGACCGTGAGGCAATCACCCTTGGCCGGGGCGGAAATGATGACCTTCTTCGCGCCGGCGGTGATGTGGCCCTGTGACTTCTCCACGTCCGTGAACAAACCCGTGGATTCAATCACCAGCTCGACGCCGAGAGCTTTCCACGGAAGTTCCGCAGGCGACTTGGCGCTCACGACCTTGATGTCCTTGCCATTGACGATCAGGATGTCGTCCTCGGGCTTGTCGGCGGCGGATTTCTTTGAGCCAACTTCACCCTTGAAGCGGCCCTGGATGGAATCGTATTTGAGCAGGTACGCGAGGTTGTCCGCGGGGACGATATCACCGACGGCAACTACTTCGATGTCCTTGCCGACGAGGCCCTGTTCGACCAGCGCCCGGAACACCAAGCGCCCAATGCGGCCGAACCCGTTGATTGCAACTTTCACTGCCATATTTTTAATCCGTTTCTAAATTATAACGTTTAGTCAAACCGAACTCGCAGTTTATCGGTAACCCTCCCAGCGTCAATGCAGAATTCAGAAACGGAATTGTCAAACGTTCCCCATTTTTTGCGCACCCTGAAAAAGCCGCCGGTTCACGTGACGGGAATCCGCACCAGCAATTGTCCGCTTTCATCCATAGACACGGTGAATACCGGCAGGTCGCGCTGTGCCGGCCCTTTCAGTACTTTGCCCCCCAGGTTGAAAACCGAGCCGTGGCAGGGACACAAGAAGGAGCGGTCTGCTCCCGCCGCCAGCCGGCATTTCCGATGCGTGCAAATGGCGGAAACGGCGAACAGTTTTTCTCCGTTGCGGACCACGAAGAATCCCTGGTCGCGGAAACGGCTGTACACGCCGTCGGCGGCATAATCGCCGGCCGGTCCCGCATCCACCAGCCGCTCCCGGGCAACGACCGCGGTGGCGCCGTCCTTCATCGTCCGGCAGCCAGCCACCGCCGCCGCCGTCAGCAGCAAAAATTGTCGGCGATTGATGATCATGATTTCAATACTCGAAAACCAGGCTCGTAACGATGCCCCAATGGATATCGGCGCGGGCATTGTTATCCACGGGGAAAACAAATCCAAGCCCAAGCCGGGGCTGCAGTGAGCCGACGGTTTTAAGGTTGACCCGGAAACCGGCGTTGCCGACGAGGCTGGTCCGGCCGGAATCACCCTGGTTCATTTGGGTGTCTCCCACCAGCTCAAACATCGGGATGAACTGTTCCACGCCGGGCAGCGGCAATTCCTTGTGTTGAATCGCGTAGCCGAAAACCAAGCCGGACTCGAACGTTTGCAGGCCGCCTTCCTCGCCCCCGCCGAAAAGCGTGGCATAACCAAAGAGGGCTTGAAGCGTAAATTGTTCGCCGACTTTCAGGTCATTGAAAATTTTGGGAACGAACTCGGTGTTTTTGCTGACGTCCGAATTGACCGGAACGCCCACCTCCACCGCCGCGCCGAAGGTGGCGTCGACAAAGCTATTGGCCGTGACGAACTGGTAAAACGGATAACGTGCGCCCAGGTCAATGTTTCCGATGCCTTGTTGCGTGCTTGCGCCGGAGGCAGCGGCGCGCTCGTAAGGAACTTCCACTTCCACCGTCAACAAGCCAAAACTTTTCTCCAGCTCCACTTTGGCTTCATCGTTCTGTTGGGCGTTCGCTTCCGTGTGCAGCCAATCCAGCCGCACTTCATTGTCCACGTCCGATTCATCCACCAGCATCGGCTCCGGAAAAATTCCCTGGCCATAGGAACTGCGATGGTCCAGCCCGTCGAAAAGTCCGTAGCGCGTATCCGGCGCGGCGGATGGATCGGCGCCAGCGCCGGCCGACGTCATCGGCTCATCTGCCGCGGCGGCAGCTTGAATCAGGAGGGCTGACGCCAAGGAGCCCCAGACACGAACAACTGTTTTCATTTGTAATTTCATGGTGGCGAAAATACCGGATGCCCAAAAATCCCGCTTCCGGCCGGTTGCTATTTTCTGTCGGTGTCTTGCGCCGGTCCGGGATTGTTTTCCCGGCAGACAGGGATTGCCAGCAGAAAATAAATCGGCAGATTATAGTCCATGTCTATGATTGCCAGACAGTTGGCCGGTGAAAGCCGATCACCCGAAATCAGCGTGGCGCCGATGTTTACCGAGCGTCCGGCGTGGCTGGCGGTGGGTGACGGCTGGCGGCATTTGCACGGCAACGTGCGCGGTGCGGGCGTGAGTTTTGAATGGCATGATTTTGAAACGCATGAAGAATTCGACTGGGGCCGGAGTTTTCATCCTCGCAGCATTGAAATCTGCCTGAACCTTGCCGGCCAGGGACGGGTCAGTTGCCAACGCCGTGAAATAAATTTCACAGCGTTGACGGTCGGTTTTTATCGCCGGGGCGAACAGCCCTTGCGCGCCACCCGGCAGGCGCATCAGCAGCATCAATTCCTGACCGTAGAAATGTCGTTCGACTTTTTACAAGGGCATCTGGCGGATTTTGCGTTGTTGCTCCATCCCATCGTGCGCGAAGTGGTTTCCGGGCCGTCGGAGAAGCCCGCCGTGGCACCGGTCACCCGCCTGGGGAGCCGGCAACAACAATTGCTGGCCAGCCTGCGGGAAACCCCCGTCCTCGCCTCCGCTCGTTCCCTCTGGTACCGGACCAAGGCACTCGAGCTCGCCACAGAACTGTTCTTCCTGGCGCCGGGCGACCAGGAATTGTTCTGTCAACGACAGCAACGGCTGGCAGCCGAACGCGTCGAGAAGGTCATCGCCCGGCTGCAAACAAATCTGTCGGAGCCGCCGGGGCTCGAGGAAATCAGCCGGGTTGTCGGTTGCAGCCCGTTTCACCTGAGCCGGACGTTTTCGACGGCCACGGGGATGACGATTCCCCGGTACCTGCGCCAGCTCCGGATGGAACGCGCGGCAGAACTGTTGCGTTCGGGAAAATTCAACGTTACCGAAGCCGCGCTGGAAGTGGGTTACTCGAGCCTGAGTCATTTCAGTCAGGCCTTTCATGACACGTTCGGCTGCTGCCCCGGCCTGTATCCGTTGCGGACGCCCACGCAAAAAATCTCGCTCAAGCCGCGGGAATAGAACTGGTGCCGGCTGATTTATTGGTTCTCCGCCGCAAGAAACCGTTCCGCGTCGATGGCTGCCGCGCAACCCGCGCCCGCCGCCGTGATGGCCTGGCGATACACATCATCGGCGCAATCTCCGGCCACAAACACGCCCGGCACATTCGTCATCGCGCCCTTTTTGGGGATGATATAGCCGTGCTCGCCGGTCTCAATCTGGCCCTTGAAAATTTCCGTGTTGGGTCCGTGCCCGATCGCCACAAACACGCCCGCACAGCTTAAAACCGATTCCGCACCGGTCTTGAGATTTTTCAATTTCACGGCGGTCACCTTGTCCTGCTTCACATCGAGGACCTCCGTGACCGTGGAATCCCAGATGGGCTTGATTTTCGGGTTCGACAGCGCGCGATCGGCCATGATTTTGGAAGCCCGCAACGTGTCGCGCCGGTGGACCAGATGAACGACCGAGCCGAAACGTGTCAGGTACATTGCCTCTTCGCAGGCGGAATCGCCGCCCCCAATCACGACCAGCGGCTGGTTGCGGAAGGCCGGCAACGCGCCGTCGCAGGTCGCACAGTAAGTCACCCCTTTGGTTTCGAGCAGATCCTCACCCGGCACGCCAAGATGCTTGTGGCTGGCACCCGTGGCGATGATGACAGTTTCCGCCTCCACTTTTTCGCCATCCACCGTGAGCAGGAAGGGGCGCCTGGAAAAATCCACCTTTTCGACCAGGCCGAAACTGGCGCGGGCGCCAAAGCGTTCGGCCTGCTTTTGCATCCGGGTCATCAGCTCGAAGCCGTCCACGCCCTCGGGGAAGCCGGGGAAATTTTCCACGATGCTGGTGGTGGTGAGCAAGCCGCCGGGGTGTTTGCCGGTGAGCACCAGGGGCGACAGGTTGGCGCGGGCGGTATAAAGCGCCGCCGTCCAACCGGCGCAACCGGAACCGATGATGACAACTTTTTCCATAAGCGGGCGAAAGGTAGTGCGTGAAGGCGGCCGATGCAAGTTCGGCGGCGTGATTTGAATTTGCCGGATGCGCCTTTGGCGATTTTACCGGCATGAATGAACCGCCTCACTGTCCAGCTTTTGGCTGCCATCGCCGCCGGTGTACTTTTTTCAGGCACGGCCGGCGCTCCCGGGCGTCACAGCCGCTCGCGGCCGCCGAACCCCGTCTCGAGGTCATGCCAGAATTCAATGTCGTCCTCGTCCTGTTCCCAGCAGAGAAAGACCTCTTTGCCGCCGATGATGGCGGGAAAATCAATCAGTCCGCGTTCCAGGTCCTTGATGAAAATCTGACGGCGTTGAAACTCGGCGAGGACTTCCTGCATGTCGGCCAGCGCGCGGATCCAGTTGTTTACCGTCCCGCCGCCGGTATCGCTCCCCTGCTCCGCCAGGCCGCTCAGGCGTTTGTCGTAACGTTCCAGGTCTTTCCGCAGCCGGTTGAGCAGCTCCAGCCACTTGCGGATCTGCGGCAACAACGCCCGCGCCTCGTCGCGGGTGTAATGTTTTTCAAATCGATGTTCCATGGTCAGGGCCGTCCGGGCACAGCGAAATAAATACCGCTCGCGGCGGCGCGGTGAGCGACCGCACGCGAACGGATGAACCACCATGCGCCGGACAGAAAACTACTTCTGCCAGGTACGCTTCTTGTGACGATTCAAGCGCAACTTCTTGCGTCGTTTGTGCTTGTTGATTTTTGCCTTGCGGCGTTTTTTTAGTGAACCCATAAACGTGTCGGTCAATGGATTAACGGAGAATTGGAGTAATGCAAACCAAATTTTCAGAAATTGCCGCCGGCCGCGTCCCCGCTTCCGGTCAAACCGCCGGTCTGCTACTGACTCATTTGTCGCACTTCAATTGCGAAACTAAACGACGTGTCTGAATCAGACCAACAGTCCATGGGCGACGCGGGATATGTCCAGCATCGTTGCATAAACGGTGAGCCCCAACAACAAGACCCAGCCGCCAACCGTCAAAGGCAATTCCAGTTTTTGTAACGGCTCATGGATTTTCAGCAACACTCCCATCACGATCTTCCCTCCGTCCAGCGGCAATACCGGAATCAAATTAAAAATGGCCAGATTTACATTAAGGAGAACCGAAAACTGAAGCAATTTGAGGAAATTCAATCCGACGTGGACACCGCCCGCCGCAACGATTCCCACCACACCGGAAAGCTGGTACGGCTGGCTAAAGAGCAAGGGAATGACGCTGCAAATCTGTATCGCCAGCTTGCAGATTTGTTCCAGGGGAAGATAAATAACTGAGTCAACTGAGAATCCTGACTGCACAGCGTTCATCAAAGACAGACCGAGAAAAGCTCCCAGGACGTTTGCCGCGGGCCCTCCTAGGGCGAATAGGACGCGACGCCACAACGGTATCTGCTCGAAAGCTTCCGCATCCGCCAGCGCGGGCAGCACGTAGCCGCCACAAGGGATCAGGGAGAACCAGTACTCGGTTTCACCCATTTTGAATCCCCACAGCTTTGGGCCAAAACCGATCGAGAAACGAGCCATGGAGATTCCCATGCGCTTTGCGACCAGGAGATGTCCCAGTTCATGCAAAGTGATGACTAAACAGAGCGTGCAAAATGCCAGCAGGTAACTCATGCAACTTTTTCCTTTTATCGCCGAACCATTCAATATTGAACCACGCGGCCAGAAAAGACAAGCGTGGTGTCGCTGGTCAACCAGCACAGCGACCCGGCGCACGGGACGCGTGAATTGCCGTCACGACGCTTACGCCGGGTTCGCCCCAGTGCCTGGTCAGGCCACTGGTTTGTTTCTGTATCCAAAATATTCAAAGAAGTTTGTCCCTTCGGAAGTTTCAACCTCCTCGTCCTGAAATGCATTGAGACGCTCCTCAGGACTCTTCAACAATCTACAAGCCGCAGCGACTTCGGGGTGCGAAAGAAACCGTTGAATCGCGGCGCGAACGAGAATGTCAGCCTGCTCATCGAACATGCCGAACCGCGCCGGTAACATGTAAGCTTTCTCTGGTTTAATGAAGCTCCTGAGAATCGCGGCAAACATGCTGTCCCGAACCGCCGTGTCGCCCAATTCCTCATGTTTCGCATAAATCCTGTCCAACGCAGTCAGAAACTGCTTCAGCGCCCGTTTAAGAATCTGAGTTTTTCGGTCGTAAGCCACGCGTTCCTTGTCGCGCTCCTTTTTGAGACGCTCCAAATCCTCTTCTACCAGAATCTTGATAAGAGTTAGCTTGGAAAGCTTGCCTTTGACCTCCTTCGCCGATTCCACATCGTCGAGGAGCAGCCTGATTTTATTTGTGAGTTTGGTGCGTGCCATTTGTGGTATGGTCATGTGGTTTAACGTCTGGAACTCAGGCACGCGGGGCGGATGAAAACGGAAATAGCCATCCCGCGCCGGCTCGCGAGCCACTCGCGATTTATCGAAGTCCATCGGAGTTGCCTGGAGCGATTGTTCGGCGCCTGGTTCATTCAGCTATAATCAGTAAGTCGAACGATCTTTCCACCTGAAAACTCACATACGGAAATGCCGCGCAAGTCAAGTTGGCTGCCCGCCTTTAGCTCCGGTGAAAGATCCGCTTGCAGGACTGCGTGGTAATCAATCTCAGCGGCAATCCTCTCCTGACCTTCAATCAACGAGAATATTTTCTGTTCCCTGGACGCAAATGCCTCTGCCGATTTCCTCGCAAGCGCCTCAAGCTCCGCTTTGCCCATGGTGCGGACGTTGACCTTTCCGCCCGCGATATTCTCGAATACGCACGCTTCGTCAAAGAACGTCAGCATCGCACTCACGTCTTTGGCGTTGTATGCCTTGATGTATCCCAAAAACAGGTCTTTCGCGCTCATCCGGGAATCGTTGCCGCCTACCATAGGTGGATTCAAGTTCGAAGTGCGACAAATCGGAAGCGGCTGGTGCCCAGACATTTCTGTTCCCCTATAAATCGTTGTTTGTTAATATCCTGTTTTGTCGCACTTCAAAGTTGAACTCACCACGGTCTGCATACTCACTTCGTCATCGGAATTGAAGCAGGGCTGAAACGCTTTTTCCATTCCAATATTGGTTTTTCCATACCATAGTAGGAAAGCACGGTAGCCAGAAATGCCAGAGGGAGGCCAACCACGATTACGGTCCATCCACTCCAGCGATAAATATACGTCATTACGAAAAATATCGGCCAATGCCAAAGGTATAACCCATAGGAGATGGACCCAAGCCAAACTAACCATTTCATCTCCAGAAGGCTTTTGAGAATGCTTTGCCGGCTCACCATCACGTCGAGAATCAAGGCCGCCGCCATGAGCGCAATAATGGTAAATTCGTAATAATATAGCCCTTTGCCCAGCAAGTTGCCGGAAATGGAAAAAGCGACCAGACAGATCAGCGAAAGGGGAGCCAGGACCACAAGAAATTTGTGAATGATGCGTTTTGCTCCATCAGTGATGTGGCCGGAAGTCAGCACCACGCCCAAAATGCAACCGGTCATGAGTGTGTCCGCCCTGCTGTCCAGACCAAACATTAAGCGGGGGAACGTGGCGCCTTTCATGGCTAAAACGATTCTATCCCCCCACGAGAGCAAGGCAATAGCCATCGCACCGGCGATGACGTAGCGACTCTTTTTTGTTACACGGGCTAGTGTCAGCAGGAAGAGCGGCCAAAGGAGGTAGAATTGCTCTTCGGCTGAAAGCGACCACGTTTGGGCGACAATTCCAAGCCCGTTGTGCGAAAGTGAAAGTGCCTTTACCCAATTCGAGCAATAGAAAAGCGCAATCAGGGCATCCATACAGTTTTCGCGGGCGCGCGTCTGGTTAAACAACACGAAACTTAAGGCGCAAATGACGGTCAACATAACGATCAAGGCCGGTCCGAGCCGCAGTGCTCGGCGGATATAGAAATTCTTCAGGCTGACCGATCCTGTTTTATTGAACTCTTGCATGAGCAAGGTTGTAATCAGAAAACCGCTCAGAACAAAAAAAATGTCAACACCGACGAAGCCTGCCGGCAATAGCGATTTATACTGGCGCAGCGGAATATGGTTCCCGATGACCAGTAGAATGGCAACCCCACGCAAGCCGTTCAGCGCGGGCACAAAATCAAGCTTGGTGCGGGTCTGGTCTACAAGGCAACGGTCCACAAGTAATCTGACAGAATAA
>Ga0265320_10003388_pt1 | contig 10742 bp, 11 predicted proteins | sample 4827metaG_FD_202087 | JGI IMG/M metagenome (GOLD analysis project Ga0265320, IMG submission 202087) | Rhizosphere microbial communities from Carex aquatilis grown in University of Washington, Seatle, WA, United States - 4-8-27 metaG | ecosystem: Host-associated > Plants > Roots > Rhizosphere >...
CGCCGAGGCTCCGGCCGCGGAGGTCGCTGAGGCTCCGGCTGCAGAGGCTCCCGCTGCGGAGGCCCCGGCGGCGGAGGTCGCCGAGGCTCCGGCTGCGGAGGCTCCGGCTGCGGAGGCTCCGGCCGCCGAGGCTCCGGCCGCGGAGGTCGCTGAGGCTCCGGCTGCTGAGGCTCCGGCCGCTGAGGTCGCCGCCGACGACGAGTCCGCCGAGGCCTAGGTGCTTGAGGAAGCCCTCGAGCACCTGGTCCGGGGCATTGTGACCTACCCGGACGACGTCCGGGTGATGAGTCGCATGCTCCGCCGGGGCAACGTTCTTGAGGTTCGCGTCCACCCGGACGACCTTGGCAAGGTCATCGGCCGTGGCGGCCGGACCGCCCGGGCGCTGCGGACCGTGGTCGGCTCCCTGGCCGGGAACCGGCACGTCCGCATCGACCTCCTGGAGACCGGCGAGGTTAGGTAATTCCCGTGCAGGTCACCGTCGGCCGGATCGGCCGTCCGCACGGGATCCGCGGAGCTGTCGTGGTCGGTGTCCGCACTGACGAGCCCGAACTGCGGTTCGCGAAGGGCTCGCGGCTGGACACCGACCCGGCAAGCACCGGGCCACTCATCGTGGCGGGCAGCCGCTGGCACTCCAGCGAGCTCCTCGTCCGCTTTGAGGGCATCGACGACCGGGACGCCGCCGCGGAGCTGCGCGGCACGTGGCTGCTTGTCGACTCCGCCACGCTCGCCCCGCCGGACGACCCGGATGAGTTCCGCGACGGCGACCTTGTCGGCCTCGCCGTCCGCACCGTCGACGGCGCCGCTGTCGGCACGGTCGACGACGTGCTGCACTCCGGCCAGGACGTCCTCGTCATCAAGTCGCCCGACGGACGCGAGGTCATGGTCCCGTTCGTTCTCCCGCTCGTGCCCGAAGTTGATGTTGCTTCGGGATACCTGGTGATTGACCCTCCCGAGGGTCTCCTCGACATGGAAAACCTGCCCTGACCGACCCCACAACCCTTCATGAAAACGGCCCTGCCAGGGCGAATGGAGCGATACCAGGGGGCTCACGGCCCTCGCTGGTCTCGGTAATCCTCTTGAATAACCGGCATTGGGGTTAACGTGCGGATCGATATCGTCACCATCTTCCCGGCCTACTTCGGGCCCGTCGGCGCCGACGGGCGCGTCGGTGATTCCGGGCCGCTCGGCGTCTCTCTGATCGGCAAGGCCGCCGCGCGGGGGGACATCGACTTCCGCGTCCATGACCTGCGGGCCTGGACGACCGACGTGCATCACACCGTGGACGACACGCCCTTCGGTGGCGGGCCCGGCATGGTCATGAAGCCCGATGTGTGGGGGGACGCCCTCGATGCCGTCCTCGCGGCGGCGGAGACGCTGCCCCCGCGCCTGATCGTGCCCACCCCGTCCGGCGTGCCCTTCACCCAGGAGATGGCCGCCTCGTACGCGGGAGAGTCCCACCTCGTCTTCGCCTGCGGGCGGTACGAGGGGATCGACTCGCGGGTGGTGGCGGACGCCAGGACGCGGATGGCGGTCGAGGAGGTCAGCATCGGGGACTACGTGCTGGCCGGGGGAGAAGCGGCGGTTGTCGTCATTGTTGAGGCGGTGTGCCGGCTGATGCCCGGGGTCCTGGGGAATGAGCAGTCGCATAGCGACGACTCGTTCGGGGGGACCGGGGGAGCGATGAGCGGGCTGCTTGAGGGGCCCGTGTTCACGCGTCCCCGGACGTGGCGCGAGCTTGAGGTGCCTGACGTACTATTGTCTGGCAATCACCGGGCGATCGCCCGCTGGCAGCGGGATGAGGCGCTCCGCCGGACCGCGGCCAGTCGGCCCGACCTGATCCGTCGGCTCGCGGCGGCAGCGGACGGGCTGGACAAGCGGGACCGCCAGGTGCTTGCCGACGTTGGTTTTCCGGTTGACGCAGAAAATATGGCACACTGAAGAGCGCTGCCCGTTCGGGCGTTGACTCTGCCGGGGTGTTTCCCTGGCTAGACGCAGGCTTCCACCCGGATGCGCGCTGCCGCGCATTCCGACCAGGACTGAGGAAACATCCATCATGCACACCGCGATCGCCGAGCTTGAGCAGGCCCAGCTCCGGGCTGACCACCCGGATTTCCGCCCGGGCGACACCCTCAAGGTGCACGTTAAGGTGACGGAGGGCAACCGCTCCCGCATCCAGGTCTTCCAGGGTGTCGTGATCCGGCGCCAGGGCGGCGGCCTGCGTGAGACCTTCACCGTCCGCAAGGTGAGCTACGGCGTTGGCGTCGAGCGCACGTTCCCGGTGCACAGCCCGTCGATCGACAAGATCGAGGCGGTCACCCGCGGCAAGGTCCGCCGGGCCAAGCTCTACTACCTGCGCGACCTGCGCGGCAAGGCGGCGCGGATCAAGGAGCGCCGGGAGACCACCGCTAGCTGAGGGCCCCTGCCTTCCGGGGGACGTCCCCCGTCCCGAGGGAAAGCGAGTGCATCGGGCATGCTGGTCTAGTGATGACCTCAGATCCGGGCGGCGATTCCGGCCCGCCGGCGGGCGCACCTGACTCCGGCGCGCAGGACTCAGCTGCGGAGCCGGAGCCCGGGCAGGCGCAGGATGCCGCTGGCCTTCCGCAGCCGCGGCGTCGGCGCGCGAAGCACCGGAAGCGTTCCTTCTGGCGCGATCTTGTCGTGATCGTGGTCGCGGCCCTGGCGCTGACGATCTTGCTCAAGGCGTTCGTGGTGCAGGTGTTCTCCATCCCCAGCGGGTCGATGGAGAACACCCTGCTGCCCGGCGACCGCATTCTGGTCAGCAAGATCGTTTACCGGTTCCGGCCCATCGACCGCGGCGACATCGTGGTGTTCAGCGGCGCCGGCTCCTGGGACCCGGTCACGCCGTCGCCGTCTAACCCGCTGGTGCGGATCTGGGACGACGCGGTGAGCCTGGTAGGGATCGCCGGGCCGCAGACCGACTACGTCAAGCGCGTCATCGGCATCCCCGGCGATCACGTGGTCTGCTGCAACGCCGCCGGCCAGGTCACGGTCAACGGCGTGCCGCTGTCCGAGCCGTCCTATATTTTCCCGGGCGCCGCCCCCTCCGAGATGCGGTTCAACATCACCGTCCCGGCCGGGAGGCTCTGGGTGATGGGCGATGACCGGAGCGACTCCGACGACTCGCGCTACCGCCAAGCCGACCCGGGCAACGGCACCATCCCGGAGAGCGCCGTGGTCGGCCGGGCCTTCCTGATCATCTGGCCGTTCTCCCGGGTCTCCGACTTGCCCATCCCGGATACCTTCAAGCAAGCCGGGCTCAGCGCGGCCGCCGCGATCGCCACCGCGCCACCCGCCGCCGTCGGCGGCGGCGCGGCCGTCGCGGGCGGCGCCGCCCTCGCCTGGCGCCGGCGGCGCCCCGCTCCGCGGCGCCCGCGCCGCAAGCCCTGAGGCGCCCGTGCCGCGCGTTACTTGGTCTGGTCCGGACGGCCGGGCTGCCCGGAAGTGGCGATACGCTCGCGCTATGGCGATACGCTCACGGTGATGAGCGACGACGGGGCCTGGCGCGAACGAAACGGGGGAGCGTGGATGAGCGGTTCGGGCGCGCGGGACGGCGGGTCGCCGCCCTGGGGTCCGGCCGATCCCGTTCCCGACCTTACGGACACTCAGGCGATGCCCGGCCTCGGCGGGATGCGCCGACCGCCCGGCGGCCCGGAACCCAAGGGGCCAGGGCAGGGCCCGGCGCTCCAGCCCGGCCGGGCGGCTCCCTGGAACGGCGGCCCCGTGCCTGGCGGCCCCGTGCCCGGCGGTCCCCCCGGCCCTGGCGGGCCGGGGACGGGCGAGGACCCGCCCGCGGAACCGCGGAGCGGGCCGGGCGGCAAGCGCCGCCGTAGCTTCTGGCGCGAGCTGCCGGTGCTTATCGCCATCGCGCTGGTGCTCGCGCTCGTCATCAAGTCCTTCGTCGTCCAGGCCTTCTGGATTCCGTCGGGCTCGATGGAGAACACCCTGGAAGTGAACGACCGGGTGCTCATCAACAAGCTCGTGTATCACCTGCGGCCGATCCACCGCGGCGACATCGTCGTCTTCGACGGGACTGGATCGTGGAACTTCGGCCCGCCCGCCGACTCCAACATCTTCAGCAAGGCGGTCAGCGAGCTCGAGGGGATCGTCGGCATCAGCCACGACTCCGCGATCTACATCAAGCGGGTGATCGGCCTGCCAGGCGACCACGTGGTGTGCTGCAACGCAGGCCAGGTCACTGTCAACGGCGTCCCGCTGTCCGAGAGCTCTTACCTGTACCCGGGCGACCAGCCGTCCGCGCAGAAGTTCAACATCACGGTCCCGCCCGGCCGCCTGTGGGTGATGGGCGACCACCGGAGCGTCTCCTACGACTCCCGCGGCCACCAGGGCGACCCGGGCGGCGGCACCATCCCGGAGAGCGGCGTCATCGGCCGCGCCTTCGTGATCATCTGGCCGCCCAGCCGCGCGGGCATACTCAACATCCCGGCCACCTTCGAGCAGCCGCAGCTGAACGCCCAGACCGCCGGCGCGGCCGCCAACGCGGCCGCCGGCGGCTCCGCCGCGGCCCTCGAGTCCGCCCTTGACAACGGCATCCCGGTCCGCCCCGCGTCGTCCCCGCTGCCCCTGGCCCTCGGCTTCGCCGGCGCTGTCCCCCTCACCTGGCTCCAGCGCCGGCTGCGCCGCCGGCGCTCCAGGCTGGCCAAGCCTCAATAAGGGCATCCGCTCCATGAGGGGCCCCCAGCAAATTCACCCACTTGTGAACGCTCACACCCTTTTGCATGAATTGTCCCGCATCAGCGGTCACGGCGATCTATGTTTGCAGCAGGAATAGACGGTTTGGGGGGAACCTTGCCGCGTCTCAGCCTTTTCCGGGCCGCAGTAGCTCGGCGCAGACGACATGCCAGGATGGCCGTGGCCGTCACGGTCGCCGGGACGGCCACACTCGCCGCGGGCTGTTCAGGCACGGGTCCGGGGTCCCAGGCTCCCTCTCCGGAAAAGACGACGATCGTGGTGGGGGCGGTTCCGGCCACCGATTCCGCCGGGCTCTACATCGCCCAGCAGCGGGGCTACTTCACGGCGGTGGGCCTGCACGTGAAGATCGTGAACATCATTAGCGCCGAGGACGCGATCTCGGCCCAGCTCCGGGGCACCTATGACGTCACCCTCGGCAACTACGTCAGCTACATCCAGGCGGACGCCGAGCAGCACGCGGACATACGCATCATCGACGAGGGATCGGTCATCCAGCCGAATGACCAGGGCATCGTGACCCTTCCCGGTTCGCCGCTTTCCACCCTGGCCGATCTCCGGGGAAAGAGGCTGGCTGTTAACGTGCCCAACAACATCGGCAACATCCTGATCGGCTCGGCCCTAGCCGGGCAGGGCATCCCGCTTTCCGCGGTCAAGCTCGTGGCGATCCCGTTCCCGGAGATGACGGCGGCGCTCAAGCAACACAAGGTCGATGCCGCATGGGTGCCCGAGCCCTTCCTCACCGGAGCGGAGGAGCAGATCGGCGCGCAGTCGATCTACGACCTCGACCAGGGCTCCACGGAGGGGCTGCCCATCGTCGGCTATGCCGTCACCAAGTCCTGGGAGCAGAAGTACCCTGGCACGGCGGCCGCGTTCAGTGCTGCCCTCGAGCGGGGGCAGCTTTTGGCCGACGCTAACCGTGCCGCGGTCGAGCAGGCGGTTGAGAAATTCCTGGGGGTGCTGCCAGTGACCTCAGCCGACATGGCCCTTCCCGAGTTCCCGCTCGGAGTCGACAAGGTCCGGCTGCAGCGCATCGCCGACGATATGCGGCAATTCGGCCTGCTGGCTAAGCCGTTTGATGTCAGCGAGATGATCGGCTAGACCGCCGTCGGCCGTGCCCGGGATAACTCCCTCGCCGGAGCGTCAGCCTGCTCCGTCTCACGGTGCGGCGGGTCCGGGTACGGCACAAGCGCGGTTGGCGTACGCTGCGGAGTGACATGGTCGCTTCCCCCTATACACCCCGACAGAGCGCCGGGCTCGCCGCTTATGAGAACGCCCTGGCGCGTGCCGGGCTGGCGCCCGTCGCCGGCATCGACGAGGCAGGCCGGGGCGCGTGCGCGGGGCCGCTTGTGGTCGCGGCGGTCGTGCTCGACAAGACCGGGATCAAGCGCATACCCGGACTCGCCGACTCCAAGCTGCTGACCGAAGGAGCGCGGGAAACCGCCTACGCGGACATCGTCAAGCACGCGGTCGACTGGCACGTCACGACGATCCCGCACACCGAGATCGACGCCCTTGGGCTGCACGTGTGCAACGTCGAGGGCATGCGGCGCGCCTTCGCCGGGCTGAGCAAGTGGCCCGCGTACGTGCTGACCGACGGCTTCCCCGTGCAAGGCCTCGGCGCGCCCGCCCTGGCGATGTGGAAGGGGGACCGGGTGGCCGCGTCGGTGGCGGCCGCGTCGATCGTGGCGAAGGTGACCAGGGACCGGATGATGCGGGAGCTAGACACGCGTTATCCCGAATATGGCTTCTGCCGTCACAAGGGGTATGTAACCGGTGAGCACCTGCGCGCGCTCGCGGAGCACGGGCCGTCCCCGGTGCACCGCCGATCGTTTCGATGCGTGCCGGGCGACGGGCCGGGTGACGTAGCGGCCGACGTTGCGGGCGACGTGCCGGATAGCGGGCCGGTGGAGGGAGAATAGGTGACATGAGCGCGGAGGACCTGGAGAAGTACGAAGCGGAGATGGAGCTTCAGCTCTACCGTGAGTACCGCGATGTTGTCGGCCTGTTCACCCACGTGGTGGAAACGGAGCGTAGGTTTTACCTGACGAACGACGTCGACCTCAAGGTGCGCACCGCCGAGAACGGCGAGGTCTTCTTCGAGGTCACCATGCACGACGCCTGGGTGTGGGATATGTACCGGCCCGCTCGTTTCGTTAAGAACGTGCGGGTAGTGACCTTCAAAGATGTCAACATCGAGGAGCTGGCGAAGAGTGACCTCGAACTGCCTGCCGAGGACAACGGCAAGCCTGGTTTCTCCGGGTAGGGCGCCGTGCTAGGCCTGCCGGACACGATAAAAGCATGCCTGTTCGACATGGACGGGGTGATCACCCAGACGGCGAAGGTGCACGACGCCGCCTGGAAGGAGATGTTCGACGAGTTCCTGCGGTCCTGGTCCGCGGAGCATAACCAGCCGTTCGTCCCCTTCGACCCGGTTAACGACTACGACGAGTACGTCGACGGGAAGCCGCGCCTTGAGGGCACGTCGTCCTTCCTCGAGTCCCGGGGGATCACGCTCCCGCAGGGCTCGGAGACCGACCAGAGCGGCGCGCAGACCATCTGGGGCCTGAGCAACAAGAAGAACGACCTCGTCACGCAGGTGATCGAGCGCGACGGCGTGCAGCCGTACGAGGGCTCCGTGCGCTACGTCAACGCCGTGCGCGCGGCCGGACTCAAGACGGCGATCGTCTCGTCGAGCGCCAATACCGTCGCGGTGCTCAAGGCGGCCGGCGTGGCGGACCTGTTCGAGGCACGGGTCGATCACCAGGTGGCCGAGTCGCGCCACCTGCACGGCAAGCCGGCGCCCGACACGTTCCTCGAGGCGGCCCGGATGCTCAGCGTCCCCGCGGCCAACGGATGCGTCTTCGAGGACGCGCTCGCCGGCGTGGCCGCGGGCCATGCGGGTCATTTCGGGTTTGTCGTGGGGGTGGACCGGGTCGGCCAGGCCGACCAGCTCCGCGCGCACGGCGCAGACGCGGTGGTCAAGGACCTCGCGGAACTCCTGTAGTTGCGGTCAGTGCGGACCGGAGGTGCCCGCTAGATGATCACTAACGCGCCGTACGGGGTCGAACCCTGGTGCCTCACCGAGTCGCACCTCGACCTCGGGCTGCTCGCGCAGAGCGAGTCGGTGTTCGCCCTGTCCAACGGGCACATCGGGATGCGCGGCAACCTGGACGAGGGTGAGCCGCACGGCCTGCCTGGCACGTACCTGAACTCGCTGTTCGAGCTGCGCCCGCTGCCCTACGCGGAGGCGGGCTACGGCTACCCCGACACCGGGCAGAGCGTCATCAACGTGACCAACGGCAAGATCATCCGGCTGCTCGTCAACGACGAGCCGTTCGACATCAGGTACGGCACCGTCCAGTCGCACACCAGGACCCTGGACCTGCGCGCGGGCACGCTGACCAGGAAGGTGACGTGGACCTCGCCGGCCGGGCACACCGTCGAGGTCGAGTCGGTGCGCCTGGTGTCGCTGACCCAGCGCGCCATGGCCGCGATCAGGTACCGGGTCAAGCCGGTGGACGACAAGCTGCGCCTGGTGGTCATGTCGGAGATTGTCGCGAACGAGGAGATCCCGGTCGCCTCCTCCGACCCGCGCGCCGCCGCCATCCTGGAAAGGCCCCTGGTCGGCGAGGAGCATTACGCCGTCGACGGCGACAACCCGCGCGCCGTCCTGGTCCACGGCACCCGGTCGAGCAAGCTGCGGCTCGCCGCCGGGATGACGCACAACGTGTACGGCCCCGCCCGGATGGCCACGTCCACGGAGTCGTTCGACGACATGGGCCGGCTGCTCGTCGCCGCCGAGGTGGCGCCGGATGAGGAGCTGTGCCTGGAGAAGTTCATCGGCTACGGCTGGTCCGCGCAGCGGTCCCGGCCGGCGCTGATCGACCAGGTGGCGGGCGCGATGGCCGCGGCGAAGCTCGTCGGCTGGGACGGCATGGTCGCCGAGCAGCGCCAGTTCCTCGATGAGTTCTGGGAGGGCGCGGACGTCGAGGTCGACGGTGACGTGGAGGTACAGCAGGCCGTCCGCTTTGGCCTGTTCCACATCCTGCAGGCCGCGGCCCGCACCGAGAACCGGCCGATCCCGGCGAAGGGGCTGACCGGGACCGGGTACGACGGGCACATCTTCTGGGACACCGAGACGTTCGTGCTGCCGGTGCTGACCTACACCTGGCCGAGCGCCGCCGCCGACGCGCTGCGCTGGCGGTTCCTGACCATGGACCTCGCCAAGGACCACGCGGCCGAGCTCGGCCTTGACGGCGCCGCGTTCCCCTGGCGCACCATCCGCGGCCAGGAGTGCTCGGGCTACTGGCCGGCCGGCACGGCCGCCTTCCACATCAACGCCGACATCGCCGCCGCCGTGGTGAGCTACCTGGACGCGACGCAGGACAGGGACTTCGAGCGCGAGATCGGGCTGCCGCTGCTCGTCGAGACGGCTCGCCTGTGGCGTTCGCTCGGTCAGCACGACGCGCACGGCGAGTTCCGCATCGACGGCGTCACCGGCCCGGACGAGTACAGCGCGGTCAAGGACAACAACCTCTACACCAACCTGATGGCCCAGCACAACCTCGCGGCCGCCGCCGACCTGGCGGAGAAACTCCACCAGGAGGCGCGGGAGCTCGACGTCACCACCGAGGAGACGGCCTCCTGGCGCGACGCCGCCCATGACATGTACATCCCCTACGACGAGCGCCTCCAGGTGCACCCGCAGCACGACGGCTTCACCAGCTACGCCCGGTGGGACTTCAAGGAAACACCCGAGGACCACTACCCGCTGCTGCTGCACTACCCGTACTTCCAGCTGTACCGCAAGCAGGTAGTGAAGCAGGCCGACGTGGTGCTCGCCATGCAACTGCGCCCCGACGCCTTCACCCCCGAGCAGAAGCGCCGCAACTTCGACTACTACGAGGGCATCACCGTCAGGGACTCAAGCCTGTCCCCGTGCACCCAGGCGGTCATGGCCGCCGAGGTCGGCCACCTGGACCTCGCCTACGACTATCTCGCCGAGGCCGCGTTCATGGACCTGGAGGACCGCGAGCACAACACCAAGGACGGCCTGCACATCGCCTCCCTGGCCGGCGCGTGGACCGCCCTGGTCAGCGGCTTCGGCGGGATGCGGGTCACCAACGGCCAGCTGTGCTTCGCTCCCAAGCTCCCGCCCGGCATCATCGGCCTGTCGTTCCGCATGCGCTACCGGGACCGGATCATCCTGGTCGCCATCCATGACCACGGGGCCACCTACTCACTGCTGGCGGGCGACCCCCTGGAGATCAGCCACCACGGCGACCCGCTGACGATCGGCGAGAAGGAAGTCACCCGCGACATCCCCGCATTGCCGCAGTTCCCGCCCCCGTCCCAGCCGGCCGGCCGCGTCCCGCAGCCGCACCGCACCCGCAACGACTAGGAGTTAGCAGAACGGAGGCGGGTTCCACCCGGTCCGCGAGCCATCCGCCACCCGGCCAGCCGGCTGACTCGTGCAATGACCGGAGCCCGGTCCCACCGTACGTTTCCGGAAAATGTTTCAATTCACCTGTGAGGGTGAGCGAACCGGGGGGCGCCCGGCAGGAGAAGGTGACGATCCGGCAGGTCGCCGAGGCGGCCGGCGTCTCGATCGCCACGGTGTCGCGCGTGGTCAACGGTCACGCGGACGTGTCCACGGATACCAGGCAGGCCGTCGAGCGCGTGATGCGCGAGCGCGGCTACCCGGCCGCGGCGCGACGGGCCGGGGCGGCGCCGGCCACCGGCCTGATTGGCGTCACGACGCCGTGGGTGCTCCCTGGCTACTTCGCGGAGATCGTGTCGGGCGTATCGGAAGCACTGTACGAGCACGACCTGCGGACCATGCTCTGCCCGACCCGGCAGTCACACGAGCGGGAGACCTCGCTGCTTGAGCGGCTGGTCAGCGGCGATGCCGACGGCGCGGTCCTGGTGCTGCCCGAGGAGTCCGCCGCCGAGCTGCGGGCGCTCGCCGAGCACGGCTTCCCCTTCGTGGTGGTGGACCCGCGGACCGAGGT
>Ga0265320_10003391_pt1 | contig 10736 bp, 11 predicted proteins | sample 4827metaG_FD_202087 | JGI IMG/M metagenome (GOLD analysis project Ga0265320, IMG submission 202087) | Rhizosphere microbial communities from Carex aquatilis grown in University of Washington, Seatle, WA, United States - 4-8-27 metaG | ecosystem: Host-associated > Plants > Roots > Rhizosphere >...
TGAATACGGCTTTTTCGCCGGCTGCGACGCCGGCGGGCAGGTACGTGAGATGCATGAAATCGACGCTGATCGAGCGATTCGTGACGGAGATGTCCGGCAACGATGGAGCCATCGTTGCAGCCTCTTTCGTGCTGCCCGTCGGAGGGCTCGACTCGCTCGCCTCACCCGGTGCGCTACCGCACGCGGACAGCGACAACGTCATCAACCAAGGCGTGATCCATCGCAACCGACTCATCGTCATGTCGTTCCACACTCCCGCCGAACAGAGTCGCATCGACTCCGAGATCCGTCTAGTCGCGTTCAATGGCTCTTCGCATTTTCGTGAGTGATTCGAAGCGGTTTGTCGATAGGCACCGCGCGCAACGTGCATCGACACACACGACTTACACGCGCGCCGCCCATGTAGGTGCGAACCTCCACGTTGGCGACAAACCTAGAAATGGCGGGCCCATGCCTGAAGGACGGCGAGGCGCGCACGATGTGCGCCTCGTCGACACTGAAGTTTTCACTCGGCGAGACGTAGGGGTGGAAGCTGAGATCGAATATGATGGACGATCGAGACGATCTCTTCCTTGGGTCGACTGCCCATGTGTTTCACCATCCACGCGGCGGCCTCAGGCACTGTCGCGAACACCGAAACCGCGGTCTTCTTGTTGCGCAACAGAAGGACCATTCCGGCGAGCGCGCCGCGGTTGATCGCGGTCTTGAACCCCTCCCCCTCGATGACGCAAGCCACGCATTTGAGCCGATCGCCGTGCATGGAAATCATTTCCGAAGACGCGCGCCGGAGCTCGTCCCCCTCGGGCGGCTTGGCGCTGCGCTCGACGATGCAGATGAAACCGACGCCGTCGGGCCGGCGCTTGATCACCTCCGCGAGCCCGGCGCGCTGCCGCTCGAACGGCTCTTTGGTGACCGCACCACGCCAGATGACCACGCAGAGCTCGCCCGTCTCGGCGACCACGACGGTCTCGTCACAGTGAAGCAGTCGCACCGTGCGACCGGCACTTCGAAAGGTCCCTTGCATGAAGCTCCCGACGATAGTCGCGAATCTTACCACTGATAGGCCAACGATGTTTCTTCGCCGAACAATCGTTCATCGGAGCATTCGCCCATGACGGCCGAAGCTCCTCGATTCGCCCCTGCACACACCGTCACCGAGGCAGACCGCAGCGTGGCGGAGGCCGTCGCCGCGGGTTTGATCATGCAGGCGGTCGACGACGTCGGTTACGACGGGCGACACGTCCAGATCGGCGGGAGCGAGCTCTTGAACTTCGGGAGCTGCAGCTACCTCGGCCTAGAGCAGCGGACCGAGCTCAAGTCGGGCGCGATCGACGCGATCGAGCGCTACGGCACGCAATTTTCCTATTCTCGCGCCTACCTCGAGCTCCCGCTCTATCGGGAACTGGAGGGCCTCCTCTCGACGATGACCGGCGGTCATGCGCTGGTGGCGCCGTCGACGACGCTCGCGCACATCGCGGCGCTCCCGGTGCTCGTCGAGCCCGGAGACGCCGTCATCGTCGATCAATTCGCACATGCGAGCCTCCACACGGCCACGGCGCTCCTCCGCGCGGCGCCCGTGTATCCAGTCCGACACAATCGCATCGACCAGCTCGAAGAAAAGGTCGCGCTCCTCGTCCAAAAGCATCGACGGGTCTGGCTGGTCGTCGACGGCCTCTACTCGATGATGGGCGATTTCGCTCCCCTCTCGCAGATCGCGCGCTTGCTCGAGCTTTACCCCCAACTCCACGTCTACGTGGACGACGCGCATTGCACGTCGTGGATCGGGGCGCACGGTCGCGGCTACGCACTCGATCGCCTCCCGGATCGGAGCCGTGTGGTGGTCGCGCTCGGGTTCGCCAAGGCGTTCGCCGTCGGCGGAGCCGCACTCGTCTTTGCCAACCAAGACGACATGCATCGGGTTCGACGATGCGGCGGTCCGATGTTGTTCTCGGGGCCGCTCCAGCCGCCGCTCCTCGGCGCCGCGGTCGCCTCCGCGCGACTCCACCTCACGCCCGAGCTCGTCGGCTTGCAAGAGGCGCTGATGGAGCGCATCGACCGTACTCTGGCCCTGGGCGTCGCGCGCGGCGTCCCCTTCGCGGCTTCCGATCGCACCCCGATTTTCTTCGTGCGCTGCGGACAATCGGAGACGGCGTTCGCCGTCGCGGGGGCGTTGCGCAAACAAGGCCTCTACACGTGCATCAGCGTGTTTCCTGCCGTTCCCAAGAATCGCGCCGGCGTTCGCTTCACGCTGTCGCTCCACAACACCCCGGAAGACATCGAGCGCCTGATGGACGCGCTCGCCACCGAGATCCAGCGTCTCGGCATCACCGCGCGCGATAGGCCTCGTCCCATCGTCGAACGGGAGCCCGAGCGCGTCGTGGTAAACGCGCCCTCGTCACGCGAGTCGTGGCTGCCCCCGTGACGCACGGGTGCCCGGCGATCAGTGATAGGTATAGGCGAGGGCGAGCTCCGGTGCTTCCCAGAGCGTGTGCTCGTCGGAGCCGCTCAGGGCTCGGGTGCCGGAACCGAACGCCATGCGCGCCACGAAGCCGAGGCTGAACTGCTTCGACACGAACCATTCGTAGCCGAGCCCCACTGATGCCGCGGGACCGTAGTTTCCCGGTTTGATGAGGTTGCCCTTCACGTCGCTCTCGACCTGAATCGCGAGTTCGAGCCCGAGCTGCACGTGGAAGCCGCGCCCCGGATCCGGGTACCAGTCCGCGAAGGGGCCGATGCGCGCGAGCGTCTCTTTGACGCTGTCGTCGTCGGGCGTCACGTGCACGCCGTGCTCGACGAACGACGGCGAGATCCGCGTGGTCCACACGCGCCCGCCGACCACCAGACCGCGGAGCGGCGTCCCGCCTGCCGAGATACTGCCGCTCTCACCGAACCCCGCGATCCGCGTTCTTCCCGCCGGCGAACTCGGCGCGTCGACGAGCGCTCTGAAAAAAACGACCCCGGCTTCGGCTCGCAAGAAGAAGCCGTCGTGTTCGTAGTCGCCCGGTGCGAGGCGCTCGTCGCAGGGCACCGCTTTGTCGTCGGTGCTCGTCGTCGCGATCGGTTCGGCCCTCGCGTGCTTCGCGGTGAACGTCGCCGCCAGAGCGACGACCGCGAGAAACCCGAGAAATCGACGCACTTACAGCGGTTCAGCTCGACCGTGTCGAGCTCTAGATAAGGACGATGATGAGCACGATCACCAAAATGAGGGCGAGCACGCCCGCGCTGATGATGATGACATCGCCGCCGCGAAATTGCTTCGCGTCAGGCGAGGCCGCTTCTCGCGCCGCGTAGCGCGCCTCTTCGTTCCGCGCGCCGAATGACGTGCGAGGCGGCGCAGTCGAGTCGCCCGCGGGCCGTGCTTCCGTCGCGACCGACGACTCCGACTCGCGAGCTTCCGCGGCCATCGGAATGGACACAAAGGAAAGCGACAAGAGAATGCTGGCAATGAAGTGTCTGAGGTTCATGAGAGGACGGATTGCAATCGACGTGCCCTCGTCGATTGTGCTCGCGCGAAGTCATCGCGACGAAATGCCGGCGCTCGGATCCGGCAAGAAAGCCACAATCGTGACAGCTTTGCTGATCGCCCACTCCCGCGCGAACCCTTCGAAGCTGTCCTCTTGCCACCCGCGTCCCGGATCGAGCAGGAGCACTCGACGCGATTTGGGTTCGTACCCGACCACGACCTCGTAGTGCGCGACGGCGCGGTCGTTCTTGTAGTCCTTCCCCACTCCGACGATCACCGGTCGTCCGCGACCGAGCTCGTACGCAATGTCGGCCATCGTTCCGAAAAACACGTAGGACGAAAGACCCGTCGACCGCGCGTACCGCTCGATCTCGTCCGCGCGGAGTTGCTGTCCCGTGCGGCCTTCTGCCGCGGCGATTTGCTCCGGCGTTGCAGCTCGACCCCAGAACGCGAGCACGGCCGACAACGCCGCGGCGCCGCAATCGTGGGCTCCGTCCTGACGCACCAGCGGGAAGTGCGGAACGACCACCCAATCCGCGCTTCGTGCGACCGCCGAAGGTTGCACGGGCTTCGCACTGCCTTGGTACGTCGCGCACCCGAGGTTCATGCTCGCGAGGGCAGCGAGCACGACGTAGAGAGGACGAAATTCGAGGATCGTTCTTCGGTTCGTTCGTTCGCTCATGCTTGCCGAGCAGCAACATTCACGCCGAGCATCGCCCACGACCAAAACGTCGCAGCACCGCACAACTGAGGCGACTTGACTCGTCCTGAAAGCGACTGCACTTTGCCGTACATGGGTCCACCTCGAGCGATTAGCTCGGTCTGGGGCGTGATCGCAACGCTCGGGATCGCGTCGTGCGGGAAGGCGTTCACGACAGCCGGCAGCAGCGACGCAGGGGCGGCGGCGTCCCGGCGTCGACCGGCGGAACGGGCGTGATGAACGAGACCGGCGGCGCAGGCGGGATCATGACCGGCGGTACCGCCGGCAGCGGCGGAATCCGCGCCAGCGGCGGTTCCGCAGGCGAGCCGCTCGTCCCCGACGCCAGCGCGGCGGGTGGGGTGGTCATCGGGCATCACGACGCGGGGCCGCCCCTCGTCGACGCAGGCCCGCCGATTCCGACCGAGGGACTCATCCCGTGGCTGCGCGCCGACCGCGGCGTCACCGTCAAAAATGGAGCGGTAGCCGCGTGGGCGGATCAATCACCGTCGAAGACCGACGCCACGCAAGATCTGACGAACCTGCAGCCAGGGCTCCTCGACGACGCGATCGGCGGACAGCCCGCGGTCGTCTTCGACGGCCAAGACGAGGGACCGGACCAGTCCGTCGAGATCCGCGGGAACGGCCCGATGGGGATCTCGACGGCGTTCCCGCTTCCCGCGCAGATCGTCAGAAACCAGGTCTACGTCGGGAAAACGCTCTACGCGAACTGCGGCGTGTTCCCCGGCGAGCTCGCCGAGCTCCTCGTCTATTCGCGCGTCGTGACCCCATCCGAAGACACGGCGATCGAGAGCTACTTGCAGTCGAAGTACGCTTGCTGCACCGGGCCGTGACAGGGCTCGATTTTTATTTCGCGCTCGGCGTCACCGGCGTCGCGGGGACGACTTCGGGTCGATGCAGGATCTTCGCGGCGCGCGCCGGTTCCGGCAGATAGAGATCGAATTCGCCGAGGAACCACGCGACGCCGATGCCGAGCACGACGAGCACGAACAGATAGAACCGCCAGGGCCTGCGTTTCTCCGCGAAGGGGTCTTCGAAGGAGCGCGACGCGCCCGGCGGAAGCGCAGCGATCGCCGTCAAAGCACCACCGAACGGTACGTTGATCCGCGCGAAGGCGTTCACCGCCCACCCGTTTGCGTCGAGGATGGGGCCGATGTTGCGCTGTCTGAGCTTCAGCCACGCAATGAGCATCGAGGGCCCCGAGATGCCGAGGAGTAGCGCCGCGACACCGACCGGCATCCACATGCCGAGCCCGAGGAACGTCGCGAGGATGCTCGAGAAAAACGTCGCGATCCCGCCCACGGCGACGCCGATCGCCGCGACCGTGCCGATGTCGACCTTCTTGTCCGCGGGGGGTGGGGCGGCCGTGGGCGCCGCGGCGCTTTGTGCGGCCGGCGCGCCCGGGTCCTTCTTGGCTAGGTTGATCTGAGCCGTCGCGAGGGCTTGCGCCTGGAGCTTCTTGTTCGCTTCGTCGTCCGCGGCGGACGCGCGCTTCGCGATCTGGTCTTCCACCAGCCGGAGAAAGCGCTTGTACGGGGCCCAGAACGCTTGCCGGACACTGATCGGGTTCTCGATGATCTTCGTGATCGTCGCATCCCAGTCGTCGCCCTTGCGGTCGTAGAAGACGCCGTTTCGTCCCACCATCAAGTTGTCGACGTCACCGCCGGTCACCGCGGCGACGATGGTCTGCTTCTCGGCGTCCTTGCGTCGCGAACAATCGCAGTACGCGAGGTAAGACTTGGCGAGGCCCGCGAGCGCCGCGTGCCGCCCCACGTCTTGAACGGGCAGGCAGAGATCGCAGCTGCGACCGTCCATGTAGAGCGTGCCGACCTGGAACGCGCTCTGTCGCGTGCCGTAGAACTCGGCAAAATTGACGAAGTTTCTGAGCAGCCGCACGAAGTCGCGCCGAAACCGGAGCATCTTCTCGACGCTCTCGATCTGGTTACTCTCCGTGGCGAGCGCCGCATCGCGAGTCACCAACTCCGTCACGGCTGCGCGGGCGGTGCTCTTCGTGAGCTCACGAACCCTTACGTCACCGAGCTTCTCGATTTCCGGGTCCGGCGGCTTGCTCGCTTGCCACGCGCGGTACGGCGCGAGGCGCTCGTTCACGACCGCCCATTCGGCCTCGGTCAGCGACGTTTTTTCGGTACCGAACACGGTCGCGACGGTCGAGCGCGCGAAGACGCCCAACTTCGCCGCCCACGTCGGGTTGATGCCGCTCGCGAGCGGCAATGCGCGGCCGGCATTCGGTCGCGCGAGCGGAAACTTCTCGACGACCGCGTCGTCGGTGCCGAGATTTTTCGAGGCCAGGTCGGCGACCGCGGTCTCGCCCGCTCCGAGCGCCGGCCCGAGCCGCTCGTCGTACGCGCCGAGCCCGCATCGGACGAAGTAGTCGTCGACTTTCGCCGCGACGGCGGCGAGCGCGCCCGCGGCGGCCGCGGTGCGCTCGCCGAACGGGCGCACGGCCGGGTCCACGTCGCCGCGCTCGAGCCACGCTTGCCACGCCGCGACGCGATCGAAGAACGCGTCGGCCTTGGGTTGATCGATCCCCGGCTTGCCGCTTCGATCGGGAACCGAACCGAGGGCGGCGATGACGTCTTCGATCGCGCGCTTCGTCTCGGGGTCTTCGGCGGAGTCGGCCGGGACGACGCCGTCGCCGTTGAACTTCGTCTCGCCGAAGATCTTCGAGGTGTCGCCCACGTCGGCGAGCGAGATCGACGCCGCGGTCGGCTTTCCCAGATTCTCGAGAATGCGCTTCGCGCCGGCGAGGAGCTCTTTGCCGGACGGTGTGCCGTCGTTGATCGACGCGAGCGGGACCTCGTCGGCACTCTTGAAGAGGTCGTCGAGGTTCTTGAAGACGTCCTTGGCCCACGCGATCGCCCCGAGCACCTCGGGCGGCCGGATCCGGCCGTCGTGATCGGTATCGACGAAGTCGAGCGTGCGCGACTCGATCTGAAGGCCGCGCGTCGGACAGGCCAGCGCGACCCAGAGCTTCTGATCGAGCTCTGCGAGGTGTTCGACGTCCGCGCCCGACGCGAGGTCGACCTGCACGACCCCTCCCGCGCGAAAGAATTTCCAGACGTGGATCGGGGGTCGTGCTCTGGCCATTGAGGTTGTCGGCTCTACGTGGGCGGAATGGGCGCCGAGTCCGGCGGAGCTTCGGGCACCGCGCCCGGAGGAGTCGTGGTGTCGGGCAGAGGCGCGGGCGGCGTCGCGGGCAACGCCGGCGGCGGGTTCGCGTCGGGCGGAGGGACGGGCACCGCTGCCGGCTCGGGAGGCGGCGGAGCGCAAGGGACGGGAGGCGGCGCGGGAGGCGGCGCCGCATCGCTGAACGAGTAGATGAGACTCAAGGTCGTCGCCGTATCGAGGTCTTTCTTACTGGGCAACGGGTCGTGGTCGTAACGAAGGCTGAACCCGACGCCGAGAGAGAACCCGCCGGCGACGTTCGCAGCGAAGAGCGCGTCGTAGTTGATACGAGCGCGCCTGGTCTGGACCAAGCTCTGCAGATACTCGACGCCGGTGTTGAACGTGACCTTGTCGTTGAAAGCGTGCTTGAAGCCGATGAACCCGCGGAGCGAGTTGTCCGACGCGGTCTTGGCGAGCGTGACCGGATTGCCGGCGGCGTCGGTCGTCTGCCGGGCTTCATCTCGCCGAACGTCGTACTGGAAGTCGTAACCGAGCTCGCCCCAGAACGTCGTAGGGTCGGTATTGACGAAGAGGTATTTCGCGCCGGGGTCGAGATTGAGGCGAAAATCGAGACCCTGGAAGCGATCGTGCCGCCCCGTGGTGAGAAGGAAGAGGCTCAGGCTGTCGATAAGGTAGCGGTCGTAGCGGAGCGTGCCCTGGAGGTTCTCGACGTTGGTCTTAAGGGGTCCCGTCCCGTCGGTACCGGTGGGCGCCTTGCCGTAGTTACCGAGGAGCGAGGCACCGTAACCGTTCGCCTCGCGTCGCAACGTCAACTTGCCGTTCAACGTGGCCGCGAAGAGCCTCGAGTTTCCGGACGACTCCTGGGCACCTGCGGACACCGTCGCGGTCGTCTCGCGCTGGGGCTTGTCGATCGTCGGCGCGTCTTCGGCGGCCTTCGGCGCGGCGACCAGCGCCGTCGCGTCGGGCGGCGGCGTGCCGAAGGAATCATCCGCGAAGGCTGCGCCGGTCAACGTCGACACGGAGGCGAAAGCAAGAAGCGTCGTTACTCGCATTGGGCGGGCCTTAACACGATTCAGGAAACCTGCGTGGAACAAATCGCTGCCCACGCGGCGCTGCTGAATCCACTTCGGCGCCGCTCGTACGCAAGACCCGCCAAGAAGGATTTGCCGAGATCGAAATCTCTATTTTTCTCGCGCACGAAGCGACGCCGAGGGGCCGCTGTTCAGCGATCAACTTGTTGATGTGCTTCGACCATCCACAGCCACTTGTCAACACCTCGTGAAATCTCGGTGAAGATGTCTGCCGTGTCCGCGTCCTTCAATTCGGACGATTGGTCGATCGCCTGCCGTGCGACTTTTCCAAATGCGGCGAGTGACGTGGACAGAGCCTCGACATGGTCTTTTCCGCCGTCACTCTTTGCGGCGTATTCCGCCAAGGTCGAACGCTGAGCCGCAACGCGAACCGTCCCCTGGACGCTTCCGCCGAGCTGAATGGCACGCTCCGCGATGAGGTCGACGTAGTCTTCGGCGTCCTCGTTGACCTTGTCGAACAGCTCGTGAAGAGCGATGAAACTGGGGCCGCGGACGTTCCAATGGGCCTGCTTGCAATGGCTCTGGAAGTCGAGTGCGTCGGCGAGACGCCGGTTCAACAAGTCGACGAGAGACGTTCGCGTAGCTTCGGGGAGATCGTTCTTCGTTTTGTACATCGTAATTACCTCGCTCGCGAACACCTAGGCTCGCACTCCGAGATCCAACACCCCCTTCGCGCGAGATGCCGGCGAAACCGCCGCGGCTTCGACCGAGTCCGCATGGCGGGACCCGACCAATGACGACCCTGCCCCGCTCGCGCGAACGCGCGAGCGTTGGGGAGGGTCGACGCGCGAAGCGCGGCGGGGTGGGGCATCAACTCCGGCCGGGTCGACTGATGTGATGGAGCGTCAACGTCAACCGCTCGCGGATTCGAGCGTTCGTTTCACGGCGAGGATGCCTTGTTCGATCATCGCCGCGACGGCGGGCGCGACGTCGTGGGGAAGCAGATCCGCGATCCAGACCAATCGGCTGTGGCCATTGCCTTCGGGAAACACCTGCGCGGAGGCGTTGTGATGCGTCATGCGGCCACTCCCGACGACGCTCCACGCGAGTCGGCGGTCGGCGTCGTTCGAGTCGACGATGAGCTCGCGCGCCGTCATGCCGTTGGCGAACGTGACGACACGCGCGCCGTCTTCGAGTTTCACGTCGGTGACGAAGCCGCGGGCGAGCCGCGTGTGAATCGCACCGACGTCGCGAACGGCGTCCCACACCTTCTCTGGCGGGGCCACGATGGAAATCTCTCTTCGAATAGAAGCCATGCGTTCGTCTCCTTCGCGGAGAACATAGAAACCCCGCCGGGGAAGAACTTGGCGAATCTTGCGATCCGAGTCAGGAAGCGCCGGCGAGCGCGTTGATCCCCGGATTTTCGAGGACCCCGCTCGGCGGCCCGTTTCGCACGGCGTTCAGCATCGCGCGCCCGATGTTGTCCGACGTGGTGACGAAACCCGGCAAAAGCCACGCGACGATCGGGAAGAGCGGCGTGAACACGGCGTACCCTGCGCGATAGAGAAACGTCTTCGACGCGACCCCCCGACGCGGCCGGACGATCCCCGGCCGAAACGAGTACACGGCGCGAAAGGGCATCTTGGCGAGCCGGTTCTCGGCCTTGCCCTTCACGCGTGCCCACATCGAACGCCCGTGCTCGGTGCTGTCGGTTCCCTGCCCGGAGATGAAGCAGAACACCGCGCCAGAGCTCTTCGCGAGCACGGCTTCGGCAACGGAGATGGTCAGATCGTACGTGATCTTCGTGTAGTCGGCCTCGCTCATGCCCGCCGACGAAATGCCGAGACAAAAGAAGCAGGCGTCGAATCCGCCGAGGCGATCGGCGTACGCGGCGACGTCGAACAGATCGGGCTGTACGATTTCGGCGAGCTTGGGATTTTCGACCTCCGCCGAGCTCCGACCGATCGAGAGCACGTTCGTCACGTCCGCCGCGTCGAGACATTCGAGCAGAACACCGCGGCCGATCATGCCGCTGGCGCCGAACAAGAGAACTTGCATGTCGCGAGCAAGTTACAGCGAATTCACCGAGCCGGCGGAGAAAAGACGGGAGCATGAGTCGCGACGAAACGACGACGAGCGCGCCGCATGGACCAGTGAATATCCGGAAACTGGCCCGTTGTTCTGGTCCAAGCGGCGTGAGACATTTCGCGATGATGAACACGTCATCCACGGAAACGGACGACGCACTCGACTCACGGGCCCTGTCGTTGACGAGCGACGCCGGAGTCGACGAGATCCACGCCGTGGCGCTCGCTTTGTGGGAGCGTGGCGCGCCCGGCGACGTCGAGCGGCTCACGGCGATCGTGACGGCCCGTCC
>Ga0265320_10003393_pt1 | contig 10735 bp, 4 predicted proteins | sample 4827metaG_FD_202087 | JGI IMG/M metagenome (GOLD analysis project Ga0265320, IMG submission 202087) | Rhizosphere microbial communities from Carex aquatilis grown in University of Washington, Seatle, WA, United States - 4-8-27 metaG | ecosystem: Host-associated > Plants > Roots > Rhizosphere >...
CGCGATGAATAACGCGATGCTCCTGAGCGCCAACTCCACCCTGGTCGGCGCGACGACGCTGGCGGCGGTGGCCGGTCAGGGCAAGAGCCTGACGGTGACCGGCGCGGCGACGTTGAACGGTGACATCACGGGTCTCTCGGCCCTCTCGATCTCGGGAGCCACGGTGGCCAAGGGCAAGTTGGTGACGACCAGCGGGGCGCAGACCTACACGGGCGCCTACACGGTGCAACCGACGACGGGCACGAGCATCACGCTGACGAGCAGCGGCTCGGGCGCGATCACCTTCGGCAGCACGATTGATGACCATACGGCGAACACCGATTCGCTGATCATCTCCTCGGCCGGGACCACGACGATCACCGGGGTGGTCGGCGGCGGCACCAAGCTCAACACCCTGACCATCGGCTCGGGCGCGGGCGGCACGGGCAGCCTGGGCGGCACGGTGCTGACGGCCAACGTCTCGACCAGCGGCGGCAGCCAATCCTACAACAACGCGGTGACCCTGGCGGGCGACGTGGTTCTGAACGCGACGGCCGGGGCGATCACCTTGAACGCGGTGACCGGCGGCGGGCACGCGCTGACGCTGACCACGACGGGCGCGGGCACGCTGGCGGGCGCGGTGGCCGGCCTGACGACGCTGACGGAAACGGCGGGTGAGAGCACGTTCACCGTCAGCGGCGGCTCGGTCAGTTCCTCGGGCGTCCAGACCTACAACGACACGATTACGCTGGGCGCGGACACGACGTTTACGACGACGGGCGCGGCGGCGGTGGTGGTCAAGGCGACCGCGCAGTTCGCGGGCGCGTTCGGCGTGACGCTCAACTCGGGCGGCGCGGGCAACCTGGGCACGGCGGCGATCAACAACCTGACCTTCCTGGACACCTCGCCGGGCGCGGGCGCGATCACGTTGAACGCGGGGGTCTCGACCTCGGGCCTCCAGAAATACGGCCCGCTGGTCCTGGCGACCGGGGCGATCCCGCTGGCCAGCACGGGCAACGCGACGATCACGTTTAGCTCGACGGTGGACGGCGCCGAGGCGCTGACCACGACGACGACGGCTCTGACGACCTTCAACGGCGTGGTGGGCGGCGGCACGGGCCTGACCAGCATCACGACCACGGCGGGCGGCACGGGTGGCCCGGCGTTGATCAAGGCCAGCCAGACGGCGACGACCTTTACTTACAACCACGCGGTGACGCTGGGCGGCGGCGGCGCGATCACGCTGACCGGCGCGGGCACGCTGGCCGGCACGGTGGACGCGACCACGGCGGGCAGCGAAAGCCTGACCGTCACGGGCGCCTTCACGCTGGGCGGCGCGGTGGGCGGCACGAAGGCCCTGGCCAGCCTCAGCATGGGCGGCACGACGGCTCTGAACGGCGGAGCGGTCACGACGACCGGCACGCAAACCTACACGGGGCTGGTTACCCTGGGCGCGGACGCGACGCTGACCGGCACGGTGCCGACCTTCACGGCGCACCTCAACGGCGGCACGCACAACCTGAACCTGAGCTTCTCGGGAGCCACGACGCTGGCGACCGGTGACCTGGTCGTCTCAACCGTCAATGACCTGACGGTGAGCAAGGCGATCAATATCAGCGGCGTGGTCCACACGGCCGGCAAGCAAGCCTACAACGGGGCGGTGACGCTGACCGGCGCGGCGACCGTCCAGAGCGACGGCGCGGGCGCGGCGGGCAACATCACGTTCAACTCGACGGTGGACGGCGGGCAGACCTTCACGGTCAACACGGCGGGCACGACGACCTTCGCGGCGGCGGTGGGCGGGGGCACGGCGCTGACCAGCTTCACCGACACGGCGGGCGGACCGGAACAAATTAATGGCGGCACGTTCAAGACGACGGGCAACCAGACGTTCAACAACGCGGTGAACCTGGGCGCGGACGCGACCTTGGACGCCTCGACCGGCACGGGCGTGATCGACCTCAAAGGGGTGGTCAGCGGCAACGGGTTCAACTTCACGATCAACAACGCCTCGGGGCACGCGGCCAAGATCGAAGCCAACATCTCCGGGGTGAACACGTTCACGGTCAACAACGACCTGGACTTCCACACGGCGGCGACGGTCACCTCGATCGGCAACCAGACCTACAGCGGCCCGGTGATCGTGACGGCCAACAGCGCGATTGTCACGACGGGCGGGGGCAACGTGAACTTCGCCTCGACGCTCAACGGCGTGGCGGGCACCGAGACCTTCGCGATCTCGACCGACGGCACGACGACCTTCAGCGGCCTGGTGGGCGGGACCAAGGAACTGGGTTCGCTGACCACGCAGGGCAACAGCGTCAGTTCGGCCGGCACGACGGCGATCAAGACGTCCGCGATCGGCGCGGACGCGCAGACCTATAACAACGCGGTGGTCCTGGGCGCGGACGTGGCCTTCCAAGGCGCCGACGCGACGCACTCGGCGACGGGCAACATCACCTTCGCCGGCACGGTGGACAGCGACGCGATCTCGACGCCGCGCGCGGTGACGGCGGCCGCGGCGGGCACCCTGGCCTTCCAGGGCGTGGTCGGCGGAAACTTCCCGCTGAACACCCTGGCGGACACGCAATCCGGCGGCACGGCCGGCGGCGGCACGACGGCGCTGGGCACGACGCTGACCACGCTGGGCACGCAGACCTACAAAGACGCGGTGAGCCTGACGGCGGCCACGACGCTCAACGGGGTGGCTCCGGCGACGATGTTCTCCGGCACGGTCACGGGCAACAAGAACCTGACGCTGAACCTGACCGGCACGATCCTGATCGACACGGCCAAGTTCACGGCGGGCGGCGTGGCCAACCTGACCATCGGCAGCGGCGGCGTCAGCAAGATCACCACGGGCACGCTGAGCACGACCGGCTCGCAGACCTTCAACAACCCGGTGCAACTGGTCACGGACATGGGCTTCACCAGCACCGGCAACAGCCCGATCACGTTCAACTCGACGATCGACAACTTCAGCGCGGCGCACTTCGCGCTGACGACGACGACGACCGGCCTGACGACCTTCGGCGGCCGCGTGGGCAACGGGACGAACCCGCTCTTGAAGTCGGTGACGGTGGCCAGCGGGCCAACGTTCATCAGCGGCGGCCTGGTGGCGACGGGCGCGGCGGGCGTCCAGGACTACAGCGCGGGCACGCTGACGCTGGGCAACAACACGACGCTCTCCAGCACGGAGTCGGCGGCCAACGGGATCAACCTCGGGGCGGTCCTGGGCGCGGGCAACAACCTGACGCTGGACGCCTCGGCGGGCTGGTCCACGCTCAACGGCAACATCACCGGGGTCAACAACCTCACGACCACCGGCGGCGCGGGCACCAAGACGATCTTCGGCGCGGCGATCACGGTGCTGACGACCGGCGTGCAGACCTACAACGCGGTGGTGGACTACGGCGGTTTCGCCAACACGCTGACCGGCCTGTATGTGATCGAGAGCGCCGGCACGACCGGCACGGGCAGCGCGACCATCACCCAGACCGGGCCCTAAGCGGGGCCGGCGCGCCAGGATGCGGAGCGACCACGCCTCTCATTCGGCCACGGTGAACGGAAAATATCGAGTCGGCGGGGCGGCCAGTGATGGCCGCCCCAACGCTTTTCCGGGCCGCCGGCCAACGGCGCCCCAGGCGCCGGACGATCGGCAAGCCCGCCAACTCGCCCGCGACGCCTCGGGCCGCGGTGGCCGAGCGCGGCGACGACCCCGCCCCGGGCTTGGGCGGCGGCGCGGCAAAGACGCAACCCGGACGCAGAAATGCGCCGTCCACGCCATCCGATGGCGACGCAACCCGGAAATTCTCTGACGATAGCGTGAGGTTCATTCGGAGGAATCATGGAATCGCGCAGTTTGCCACCTCGAGCGTCCGGGGTTGATTTGCGATTTTCCCTCGCGCGAATGAGGCGCCCCGGATAGAGTGGGAATCATGACCACTGCCTTCACGCGGCGGAGCTTTTTGGGGCGGGCCGCGGTAACTGGAGCGCTCGCCGGCTTGGGCGAATTGGGCTTTCTTTCCCGTTTGCCCTCCGTCAGCGCCGCGGAGGCCAAACTGAATCCGAATCTGGTCCGCTTCGGCCCCGACATCGAGCCGCTGGTCCGCCTCCTGGAGGAAACGCCACGGGAGCGCCTGTTGGAAGAGGTGGCCGCCAGAATACGGCGGGGACTTAGCTATCGGGAAACGCTCACGGCGCTGCTCTTGGCCGCCGTCCGTAACGTCCAACCCCGGCCACTCGGCTTCAAATTCCACGCCGTGCTTGTCATCAACGCCGCACACTTGGCGAGTCTTTCGTCGCCGGAATCAGATCGGTGGCTGCCGATTTTTTGGGCTCTCGACCATTTTAAAGACTCGCAGGCACGGAATCTCAGTGAGGGCGCCTGGACCATGAGCCGCGTTGAGGAAGCCGCCGTCCCTCCGGCGCACAAGGCGGCCAAGGCGTTTCATGACGCGATGGATAATTGGGATGAATCGGCCGCCGACGCCGCTGTGACCGCGTTGGCGCGCTCCGCCGGATCGCAGGAAATCTTCGAAACCTTTTGCCGCTACGGCGCCCGCGATTTTCGGGCGATCGGCCACAAAGCGATCTACGTGGCGAATAGTTGGCGAACCCTGGAATGCATCGGCTGGCAACATGCGGAGCCAGTCCTCCGTTCGCTGGCGTACGGGTTGCTCGAGCACGAAGGAGAGAATCCCGCCAAACGCGACGCCCCACCGGATCGTCCGTTCCGGCGCAACGTGGAATTGGTGGACAAATTTCGCCCGGACTGGCTAACCGGCCGCGTTGATGTCGCCGCGACCGGCGAAATGCTCGACACCGTGCGGCACGGGTCCAGTGAGCAGGCCAGCGACAAAGCGCTCGAACTGATCAACCGCGGCGTCGCCGCGCAGTCGATCTGGGACGCTCATTTCTCCGGCGCGACGGAACTGCTCATGCGCCGTCCGGGCATTGTTTCACTCCACGCGGTCACCGCGACGAACGCGTTCCATTTCGCGTTCGAGAACAACGGCCACGACGCGACCCGCCGCTTGCTGCTCTTGCAAAACGCGGCGTACCTGCCGCTGTATCGGGGTGACATTCTTAAGGGGGTGCAAGTGGACCGGTTCGAGCCGATCGCCTTGGAAGCGCCCGGGACCGGGGCGATAGACGAAATCTTCGCCGAGGTCAGCCGGGATCGCCTGGTGGCGGCCGGTAAAATGTTGAGCTACCTGCAGAACAATCAGGACCCGGCCACGGTCATCGGCGCCGCGCGGCGGCTGGTTTTTCTGAAGGGGCAGGACGCGCATGACTACAAGTTCAGTTCCGCCGTCCTGGAGGACTACTATCACGCCTCGCCCGCCTGGCGTCATCGCTTCCTCGCGGCCAGCGTCTTCAATCTTCGCGGCTCCGGCTCGGCAGACAATGAGTTGGTGAAGCGAACGCGCGCCGCGCTCGGCGCCTGACCGCGGCAAACGGCTGGCGTAGTCGCGCCGGTAATTCTTGACCGGGCGGAAGCCGTACATAGATTGGTTTCAGTCAAGCCAGTGCCAGCCGAGCCACAAAGCGGAACGGGCGCGTGCGATCCTCCGGAGCACGCGTTGCATCGTCGTCTGTTTCTGAAGGGAATGGTGGCGAGCGGGGCGCTCTCGATGATGAGTTGGGGCGGGCTGTTTTCCTTGCGGGCGTTGGCCGAGCAGGCCCGGCGGGAGCAAAAGCACTGCATACTTCTCTGGCTTTGCGGCGCGCCGAGCCAATTTGAGACTTGGGATCCCAAACCGCAGAGCATCTATGGCGGGCCATTCCGCAGTATCCGCACGAAGATTCCCGGCGTCCATTTCAGTGAATTGATGCCCCAATGCGCGGGCATCGCCGACCAGCTGGCGGTGATTCGCTCCATGAAGACCAAGCCGAGCGAACATTTTGAAGGGATTGATCTCCTCAATCGCGGAGCCGAGCCGCGCCCGCCATTCGTGCGGCCCACCCTTGGCTCGGTCCTCGCGCAACAATTGGGCCAGTTGGACAGCCCGATCCCCGGGTTCGTCCTGCTCGATCCCTGTCCCGAGGGGAACGAATTCAAGAAGTTCAAGGCCGGTAATTGGGCCGGTTGGCTGGGTGCGCAGTACGCGCCGGTGCGCGCCGGTGGCGAATTCAAATTGCCCAACGTGGACCGTCTGGCGGATTTGACCAGCCAGGACCAGGAAGAGCGTGAGGCGTTGCGCCGGTTTCTTGCGAAGAAGTACGAGAACGAACGAAAAAGCGCGGCCGCCGCGTCGCAAAACGCCGTCTTCGAGCGGGTCAAAGGGTTAATGAGTTGCGCGGATTTGTTCGACTTGGAGAAGCTTCCGGCGAAGGACCGCGAGCGTTACGGGCGCGGCGCCTTTGCGCAGCATGTCCTGATGGCGCGCAATCTGGTCGAGCACGGCGCGCCATTCGTAATGGTGGCCAACGGGATGACCTGGGATTGCCACGTTTTCCAACACGAGATTTATCAAATGCTCGTGCCGGAATTGGACAACGTTATTTACAATTTGATCACTGATCTGGGACAGCGCGGGCTGCTCGATCGGACCTTGGTCGTCATGATGGGCGAATTTGGGCGGACGCCGTGGCTGAACGCCGCGCGCGGACGCGATCACTATCCGGACGCGTGGAGCCTGGCGCTCGCGGGACATGGCATAAAAAAAGGAGTCGTCGTGGGGGCGACCGATGACGACGGGGTGTCGGTCATCGAAAAGCCGTTCAACGAGAAGAACCTTTTCGCGACCATCTACTCGGCGCTGGGCCTGGACCCGTACGCGGAGTACGACCTGCCGGACTTGCCGACGTTCTATCGAGTGGAAGACCGCGCCGAACCGATTCGCGAAATCCTCGCCTGATTTATGACGGACGCACCGCCAAAATCCGCCGCGCCTGAGACCACCGTGAAGGCCGAACCGGGCAAGGAATGGAAGCTCCCGACCGCGGCGCTTTCGGTCGATGTTTCGCCCGACGGTAAACGTCTGTTCGCGGCGTGCCTGGACGGCGGGATTTATGAAGTGAACGCCGCGTCGGGTGAAAGCCGTCAGGTCCTCAAACACGGGAACTACGCGTCTGGCGTGCGAGCGCTGTCCAACGCGGGATGTCTGGTTTCGTCCGGCTACGATGGCACCTTGCGCTGGCATGATCTTGCGACGGACAAAACCCTGCGCGTTATCCAAGCGCACCAGTTTTGGTCGTGGCAACTGGCGCTTTCACGCGATGAGGCGCTGGTCGCATCCGTGACCGGCCAATATCAGGCCGCGAGTTACAAGTACGAGCCGGCCCCGGAACGGGAGCCTTCGGTGCGCGTGTTTGACGCGCGGACCGGCGAATTAAAGCATAGTTTTCCGCATGTGCCGCCCGTCTTGTCCGTCGCGTTCAGTCCGGACGGTCAATTTCTCGCCGCCGCGAATATGATGGGCGAAATTCGCATCTGGGAACTGGCGGGAGAAAAGTTGATTTCCCAATGGACGACCCCGGATTTCACAAGCTGGGGAATCATCAAGAGCCATCATTACATTGGCGGAATATTTGGGCTGACTTTCACTCACGACGGCACGGAACTGCTCGCCTGCGGCATGGGGCCGATGCGCGACCCGATGGCCGGCAACGGCAAACAGACCTGGCAACGATTTGCCTGGCGGGAAGTACCTCCGCGCAAAACCGGCGAGGTAGTGGACACTCAACGCGGCAACGGCCTGATGGAGACCATCCTGTATCATCCGTCCGGGAAGGCTTTCGTGATGGCGGGGAAACTCGCGCAAGGCAAATGGAACGCCGCAACGTTTGACGCGGCGTCGGGCGAATTACTGCACTCATTCGACGCGAAAATGCGGATCACCAGCGCGCGCTTCAGCGCCGATGGCCGCTTGCTGGTCCTCGGTGGCGCCGTCGGGCAGGAGCGGAAAAAGGATGGCAAGTATCCCGAGTTCGGGCGGCTCAAGCTGTATGAGTTTTCCGTTTGAGACCACGGCGGCGCTGTGACGTATAAGCGCGCTTGAATTGAGGCGGTTGACCTCATCGGTTCTCGATCCACGCGGGATTCCGCCGCCGACTGTAGGTGAAAAGAGGAGCGCAGGATTCGCAAAAGCTTTTTTTGACGCGCGACCAAAAGTGAGTATGTTTTGGGCAGAAATCAGGGAACTTGCCGAAGGAAAGCAATGACAGCACGATTGTTCGCAGTGATATTGACCGCCGGGTTGTTCGGGTTCGCTTTCGTGAACCCGGCGGCGGGCGGTGGCGTGGTGAGTTCTTGTGACGGTACGAGTTTGACGAACGCCTTAGCGGGTGGCGGATTGGTAACGATGGGGTTATGAATTCTCTCTTCCTGCCTCTCCGGCGTCGGGCTATCGCGCCAATTCGTTGAGCGCTCAAATTCTCAGTAATGGCTGGGTCAACGCGGTGTTTGTTGGAAAAGCCCGCCAAAGCTACCAGGTGCAGGTATCCACCGATTTTCGGCAATGGAGCACATTACGGACGAATGACGCCCCGTACGGTCGTTTTGAATTTCTGGACTCAACCGCGCCGATCGCCACGAGCCGCTTCTACCGTGTGGCTGGCCAGTAGGTATTTGCTCGGAATGCTTGTCGTTTGCGCGTCAATTGCGAGCGCAGTGGCTAGAGGACAAAACCGGATGAAGATATATTACCTCCCGTTGTTGCTCCTGGCGTTGGCTCTGCATTTCACGCCCCGGGCGGCGGCGGGCGGCGTGGTCACGTCGTGCGATCAGGCAGGACTGACACGGGCCTTGAGCGGCGGCGGGACGGTCAGTTTTCGCTGTGATGGGGTCATCACGTTGACCAATACGCTGACGATCGGAACCAATGTCGTCATTGACGGGACCGGTCACAGCGTCACGATCAGCGGCGGTGGCTCAGTGAGACTTTTCACGGTAAACCCCGGCGCTCAGTTAGTCATGTACGGCGTGACACTTGCGAACGCTAAGGTAACCGGAACTCCGGCCTTGGGCGGCGCGATCTTCAATAGTGGCGGACAGATCGCAGTGGCCGAATGCACGTTTACGAACAATTCCGCGAATGGGTCGGTCACGGTCGATGGCGCCGGAGGCGATGCCGGCGGTGGCGATCTTTATTGCTTCGGCGGTGAATTCAACGCGACGAATTGTGTTTTTGCGAATGGGACGGCGGCTGGTGGTAACGGAACGTTTCAGAATTCCTTTCCGGGCGGATTGGCCAAAGGGGGCAGTTTGTATTGCGAGGGAACCGTCGTAAATTTGAGCAACTGCACCTTTGCGACTAATTCGGCGAACGGCGGCCTCGGTGGACTCACCTTCACGATCGTTTCACCCGGATCCGGCGGCGCGATCTATTGCGCGAAAGGAGCGTTGGCGGTAGATGACTGTAAGTTTTTCGGCAACATTTGCGCGGGTGGATTGGGCGGCGCCATTTTTGTCAGCGATCCCGGCGCGAGCGTTATCCGCAGCACATTCTCGAATAATGTTGGAGTCCTTTCGGCGTTGACTAGCACGGGATCGGTTGGGGGAGGAGCCATCGGCAATGGAGGACAGTTAACCGTCACAAATTGCGCGTTCATTTCGAATCAAGGCGCGTTGGGAGGCGCGATATATAGTTCCGGGCCGCTTGAAATGTGGGGCTGCGCCTTCACAAGTAACGCCAGCGTGGGATCGGCCGGCTCCTACAATGGGCGGTTTAGTTCCCCCGGCGGCCGGGCTTTCGGTGGGGCGATCTACGCCATGAGCCAACTGGGGTTGATCAATTGTTCCTTTTTTCAAAACTCGGCCAGAGGAGGGGATGGAATCTTGTCCTCCGCCGGAGGTGGCGCCAGCGGCGGCGGAGTTGCGTTGGTTGGCTCGGCGGCCGTGACCAACTGCACGTTCTTCGCCAATTCAGCGTCGGGCGGGCAGCCGGGATCTACCGCTGGAGTTTGGGGGCCTGCGAACGGAGGCGCTTTTGCCTGTCTGGGCGGCAGCGCGGTTTTCAATCATGTGACCATTTCGAGCAACGTCGTAGCGAGTGGAGTCAGCGGCGGCGATGGCGTTGGAGGCGGGTTATCGGTAAGCGGCGGCGCGACTTTGATCGCGACGATCATTGCTAACCGCGGCTACGGCGGCGATTGCGCTGGTCCGATCACGGATGGTGGGCAAAACATTAGTTCTGACGCGTCATGCAATTTCAGCGCGGCCGACAGCCGAAACAATACGGATCCGATGCTGGGGGCGTTCGCGGATCACGGCGGGCCGACGTTTACGGTTTCGCTCTTGCCCGGCAGTCCCGCGATTGACGCCGGTAGCGCGACGAACTGCCCGGCGACCGACCAGCGCGGCGTCCCGCGGCCGTATGGGTCCGGCTGCGATATCGGCGCCTATGAACTTTCCCTGCCCGCGCCCCCGGCATCTGGCTATCGCGCAAATTCGCTCACCTCCCAAGTCCTGGGCAACGGGTGGCTTGATGCGGTGTTCGCGGGAGAACCCGGCCATCCCTACCGGGTTCAGGTGTCCACCGATTTGCGGCAATGGAGTCTATTGCAGACGAATGTCCCCGACGCCAACGGTCTGTTCGAGTTCATTGATCCGGGCGCTCCGAGCGCCGCAATCCGATTTTACCGAGTGGCTGGTCCGTAAGGTTTTGCTCAGAACGGTTGAGGCCACGGGAAGGGAAGGCGCGAACCGCGAGCGCCGGCGCCGAAGGGAACATTTTGAGTGTCAAATTTGGGTGGATCGACTAAAAACGTCGCATGGCTGCTGCGAAATCCGTCAAGTGCGTCCGGCTGC
>Ga0265320_10003394_pt1 | contig 10734 bp, 8 predicted proteins | sample 4827metaG_FD_202087 | JGI IMG/M metagenome (GOLD analysis project Ga0265320, IMG submission 202087) | Rhizosphere microbial communities from Carex aquatilis grown in University of Washington, Seatle, WA, United States - 4-8-27 metaG | ecosystem: Host-associated > Plants > Roots > Rhizosphere >...
GCAAGATCGCCACGAGCGCGGCGGCGGTGGCGGGACGATGGCGCTTCACGGCGCAATCCTACGCGATCCGGCGCATGTGGAGGTACGTTCGAGCCGGAGGGACGCGGTCTCTCGCGTCCGCGGCGCTCGGTCGAGTGCGACGTTCGGCTGCGAGGGACCGCAGCCCTCCGGGTCCAGCGGTGACTCCAGTGCGCCTCTTCGTCTACGGCAGCCTGAAGCGCGGCGAGCGACATCACCGCGAGCTCGCGGGCGCGCGCTTCGTTCGAACGGCCCGCACCGCGCCCGCGTACTCGCTGGTCGACACGGGCGAATATCCGGGCCTGGTGCGCGGCGGGACGTCGGCGGTTGCGGGCGAGCTCTTCGAGATCGACGATGCGTTGCTCGCGCGCCTCGACGAGTTCGAGGACGTGCCGGACGTCTACCGGCGCGACGAGGTCGAGCTCGACGACGGCTCGCGAGCGATCGCGTACCTGCTGCCGGACGAAGCCCGCGACCGGTTTCCGGTCCTGGCGTCGGGTGCGTGGACAGGCACCCCGAATGTAACAAGTTGCCGGTGAAAACAGCAGGCGATTGCCTGCAAGAAAATCGACAAGTCGCCTGCTAAAACTGCAACAATCCGCCTGTGATCGAGCCCTCGGGCACGCCGAGAGGCTGCCGAAAATGCCTCGAAACGAGTGGATTTCGCGCCTAGGCGTCGATCAAGAAGGCTTCGGTGTCGAGCGGGCGGCCGGTGGCGCGCACCACCAGCTCGTCCCAGCGCAGGCTCGACCCAGGGCGGAACACCTGGTGCAGCAGGAAGTGCCCGGCGCCGGGATTTCCCACCAGCCCTCGCCCGGTGCGCTCGCGGATGGTGCGCTCGAGCTGCGCCGCGAGCGCTTCACCGATCAGGTAGTTCTGGTAGTAGACCGGCGTGGTCGAGAGGTGGATCTTGGCGGCCCAGTCGGGAGCGCTGCGCGCGGGCGGACGGCGGATCTCCTGGTAGCGCTCGACGAGGTCCCACCAGCGTGAGTCGAGATCGCCGTCGGGGTTCGCGTAGAGCTCGCGCTCGAACTGGATCAGCGTGATGCACCAGCGCGCCAGCACCCAGCGGCCGGCCTGGCGCGTCTCGACGAGCGCCGGCACCAGCTCCTCGAGCCGCTCTTTCTCGAAGCCGGCGTCGGCCGCGAGCCACTCGGGGTCGTAGACCAGCCGGCCGATCAGCATCGCCACCGCTTCGGTGGTGAGCGGATGCGCGGGGCAGCGCAACAGGAACGGCAGCGCCGGATCGACGTAGAGATCGTAGGCGGCGTGGCCGAACTCGTGAAGCATCGTGCCGGCCCAGTAGGCCACCGGCTCGACGTTGGCGAGGACGCGCACGTCGCGCTCGCGATCGACCGCGAGGCAGAACGCGTGCTGGCATTTGCCGGGCCGTGGATCGAGATCGCTGTGCTTGAGCGATTCGTCGACGGGCAGCCCGAGCGCGCGGAACGTGGCCAGCGAGGCCGCCACCAGATCGACGCCCTGGAAGCCGGGATCGAGCCGCGCGGCGGGATCCTCGGGAGGCTCCTGGAAGAACGGGTCGGGGTAGTGCCACGGATAGAGCGCATCGGCGGCAACGCCGAAGCGCTTCGCGAGCGCCTCGTCGAGGCCCGCCTTGAACTTGCGGTAAGGATCGCGGGTGCACTGGTCGAGATCGTCCACGAACCGGTCGAGCCAGGCTTCGTCGATCTCGCCCACCGAGAGCGCCAGCGCGCGGTAATCGCGGAATCCCAGGGTGCGCGCCGACGCGTTGCGGATCCGCACCAGCGCCCGCAATCGCTCGGCCACGCGCTGGCCGATCTCCTTCGACGCCGTCCACGCCTCGCGGCGCAGCGCCGCGTCGCCCTCGTGGAGGAGCACCCGGCGGATCTCGTTCTCGTCGGTGAGGCGGCCGCGGACCGTGCCGCGAAAGCAGTTGAACTCGTTCTCGATCTCGGTCTCCAGGTGGACGCGCTCGGCGAGCGACGCGTCGTCGATCTGGCCTTCGAGGTAGGCGAGCCTGAGCAGGTGGATCTGGCGACGTAGCAACCGGTCGACGTCGCCGCGTTCGCGCAGGATGCGATCGAACGAGTTGGCGCGGGTGTAGGCGCCGAGATCGGCGAAGATCCGCCGGATCTCGATCTCGAGCACGGTCTTGCGCTCGGCATGCTCGGAGAGCCCGGTCGTGGCGAGATCCCACGCGGCCTTGGCCGCCTCGATGCAGAGCGGACGGAAACGCCGCTCGTGATCGAGCACGAACGCGGCGGCAGCGCCGATCGGGTCGTGTCCTTGGGGGATGGTCATGGTGATGTTTTCGGCGTGGCGGGGAGGGCGATGAGAGTAACTGAAGCGCGCGCCGCTCGCGTGGATGGGAGAGTGCGGGCGCGCACTCCGGTTGATGCCGGGGCCGCCCGGCGCGCGAGGCGGCACGCTGGGCAAGTGGCGACTGCTCTCGGTTCAGGTGCCGGAGGGCGGCGCATCGTGCGGGCGATCGAGCGGGAATGAAGGCCGTTCGAGCGCTGCCCGCCGAGGGACCGGCGGGCCTCCAGGGTGGGTCGAGAGGCGAGCGGGATCGTGAACGCGTGGCTGGAGCGCGCGCGGTCCCTCGCGCGCGAGCGAACGATCGGGTTCAGCTCGGGCGATCGAGGACTGCTCGTCCGCTCGCGATGAGCTCGCGCAATGCGGGAGAGCGCAGCGCGGCGAGATCGGTGGCGCGCTCGTGCGAGGCGGCACGACCGACCGCGCCGCTCGTTTCCAACCCGGGATGCGTGACGATCTCGGTCAGTCCGGACGTCGCGTGGCTCGCTGCGTTGGCGATCCAGTCGCGCTCCAGTGCGTGTCCCTCGGCGAGGCCCGCGAGCGCGCTGGGCCGTGCCGTGGTGGACGCGGTGAAGATCGGTTCGAAGGCTCGCGACAGCGCGACGAGAGCGGTGCGCATCGGGAGCGCGTGAGGGGCCACGCCGCGCGGGCTCGACGCGGGAACCACGCGAACGTACGCGAGCTCGAGGGAAAGTGAGCGCACGGCCGCGAGCGCGGCGGCCGGCACGCCCGGGAAGATGTGCGCGTGACGGTGTCCGTCGAGATGCCTCACGCGCAGACCCGCCGCGCCGAGCCGCGCGAGCTGCGCGCCGATCTCCCGCTCGACGTGCTCGCGCCGCACCGCCCCCAGGAGCAGCGCGAGCACCAGCCGCCGCGAGCGGCGCCGGAATCGGCCGTCACCGTCCACCAGGGTCGACACGGCATCGCGCGGGGCGGCCGCACGGAAATCCGTGAGGTCGAGGTGCAGCCCGATCGAGAGGTCGCGGCGATTCCGCAAGACCTTCACGCCGTGCTCGAAGCTCGGGCCGGTCGCGAGCACGCTGACCGCGGAGAGCGCGCCCGCGTCGGCCGCGAGCGCGATCCCGTCGTCGACCTCCTCGGACCAGCCGAGATCGTCGGCCGTGATCCGGATCCGGACCGGCTCGGACACGGCTTCAGCCGCGCGCGATCGCGTCGTCGCCGGAAAGGATCGTCCCCCGCACCCGGTCCCAGAGCGGGAACGACACGTTGAAGTTGCCGCGGGTCATGCGCGCCGGATCGTGATGGCGCCGATGGTGGGTCCGGAGCTTCGCCACCGGCGCGCGTCGTCCGATCCAGCTCTCGCGCGGCAGGTGATGGAAGAGGTGCAGCCACTCGTAGATCAGGTAGTAGCCGATGGCGCTCGCGAAGAACACGCGCGCCGCGTTGGCCGAGATCAGCCAGCCGGCGGCGATCGGCAGCGGCGACGTGAGCAGGATGAAGAACGGCAGCGCGAACGGTGGGAAGAGCACCAGCTTGAGCTCGCGCGCCGAGCGGATCTCCATGTCGCGGTCGCTGAAGTACGCGTGGTGGGTGAGGGTGTGACGGTCGAAGAGCTCGCCGAGCGGCTTCACGCGGTGGTGCATCGGACCTCGGTGGATCCACCATTCGAAGGCGTTCGCGAACACCAGGAAGAGCGGAGCCAGCGCCAGCTCGAAGGCCGTCGGATGCGCGAGGCCCGAGATCGCCCAGCCGATCACGCAGCCGGCCAGCAGATTGAAATACGCGACGTGCAGCCAGCCCGAGTAGCGTCGCGGGATGGATCGCGCCGCGATCCCGTCGCGTTCCGCGGCCCGTTCCGCGATGACGTCGGGTGATCCGTGCATCGCGACCGCCCCTCTCAGTGCGGTGCCATGTGGGGTGCAGGTGCTTCGGCGGTGCCGCGGATCACGTCCTCGGGCGACGGGCGCTTGCTGTCGCTGCTCTTGGGGACGGTGATGCCGAGCCGCTCGAGGTTGTTCGCGGACACGCGATCGAGCTGAGCGCCGGCGATCCGCGCGTCGGCCTGGGCGCGGTTGAACGTGCCGAGGGCCCGCGCGTAGGACTCGATCTTGCGGATCACGTCGTCGGTGCGGCTGGCGCCGAGCGAGTAGCGCTTGGCCTCGGACTCGAGGTTCTCGCGCGCGCGGTCGAGCGCCACTCCGCTGGTACCGATCCGCGCCACCGCGGTGGTGAGATTGTCGTGGGCGCGGCGTACCTCGAGGTCCACGTCGCGCTTCAAGCGCTCGAGCGTGCGCTCTGCGGTCTTGCCCTTGAGATGCGCCACCTGCGCCTCGTGATCCGCCTCGCTGCTGGTGAGCGGGATGGTGATGCGCACGCCGGCGAAGAGGTCGTAGAAATCGCCCGACACTAGCTGGTGGTAGCTGTCGCCGAAGTCTCCCACGAACGGCGAATCGAGCGTCACGCCGCCGAAGTCGACGGCGCGGCCCGAGCCGGAGATGCCGTCGAGCTTGGCGTCGGCCGTGAGGTCGATCGACGGCAGCCGCTGGTTCTCGGCGAGCTCGCTGTCGACGCCGCGCTGCTCGACCTCGGCGCTGGCGCGCGCCAGCTCCTCGCGGCTCGCCAGCGCCTTGGCCACGATCGCGTCGACCGGCTCGGTGGGAAGGGTGACGCCCTCGGGCAGGTCGGCGGCGAGCAGCCCCGGTCCCGCGAGGCCGAGACCCAGGTCGCGGCGCAGCTGATCGCTCGCGGCGCGCAGCACGGAACGAGTGCGCACCAGCTCGTCGTCGAGGTTCGCGACCGATGCCTCGTCGTCGAGCAGGTCCGGGCGCGGCAGCACGCCCACCTCGAAGCGGCGCCGGTCGTTCCCGAGCAGCGTCTTCCCCAGCTCGAGCGCGAGACGATTGATCCGCACCTGCTGCATCGCGAAGTAGAGCTCCCAGTAGTCGCCCTCGACGGTGCGCGTGACGTCGCGCACGGTCTGCGCGAGCGTCAGCGACGAACGGGTGCGCTCGAGCTCGGCGAGGCGGATCTGCGCCCGCGACTGGTCGATGAGCAGGTTCTTGAGCAGCGGCTGCTTGAGCTCGAGCGACAAGACCGGCACGTACTCGGGCGAGAGCGACACGTAGCTCGAGTTGGTCTCCACGATCTGGTTCTCGAGCCCCAGAGTCACCTGGCCGCCGCCCACCGGAATCGGCTGCTCGAGGCCGCCGCCGAACTGCAAGAGCTTGGCGTCGGTGCTGCTCGTCCCGGCGAGCGCCGAGGCTTCGGGCAGCACCTGGTGCTCGCCGCTCAGGTCGGCGAAGAAGCTCAGCGCGTAGACGCCCTTCCTCGCCTCTAATTCGGCGTCGCTCACCACGGGGCCGAGCAGCTGCTCGCGGATCTCGGGGCTGGTGGCGAGTGCCGTCGCGACCGCTTCGCGCAGCACCAGCGGGCTGCCCTCGATCTCGCTCAGCGACTCCTTCGACATCTCGTCGAGCTGAAAGGGCGTGCCCGCGAGCAGATTTGGGGGAACCAGCGGTGGTGGAGTGACGCTCGTCGCAGGCGACTGGGCGCGAGCGATCGTCACGCTCAGCAACGACGCGACGGCAGCCGAGCAAACCTGGCGACGGAAGCGCACCGGAAACGGCTCCTCGGAGAGATCGTGGGGCGATCGAAGGCGATCGTGCGGCTGCACGCGCCGCGGCGAGTCTGGCGCGGAGGCCGCCGGGTGGTCTAGTCGTGTGCCTCTGGGATCGACGCGCTTCTGTGGGGACGCGTCCGCCGCGATCGCTCGCAGCGCGCCGGAGACCGTCGCGCTCCAGATGGCGCAAGCCGCGCGCCGGGGACCGTCGCGCTCCAGATGGATCGGGCGCTGGAGCCCGCCGGTCCCCGGCGGGTAGGCTGCATCCGTGCCCGCGTTCCTGCTTCATGCCACGGCGTCGGATCTGGTTTCGCGCGAGCGAGCCGTTCCCGAGCGCTTCGCGTCCGCGTTCCGCGAGGCGCCCGGCGCTCGCCGGCTCGGCGCGGTGTTCGTGGATTTGCCCTATTTCACGGGATTTCCGCTGCAGGTGGTGCGGCACTTCCTGGGGAACCTTTCGCTCACCGATCCGTGGGGGCACGTCTTTCACACCCGCGGCGTCGGCCGGCTCGCTCTGGCGCTGGTCGAGGGGATCCGTCGCCGCCATCTCCTGGATCGCGAGGACGGTGCGTCCTCCGTCGCATTTCTGGGCGGGTACCTCTCGCATCACGCGATGGACCGCCTCATCCATCCGATCGTGCAGCGCCACGTTCGCGAGGCCATCGGCGAGCGCGGCGGCTCCGTCGACGTCCATCACACCGAGGCCGAGAAGTACCAGAACCTCTTCTTCCATCAGGAGCTGCTCGGCATCGACATCATGGGCAGCGCCTACCCGCGCGAGGTCACCGCGTCGTTTCCGGGTGCCTCGCCGTGGGCGCCGCGCTGGCCTGAGTCGCTGGCGGTGGTGGTCGAGAGCGCGATCGTCGAGGTGCACGCGCGTGCGCCGTCGCGGCGCCTGATCGATGGCTGGCTGCGCTGGACCTCGTGGTACGGGCGCTTGCTCTCGGGCCGGCAGGGCTGGCGCGAGGGGATCGGAGCCCTCGACGGGGCGCCGTCGCTCAAGCGCTGCTACTACGAGGACACGGGCCTCGCCGAGAAGGTGAACCGCGCCACCGAGCTCACGCTCGACTACCTGCGCGCGGCGAACGACGCGCTCGACGCCGAGTCGATCGACCGAGCGGCGCGCGCGCGGTTCCTCGACGCGGTGCCCGACGTCGACCTCGACGTGGGCGCGTGACGAGCGGCACTCCCGGCCTCTCGAACGGACGCGGGGGCGCCTGCTAAAGTCTTAGCCTCGCGCCCCACCCAACACCAAAGCCGCAGAGTTGAATATGACTGGTCGCCTACTGGTCGCGCTCGGACTCTTGGTCTCGATCCCCTCGCTCGCCTTCGGCGCGGCCGCGCCGCGCTGGACCGCGCGTCTCGACGACGCCAGCGGCCGCGCGCGCGTGGTGCTACACCCGCCGAGCGGCGCCGACGTGACCCTGCCGGGGCCGTCGAACGCCGACGATCTGCATCCGAGCCTCGCCGTGGCCGCGGACGGCACGCTGCACGTGGTGTTCGCGCGGCAGGCGGCGGGCGTCTCGACGATCTGGCACTCGGTGGTCAACTCGCGCGGACGGGTGGTCGCGTCGAGCGCCATCGGCGGCGGCGACGCGGGCTACGCACCCGACGTCACGATCGCCGGCGACGGCACCATCCTCGCGGTGTGGTCGAGCGGCCGCACCGCGATCGAGCACGTGGTGATCGCGAAGCTCGACCGGCTCGCCAACGACGGCGCCGCGGTGCCGCGCGATCTCCCTCATCCCGACGCGGGGCTCCGCAACTATCCGACCATCGGTCTCGATCGCGGCCTGCCGGTGGTGGCGTGGATGCGCGGCGATCTCAAGGGCTACCAGGTCGAGCTGGTGCGCTGTGACACCACGGCCTGCTCGTCGGCTTCCGCTCCCCAGACCATCGCCCCGGGGATCTATCCGGATCTGAGCGGCGGCTCGCAGCCCGGCGAGTCCGCCGTGCTGACGATCCGGAACGGCGGCCTGATCGCGTCCTACGATCTCACCGGCCGCTCGCTGGGCGAGCCCAAGCTCGCGTCGGCGGACCTGGCCACCGCGAACGGTTCGCCCGACGGGCGCATGGCTCTGGCGTCGAGCGGCGTGGGCGGCACGGTGTGGGCTCGGTCGCGCTCCGGCGCGGACCTGGTGCCGGCGCCCCAGACCACGTCGCTGGTGAAGGACCGGATGATGGCGTTCGGCGACAGCGTCACCTGGGGCAGCTACGACGATTGCTATCCCAACGACTACCCCGCGCATCCCGCCGGCTATCCGCTGCGCCTGACACCGCTCATCGACCAGACCTACAACCGCAACTTCGACATGGAGAACCTGGCGCTGCCCGGCGAGGACTCGAGCGAAGGCGCCAGCCGCTTCCCGTCGGCCTTCAACTCGGTGCTGCCGTCCTACGTGATGGTGATGGAAGGGCAGAACAACTACTTCAGCAACAAGTCGTACTCGGCCTGGCAGAACGATCTGGGTCAGATGGTTGCGTACGCCGTTGGATTCGGCGCCAAGGTACTCATCAACGCCAACACGCCGGTCTCCGACACCGTGCGCGCCGACCAGTTCAACTGGGAGAAGGGCTTCAATCCGCCCAACGCGTACTACCCGCAGCTGGGTGCTTACTTCTCGATGCCCTACGCGAACGTGTGGGGCGACTTCACCTCCGTGCCCAACTGGAACCCGAACCTGCTCGCGTACAACGACGGCAAGTACAACCACCCGGACTGCGCCGGATACAACGAGGTCACGCAGACGGTCTATGGCCGCTGGGTGTCGTCGGGTTTGCTGCTGCTCGACACCGATGGCGACGGCGTTCCCGATCAGAGCGACAACTGCCCGACCGTGTCGAACGCCAACCAGGCCGACGCCGATCACGACGGCAAGGGCGACAAGTGCGACAACTGCAAGAACACGCCGAACGCGAACCAGGCCGACGCCGACCACGACGGCGTGGGTGACGCCTGCGACAACTGCGTGTCGAAGCCGAACGCCGACCAGGCGGATCAGGACGGCGATCTGGTCGGCGACGTCTGCGACAACTGCCCGACGGTACCCAACGCGGACCAGGCCGACACCGATGGTGACGGCATCGGCAACGCCTGCGACCCCCAGTCGTGCGCCAAGCTGTCGATGCCGGGCGGCGGTCCGAGTGGCCTGAGCTTGGCATTCCCGGCGCTTTCGGTGGCGGGCGCGATCGTGCTGTTGCGGGAGCGTCGCGGCCGCGCGGCGCCGCGCTGGCCGGTAGCGAACGCGTGAGCGTCCTCTTGCCCGAGGCGCTCACGCGCCTGATCCACGAGCTCAAGAAACTGCCGGGAATCGGCGAGAAGAGCGCCGCGCGTCTGGCGCTCCACATCCTCACGTCGAAGCGCGTCGATCCGGCGGCCCTCGCCAAGGCCTTGGCCGAGCTGCGCGATCGGGTGCGTCCGTGCGCGATCTGCGGCTTCTACACCGATCAAGTCGAGTGCGGGATCTGCCGCGATGGGGGGCGCGACGGCCGCGTGCTGTGCGTGGTCGAGCACCCGAGTGACCTGATCGCCCTCGAGCGCTCGGGCGGATTCCGTGGCCGCTACCACGTGCTCGGCGGTTCGCTCTCGCCGATCGACGGCGTCGGCCCCGACGAGCTGCGCATCCGCGAGCTGGTGGCGCGGGTCGCGAGCGGCGGCATCGGCGAGGTGATCCTCGCCACCGGCACCGGAGTGGGCGGCGAAGCCACCGCCGTTTACATCGCGCGGCTCCTCAAGGACCGGCAAGTGAAGGTCACCCGGCTCGCGCACGGCGTGCCGATCGGCAGCGACCTCGAATACCTGGACGGCGCCACGCTGGAGCGCGCGCTCAGCGGGCGCCGGGATTTTTAGCCCGATTCAGCGCTGCGGACGCGAGGGACCGCGTCCCTCCATCACCGGGCTACGTCGTCCGGAGGGCTGCGGTCCCTCGCAGCCGCGAGCTCGATTCGATCGCCTCGATCAAATGCGCCGAAACAGCTCGAACCACGGGCCGGTGAGCGGCTCGATCGGGCTCGCTTCGATGGTGTAGGACGGCATGTGCCGGATTTTCCACGCGAAGCTCAGCGCCGCGAGACCGGCGGTGAAGAGCACCGCCGCCACCAGCGCCACCAGGATCTGCGGCGCCGCCAGCACCAGCGTCGCCATGCCGATGAGAATCAGCCCGGGAACGTAAGCCCGCCGCGAAACCACCGCGCGCGCATCGCTACCCTGAATCGTCCACATGGGAATTACCTCCGCGCCCCAAAGTGGACACGATCGTCCGAGAGTCAACTCGTCGCTGCCCTCGCGGAGTGGGCCCGATCGCGCCGCCTCGCGCGCCGGGCGGGCGGCGGTCGTGCCGAGGGGGCTCGAGCCCGCGCACCCCTGGAACAATCGCGATGTGTAAGCCCCATTCGCGCGGGCGAATGCAGGCTCGGCCAGTGAACGATCGAGCCCAATCGCGGCCGAGCCGTCCCCGAGCACGGCCGCAGGCCGCCCGGCGCGCGAGGCGGTTCCGGTCTAGCGCGGGGTCACGGCCGCCTTACGAACGCGCGTCGGGGTTCATCACGCGATAGCGCTCGAACGCCGCGCGCAGCTCGGTCAAGCCGCGCTCGATCATCTCGTTCTGCTTGGCGACGTTGGCGTCGTTGGGCATCAGCGTCTTCAGGGTCTGAAAGTGCTTGAGCGCTTCCTCGAAGCACTGGATCTTCTTCTCGACGTCGCGCTCGCGGTTGCCGCGCTTCAGGTGATAGGTGCCCTGGGCGATCGCGTCGTCGGCGGCCTGCCGGGCCTTGGGGTCGGCGGGCTTGTCCGGGACCGTGAGCCCCATCTGCTCCGCCCAGGACTGGGGCTTCTCGGCGGG
>Ga0265320_10003395_pt1 | contig 10732 bp, 8 predicted proteins | sample 4827metaG_FD_202087 | JGI IMG/M metagenome (GOLD analysis project Ga0265320, IMG submission 202087) | Rhizosphere microbial communities from Carex aquatilis grown in University of Washington, Seatle, WA, United States - 4-8-27 metaG | ecosystem: Host-associated > Plants > Roots > Rhizosphere >...
CGTGTTTTACGTTCACGACCAAATTGTGGTCGCTCTGATGCTTGGCGCTTCATTGTTTTTTCTAGAAATGACCGAAGCGCCGATATGGGCAGTTCCCATGGATGTTGCGCCTCAATTTGCCGGAATTGCTGGCGGGATCATGAGCACCGCGGCTGGACTTGCCGCGACGATGTCACCGCTCGCATTTGGCGTGATGGCAGACTGGACCGGAAGTTATAGCGTTCCCTTCGTCGTTTCAATCGGCCTCACAGGCGTCGGCATTGCCCTGTCGTTCTTCATGCGGCCGGCTCCTCAGATAGAATTAGCGACGCCAAGCCGAACATCTGTGATCCCTGCGGTATGAAGTTGGGGGGGCGTTGATTCCGTCAGTCGCGTCGATCTTAACATGTTCGCGGCATGTCCGGTTCGGGTCAATCGCGCCGATTCAGCGATGTCCGCGATAGGTCCGCTCTTCCCTCAATAGCAGCCGTCGCATGCCGTGCCGCGAACGGTCGAGAAGGGCCAGAAGCGGTCATTCGGACTAACTCAGTCCTGTTCGACAGCCCCACGGGGGTTCCGTCGGCGTCGGTCCCTTCTTAAGATGCCGCATAAAGGCTAGTGTAAGCGTCCTATATTTTTGCTGTTCGGCCGAGCATGCTGCATCATCTGAAATATCGCGTGATTCCGCCGGCACTGCCGCCTCGGCGCATCATGCTCGAAATCCCCGGCTGGAGCGGGGACGATCAACCGCGCGCCGACGGCTCTGTACAACAACCTTGGCATTGCACGCCGTTTGTCGAAGGCGCCACTTACGGGCTGGAGCTGATCTATCCGTTTCCAAATCCCTGCTACGTTCAGAAAGTCGACGGGGAAATCACGATTCTTGGCGACTTTGGACCCGACCCCCAGACGGGGGTGGCTTGGCCGCCTATCGGGGTCTTCAACAAACAGTTCTACGGCTTCAATACCTACACGGACGTGAAGGCGCCACCAGGATTTGCCCTGCGCGTCGGCACGCATCCCCGCTTCAGTACGGACAACACGGCCTCCGTGCCGGTGGCAGTATCCGCACATCTGCGATCAGAATGGTGGCCGTTCGTGTTTTTCATCATCTTCAAGGCACCCGAACCTGGACAAACGCATGTCTTTCGCTATGGCGAGCCGTATGCGCAGATCGTGGTGGTTCCCGCCAGCGCGGAGCATCAGGTCGTAGCCATGACCGAAGAGGAAGCAGCCGAGCGCGAGCTGCAATCGCTTAGGATAGCGGAAACGCGCCATAAGCTCGGGAAGTCCTGGATCGCCGGCAATGGGGAATTGGGCGGAGATGGCATCTATCGCCATCTCCGTCAGCTGACTAAGGAAGTACCATCACAAAAATAGGAATTACCGCGATTTCAATTGCCGCTGCTGAAAGCGAAAGCGCTTGTTTATAAAGCGAAATCGTTTGCTATTGAGCTTCGGGTTTTGAAGCTTGGCGGGTTCGTCGGACTTGTCGCTCCTGCTGATTGGTGGGACAGAGTCGATTTTCTGCGCCACACTCAATACATCCTCGGCTCTAATCGCCTCCAAAAGACGTACGGCGTCCGGAATTGGTTCTAACAACTGCCGCAGGGACGACACATTGACCAAGCTATGGGATGCGGGCAACTCGGCTTGAGTCGCCGTCGCGGCCGGTTCTGAGATTACCGCCAAGGAAAGGCCTGTAAGCGCTCCCGCCGCTATCGTGCGTTTACGCATCCTTGTTCCTCCACTGTAGCTTCTCTGCTTGAGATGTCCGTTCGGTGTCGGCGTCGATGTCGTCGATCGAGGAGAGCGCAGCGCCAACATTCGTCTGGCGTGGTCCCGTCGAGCGGTGCGTGCTCGCGGTTCATCGCCCTATGGGCATTGGATGCCACTTGTGTGGGGCTTCTGCAGCAAATGGCAGGTTGGTAACAGGTATTGGGCTATTTTTGCATCGAGAGTTGGGGCGCAATCCCCAATATAGTGGATTGGGAAGAGCGCTGAGAAGTGCAGGATTACTGCCGTTAGGATGGGCTATCGCATAGCATTTTCCTTTGTACCAGACATAATCCCAGCCATCGGCTTTTGCCGGCGCTGTCCCGACAAAGACACTGACGACCAACGTACTCGCACATGCGGCGAGTGTCGCCATGCGCATTTTCATGATGTTCTCCATCTTTCTCGAAGGTCAATCGCTCGTCCGCGATGGGGTCGAATTTTCGTGCAATCAACAAATCGACTTACGGCCGCGGGCCGGAGCTTTCTCTATTTTTTGTCTTTCGTGCTTGCGCTCGGCAATCCGTCATGGATGGACGGCAACGTCTTAGCTTTAGGGAACGACTTTTTGTTCCCGATTGATCGGTAGTCGCAGTAGCACGGCGGGCTAATACTACAGCCTTCCGGGCACCTGTCATTTGCTGCCATCGTTTGAGCGGTTGCGAGACCAGGACTTGATCCGAAGCAACATCGATTCTTGAGAATGATTTGTGCCCGCCGACGGCACTAGGCTGCCAATTGTTAGAAGCGGAGACTTCGGTACGTCGCCGTTTTTTGGGCAGCTCTCAGTCAGGCAAGGCGCTTGACCGTGGGCGGATGCTACACTGTTTCGGGTCCAATTCCTATGTCTGAATTGGGTCATGAGCGTCGATTGAGTAACGTTCTTGGCATGTCGGCTTCACCCTCGACTCCAGACGTATCGCCGCGGCGCAGCGAACCGATGCTTCGGGCCAACAACGGCCATGCAGGAGATTTGCAGTCCACTCCGTCAACGAGGCAGCCCGATTGAAGCGAGCGCGCCTAATCCACGTCCTTGCACCGCCAGAAACATTCCGAACACCACCGTACTGACGAAAATCCATGTCCAAGAGCGCGGAATCGGCGAATGCGGGCCTGGCGTTTCACTCGTATCTGCTGGCAGCGTTTGGTCAGCCATTCTGTTCGCGAACAGTAAACCCAGCGGGGCAATCCCCAAGGTAAGAAACGCTTCCTTCGCACTAGTGAGGGGAGCCGCATTCCACATCAGTCCTGCAATGACGGCGGATACGGCGGCTGCAGCATAGGATAGCCAGATGGCCTTCCTTCCAGGTGCGCCTTCCCGACGGAGAACGGCGAACATCAACCGTATTGTGGCGGCGTATCCCGCGACGCCGATGCCGATCATGATCGGTCGCCAAACCCAAGGCCATTGCATCCGGCGAGCAATAAACGCCCAGTCGTCTCGGTTGACGATGGGATGATCGATCAATTGAGCCGCAAACCAAAGAAGACTGATGCCGCCAAAAAGGATGAGAATGAGCCGGACGACGGCGCTTCGTATTTTGGACGCTAACAAAAACAGGATCGCCATTATTCCTCCGGCGAGGCTGGTGATAGATCCCCCGGCGTCGGTCAAGGATGTGGCCCCTTCGCATCGAAACCAGATGGACGTGAGCAGCGTGATCCGCCCACCGACGGCGATGCAGCCTAGGCCGTGGCCCAATGTCTCGTGGCATACGGCGGCTAAAGTCGCCGCAAGCACCCCTGCCGCTATTACCGTGCCGGAATGATCCGCCAGATTTTCTTGAACTATCGCTTGGGCAGGAATGGGTAACATCGACTTATGCTCCCTGACGCAAATCCGAAGGGTTGCGCTTGAAATGGTCGAGAGCCCCATACCACCTAAGTCGAGTCGTTCCGCTGATTTTGTATCGCGCCGATGACCGTTGTGGGTCATTCGCGTCGACTGGGCTTACTCCGTGGCATGTCGGCTTTGCCCCCGGCACCGGACGTATCGTTGCGACGCAGCGAACCGCCGCTTCGGGCCAGGAACGGACATCACACCGGTAGCTAGCTCCTCTAATAAGGAGTGAAGGCTGATCCCGACAAGCGGGGAGATTGAAAGCTCTCTCGGTCCTGAATCAGTGCGATTAACCGACCTTGCGTGCCGGCGTGGAGCGGACCCCACGCACAAGATCGATCAGGTCCAGCGGTGAGGTCGGCTCTTCATCGCCCCGCCATGCCACGTGTTGGTCGGGACGCACGAGCGTAAGCTTGCGTACGTAAAGCGCTCGCGCATCGGGCACGTCAATGTCGAGAACTGCGAGAGGAACCTCCCGTCGCGAGGCTGCTTCGACGATGCCGGAAACGCGGACGGTTGGATCGAAGCGGACGAGCGTGTAGTTCGGCCCAAGAGCGTCATAGAGCGAGCGGCCGTCGCTCAGCCACAGGTGCGGCGCCCGACAGCCGGGAACGGTCGACGAAGTGAAATCGTGCATGGTGTAACCGGGGTGTGGCGCGCCGTCATAGGCAATGATCGGTGACCCCTCATAGTAATATCCAAAATTGAGGCCGCCGGCGCATTGCTGCTGGATATCGATGTCGTGAGCCTCCTTGCTGATGCGTGCACGCATGGCATCGCCGGTGGGGCCTGGCCATTCAACTTCGGCGGGGACCTCGCGGCGCTGCTTCATGACCTTATGGGCCATATCCGTGGTCACGTGCGAAACCTGATCCATGATCGGTTGGCGTTCCGCCTCGTAAGCGTCGAGCACCGCTGGGTCCGCCCAACCATTTAGCGTAGCGGCGATCATCCACGCCAAGTCGGCGGCATCGGCAATGCCTGCGTTCATGCCGTAGCCGCCATTGGGCATCCACAGGTGTGCGGCGTCCCCACAGATGAAGACACGGCGGTCGTGAAACTTATCGGCCACAAACCGCCGTCCAATCCAATCCTCCTTCGAGATCACGTTGTAATGGAAATCCGATCCGACGCCAAGAATTTCGCGGATGGCCCAATCGCGATCGATCGCGTCAAAATCGGCTTCCCCGTGGTAAAGTGAATTGTGAATATTCCAATTCTCTTTCCCGTCGATTGCGATTGTGGTTCCGCAACGGCGTGGATTGAGCGAAAAGTATAACCATGCGGGCTTCCCCGGCAACAGACCCATCAGGGCGGGCGCGCGGATATAGGTCGACTGCACGCGCTGAATTTCCGGCGTACCGACGAAATTGCCACCGATCATTTTGCGAATTGTGGACTTGCTTCCGTCACAGCCGACAAGATGCTTGCAAGCAATCGATTCCTTTTCGTTGCTATCAAGATCGCGCGTTGTGACAGTGACGCCTTGCTCATCTTGTTCATAGTCTTCAAACGCTGTGCGGTTGAGAATACGGATGCGAGTTTGCGCCTTAGCGTGCGCGAACAACACGGGCTCGAGATAGATTTGGTTGATTCGGTGCGAGGGCTCCGGCGTGGGCCACCACGAATCAACGCTCTTCACTCCAGCCTGCCGCTCGCTGGGTGACGAGATGGAAAGGCGGGAGAGCTCGATCCCGGTCACCGTCGTCGCGGAAACGACGTCATTGGAATAGTTAGCTGGAAGGCCAGCCTCCCGCATCTTTCGCGCAACGCCGATGCGGCGGAGGATTTCCATCGAGCGGGCCGAGATTTGATTACATTTTACGTTTGGCGGCTCGCCGGCCCGGCGTAGCTCGACGACAGTGACTTCGATGCCGCGCCAGGCGAGGTCCAAGGCAAGCGTCATCCCGACCGGTCCGCCACCGACGATCAGCACGCTGGTATCGATCATGACGGACGTCCCCACGTTTCAAAGCGGCGTTAGTCTTGCATAGGGATATTGGCTGCCTTTACAAGCTTCACATAGGTCTCGACGTCGTTGTGGAAGAAATTGTCGAATTCACTCACGCTCATCGGCATCGGTTCAACGCCGAGCTTTGCAAAATTTTCGCGAACGGTGGGCGTCTCGAGTGCGATCGCTACTTCTTTGTGAAGCCTTGTGACAATGTCCGATGGTGTCTTCGCCGGTAGAAAAAGCCCCACCCAGAATTCGAAAGTCGATCCTGTCAATCCGACATCCGTCGTGGTCGGTACGGCGGGCAACGAACTCGCTCGCCGCGACGAACTAACCGCAAGTGCAACAAGCCTGTTGTCCTTGATGAGCGGAAGTGCCGCCGCCAGCGGAACGAACATGAAATCTACCCGACCCGCCAGAACTTCCGTTAGGGCTTCGCCGGCTCCCCGGAAAGGTATGTGCATGGCCTCGAAATTGCCGCTGAGGCGCAACCGCTCGACCGCCAGGTGCGATGCGGAGCCGACTCCTGAAGACGTGAAGTTCACTGCGCCGGGGCGCGCCTTGGCGACGGTAATAAGGTCGGCCAAGGTCTTGTATCCCTTTGACGGTGCAGTGACCAAAACCAGGGGCTGCAGCCCAAGTGGGATAACCGGAGCGAAATCTTGCAGCGTCTCGTAAGGCAGCGTCCGATAAAGCGCCTGCGCGGCAGCCAGCGCCCCCGTCGCCAGGACCGTGTATCCGTCCGATGCAGCTTTGGCGACAAGATTGGAGCCTAGCGTCCCTCCGGCGCCCCCGCGATTGACAATGATAATCGGCTGTCCGACCTGCTCAGAAACTTGATGTAAGACCACGCGGGCGATGACGTCACTCGCGCTGCCGGCACCGAAAGGCACAATCACTGTAATGGGCCTGTTGGGCCAGGGCTGGGCAGAAGCTACGTCCGACACCGCCAGTACGATAGACAAGCCAACAATCGCGGCTAAGGCGCGACATGGACCTTGCTGAACAGCCTTGTGAACTGTCATCATTGCCTCCCAGATCACCGGCCCTTTCCAACGAAAAGGCGCGGCGTTTGATAAGGCTATTCGGCTAGGGAATATTGGGAATCCTGAATTTGCTCTAACCCTATCGGTAATTCCGATGGCCCGTGCAACGTGGGATTGGGAAGGCCGCATCGGGCGGCGCGTCAAGCTGCGGGACATTCATGTCCTGTCGGCGGTTGTGCGTTCCGGTAGCATGGCGAAAGCCGCGTCCACTCTCGCAATGTCGCAATCGGCCGTCTCGGAAGCGATCGCCGGTCTCGAGGACGCGCTGCGTGTGAAGCTTCTCGATCGCAGTTCACAGGGCATCGCGCCGACGATCTACGCTGACGTCTTGCTTAAGCGCGGCAACGTTGTGTTCGACGAGTTGAGCCAGGCGATCAAGGACATCGAGTTTCTGGCCAAGCCGACCGCGGGTGAAGTCCGCGTCGCTTCGCAGGAATTTTTCACGGCTGGTTTGTTGCCAGCCGTCATCGATCGGCTTTCGGCGCGCCACCCGCAGATTACGGTTCGGGTCATCGAAATTAACACGGCATCGCCGGATTATCGCGAGTTACATGAGCGCCACGCCGATCTGGCGTTCTATCGGTGCGCGCCGACGCACATAGATAAAGAAGTTAACGTCGAAATCCTGTTCGACGATCCGCAATTCATTGTCGCCGGTGCGCAAAGCCGCTGGGCGCGCTGTAGCAATATTATGCTCGCCGACTTGGCCGGAGAGCCCTGGATTCTTCCACCCAGTCTTGCGGTCAAGACTGTGCTTGAGAAAGCATTTGAATCAATAGGTCTGATCGCGCCGAGCCCCGTAGTCAGCGCGTCCTCGATTCAACTGCGTCATAAGCTGTTGGCCACGGGACGGTTTCTATCGGTGCTCGCAACGTCGCTGCTGCAAACTAATGCCAAGCAGTGGAAGATCAAAGCTTTGCCGATCGAACTGCCCAAGCCGCCACCGGTTGCGGTATTCACATTAAAGAACCGCACGCTCAGCCCGGTAGCTCAGTTGTTCATCGAACAGTTGCGCGCGGTCACAAAATCCATGTCTATTCCGCCGGAGTAGCGGCAAAGATAATAATTCTAACGTGCAATCTAATGCTAGAGGCGCTTGCAAGCCAAATGTCCGCTCTGGGTCTTGGCCGTGTGATAACGCCCGGCAGAGTGTCGAGCGACATTGCCCGCACGGGCGTATTGCGCTGCGTCAGGCCGCGATGGCTGCCATCATTGGCTTGATGCCGATGATGTTCATGACGCGCGTCAGATTGTAGGCGAGGACCGAGAGCGCCTTCTCGGCGGCCACCTTCGGGAGCGTCTTCGTCAGGAAGTGCGTTGCGCCCATTCGGGCCTTGATCGTGCCGAACGGATGCTCGACCGTTTCGCGACGCTGGCGCATGGCGCTCGGATTCGCATCGAGCCGCTGTTGCACCGCGTCGAGCAGATGCTCGTGCTCCCATCGCGTGATGCGCCGCTCCGGCCCGGTGGTGCATTGGGATTTGAGCGAGCATTTCGCACAAGCGGTTGTCCAGTAGCGCCGCAGCACCTTGCCGGCTTCCTCGTTGGTGTAGCGATAGGGCAGCCGCTCACCGGCCGGACACCGATAGACATCCTCCTCGGGCAGGTAGGCGAAGTCCTGCTTGCCAAAACGACCGTCCGACTTGGCGCCCGACGTCAGCGGCTTCGGCAACGTCACCGTGATGCCGGCCTCGTGGCACGCGAGGATCTCCGGGCTGTTGAAGTAGCCGCGATCAGCGACGGCCTCGAGGGTCTCGGCCCGCAAAACAGCCTTCGCCTGCTTGGCGACATTGGCAAGCTGTGCCCGATCCGAGCCGCTGTTCGTCACCTCGTGCGTCACGATCAGATGGTGCTCGGTATCGACAGCGACCTGCACGTTGTAGCCGACAACACCGGAGCCGCGGCCGCTCGTCGCCATCGAACGACTGTCGGGATCGGTTAGAGAGATTTGCTGATCGGGGGAGGCGAGCATCTGCTTCTCGTAGGCCGCGAGCTTGCCCATTTGCTCCTTCAGCTTCACCAGCTTCTCTTTGAGCCGCGTCGTCTTCACGGCCAGCGCCTCCGTCGGCTCCTGCTGGTCGGCCGTGTCGAGCTGGCTGAGATAGCGCGCGACGCTTTCCTCCAGTTGGGCCCGCCGCCGCTCCACCTTCGCGCGTGTGAAGTTCTTGTCGCGATTGTTCACCGCCTTGAACTTGCTGCCGTCGATGGCGACGCTCGCCGTCTTGAGAAGACCCATCTCACGGCAGAGTTCGACGAAGCGCGCGCAGACTTTGCGCAATGCTAGGCCGTTGTCCTTGCGGAAGTCGGCGATCGTCTTGTGATCGGGAGCAAGGCGCCCGGTGAGCCACATCACCTCGACGTTGCGCCCGGCCTCACGCTCCAGCCGGCGGCTCGACTGCACCCGGTTGAGATAGCCGTAGATGTAGAGCTTCAGCAGCACCGATGGATGGTACGATGGCCGGCCGGTTATCGCAGGATCGACCCCGCCAAACCCAAGCTCGGCCAGATCGAGCCCATCGACGAGGACATCAATCACCCGAACGGGATTGTTCTCATCGATCCAGTCTTCAAGGCATTCAGGAAACAGCGTGCTCTGGCTGCGGTGAGTACCCTCTACGAAGCGCCTCATTCGATCCTCCGCAAATCGCGCGAGAATCTTACCGCCAGAATCAAATCCAGCACCGCGTTTTTACACAGCCAGGGTCATTCGCGTCACATCGAGCACACGTCAATCACTTCCGCTGTTCACCCGGCTTCGGACACATTGTTGCATTGCAGCGATACTCACCCAGTCCATGTTGAATTGCACGCTAAGAATTGCGACCTGATTCTCGCGTGCCGGATTGCGGGCCCGTCAAGGTGACCCGCTATGCGGGCGTCTTACAGCCGACCTTGACCGGCGCAACCGGCGCGCACGTGCGTACGCGTCGGCTCCGGAGGGAATGCGGCCCCCGTCTCACCAACGGGAATCGGGCGGGGGAGTGCACACCAAACCTATCCACACGCGATTCACAATCGCACAATCTCTGGGCACGAGCCGACGCGGTACACTACAAAGACCACGTCTCACGGCGTGGCGCTGTCCTCTGGTAGGACGCCGACAACACCTCACCATGGGTCGCTCGGCGAGCCGCTGAAAACTTCCCTCCACAAGTAAGCTTTCAGCACGACGGCAAACGCGGGCTGCGCAGGCAGCGCGGGTTTTCACCGGGGGCTGGCGCGACGTTATGGAGTTTCAGTCTTTTTCTGTTGCAACAACTGCGCACGGCGCAGGCGTCGTTTTCTCGCGCGAGGAGCGCCAGCGCCATGTCTACATCATCGGAAAGTCCGGCAGCGGCAAATCGACATTCCTCTTCAATCTCGTGATGGGCGACATCCACGCGGGGGAAGGGGTCGCCGTCATCGACCCGCACGGTGACCTCGCCGAGGACATCCTCGATGCCATCCCACGATCGCGCATCAACGAGGTGTGCTATCTCGATGCCGGCGAGACCGAGTATCCCGTCGGCTTCAACCCCGCCACCAGGATCGCGCCCGAGCGCCGCGCGCTCGCTGCCTCCGGCATTGTCTCCGCGTTCAAGCACCTGTGGTCGGACAGCTGGGGGCCGCGGCTTGAGCATTTTCTCTACCATGGCATCGCGGCGCTGATCTCGCGCCGGCACGCGACATTGATCGACCTTCCGCGCCTCTACACCGACGATCGCTTTCGCGAACGCGTCGTCCGCCACGTCACCGATTCCGAGACACTGCGCTTTTGGACCGAGGAATTTCCCGGCTACACGAAGTCGCTTCGCTCGGACGCGATCGCACCGATTTTGAACAAGGCAGGGCAGATTGCCGCTTCGCCGCATCTGCGGCTGATCCTCGGCCAGGTCGCGCCCCGCCTCGATCTCTCATTCGCGATGAACAATCGGCGCATCCTCATTGCCAACCTCGCCAAGGGGACGATAGGGGAGCAGGCGGCAAACCTCCTCGGATCGCTCCTCATCTCGCACATGCAGCTCGTCGCAATGGAGCGGGGAGCCCTTCCGCCGCGTGAGCGCGTTCCATTCTTTGTGCACGTCGATGAGTTCCAGACGTTCAGCTCGGAATCCTTCGCGTCGCTCCTATCGGAGGCCAGAAAATTCGCGACGCACT
>Ga0265320_10003396_pt1 | contig 10730 bp, 11 predicted proteins | sample 4827metaG_FD_202087 | JGI IMG/M metagenome (GOLD analysis project Ga0265320, IMG submission 202087) | Rhizosphere microbial communities from Carex aquatilis grown in University of Washington, Seatle, WA, United States - 4-8-27 metaG | ecosystem: Host-associated > Plants > Roots > Rhizosphere >...
CGGGGCAAAGTAATTTTGCACGAACGCGGTCATGTCCTTGGCATCGATGACTTGAATCAGGTCGGCCACGGCCGCCTTCAAATCCGCCGGGGTTTGGGAGTTGTCGACGGATGCAGCGGCGACATTGGCCTCAGGGGCGGACTCAGTGGCCGGGGTCATCGGCGCGGCGACCGGCGCAAGAGGCGCGGCCACGCGGGCCGGTTTGACCGGAGCGGCCACGGGAGCAGCAGCCGGCGTGGGGGCCGGCGCGGCGGCCTTAAGCGCTGGCGCCGGAAGCGTGGGTTGCCACATTAGGCCGACCACGAGGGCCGTCACGGCGACCAAAGCAACAAGACCCAATAACAAATTACGTGAATTCATCGTTTGCCATCCAAACAGGATCGGAAGGCTCCACCCTTTTATCCCACGCCCCGGCTAAAGCAACGTCCATTCCGTGCCAAATTAAAACCTACTCCGCCTTGCCCTTGGGCAAACTGCCCGGGCGCAGTTGCTCGATGACGCCTTCAACGGAGGCGAGGCGCTTGAATAATTCCGGCAGGCGCCCTTTGAGGACGTGGACTTTTTGCGCGAGCAGGTATGGCATGGACGGGCTGTCGCGCACGAAACTCTTGGGCGCGAGGTCGTGAATGACGCCGCTTTGCGCGCCGATTTGCGAACCCGTGCCGATGTGCAAATGCCCTATGAGCCCGGCCTGGCCGCCGACCACCACGTAATCCCCGAGCGTCGTGCTGCCGGAAATGCCGACCTGCGCCACGATGAGGCAATGTTTTCCCATGACGACGTTGTGGGCGATTTGCACGAGGTTGTCGATTTTGGTGCCCTCGCCGATGCGGGATTCGCTGAAGCGCGCGCGGTCGATGGTCGTGTTCGCGCCAATTTCCACGTCGTCTTCGATGACCACCCGGCCAATCTGCGGAATTTTTTCGTGGCGGCCCTGGTGCGTGTCGTAACCAAAACCGTCCGAGCCGATGACGACGCCGGAGTGCAGCCGCACGCGCCGGCCCAAAAAACAATATTCCAGCACGGCGACATGCGGCATCAGCCAGCACTCCGCGCCGATGACGGCCTCCCGACCCACGTAAACCTGGGCTTGGAGCACGGTGCCCGCGCCGATGGTCGCGCCCGCCTCGATCACGCACTGCGGGCCGATGCTGGCGGCGTCGTCCACTTTCGCCTCCCGGTGCACGATGGCCGAGGGATGGATGCCGGCGGGTGGCTTGGGCCAGAGCAGGCGCTCCAGTTCGCGGCAGACGCGGGCCAGCGCGAGGGAGGGTTTCGCGAGGCGGATGTAGGCCTGGCCGGCGGGTGGATGGCCCTCGTAGTCGTCCGGCAGCAAAATGACCGAAGCGCGGCAGGCCGGGACATCGGCCTTGTATTTCAAATTGCCGAGAAAGGCGAGGTCGCCCGGCTGGGCCGTCTTGAGGGCGGCAATGCCGGTGACCGGCGCCGTGCTCTGGCCTTCGAGCCGGCCTTCGCCGATGAGGCGCAGCAATTCGTCAACAGTGTAAGCGATGCGCACGCCCGGAGTGTGGGGAAAAAATGAGCCAACGCCAACCGTCTTCTTGGCCGCGAAGCGGCGTTGCCCGGCTATTTCGCCGGGGCCGTACCTGCTGCGGGTTTGGCGGTGCCACCGGCCGGAGCCGTCGGGATGGTCAGCGGACCGGAGCCCGGCAGCGTCAGCGCGCCCGCGCCTGCGCCCGAGGGGGCGGCGGCGCCGGAACTGGCCGGGGCATTCGCGTTCACAAAATCAATGACTTCCTTGGTGATGTCCAAATTGGGCGTTGAAAAGACCACGGCGGTGTTCTGCGTGGAATTAAGCACGAGGGTGGCGTTGTGCTTCTTGGCGATTTCGCCGACGGCGTCGTGAATCTTGTCGATTTGCAGCTTCACGATGGTGGCGCGGCGCTTGGACAAAAGGTCGTCGGACTGGGCCTTGAGCTGGTTGATGTCGTTTTCGTTGCTCTGAATGTCGGCGGCGGCCTTTTGCAATTGGGCGCGGTATCCGTCGCGGACATCGGCCGTCAAGGTGGTGTTGTCCACATTGCGCTGGAGGTCCTGGGCCTTGGTGATCATGGCCTGGCGTTTCTCGAGGAGGTCGGAAATTTCCTTGTTGGCGCCCTCGACGAGGCTTTGAAATTTCATTTGCTCGGCCTGCGCCTCGGTGGAGCCAGTGAAGACCTGGCCGACATCAACGACGAGGATTACCGGGGCATTTTGGGCCCGGACCGGAACGGCCAGGGCCAGTACGCAAAGGAGAGAAAAGGACAGATTCTTCATAGTTAGAACGGGTAAGCTAAAGGGCGGAAAGCCGGGGTGCGAGCAGAAAAGTGGGGACGAGGTTGGAGGCAGGAAGCTGGAAGTTGGAAGACGGCAGCAAGGCACTTAACGAAGGAAAAAACCGCCCGTGCGCTAGTCCCGTCCCCTGCTTAAAACACCGTGCCGAAGGAGAAATTGAACTGGATGCTGTGCGACTGGAACTGGTCGGGGTTCAGCGGATAGCCCAAATCAATGCGGAAGGGAGCGCCCAGCAGGAGCACGCGCAGGCCGACGCCCACGTCATGGCGGTACTGCGAGGGGTCGTATTCAAACGCGCCGTCGTTGACGTAACCGAAATCGTAGAAGACCGCCATGCGCACGGGGTTGATGACCTCGATGCTGTATTCCGGGCTGAAATAGACAAAACTTTCACCACCGAGGGGCTGACCGTAGGCGGGCGTGGCAAAGCTCAGGTCGCGCGGGCCGACATTGCGGTACGCGTAGCCGCGCAAGTTGTAGGGGCCGCCCAGGAAGTAACGTTCGGCGTAAGGCACTTCCTTGCCGCCGTAACCCACCACGGAGCCGGCGCGGCCCACCACCGAGGCCACCTGGTTGCCAAAGTCAAACGTGGGCCACCATTTGCCCGCGCGCGCTTCCGCCCGGTAAAAGTTGGTCTGCCCCAGCAGCGGTCCGCCGGCCACTTCATTGACGATTTCCACGCGCGAACCGTCGGTCGGAAACACGACGTCGTTGCGGGTGTCGCGCAGGATGGTGATGCCCACTTTGGAAACGGAGGTATGGCCTTGCTCATGGAACACCTGCGGCGGCGCGCCGAGGGTGACGTCCTTGATCTGAATGTCCTCCAAGGTGTAGGAGAGGCGGCCTTCCACCAATTCGAACAGGCGCTTGCGCAAGTAAACGTCAAACCCGGTGCGCACTTCGTTGAACGTGGAACTGAGGTAATTGGTTTCCGTGCGATAAAGCTCGATGCCGCCCGTCAATTCCCGCTCCCACAACCAGGGCTCTTCGAAGGACAGCAAAATCTGATTGGACAGGCTGCCGACGGTGAAGCGGATGCGCGCCTTCTGGCCGCCGCCCTGGAAATAATTGCGGTAATTGAAGAGGTCGAAATTTGACTGGGTCAATTCCACGTAACCGGTGATGCTCTCGAGCGTGGAGAAACCGGCGCCGAAGGTGAGATTACCAGTGTGGCCTTCCTTGACGGTGATGCGGAGGTTGCGGCGGCCGGGGATGTTGCTGGCCTCGGGCGCGAGGTTCACTTCGTCAAAATAGCGGGTTTGGCGCAGGTGGTTTTCACTGGTCTTCATGCGCACGGTGTCAAACACGTCGCCGGGGGCCAGCGCGAGTTCGCGCACGATGACAGAACTGCGGGTCTTGGTGTTGCCCTGGATGGTGATGCCCTCGACGTAGAATTTTTCCGACTCGGTGATGGCAAAATCGAGGTCGATGTTGCCGGTCTCCAAATTGGGTTTGCGCGCCGCGCGCACGTAAGTGTCGAGATAGCCGTGCGCGCCGTATACATCGCGAATGGCGTTGGCACTCTTGTCCACCTCGGCTGGGGCAAAGATGCCGCCAGATTTGACCGTGACTTCCTTGAGCAACTGGGCGCTGGGGAAAATGGTGTTGCCGGAGGCCGAGATGGCGCCGATGCGGTACTGACGGCCTTCGTGCACGTGGATGACGATGACGAGGTCGGACTTGTGCGGGTAATTGAATTCGACTTCGCTGTCCGGAATGTCCACATCGAGATAGCCCTTGTTCTTGTAATACTGGCGGAGTTTTTCGAGGTCCGCCTGAAAGACATCTTCCTCGAAGCGGCCGGACCCGGTTATCCACGAGATGAAGAACGTGTAATCGCTGGTCTTCATCTGGTCGAGCAGTGTGCCGGTGTGAATATGGTCGTTGCCGACGAACTTGATGGCGTCGATGGTCACGTCCGGGCCTTCATCGATCACAAAAGTGACGACGCCCGTGCCGGTGTTCGGGTTCGGATCGATGTTGGTGTCAATCTTGACGCGGGAATAACCGCGCTTCTGGTAGAACTGGAAAAGTTTGTCGGCGTCGCGCTTGACCTGCACACGGTCGAGGATGCCGCCCGCCTCCGTCTTGATTTCCTCGGCGAGGCGGGACTTGGAGTATTCGTTGTTGCCCTTGAAAATAACGGCGGAGACGCGGTCCTGCGGCACGATGGACATCACGAGGCGGACGCCGCCATCGGGCAGGCGTTCGCGGTTGCCCTCGATGTACTCATACAAGCCCGTCGAATAAAGCGAACGGATGGATTGGTCCACCAGGGCCTGGCTGTACGGCATGCCCTGGCGCAGGCGCAAGTGCGCGAGAATGGCCTCGCGGTTGATTTGCTGGGGGCCGACGATCTGAATCGAGACCTCCTCGACGATGGGCGGCTTTTCCTCGGCGTTGAGCTCCGGGGCGGCCGCCGCGGGCGGCGGGGTGGGAGCGGACGCCGTGGGCTGGGCGGCGACGGAAAGAAGGCCGCCGACCCAAAGGCCGGAGACCACCGCCAGCAAGCGTGACCATGGGGCCGGGCTCTGGCTACGAAGCGTGTGCGGTGTAATTTTCAAATCGCGTAAGTCGTTTATTGAACGTAAGCGGTACTTCTCCTATCGGGCCGTTTCGGTTTTTGGCAATGATTAATTCACGCTTCACCGCGACTTGGTCCGGTTGTTCGACCTCTTCCTTGGCGTCCCGCGCCTTGGAAAGCAGCAAAACCACGTCGGCATCCTGCTCGATGGAACCGGATTCGCGGAGGTCGGAAAGCCGGGGCAGCCGCTTTTCTTTTTCCGACTCACGATTCAACTGGCAGAGCACAATTACGGGGAGATTCAGCTCCTTGGCCATGGCCTTGATGTTGCGAGAAACTTCCGCAACTTCTTGTTCGCGAGAGTTATACGTACCGGCCGAGGAAACGAGCTGGAGGTAGTCGATAATAACAATGGAAAGCTTGTGGCGCGAGTGCAGCCGACGGGCCTTGGCGCGCATTTCGAGAATGTTCAGGTTGGCCGAGGCGTCGATCCACAGCGGGGATTGCTTGAGGAGCTTGGCCGAGTCCACCAGTTCACGTTGGCGGTCGCAGAAGCCGTCCTTCAATCGCTGCATGTCGACGCGGGCATGGGAGCACAGCAGGCGCATGGCGAGTTGCTCGGCGGCCATTTCGAGGCTGAACAGCAGAGTCGCGCACGGGGCGCGGTTTTCGCGCGCCAGGGGGAGAATCGCCGCTTCGGCCATATTCAGCGCGATGGAGGTTTTGCCCATCGAGGGCCGCGCGGCGACGACAATCATTTCCGCCGGATGGAAGCCGAAGGTCAGCCGATCCAAATCAGTAAACCCGCTCGGCACACCGCTGATGACGCCTTTTTGCGTCAGCATTTTCGTGATCATGGCGGAAGCCGTGTCGACGGACTCCGAAATGGGTTTGGCCGAATCGGTGATAGTGTCCTGCTGGATCTTGAAAAACTCGCTCTCGACGTTGTTGAGCAGCTCGGGCAAATCGCCGGTGGCGGCATAGGCCTGCTCGACGGTCCATTGGGAGGCGCGGATGAGCTGGCGGAGGAAAAATTTGTCGCGGACGATTTTGAGCCAGTGCCGCGCGTGCACCGTCGTCTGAATGCGATTGGTGATCTCGAGCAGGTAGGCGTGGCCGCCGATGGCGTCGAGCTGGCCGCGCTCCTGAAGGCGATTGGCCAGGACGATTTCCTCCGGCGGGACGCCGAGGGCATTCAGTTCCAGCAGCGCCTCATAAATAAGTTGATGGCTGGAGCGGTAAAAATATTCGGGACGAACCTTCGCGACCATGCACTCGTTCAGGATGTCCATCCCGTTTTCCAATAGACACGAGGCCAGCAGCCCCTGCTCGGCGTCGAGATTGTGCGGGTTGACGCGCTCCCCCGCGGCCCGCGAGGAAACGGGTTCGCGGGTGGAGGAAGGTTTCGCGGGTGCGGCCACTTGGGGAATGGGGGGCACAGTGCGAGCGGCGGCGCGAACGGGGGAACCGGGTTCGCCGCGGGCACGCTTGCGCGAATCGGGTGTCTGCGCCATGCCCAAGGTTCCTACGCTGGGAGTTGGGGCAGTGGCAACGGCAAAGCGAAATTATTCTGACGCCTTCTCGGCGGAGGCTTTCTCGACGCGCACGCGCTTCTTGTGCTTGTGCGCGTGACCTTCTTCGCCCTCGGCGGGAGCTTCAGTCGCCGCCGGCTCAGCCGCAGCCTCGCCTTCGGTCGTTTCGCGGCGCGGGGCGCGCGGGCGGCGCTCCTTCTTGGCCTCGGGCGCCTCGGCGGGCTTGACCTCGTCGATGGGATTCTCGGACACCACTTCGAAAGTGATTTCGACCGTAACCTCGGGATGCAGCTTGACGGTGGCGTCGTGCTTGCCGAGGCCCTTGACGTGGCCGCCGGCGATGTGCACGCGTTTCTTGTCGATCTTGAAGCCGGCCTCTTCGAGCTTGCCGTGCAAGTCGCCCTGGGTGATGGAGCCGAACATCTTGCCGCCCTCGCCGGTCTTCACGGCAAACGCGATGCCGACGACCTTCAGGCGCTCGGCCACTTCGCGGGCACCGGCCAGCTCATGGGCTTCGCGTTCGGCGCGGCGGGCCCGCAGCGAATCAACGCGCTTGCGGTTGGCCTGCGTGACGGGCAACGCGAGGTTGCGCGGCAGCAGAAAATTGCGGGCGTAGCCGGCGCGGACCTTGACCAGGTCGCCTTCGCCGCCGAGGCCTTCGATGGGTTGCAGGAGGAGGATTTCGCTATGGGCCATGGGAGGAAACGTTAAGGGATAAAGGTTGAACGATAAACGATGAGTGAAAAATAATAGAGGTAGTTGGCGCTGGAGGAATGACGGAAGGAACCAAATGATGAAACGGAGTCCCTGCCCTCGCACCTATTTCTGTTTTAGTTCAGAACGGCACATCTTCATCAATATGATCGCCGGGAGGCGGCGGGCGGCTGGCGGCCGCGGGGGCGTTGCCGCGGGCCGGCGCGCGGGGCGCGGGCGCGGATTGATTGTAATTGGGACCGGCGGAGGCGCCACCGTCTTCGCCGCCTTCTCCCCCGCCCTCGCCCCGACCGCCGCCGACAAAGCTGAAGCCTTCCAGGATGACCATGAGCTTGCTGCGTTTTTCGCCGGAGGTCTTGTCGTCCCACTTGTCCTGGCGCAAACGGCCTTCCACGAGGATGGGTTTGCCCTTGCCGAAAAATTTGCTGATGACTTCGGCCTGCTTGCCGAAGCTGTCCACGTCGATAAACGCGACTTCCTCTTTTTCCTGGCCGTCCTGACTCTTGAATTTCCGGTTCACCGCGACCGTGAATTTGCAGATCGAAAAGCCACCGGGGGTCACGCGCATCTCGGGGTCGCGCGTGAGGTTGCCCATCAAGATGACTTTGTTAAAGGAGGCCATGGAAGGTCAGGAAAAGCGCGCGATGCAAAATTAAATATTCAAAATTTAAAACGGAACGGTGAGCGGCAAAGGCAACCGGCCCGCCACAAAATGATGACGCGCCAAGGAGGGAGGAAGGTCAACCTTCAATTTCCATTGGCGCAGGCGCAATTTTAAATCTTCAATTTTGAATTTTGAACGCACTACGCCGACTGCACGATGAGGCGGTTGACGGTGCGGTCGAGGCGCAGTTTTTCGCGCAGGGCGGCCGGAGCCGTGACCGGGGCGCTGAACTTGAAGGTCACGAACACGCCATTCGGGTAGGCGCGGCTGGGGGCGCGGGCGAAGTCCCGCGGGCCGTGGTTTTCGACGCCGCTGACTTCGGCCTGCACGGAGGTGATGACCTCGCGGAGTTTGCCGATGAGGATGTCAACCGTGTCGGTGAGACCGCGGGTGTCGAGAATCATGGTGGCCGTATAGGCGCGAGTGGTGGGTTTTTTGCTCATCCGAGTTTGGGTTGGGAAAGGGTTGGGTTGGGAGTGGATCGGTTGAAAAGGTTCATGGCTTCCTGCGGGCCGCGGGTGACCAGGGTGCGCAGGGCTTGGAGAAAGTCCGGGCGGCGCGCCTCCAGGAGGGCTTCATCGTCCGGCGTCAGGCGGCCGAGGACGTGGTCCTTCAGATCCATTTCGGCGTGGACTTTGCCGCCGATGCCGAGCTTGACGCGGGCAAAATGCGGGCCGACATGGGCGAGGAGGCTGGCGATGCCGTGGTGTCCGCCGGCGCTGCCGCGGAGGGAGATTTTCATCTTTCCGAGCGGCAACGTGATGTCATCGTGGACGGCGGCGAGGGCGGTGTCCGGCAATTTGTGAAAATGCAGGAAAGGGCCGAGGGCGAGGCCGCTGTCGTTCATGAACGTGAGCGGCTTGACGAGCCAGACGGGCTGGCCCGCGATTTCGGCGCGCGCGACTTCCGCCTGAAAGCGGGATTCGTGGCGCCAGGCGGCCCCGGCGTCGCGCGCAAGCGCCTCGACGAGCCAGAACCCGAGGTTATGGCGCGTGCAGTGGTACTCCGCGCCCGGGTTGCCCAGGCCGGCGATGACGGCAACAGACATTTCTCAAAGAACAGTAATCGGCCCGGGGCGCAAAAGCGAGAACTCGCCCGCGCCCCGAGCCGATGAAAAAATTTACTTCTTGCCGGGCTTGGCCGCCGGAGCCGCGCCTTTCGCGGCGGGAGCAGCAGCCTTGGCCCCCGCGGCGGGAGCGGCACCCTTGGCGCCAGCGGCGGCGGGAGCGCCCTTGGCGCCGGCAGCAGCAGGAGCACCCTTGGCGGCGCCTTCGGCCGGAGCGGCACCTTCCGCACCTTCGACGGGAGCAGCGCCCTCGGCGCCCTCGACCACCGCGCCCTCGGCGGGCGTGGCTTCTTCTTCGACGGCGGGGACGACGCAAGCCGCGATCACTTCATCGGCGTCTTCGTCATAAACCACGCCGGGAATCGGCTTGAGGTCGCGAACGTGGATGGAGTCACCGGCGTGCAGCTCGGAAACGTCCACCGTGATAAAGTCAGGCAAGTCCTTGGGCAGGCACTTGATGTCGAGCTCGTGGCGGCCGACTTCGACGATGCCGCCTTCCATCTTCACGCCCACGGCCTCGCCGACGATGTGGACGGGGACCGACGCGCGCATCTGCTCGTTGGCCGAAACCTCCTTGAGGTCAATGTGGATAAAGCGATCCGTGCGCGAGTCGCGCTGGATTTCCTGCAGCAGCGACAACTGCGGCGCGCCGCGTTCATCGGCGATTTCGACGATGGCGGCCGTGCCGGCCACCGCGCGCATGAGGAGGCGAAAATCGGGTTCCTTGACGGTCAAATGACGCACGCCGGACTTGCCGTAAATGACGGCGGGAATGAGGCCCGCGCCGCGCAATTGGCGGGCAGGCGAGCGGCCCGTTTTGGAACGGGTCTGGACGGGAAGTTTAAGCAGTTTCATGGCGGCAGGAGGCGGCGCAAGGGAGCGCGCCCCGAGGGTTTGGAAAATGGGAAAACGGCGAATAGTAGTGGGAAGCGCCTGGAATGCAACTAAAAGTTGCGGGCGGTGAAAGGACGGGCGGCGGGCACGGGCTGAAAATAAATGAATAAACCCGCTTGACATGCAACCAAATGGTTGCATATTGAGCGCCATGGATGCCGTTTTCAAAGCGCTCGCCGACGCCAGCCGCCGGCAATTGCTCGACCGCCTCCATGCTCACAACGGGCAAACGCTCGGCGAACTTTGCCGCCACCTCGACATGTCGCGCCAGGCCGTGACCAAGCACCTCACCATCCTTGAAGCCGCGAACCTCATCGCCACAGTGCGCCGCGGCCGGGAAAAACTGCATTTCCTCAATCCCGTGCCCATCCACGAAATCTCCGCCCGCTGGATCGGCAAGTACCAGCGTGGCCAACTAGAGGCGCTCAATGAGTTGAAGCGCGAACTGGAAGGCAACCCTTAACCCCCTTTCATCACCATGAAAACCAACACCAATAATCCTGAGTTCGTTTATGTCACGTACATCAACACCACCCCCGCGAAGTTGTGGACGGCGTTGACCGATGGGAAATTCACCCGTCAATACTGGGGCGGCTGGACCGTGGAGTCCGACTGGAAAGTCGGCGCGCCCATCGTCTTCAAACCCGATCCGACCAAGCTCGCCGAAGCCGGCAAGTGCTCCAGCGAAGGCATGCACGGCAAGCTCCTGGAATGCGATCCGCCCCGCGTGCTTTCCTACACTTGGGACGGCCGCAAAACGGCGGAACCGGACTCGCGCGTAACGTTCCGTATCGAATTGAAGGGCGAAGCCGTGAAGCTGACCGTGACGCACGACCAGTTCCAACCCGGGAGCAAGATGCATCTCGGCGTGAGCGAAGGCTGGCCGCCCATCCTGGCCAATCTGAAGACGCTGCTCGAAACCGGGCACACGTTTGTGGTCGGGAAGTAGTTTTCCGCAATACGAAATCGGGCGGTGGGTCAGTTTGAAAAAATGGAGCTGGATGCGTTGGGTAGGGCCGGGCCTCCGGACCGGCCTAGCTC
>Ga0265320_10003397_pt1 | contig 10730 bp, 13 predicted proteins | sample 4827metaG_FD_202087 | JGI IMG/M metagenome (GOLD analysis project Ga0265320, IMG submission 202087) | Rhizosphere microbial communities from Carex aquatilis grown in University of Washington, Seatle, WA, United States - 4-8-27 metaG | ecosystem: Host-associated > Plants > Roots > Rhizosphere >...
TTCGACCTCAACGGCCCGTACGAAATCGTCGGGGAAGGCGAGTTCCCGCCCGCCGAGCGGCCGTGGAACACCTGCACTAAATACCGCATTACGCTGAAATACCCAGATGACATCACCATGACCATCGCGGGCGGCCACCCCGATATTAAGAGCGGCACGAAGTGGATCGGCAGCGGCGGCTTTGTCCGCGTCGATCGCGGCGGCTTTGACGCCTCGAACGCAGACTGGCGCCGCAGCGGCGACAATCTGCCGGAGGACCTGCGGAAGGTGAAGCTCTACGAGTCCGCGAACCATTGGCGCAATTTCCTCGATTGCGTCCGGTCCCGCCAACCGGCGATCGCGCCGGTCGAAACCGCGCATCATTCCGCGATTCCCGGCCACCTCGGCTTGATTTCCATGCTCGCGGGTGACGCCACGCCCATCGACGGCCCGAACGATGAGAAGGGCTGGACGTTGCGCAAAGGGCGCAAATTGCAGTGGGACGTGCAGAAAGAGGTGATCGTCGGCGACGCCACCGCTTCAAAGTTCATGGACCGTCCCTACCGGGCGCCCTGGGAGCACGTCTAAGCGGCGGACGCCCTGCCCGCCAATCGTCTTTCAAACGCCGAGTGATCCCGAGGGATTGCTCGGCGTGTTCTTTTGCCCAGATTTGCGGCCGGCGCAAAAACTAGACCACCGCGGACTGGCGGTACTCCGGAACCACGACCTCGGCGTCCGGCTTCATCGTCCGAAGCGTCTCGCCGAACGCCAGCGCCTGCGATTCTTCGCCGTGCACCACAAAGATTTTCTGAAGCCGGCCGGAAATGCCCTCGACGTAGCGTTTCAATTCATGCTTATCGGCGTGGCCCGAAAAGGACTCGATCGACGCCACCCGCGCGCGCACGAGATGCGGCTCCCCAAAAATATTGACCTTGGGATAGCCCGCCAGGATTTGCGCGCCCAGCGTGTGCGCCGCGCAATAACCGATGAAGAGGATCAAATTGCACGGATCACCAATATGGTTTTTTAAATGGTGGCGAATCCGTCCCGCTTCGCACATGCCGGAAGCGCTGATAATGATGGCCGCGCCCTTCAGGTCGTTCAACTTCATCGACTGCGATTGCTCGCGGATGTACGTCAGATTATCCATCCCGAACGGATTCGCCCGGTCGCGCAGGAATCGGTAGATGGCGTCATTGAAGCATTCCGGGTGCAGGCGGTACACCTCCGTGGCGTTCACGCTCAGCGGACTGTCCACGTAGATCGGAAGTTTCGGAATCGTCCCGGCCAGCGTTAATTGGTGCAGCGTGTAAACGATCTCCTGGGTTCGCCCCACCGAGAACGCGGGGATGATCAGCTTGCCTTCTTTGGCGACGGTTTCGTTCACCAGCTGCCCCACCTCCGCGTCCGCGCCCATTTTGGCGGCATGTTCGCGCCCGCCGTACGTGCTCTCGACTTGCAGGAAATCGACGTCGGCGACCGGTTGCGGGTCCCGCAGGATTTCGTCACCCCCACGGCCGACGTCGCCGCTGAAAAGATAACGGAAACGTCGGCCACCCTCGTTGATATCCAGCACGACCTGGGCTGACCCCAGAATATGGCCCGCGTCGCGAAACGTGACTTGGCAGCCGTCCGAGACGAATACCGGGCGGTCGTAGCCCACGGCGACAAACTGGCGCAGCGCCTTCTCGGCGTCGGTGGCGGAGTAGAGCGGTTCGACCGGCGGCAGGTGATGCTTGGCCCGTTGCTTGGAGACATATTCGGCGTCGCAGCGTTGAATCTCCGCGGAGTCCTCCAGCATGATCGAGGCGAGGTCACGCGTGGCAAACGTGCAATAGATGCTCCCCTGAAATCCCTGCCGGCAGAGGTTGGGCAGATTGCCGCAATGATCGATATGCGCATGGCTCAGGACCACCGCGTCCACCTGCCGGGGATCAAACGGAAACGTCCGGTTGCGCTCGATCGACTCCTCACGCCGACCCTGGAAAAGCCCGCACTCGAGCAACACCCGCCGCCGGTTCAGTTCCAGCAAGTACATGGAACCGGTCGTCGTGCGCGTCGCTCCCAGAAACTGAATTTGCATGCCCGCCGACGATGCCAGACGCCCGCCGATTCTCCAACTCGAATTGGCTCGAATTGGCTCGGATCGCCCGCTGGGTCCCAGCTTTGCGATCAGGCTCGGGCGGACGCCGACTCGCTCGCGGTCGCAGCTCGCGTTTCGGCGTTCGCGAGCGTCACCGACTCCCCTGCGCCGGATCGAAAAACGACACCGGCCAGTTCGCCTCGCGGTTCGACTTTGCCCTTTTCTTTCCGGCGCGCGTCACTACGCTGGCGAGGCATTTTTAGCCATCATGGCCTTGAAATTCTTTAACACGCTGACGCGGTCCACGCAGGAGTTTGTACCGCTGGACCCGCAGGGGAAAAAGGTGGGCATGTACTGCTGCGGTCCGACGGTCCACGACTACGCGCACATCGGCAACTTCCGCACGTTCGTGTTCACCGATTTGACGCGGCGCTACCTGGAATTCAAAGGGTTCGCGGTTCGGCACGTGATGAATATCACGGACGTCGAGGACAAGATCATCGCCCGCGTCCACGCGGCCAAGATTCCCCTGCGCCAATACACCGCGACGTACGAAACCGCGTTCCTGGAAGACTTTGACCGGCTCGGCTGCCGGCGGCCCCATGAATTGCCGCGGGCAACGGAGCACATCGCGGAAATCGTGACGTTGATCGGCCAGTTGATGGCCCACGGTCTTGCCTACCAGACGCCGGACGGCTCGATCTACTTTAGCATCGAAAAGTACCGCCAATCGGGACACGAGTATGGCCAGTTGGTTAAATTGAACCTCGACGAACTGCGGCCGGGTGAACGCACCAGCCACGACGAATACGCCAAGGAATCGATCGTGGATTTCGCCCTTTGGAAGGCGCGGACGCCCGAGGATGGCGCCGTCTTTTGGGCCAGCCCCTGGGGCGAGGGACGGCCGGGCTGGCACATCGAATGCAGCGCGATGAGCATGAAGTTGCTCACGCCAAGTTTCGACCTCCATTTGGGCGGCGAAGACTTGGCGTTTCCCCATCACGAGGACGAGATCGCGCAGAGCGAAGGAGCCGGCCTCCAAACGCACGGCCACCGCTTCGTCAAATACTGGCTCCACGGCGCCCATCTGCTGGTCGAAGGCCGGAAGATGAGCAAATCGCTGGGTAACTATTTTACGCTGCGCGACCTGCTGGCCAAAGGCTACGCCGGCCGCGAGATTCGTTACCTGTTGCTTTCCGCCCACTATCGCGAATCGTTCAACTTCACGCTCAAAGGGGTTCAGGACGCGCGGGCAGCGTTGAGCCGGCTGGACGAATGTTTGCATAAACTGGCCAGCGCGGCGGCCGGCGCCGCTGGGGTGGCGGACCCCGAATTGCTGACGAAGGTCACCGCGGCGCTGGACGACGACCTGAACGTCTCGGCGGCTTGGGGCGCGGTTTTTGAATGGGTCCGAGACTGCAATCGGCTCCTCGCGGGCGGCCAAATGCCCGCGCCGCAAGCCGCCGCCGGGTTGGCCGCTTGGCGCCAAATTGACATGATCCTTGGCGTCGGGGCGGAAACAAAAGCCGAGATTCCGTCCGACGTGGAAGCGCTGCTACAAGAGCGAGAGGCGGCGCGGCGGGGCAGGAATTACCGGCGTTCCGACGAGATTCGGGCGCAACTTAAAGCCCTGGGCTGGGCCATCGAGGATACCCCCGCGGGCGGCCGGCTTAAACGCGTCTAATGGGCTGCTTCAGACAGCTTGAACCCGGCGCGGCCAAAAAAGGCCGCCAAGTAGCCATTGACAAGCTCCGGGGTTTAGCTACCGTTTGGCCCGCTTAAGTCAAAATAGCAATTTTATGCCGAATACGAAGTCCGCCGAACGCCGCTCACGCAACAGCGCGCGCAAGAATCTCCACAACTCCAGCGTCAAGACGAAGCTGAATACGTTGGAAAAGAAGTACCTCGCCCTCGTGGCGGGGAATAAGAAAGAGGACGCTACGAAAGCGTTCCGCGATGTGAGTTCGGCCTTCGACAAGGCGGCGAAAACGGGCGTCGTTCACCGTTCCGCGGCCTCGCGCAAGAAATCCCGCCTGGCGGTCCGCCTCAACGGGATTAAGTAACCGTTCCTCGGAAATCCCGGACGCGCGGCCCGGGATGCTTGGTCGGTGGCCCGCGTTCAACCCCGATAGACGATCAGTAACCCGTAGTCGGTCAAGAGCTTCTGCGAGCCGATGTCCAGGTGGGTGTACGTGATCGGGTGCATCGCGACGATATTTGATTCGCCTATCTTGGCGAGCATATCTCCCACCATTTCATCGAAACGGTCGCGACCGACCTCGATGCAATCGGTATGCCGAATCGTCTTGATCCGCAGCTTCTTCTCGCTCTCCTTGGCCGCGACCTCAAGCGGTGGGCGGGCCTTCTGAATCAACGCCGCCGCCGGCTGATCGTGGACCGGCACCGCGAAATGCCGCTCAATCTTCGCCGCCGCGGACGCGGAGATCGAGCCTTGATTGGCATGTTCCTGCGGAGCCTCCGGCGCTTCCGGGGCCTGGGGGATAATGATCGCCGCGCCGCAAGCGGGGCATTGAATCTCCGAACCGGCGCCCGATGGGTCCACCGCCAGTTCCTGCTTGCAGGCGGGACAGTTGAAAGTCATGTCCATAACGAATCCTGGGCTGATTAATTGGGTTATTCGTAGGTTAACCCCTCCTAATCGAAACGCCAGCGAAAAATCGCCGCGCCGCGTCCGCCGCATTGGCCTTGCGCCAGAGGGCTATTCGTACGCGCGGGCAAGCTGCTTGACGCGCGGGTAAATCGGCGAATTCGTGGGCGTTCGTTGCTTCACCGTGGCAAAGATCCGGCGGGCCTCCATGGGATTGCTCTGGTTCAGCAGCACCACGTAGTCCAGCTCGATCTCGGCCAACCGGGGATCAGCCGCCGCCGACCGATAGCGTCGGAGCCACTCGGCCAGGCCCACCGCCCCATGTTCCTTCGCGGCCGCCAGGGACGCCTCGTACGCGGGCGGCAAGCCCGGCAGATTCTTGGATTGCTCCGGACTCGCCTGCTCACCGTCGGTGGGATGATGAGCCTTAAAATCTTCCCAATAATTGTAAGCCCAATTGGCCGCGTAGAGCGCCGCAATGAGCAGAACAACATTGATGATGAATTTCATGTTTCCGGCACGCGCTCGATGCGGGCCCCCAAGCGCTTTAGTTTTTCATCAATTCTCTCGTAACCGCGATCCAGGTGATAAATTCGCTTCACCAGCGTTTTCCCGCTGGCCACCATGCCCGCGATCACCAACGCCGCCGACGCCCGCAGATCACTCGCCATCACCGGCGCGCCGCTCAACGCCCGGCCACCCTTTACTATGGCGCTTGGCCCCTCAATCGCAATATCCGCTCCTAAACGCGCCAATTCACTGACGTGCATGAAGCGGGACTCAAAAATCCGCTCGGTAATGATGCTGATGCCTCGGGTCAACGTCATCAAGACCATCATTTGCGCCTGGGCGTCGGTCGGGAAACCGGCGTAAGGCAGGGTCGTAATATCAACCGGTTTGAGGCGGCCCTTCCGCTTGATCGTCAGTCCCAGGCCGCTGCGTTCCACTTTGACGCCGGCTTCCCGCAATTTGTCCAACACGGCGTGCATGTGTTCGGGGCGCGCGCCCAGGAGCTTGACTTCGCCATCGGTCGCCGCGGCGGCGATGGCGAAGGTGGCCGCCTCAATCCGGTCGGGAATGACCTCGTATTCCGCGCCGTGCAACTCCTTAACGCCGGTGATGGTAATCGTCGGGCTGCCGGCGCCGGTGATCCGCGCGCCCATCGCGTTCAGGAAGTTCGCCAAGTCGGTTACTTCCGGCTCACACGCCGCGCTTTCGATGACCGTGATCCCTTCGGCCAACGCCGCGGCCATCATTACGTTGGCGGTGCCGAGCACCGTGGGTCCCGCCCGGCCACCCAGGAACAACGCGTCGCCCACCAATTTGTTCGCCGAGACGCAAACATAGCCGCCCGCGACCCGCAGTTTGGCGCCCAATGCCTGCATCCCCTTCAAATGAAGGTCGATCGGCCGGGAGCCGATCACGCAGCCGCCCGGCAGCGAAACCTTGGCCGTATGCATGCGCCCCAGCAACGGCCCTAAAATGCAGATCGAACCGCGCATCTTCCGAATCAAATCGTAATCCCCGACTCCTTTGATGCGGGCCGCGCGGACGGTCACGCTGTTGCCGTCAAATTTCACCTCCGCGCCGAGCGAAGTCAGAATTTGACCCATAAACGTCACGTCGCTCAACGCGGGCACGCGATGGATCACGCAGGTCTCGGCCGTCAAGAGCGTCGCGGCCATGATTGGCAGGACGGCGTTCTTGGCCCCACTGATCGTTACTTCGCCGCAGAGTGGAATTCCACCTTTGATCAACAAACTTTCCATGTATTACCTGTCTTTCGTCCCGAGTCACCAATTCTGCCCGCGGTTCCTGGAGCGTCCGCGCCGCCGGGCTGTTCTCTCACACCCCCGCGGGCCGGGCAACCAAGATTCGCAATCGTCCGCTATAATCTGGCTCGATCGCCTCGACTAGCCAATCGGATTCGACGAAAAGCCGCCGAATATGCTCCGCCTGTTCGTCACCCATTTCCAACATCAATCTCCCTCCCGGTCGTAGCCAGTTCGCGCCGTCGGTGGCCAACCGTCGGTAAAAGTCGAGTCCGTCCGGCCCGCCATCGAGAGCCAGGCGCGGCTCGAAATCGCGGACCTCCGGCTGCAATTCCGCGATCTGCGCGCTCGGAATATACGGGGGATTGGCAACGATCAGGTCAACCCGCAGCCCGACCGGCGCGGCCGCAAACCCGTCCCCGTGGTGGAAGTGAACTCGGTCGCTCACGCCATGCCGGACGGCGTTCCCGCGCGCGACGCTCAAGGCCGCGTCCGAGATGTCCACCGCGTGCATTACCGCGTCCGGACAGCGCGTCGCCAGCGTAATCGCCAGGCAACCGCTGCCGGTTCCATAATCCAATCCCAATGCGGGGCCAGGCGCGGCGACGGAGACTAGAAACCGCCAAGCCCGCTCGGCCAATAATTCCGTTTCTGGGCGGGGCGCCAGAACCTCGGGACCGACTGTCAATTCCAAGCCACAGAAGACAGCCGTGCCCAGGACGTATTGGAGCGGCTCGCGTCCCGCCCGCCGGGCCACCAGTTCCTCGACGGCCGTCCGCTGTGCTTCGGTAAGGGCTGTCCCCGGCTCGAGAAAAAGATGCAGCCGCGGCTTTCCCAAAGCGTGCGCCACCAGCCATTCGGCGTCCAGCCGCGGCGATTCAACGCCGGCGGCCGCGAGGCGCGCGGCGCCCTGCGCAATGATCTGCACGATGGTCATGCCGCCCCACCAAAAACGCCGGGAAGCCTCATTACCGCTTGCGCCGCGTGGCGCACGTACCTATTTTCCATAACATGAAAAGATTGCTCGTGACGTTCCTTACGATAGCCGCGCTCGGCCGACTTGCCAGCCCGGCGTTCGCCGACAACGACGCGGCCAAAGTCGCCGACAAGGAATACGCTGATGAACGCTACAAACAGGTTAACGCCGACATTCAGTCTTTGCAGGCCGCCATCGAAGCGCACCAGCGCGCCCAGGAAACCCTGCTGAAACGCATCGACGCGCTCGCGAATGAGATTCGGAGCCTGCGCGACGAGAACGCTCATTCCGGTACCACCTTCGTCACCCGCGACGAACTCAAGGAGGTCGTTAAAGATGTTCAATTGATCGACCGCAAACGCGAGGACGACAAAAAGTTGATTCTCGAGGAAATCGCCAAAATGGGCAAAACGCTCGCCGCTCCGGCCCCCACTCCGCGAAAACCCGAGCCGGCGCCGGCGGCCACCGCCCAAGAAGGAGAATTCGCCGAATACACAGTCCTCGGCGGCGACAGCCTTTCCGCGATCGTGAGCGCCTTCAACAAGAAATTCGTCAGCGAAGGGAGAAAGCGCGTTTCTCTCAAACAAGTCGAAGAGGCGAATCCGAAGGTTAAGGCGGGCGTCATCAATCCTGGTCAAAAACTGATGATCCCGATTCCGCCGAAGGCGCCATGAAGACGCTTCGCCGCGCCCATCTTTTCCTCGGTTGTTTTTTCGCGCCGCTCCTCATCTTCTACGTCGCCACCGGCTGGTACCAAACGCTCCATCCCGACCGGAAAAAGGACCTGGGTCACGCGGACGATTGGATTGGGCGGATGACCTCGGTTCACATCGATCAAATTTATCCGGCCAAAAGCGCGAACAGTTTCTCCCCCGGTCTCTTTCGCGTGCTGGTCGTTCTGATGTCGATTGCCCTGATCGTGACCGTTCTGATTGGCGTCTATCTCGCCCTCCGCGCCCTGCGCCAAAAATGGACGGTCTGGGCCGCGCTTGCGCTCGGCGTCGTCACCCCGATACTCCTGCTCTGGCTCGGACAAAAGCGCTAAATGAATCCGCGCTGGCTCGAATCCAGATGGGTCTGTTTTCTGGGCGCCGCCGCGTTGAGCGTCATCATCGCCTGGATCAGTCTGCAGGTTCGGTACCGGATCACCGAACGTTACCTCAAGATTACCCTGTTCGGCATCTGCGTCCGGCGCATCGCCCTGCTCGACATCGAATCGTTTTCCAAGCGGCGCCCGCGCTGGGCGGAGAATTGGTGGTGTACCTGGCGTCCGTTCCGGCGGATCCTCGTGATCAAACGCAAGAACGGTTGGCGGCGGAACTTGGTCCTGACGCCGTTCCAGCGATACGTTTTTCGTTACGATCTCGAGTTGGCGATCGACCGGCTGATCGCCGCCGAAGGCGGAGCACCGTCCTCGCGACGGGCTAGGACACCGGACGACGAGCCGGACTAGCCCCAACTCAGAACGACCGTATCACCCTCGGTCCACGGGTGACGACGGGCGTGGTGAATCGGCCGACCGAATTTCCGAGGATGCCGGCGATTCCTGGAGCGGGCCGCTATCGGCTGTACCGCTCAACATAACCTCTCCTTTGAACTTCGCCAACTCACTGAGGAAATCCCGAAGCACGGCCTCCGGCTTCCCATAAATGCCATCGTTCGCAAGCGAGAATGCCTCGTCAATGCGATAGACAAAACTCAGGTCTTTCGGCAGATCGCCCATCGGAGAACGTTCCGCGGTACGAAATAGACCATTCGCGATATCCTGAGCGCGGCCCGGATTTGCCGCGAGGTAATCGTGAAGGTGCCCTAACATTCGCCTAAACGCCGCCCAATAGTCGGCGCCGGATGCCAGAGCGTGAAGGTACGTTAACTGGTCGGCGATTTGAGAAGGAGGTGTAGTCGAAAGGTCAATGAGCGATTCCGGCGGCGAATCGAGCGCGATAATCTGCGAATCCGCCCACCGAACGATGTCTTCACCGTTCGCCACCCCAAACTGAAGCATGAGCAGCATACGTTGGGCGTCTTGGCAAAGCGCGGTGGTAGGTTTCATACGGCCCAACGCGCCCTCACGGAGCCATGCTGTAGAGCGCCGCCGACATAACCAATTCCAGATGGCGTCCCGCGTCCACCGAACATACACGGAGATAAAGATAGCTCCAATTCGCAAAGACCAATCCCAGCCCGATAAAAAGACGGACGCGCGGGCCGAATATCATTGCTCGAAATCTCGCTCGCTCTGCCCAATCGCCATGACCGATGATGCCTCGAATCGCCGCGACGACCACGATGATGACCACTGCCGCGACCAGCGGATTGAAGTAAAACGCCTCGAAAACATCCAGCCTTGCAAGCGCCGCCAAACTCCGCGTCCCGCCGCACAGTGGACACGGCATTCCGAAAAGAACCTTGATGCCGCACGGTGGAATAACCAGCCTCCCGTTCGTGGCCAGCGCCGCTGCCCCGGCCAGGCACGCGATCACTCCGAGAACCACAACACTTATCAAACGACGGCCGACTCGCGCCGGCTCCCACCGTCCGCCATTAGCCTTTTGATTCACAATGCCTCAACTTGCGGTCGCGAACTTGTCGGCTTTCCCCGCCTCACTTGAGACGTGGCGGCGTTCCGGAGTCCGTTGCCTCCCGCAGGATCAACCAACTGGTCAGCAGCGACCAGAGCAGGCCCGCCGTGAATACTCCCATCCCCAGCAGGCATCCGCGCGACTTGTCCCAAAGTTCGTGGAGGCTGCCAAATTGATCCTCCGCGTCCCGGAGACGGCTCCAGTTGGCGAGATACCAGGTAAAAAACCGCCCGCCGTAAGAGACGGTGAGCGCCAGCCCGACCACCGCCGCCGCCATTTGCAGATAACCCGACACTCGCCCGGCCGCCAGCGAGCCGGAGCCCGGAATCGCCAGGTTGGCCACCAGGCAACCCCAAGCCGTCGAACGGTCAAGCCGTCGGCGTGGACCGAGGGCCAAAGAGAACTTCATAGGCATGCATCATCGTCGCGCACGCGAACGGCCAGATCAGTCGCGCCAGGACCTCGCCGATGAATGCCTGGCGCGCGGCCTGATCACGAAATTCATCCATGTGCGACAGCATTTGCGTCAGGTTGAGCGTGCCCGAGGCGCCGATCGACGCGCGCATCTGCTCGGTCAACAGCATTGCCCCGTAAAACCGGTACGCTAACGCGGGCAGGAACGCGATGACGAGCAGCGGAAAGATCACAAAAAAATGCCGGGTCACCGCTTTGCGACTGGTCTCCATCGCCGCCCAAAAATCAAGTTGTCGATCCGCCACCAGCGCGAGCG
>Ga0265320_10003401_pt1 | contig 10709 bp, 9 predicted proteins | sample 4827metaG_FD_202087 | JGI IMG/M metagenome (GOLD analysis project Ga0265320, IMG submission 202087) | Rhizosphere microbial communities from Carex aquatilis grown in University of Washington, Seatle, WA, United States - 4-8-27 metaG | ecosystem: Host-associated > Plants > Roots > Rhizosphere >...
CATTACGACCCGCGCTTCCCATCCGGGGTCGACGCGCCGTATGAAAGGTCGAACACGTGGAGGGCCGCCGTGATATATGCCTCTGTTTGGATTCTCGTCTGCTCCGTTTGGTCCGGCTTTCTGCGCAGGCAAAGCTATCGCCTGGCTTTCAGCGCGATCGTGTTTTCGGCGGTAATTCTGGCATTTGTCGGCCAAGTCCAGCAGATCACGGGCTCCGACAAGGTTTTCTGGGGATATAAGGCCCCCGAGAAGGCCCAGTTCATGGCCAGCTTCATTTACAGGAATCATGCCGGCGCCTATTTCAACCTCATGGTGGCCCTCGCCACGGGCTTGGCCGCTTGGCACCTGCGGCGGGTGTGGCGCAAGCTCGAGGGGCCCGGCATGGCGATCGCCTTCGGATTCGCGGCGGCGTTGATCGGCATCGCGGTGGTGTTCTCGACATCCCGGATGTCGATCGTCCTCCTGGTCGCTTTTACGTTCATGATTTCACTCGGACCAGTTTTCCGGACAGCGCTGGAGCCCAGTGGACGCCGGCAGCGCCACACCTGGGCTGCAGTCGCCATTCCTGCCGTGTGCCTACTCGCAATCGGATTCATGTCGTTCCAGGCCGACGGCGTCTGGAAGAGATTTGCGGCGCTGGTGGCCAGTCCGACCGCCACGCTCCGAACACGCACGTTGGCGCGGCAGGCCGCGGGCGACATGTTTCTCGACCGTTGGGTCTTCGGCTGGGGCGCCGGCTGCTTCAGGTACGGGTTCCCCCTTTATTCACAACACTACCCGGAGATCTACTTTTCGCCCACGGGCGGACGCCAATATTGGGAGCACGCGCACGATGACCTGCTCGAGATTCCCCTTGAAATGGGAGTCGTGGGAATGATTCCCATCGTGGCCTCGCTGGGATTCGCCGCCTCGCAGCTGCTGAGGTCGAAATTCTGGAGAAATCCGGTTTCACTCTGCACCACGGCGGGATGCCTCCTTACGCTGGGGCACGGCTGGGTCGACTTCGTGTTCCAGAATCCCGCCGTCCTGGCCACATGGGCCGTGCTCCTGGTCGGGGCGATACGATGGGCGGAGCTCGAATCGGCCTTTGAGCGAAGGCGGCCAGGAACCTAGGAAACCCGCACCCCGGACGCTCACATGGGAAAGCTAGGCTCCGCGGGTGAAAAGCTCTATGGAGGTTCCCGTGAAGGGTCTCACGTTTCGGTGTGTGAAGCCGGAGGCCTTGAGGGTTTCCACGATCTCTTTGTGTTCACTGCCATCATCGTGGAACTCGAAGATCAACGACTCCGTTCGGCTCAGCAGTCCGCCGTAATTCCTGACAAAATCGACCTCCGAGCCCTCGATGTCGCACTTAATGAGCGCGATCGGGCCGTCAGGAACGAGGGATTCGAGGTCAACGAAGGGGACCGTGTTCCTAGAGTAGCGTCTGCCCCCTTCCACGAGTCGGGGAACGCAGGTGTTGGCACCGTGATTCGTCGACTCAAAAAACTCGGTGGCGCCCGAGCGCTTCCCGACCAGGCCCTGGATGATACTAATCTTCCCCTCAAGGCCGTTGGTTTTCAGCACGCGATCCCGATAGATGCCCAGCATGGTCTCGCTGGCATCCACGGCCACCCATCTGAGATTCCCTGAAAACGCGCCGCGGCCAAGCAGGTCAAGGCACCTCAAGGCGAAGAAGCCCGCGTTGCAGCCCAGGTCCAGCACCACAGCCTCATTCCCGCCTCGCGAACGGAGCGGGGATATGGCGCTGTCGTATTCCCCCGAGAAGAAGATGCAGTTGTAGGAGAGCCAGTCCGTCTTGGAGCTGACCGAGATCTCGACCCCCGAATTGAGCCGGAACCTCAGCCCGAGGTGGCCGTAGACGGAGTCGACAAGCATGCGCTGAAGGCGCTGAGGCAGTGCTCTCTTGGCGATCTCGGCTAACATGGGATTCTCGTCATCTCCGGGTGTGTTGATCCCGATCAGTCGATTGCGGGTGTGTATTCCGGAACGATCTTGCGCATTGCCGCCTTCATTGCCGCCGGGTCGCCCGACGACACCACGTTGCCGAGCTCGGCCAGCCACGAGTCCGACTCCGAATGCGCCCGTTCCGCCTTCAGCCTGAATATGCGAGGATGCTCGGTAGGCTCGTGGCTCTCCTCGGTGTGCCTAAGCTCCTCATACAGCTTTTCTCCGCGCCGCACCCCGGTGAACTTGATCTCGATGTCCGTGTCGGGCCGGTAGCCGGAAAGCTCGATCATCTGGCGCGCCAAGTCGACGATCTTCACGGGCTGCCCCATATCGAGTATGAAGATCTCCCCGCCGCGGCCAAGCGTCGCGGTCTGGAGCACGAGCCCCACCGACTCCGTTATCGTCATGAAGTAGCGCACCATCTCCGGATGGGTCACCGTGACGGGTCCTCCCTGGGCTATCTGCCGCCGGAAAGTCGGGATCACGCTTCCGCTCGAGCCCAGCACGTTTCCGAATCTAACCGCCAGGAAGGTGGTGCGGTTTCCGGGCACATCCTGCCGCGCCTGGACCGCCTTTTCGGCAATCCTCTTGCTGCACCCCATAACGCTCGATGGGTTTATCGCCTTGTCGGTGGACACGAAGACAAACCGCTCAACGCCGTGCTCGCTGGCGAGGCGGGTCAGGGCTGCCGTGGCCAGCGTGTTGTTCTTAAGCGCCTCGGCCGGCTGCCGCTCCATGATGGGGACGTGCTTGTGGGCGGCGGCGTGGAAAACAATCTCGGGCTTGAAGCGAGAGAACACGGCACGCATCGCGGCCTCGTCCGCCACGTTGGTGATCAACGGCACAATCCTGCCTCCCGCGTTTCCCTCAGCCAGCTCCCGCTCGATCTCGAAGAGGGCGAACTCGGTCTGCTCGACCATGACGAGCTGGCGAGGCTCCTGGGCAAGGACCTGGCGGCACAGTTCGCTCCCTATGCTTCCCCCCGCACCCGTGACGAGGACGACCCGGTTTCGTATAAGGCGACCGATGCCGTCCGAGTCCAGGTCCACCGTGGCCCGGCCGAGAAGATCCTCGATTGCCACCGGGCGGAACCGGTCGATCCTCACCTCGCCCGAGGCGAGCTGGGTGAATGAGGGCACGATCTGCGTGGCGGCCCCTATCTGACGGGCGATCTCCACGATCTCCTTGACCCGCTTCGGGCCCGCATTGGGCAGGGAGATCACGAGCTCGTCTATCTGCGCCTTGGCCGCTATCGCGGGGAGCCTGCCAAGCGGGCCGTACACCGGCAGCCCGTGAATGCTTCGGCCGATCATCTTCGGGTCGTCATCGATGAAGAAGACGGGATAGACACCGTTTCCGCGGTGCTGGAGGAGGTCGTTTGCCAGTGCCTCTCCGGAGTCCCCTGCCCCAATGATCGCGACGCGGCGCTCGGCAATCCCCGGGCGGGCCGTGCCGGTGCTCAACCAGGCCCGCGCAACGCGCAGCGAAAGCCGGCATCCGGAGATTATCCCCACGCTAAGGACAAAATCCATCAGGATTACCCCGCGGGGGGGCGAGGCCTGGAGGGCCGCCCCGAACCAGAGGGCGAGCATGCAGCCGGACACGATGCTCATCGAGAGGACTACGCCAACAAAGTCGGCGAGGCCGAAATAGCTCATGATGCTCCGGAATTGCCCGAAGGACTCAAGGAGCAGCAGCTTGCAGGCGACGACGGGGACGACGAGCGTGAGGCACTGGAGCACGAATTCGGGTGGTATCGAGAAATCCCACCGCAGCTCATAGGCCACCCAGAACATAGCCGCGAGGTCGACGGCGTAGACAAGGAGAATGGCCGCAGTCCTTGCGGTGCCGTGGCCACCCACATGCTTGTCGAACAGTCCCAGGACGACGCGCGCAATGCGGATGAGCCGCTCCCGCAATGCGGTCGCGACGAACCCATCATTCCGGACCTCGGGCACACCCATTGCGCCCGCGGACACCGATTGGTTTCGGGCCTCACTCATCTGCAAAGACGGCCCGGACGGCTTCCGCCACCCGGTACAGGTCCTCTTCGGTCATCGACGATCCGGAGGGCAGGCAGATTCCGCGGGCAAAGAGCCTCTCAGAAACGGCGCCACCGTAGCATTCCACTCCTTTGTAAAAGGGTTGCAGGTGAAGGGGCTTCCAGAGGGGCCTTGCCTCGATGTTCCCCTTCTCCAGCTCGGCGATCAACCGGGCGGGCTGGACGCCCGAGGCGGCGGGGTCGATCGTCATGCACGTCAGCCAGCGGTTTGAGCGGGTTCCCTCCGGCTCCGGCATAAAGCCCACTCCCGGGAGACCGCTCAGGGCCTCCCTGTAGAATTCGAAGATTTCGCGCCGGCGGTCGATTTTGGCCCCTAGAGTCTTAAGCTGCCCGCGGCCAATGGCCGCCAGGACGTTGCTCAGGCGATAGTTGAATCCGAGCTCGCTGTGCTCGTAGTGCGGGGCGGGATCACGGGCCTGGGTGGCGAGCTTCTTAGCCCTGTCAACGAGGGCTTCGTCGTCGGACAGGATCATACCTCCCCCGCTGGTCGTCATGATCTTGTTCCCGTTGAACGAGAAGACACCGATGCGCCCGAACCCCCCTGCCCAGCGCCCGTGGTACGTGGCGCCGACGGCCTCTGCGGCGTCCTCGATCACCGGCACCCCGTAGTTGGACGCGATCCTGCCGATCGCATCCCAATCGGCGCATTGGCCATAGATGTCGGCGACCATGATCGCCCGCGGCAGCCGCCCAGATTCGGCCCGGTCGGCCAGGGCGACGGCGAGAAGCTCCGGATCCATGTTCCAGGAGCGCTCGTCCGAATCTATGAACACAGGGCGAGCACCCTGATAGACGATCGGGTTCGCAGTGGCCACGAAGGTGAACGTCGAGCAAAAGACCTCGTCGCCCGGCTCGACGCCCAGGAGGCGCGCCGCGAGGTGCAGGCCCGCCGTTCCCGACGAGACGCACACCGCCGACTTGATTCCACTGGCGGCGCACATCTCCTCCTCGAATGCCAGGAGTTGCGGGCCCACCGGCGCGATCCAGTTGCCGTCGAAGGCGGCCTCCACGTTGCGCCGCTCCTCAGCGCCAATGTGCGGCGGCGAGAGGTAGATCCTTTGGGTGGCGAGTGCGGTTACGTTCGTTGCATTCATGATTTGGTCCCCGGAGGTTGGTCCTTAGAAAGTCCGAGTGCCTCGAGCGAACGAAGGACGTCGGCGACGCCTGGGTCCGCCCAAAGCTGCTCCAGCGGCTCGTTGCTTGTCAGACGGATGAAAAACTGCTCGCGGCTGCCCAGCACCACCTGCTGCACCGCGTCCTTCCACCAGCGAACGGGGTCGGGCACCTCATTGAATCGCTCCCCATAGTCGTAGGTCCGGCCGTCGACCAGATGCCAATAGAGGACCCAGGTGCGGCTCCCGCCGTCCGGCGGGTCGAACACGCGCCATTCGGCGGGCTGGAGCGCCGCGCCCTCAAACGCCTTGGCCTGCTTGAACCTCATCTCGACGCAGTGCCAGCCGTTCTCAGTCCAGCAGCGGTCGGGAGTGTGCGACGCAACGAACCGGGTGGGCATCTTGCCTGCGCCCCAGTAGGCGACATAAACGCCAAACGTCGCGCCGTTGTGCCGGTATTCCCGGTTGAGGATCTGGTCGTAGTTGAGGACCTTCTCGACCTCGTTTGATTGGAACTCGTTCGGGCCGAGAGGTACGTCGCGCCCCTCCCATCCGGGAAGCACCAGGGGAACCGACTGGGCAAGGTGGATGTCGCGGGGCCGCGGAGTCTCGCGAAACACGTGCGCGCCCTGCATGGCGACCGACGCCGCGATGACAAGAACGGGAAGAATGAGCGAGATGCGCATATGGGACCGTCTCATGACCCCGTCCAGAGCTCGAAGGGATTGCTCACCCTTCCCGTGCACCAGAGCTCCTCGAATTCCTCAATGCAGCGGCGCCAGGTCAGCCGGCCCGCGAGATCGATCGCCCTGGCGCGAAAGGCGCGCTGCCTCTCCCCGTCCTTAAGGTAGTCGTCGAAGGCATCTGCGATCTGCTCCGACGTCGACAAGGGGGCGAAGCGGAGCCCGGCGCCCTCGGGCAGGACGTAATTCAACCCGTTCACGGTGAATCCGGCCACGGGGACGCCGGCGCCCAGGAACTCCAGAATGGAGGAGCCCATGGCCTCGGCCTTTGAGAAGAGGCAGCCCATGTCGCAGCCGTGGAGGAACGGTCGGAATTCGGTTCGCTTGTCGATGAACCCGAGGCAGTCCACCTCGTCCCGGTAGGGGCAATCCTTCGCCAGGAACCCGATCGCCTGGATTTTAACCTTCCACCCGATGCGCTTCAGGACGCGCGCCACCTCGACCGCGACCTTTAGCCCCTTCCTGCGCCAGTCCTTGCCGATGAATCCGATGACGAACGGCCTGTCGCTTCCGGCCGCGCCCTCGGGTTCCGGCCTGATTCCCGGGTTCACCTCGTAGTTCGGCGCGGGCAGGATCACGGTGCATTTTTCGGCAGGAATGCCGTAGTCGCCGATCAGCGAACCCAGGGTCCAGGCCTGGTTGGTCACGATTCGCTGGGCCGACCGGAAGGCCTCGCGCTCGTACTCGAGCGCCTGGCGCATCGTGGATTTGGACAGCGTGCGGTCGATCCCGTAGGCGGGAAACAACTGCTGGTAGGTGGCGTCGATGTAGAAGTTCAGCTTCCCTCCCGCCTTCTCCACCTCGTCGAAGGGCGGAACGTGCTGGTGGTACGAGATCACCTCGGTTGCCAGGAGGCTGCGGTCCGAGCAGTCGAGCGCCGCGCGGCGCCCCGCGCTCGAGAATTGGAATCCCCCGGGCCTTCGGCCCCTGAGGACGCGTCCCGCGTTCCATTTGATCCTGTCCCGCCGCAGTCGGGTCAGGTTTATGCGCCAGGCGTCCTGCGCGAACCCGCGCTCCAACGCCGCATTGAAGAACTGGTTCGGGGCGCCGCCGAAGCAGCTCGGGTCCGTGACGTCCCCGAGGGCGGCGATCGACCTGCGGCGGGGCTCAAGCACGGGGGCCCTCCTTCTTCACATAAGGCCGTGCCGGGGCGCCAAAGACGGTGACGCCGGCAGGCACGTCGCGATTCACGACGGAGCCGGCCCCGATGATGGCGCCGTCGCCCACCCTTACCCCGGGCAGAATGGAGGCGTGGCTTCCGACGAGGACGCCCTCGCCAAGCGTCACGCCGCCCGTGATATCGACATGGCAGTGAAGCTGGCTCCATCGGCCGATCACCGCGTCATGAGCCACGCTTGAATGCAGATTAACCGTGACATAGTCGCCTATCGATGCGTTCGGGCTCACGATCGAATACGGGCAGAGAATGACGCCCGTTCCCAATGTGGCGCGGGTGCTGTGGACGGCGGTGGCATGGATGACCCTCGTGAACACGCCCCCGCGGGAAAGGACGCGCTCGACGCAGCGGCGCTTCGCCGCGACCTGGCCCATCGCGCAGATGAAGACCTCGGAGGGCCTTGGGACATGGTCACCGACACCTGAAAGGATCGGCGGGAGATCCGAGCCGAATCCGTCCAGGGCCCTGGGATTGTCATCAAGGAAGCCCGCGACCAGCCACTCGCCCGCGGATTCCCTCGCCCAGCAGAGCACCTCGCGCCCGAAACCCCCTGCGCCGACTATGACAAGGTCCCTCATGCCTGGGCGAACCTCGGCTTCTTGAGGTTCCGGGTTGACTCAATGAACTCCACAAGACGGATCACCACGGGGAGCTTGTGGCGGGCCAGCCGGTCGCGAGCGAACTCGTGAATCCTTCGCTTCACCTCGATGGCTGCGCTCTCGGGGCCCATCCAGACGATGTCCGCGGCGACAACCTGGCCCAGTACGGCGTTCGGCTCCGGGACGACGCGGCAGTCGGCCACGAGGGGATGCGTGAGGAGGAAACCCTCGACCTCGGCCGGTAGCACCTTTTCGCCGCCGACATTGATGAGCTCGGAGCGGCGCCCCAGAATCCGGATCGTTCCGTCGGGAAACCGCTGGGCGAGGTCCCCTGTCTGGAACCATCCAGAGTCGTCGAATCCACCCGGCGTATTCGAGAGATAGCCGATCGCACGGCCGGGGCTCAGCACCCAGAGCTCGTCATCGACAACTTTCCATTCGTAACCGGCCTTCCCGCGGCTGATTTGCAGCCCTGATCCCGCCTTCACGACCGGGAGGGTTCCGGTCTCGCTTGTGCCAAACCTCTGGACGAATTCCGCCCGTGGCAGGGCCTCCCTTAGGCGCTCAAGCAACGCATCGGGCATCGGTTCGGCGCCGTACGGCACGATTCGCAGGGAGCTTAGGTCGTGTGTCAGGTGCGCCTCGGCCAGAAGGAGCAGATTGAGGAAGCTTGGGGTTGCCGGCAGTACTTCCACCCGAAAGGCCTCAATGGTGCGGGCCACGGACTCGGGCGTTATCGTTGCCGGGGGCTCGACGAGCGTCTGCCCGCCCGCAAGCGCCCGCCACGCCGTGTCGAGGCCACCGATGTGGTCAAAACGCATGAGAGGCAGCGTGCGCCAGGTGCGGCCCGCCCTGACCGGAACCGTGGCGATGAGCGCCGCGAAGTCGTGAAGCACGAGCTTTGGGATTCCCACCGTCCCACCCGTGGACAATATGAGGCCCGGATGGCCGCACGCCGCGAGCTTGGCAAAGAGCTTTGTCGCGCGGGCGGAGAATGCCCCCCCGCCGTCCCAAACGAGCCGGTTGCCGTTCACGCGCCAGGCGATCTCAAAACTGTCCCTCCAAGACTCCAATTCGCCATGTCTCTCGAGGCGAAGCGGCGCCAGGACGGCGCCCACGGCTGCGGCGCCGAATCCCCAGGCGAGGGATTCGAGGCGTTCCTCAGCGGGGATAACGACGACATCTCCCGGCCGCACCCCGGCCGACTCGCATGCCCGCGCGATGTCCGCCACCCTCGCTCCGAATTCTCCCCATGTGTGGGCACCTCGATCGTCTGCCCAGAGTACCCACGGGCCGCGCTCCCTCGCGAGCGCCCCAATTCCTTCCACGGTAAGCGAGATGGGAGCGTCGCTCATGTTATCCGGTCACGCCGCCAAGGTAGATGATCTGGCCCGTTATGAACCCGCTCCTGGGCAGGAGGAAAAAGTCGACCACGTTAATGATGTCCTCGATCTCCCCAAACCTGCGGATCGCCTGGCGCGCCAGGAGCGCCTCCATTTTCGACTTCGGGACATTCTTGATGAGGTCGGTCTGGACCGGGGTCGGCCCCACCGCGTTGACAGTCACCCCAGTCGGACCGAGCTCCCTGGCGAGGATCTGGGTAAATGACTCGACGGCAGCCTTGCTCGCGGCGTAGAGCGACTCGCCCTCCAGCCTGAGCGGGGTCGCGACGGTCGCGAAGTTGACAATGCGGCCCTTTCCGCGGCGCACCATCGCCTTAGCGACCTCGCGGCAGAACAGGAAAGTCCCGTGGAAATTTGTCGCAAAGATCGCCTGGGCCGAAGCCCCGGGCGAAAGCAGCGCGTGGTTCATCGAGGCAATCCCCGCGTTGTTGAGCAGCGCGTCGATCCGCCCGTGTTTTCGGACGGTCGCCCTGACCATGGAAGCGACCTCGGACTCGTCCGACACATCAAGCTCGAAATGCGTATATCCCTGATGGCGAATCGTGGCGGGGGCCCGGCTGCATCCGCATACCTTGTCGCCATGGGCCAGGAAATGCTTTGCCAGCCCGAGCCCTATTCCCCGGCTCGTCCCGGTGATCAGAATTGAGCGCGGAGAGCTCATTTTTCAAGAAGTTCAGTGATGTACGCGGCGAGCGCGGCGACGTCCCGGAAGGGCGACCGGCTCCGGCTCATCGCCTGCTCGCTCGCAAGGACCACGGCCCGGTCAAACTCCTCGGAAAGCTTGTATTCCAGGTCGGCGAGGAAGCTCACGAGGCCGAGGCTGTCGAGCATCCCTCCGGGGCCGAATATCGTGGAGCCCCCGGTCGCGCCGGGCGGCAGCGTTTCTATGATCATCGCCACCACCCTGTCCCTGCGCGTCACGGTTTTCAGAGGCATCTCGTTGGGTTATTGAAGCGCGTTTCCGGGTGTCGACGGTTTTCCATGGACGGGCTCCCTGGGAGGCGGATCAAACTCGGGCATCGTGACAGAATTGGCGGAGCTCACCCCCTCGCGCCGTAACACGATCGTAACCGTCCTGAGAAGTATGTGAAGATCCAGCACCGCGGTTCGGTGGTCGACGTACCATGTGTCGAGGCGCAGCCGCTCCTCCCAGCTCGTCGCGTTCCTGCCGTTGACCTGAGCCCACCCGGTTACCCCAGGTCGGACATCATGTCGGCGAGCCTGGTCGGCCGAATAACGCGGGAGATACGAGGCGAGGAGGGGCCGGGGACCGACAAGGCTCATGTCGCCCCGAAGCACGTTCCAGAGCTCCGGGAGCTCGTCGAGGCTGGTCGACCTGAGCAGGCGCCCAAACGCCGTCAGCCTCGAGGCATCCGGAAGCAGCCTGCCGTCGGCGCCCCGCTCGTCGGTCATCGTCCTGAATTTCCAGAGGGTAAAGATGCGGCCGCGCAACCCGGGGCGCTGCTGGGCAAAAAGTATTGGAGACCCGAGTTTCACGCGCACGAGGACACCGACGAGGACCAGGACCGGCGAGATAAGGATCAGCCCGACAAGCGACGCCGCGAAATCAAAGGCACGTTTCATGGGGTCATGCCAGGCCCTCGGCAAGATGGGGGGCCAGGGCGCCCGCCAACGAACGGCCGCTGAATCCTGCAAAATGCTT
>Ga0265320_10003406_pt1 | contig 10703 bp, 9 predicted proteins | sample 4827metaG_FD_202087 | JGI IMG/M metagenome (GOLD analysis project Ga0265320, IMG submission 202087) | Rhizosphere microbial communities from Carex aquatilis grown in University of Washington, Seatle, WA, United States - 4-8-27 metaG | ecosystem: Host-associated > Plants > Roots > Rhizosphere >...
CCTTCGTTTCGGCGACCTTGTAGCCGCCGACCGAGGGGGTGGTTGCGATGATCATCTGGTCCCTCCAAGTTCGTGCCCGGAATGGTTGGCTGCGCCGAGCGTGGGCGTTCCAGTCGCGGCCCGATCGGCCGTGCACTGCGCGCAGGGGCACATCTCGCGCAGGCTCGTGAACGTGTAGAACCCGGTGTGGTGGCCGTCGCCCCAGGTCGGGGCCACGGCGTACTGGCCGACCAGGGCGATGTCGACGAGCCGGACCTGGTCGTCGGTCAGGCTCGGTGCCGAGTCGAGCCAGCCCGGCAGCCCGGCCTCGCCGCGACAGTAGGCGCACGGGCACAGCCAGCGCAGGGTGATGGTCGGGTAGACGGTCTCATGGCCGTCACGCCAGGCGATGGTCAGCGTGCCGGCGGCTCGGTCGGCGTGGATCCGGGCGGGATCGGTCGCGCCGGGGGCAGGGCTTGGCATGGCGTGATGGTACCCGCCCGGGGCGGGCCGTCCCGGCTGGGACATCCGTACTGCGGTCGGGGACCCGGTGGGTATGCGATCCTCGGGCGAATGACCCTGGCAATTGACCACCTGACGAAGCGCTATGGCGGGGTCGTGGCGCTCGACGAGGTGAGCTTCTCGGTGGAACCCGGCGAGATCTTCGGATTCCTGGGGGCCAACGGCGCGGGCAAGACGACCACGATGCGGATCGTCCTGGACATCCTGCGCGCCGACAGCGGGGCGGTGACCTGGCACGGCCGGGCGAGCACGGAGCTGCCCCGCCGCACGTTCGGCTATCTGCCCGAGGAGCGCGGGCTCTATCCCCGGATGCGGATCCTGGAGCAGCTCGTCTTCTTCGCCGGGCTGTACGGCGTCCCGTCGCGCCAGGCGCGTCGCGACGCCCTCGACTGGCTGGAACGATTCCGGGTGCCCGAGCTTGCCGGGCGGAAGGCCGAGGAGCTGAGCAAGGGCAACCAGCAGAAGATCCAGTTCATCGCGGCGATCCTCCACGAGCCCGAGGTCGTGCTGATGGACGAGCCGTTCACCGGCCTCGACCCGGTCAATGTCTCGCTCCTGCGGGCGGCCTTCCTCGAGCTCGCCGCTCAGGGCCGGACCCTGATCTTCTCGACCCACCAGATGGAGGTCGTCGAATCGCTGGCCGATTCGATCGCGATCCTCGATCGCGGCCGGCTCGTGACGGCCGGCTCGACCCGCGAGGTCCGCCGGCGGGCGGGCCGGCCGGTCGTCCGCCTCGGCGTCGAAGGCGACCCGGAGCTGGCCTGGGCCAAGGCCCTGCCTGGGGTCCGCTCGGTGCGGCCGGGGTCCGACATCACCGAGCTGACCGTGGCCGCCGGCACCGATCCCCAGTCGATCCTCCACGCGGCCCTTGCCCGGGGCGCGACCGTGACCTGCTTCGAGGTGGCCGACGCCTCCCTCGAGGACGTCTTCATCGAGCTGGTCGGCCGGACCGACGACGTCGAGCCGGCGACCCTCGCGCCCCTCGCGGTCGAGTCCGCGGCATGATCCACGGTCGTTTGGCCGCGCCGGCCGAGTCGGGCAACCGCTCGCTGCTGCCCAATGCCCGGCTCGTGGCCCGGCGCGAGTACGTCGAGAAGATCCGCAGCCGGGCGTTTGCCGTCGCCACGCTGATCCTGATGACCGTCGCGGTCGCCGCCTCGCTGGTGCCGATCGGGCTGCGGGCCATCGACCGCGGCCAGACGACCCGGATCGGGGTGGTCTCGCCGGACCCGGCGACCACGGCCCGGGTGATCGACCTGATCTCGGCCTACCTCAACCCGGTGCCGCCCAACGTCGACCCGGCGACGGTCCGGCCGGGCTACGTGCTGGACGCCGAGGCCAGCCTCCAGGCCGGTCTCGCGGATATCGACGCGAACCGGCTGGACAGCGTCCTGCAGGTCACGGTCGGCGCCGGCGGCGGACTCGACTTCACGTTTCACGGCAACGACGGGCCGAGCAGCGCCACGATCCAGCGGCTGCAGGTCGCAACGTTCGGCGCGGCCGTCGTCGAATATGCCCAGAGCCTGCCTCACACGGGCAGCGGTCCGACCTTCCACACGCCCTCGTTCCAGGTCGAGCCGACCGACGCCGGCCCCACGATCTCGCCGATCGACCCGTCCGTCGCCGGCGGCCGGACCCTCCTCGCCTCGATCATGATCGTGCTGATCTTCATCACCCTGACCGTGTACGGGATGTGGGTGGCGACCAGCGTGGCCTCGGAGAAGGCGAGCCGGGTGATGGAGCTCCTGATCAGTGCCGCGACCCCGCGCCAGCTGCTCGTCGGCAAGGTGGTCGGCGTCGGCGCGGCCGGCCTGACCCAATACCTCGCGATCATCGTGCCGGCGGCGATCGTGCTCGCCCTCCAGGACCCGATCGCGACAGCCCTGATCGGGCCCGCCGACCCGGGTGAAGCGCCGCTCGTCGGCCTGACCCTGCCGATTCTGCTGGCCTTCGGGGCGTTCTTCGTCCTGGGCTTCCTGCTGTACGCGTTCGTGTACGCCGCGGCCGGCTCGCTGGTCAGCCGGCCGGAGGACATCCAGCAGCTGGCGATGCCCTTGAGCTTCGTGTCGATGGCCGGCTATTTCGCGGCGATCTTCGGGATGACCGCGATCAATTCTCGCTTCGTCGAGATCCTGTCGTTCGTGCCGTTCTTCAGCCCGTACGTGATGCTGGCCCGGGTGATGGTCGGCCAGGTCGAGCCCTGGGAGGTCGGCCTGTCGCTGGCCCTGCTGGCGGCGTCGATCGCGCTCTCGAGCTGGTTCGCCGCCCGGATCTACGGGGCCGGGGTCCTGCTCTACGGCCAGCGGCCGGGATTCCGGACCTTCCTGCGGGTGGCGATCCGCCCCGGCGGCTGAACCGCCGCCGCTCCGCTAGGCGCCCGAATCGTCGAGGGGCAGGCGCCGGATCAGGGCCAGGATCGGGCTGCCGCCCGGCTCTTCTCGGGGCGCATCGCCCTGGTCCGCGCCGGCGCCCGGTGCCGCGCCGAGCGCCTCAGGGTGGACGGGAATCAGCCGCCACAGGCTGCTCCGGACGCCCGCCAGGTAGGGGCTGCGCCGATCCCGGGCGAGGACCCAGCCGACACCCTGGGCTGCGGCGGCGGCGCACAGGGCGCGACCCTCGCCGGCGATCATCGGCACGAGGACGATCGACGGTGATGGGCTGAGCAGGCGGCCGAGCCGGGCACGGCGTCTCTCGAGCGGTTCGGCGACGAGCGGCCGCCCGTCGAGAGCCAGCAGGTCGTAGACGAGATAGGCCAACCCCGGGCCGGGCTGGCCGTCGAGGCGGGCAGCGAGGCCGGCCGCGTCGAGGCGCCCCGAGGCATCGACCGCCACGAGGGTCCCGTCGAGGATCGCCTGCCGGCCACCCAGGCGTGCTCCCAGGTCGGCGACCTCCGCCACCCGCTCGGTCAGGAGCACCCCGTCTGCGCTGACCAGGCGCAGCCCGAGGTCCTCGCCGCCGATGTAGGCGAGCGCCCGTTCGCCGCCCCACCACGGCTCGAACAGGTGATCCGGATCGTCGAACGGCGCCTCGGCCGGCTGGGCCAGCATCGGGTAAATCGGGGCGGGCCAGCCGGCCGGATCCGACTCCAGGCGCAGCGAGAGCTGATCGGCCATCGCTCCGATGGTAGCGGTAGACTCGGCGGATGGCGCGTGTTCCCCAGCCCGACGACCTGTATCGCTTCCGCATTCCGACCGATCCACAGCTCGGTCCGGGCGGAGATCGGATCGCCTTCACCGTCCAGACCGTCGCCCCGGGGCGGGACGGCTACCGCCACGCGATCTGGTTGGCGCCGTTCGACGGTTCGGCTCCGGCCGAGCCACTGACGATCGGCAGCCGGCATGACACGAGCCCGCGCTTCTCACCAGACGGCAGCACCCTGGCGTTCCTGTCCGACCGGCGGCTGAACGTCGAGGACGAGCCGGGCGCGGCCAAGGATCGCGAGGACGGGGCCCAGGTCCACCTCCTGCCCCTCGACCGGCCCGGCGAGGCCCGCCGGCTGACCGACCTGCCCCGCGGCGTCGAGGAGATCGCCTGGTCGCCCGATGGGCGCCGGCTGGCGGTCGTCAGCTCGTCCCATGGCGCGACGCTCGCCGATGATGCCCGCCGCCGGGGCCGGCCGGCCAAGGCCCCCGGACCGGGCGATCCGCCGGTCTCGGACTTCCACTACATCGACCGCCTGCGCGGTCAGGCCAACGGCGCCGGCTGGGTCTACCACCGGGTCACCCGGCTGTGGGTCGTCGAGGTCGCCACGGGTGCGGCGACGCTCGTGCACGCGGGACGCGCGCCCGTCAGCGAGCCGGCCTGGTCCCCGGACAGCACCCGGATCGCCTTCAGCGCCGATCGCGGCCGGGACGACGACCTGGGCTTCCACAGCGACGTGTGGGTCGTAGCCGCCGACGGCGGCCGGGCGGTCCGGATCACGGGCGGCGGCGACCGGCTCGGGGGCCGGGGTGTCTTCATCTCGCCGGCCTGGCTGCCCGACGGGCGGACGCTGGCCGTCGTGGGCCACCGCTGGCCGGCCGCCGCCGGCAGCCGTGCCGACATCTGGCTGATGGCCGCCGACGGCTCCGATTCCGGGCCGCGCGCCGGTCGCAACCTGACCGCGGCGGCCGACCTCGTGATCGACTCCGGAATGAACAGCGACGTGACGGTCGGCGAGGGCAACCGGATCGCGGCCGGTCCCGACGGCCGGGCGATCTACTTCAGTGCCCCGATCGAGGGCTCGTTCGAGCTGTGGCGGGTGCCGGTCGACGGTGGCGCCGTGGAGCGGCTGACGACCGGCGAGCATTACTACTCGTCGTTCACGATCGGCGGCGGGCCGCGCTCCACGATCCGGGCAGCGGCCGTGCTGTCCGCCCCGACCGAGCTGCCCGAGGTGGTGGCCCTGGAGCTGGCCGCCGGCAAGCTGCGCGGACCGGTCGCCGGGCGGCCGGTCAGCGACCTCAACCAGGTGCTGCACGACGAGGTTGCCCTGGTTCCGGCCGAGACCCGCTGGACCGAGGTCGACGGCCGGAGGATCCAGGGCTGGTACTTCGCCCCGAATCCACTCGCCGCGGGCGAGGCCGGGTCGAAGCCGGCCGGCCGGCGAGGTGTGCACGCGCCGCTCGTCGTCGAGATCCACGGCGGCCCGCACACGCTGTACGGCTGGAGCCCGATGTGGGAGTGGCAGGTCCTGGCCGGCGCCGGGATCGGCGTCTGGGCCGCCAATCCGCGCGGCTCGCAGGGCTACGGCGAGGCGTTCAACGCGGCCAACTTCCGCGACTGGGGCCCAGGCCCGATGCGCGACGTGCTGGCCGGCATGGACAGCCTGATCGCCGAGGATCGGGCCGATCCCGACCGGCTGGGTGTGACCGGGGGCTCGTACGGCGGTTACCTGACCAGCTGGATCGTCGGCCATACCGATCGGTTCCGGGCCGCGGTGACCTGCCGTTCGGTGAATGACCTGACCAGCCAGATGTCGACGGGCGACATCGCCGGGCCGGGCTTCGGCCGGATCGAGTTCGGCGCCGCGCCCTGGGAGGACCCGGACTTCTATCGCGAGCAATCGCCGCTGACCTATGCCCGGAACATCCGGACCCCGCTCCTGATCCAGCACTCCGAGCGCGACCTGCGCACGCCCATCGGCCAGGCCGAGGAGCTCTTCACGGTCCTGCGCTCGCTGCGCCGGCCGGTCCGGATGATGCGGGTGCCCGATGAGTCGCACGAGCTGACCCGCTCCGGGACGCCCTTCCGGCGGGTCGAGAACACGAACCAGATCCGGAACTGGTTCGAGCATTACCTCGTCCGCGGCCGGCGCGACCTCCCGCCGCTGCCGCGCAACCGGGCGGGGCTCTAGCTCGTGCGAGCGCGTCTAGTGGCGAGGGCTTCGTGACCACCGTCCGCGCCCGGCCCGATTCCGCCGCCCGGGACAAGGCGACCGAGCTGATCCGCTCGTTCGACGCCCGGGCCGGCTCGCTGGGCAGCCTCCTCGGCCGGGTGACGCCGGTCGACCAGGTCGGCGTCGAGGAACGGGTTGACTCGCTCAAGCGCCGGTCGATCAAGACGAACGCCAAGCTGTGGGCCCTCGACCTGGCGATCCGGATGATGGACCTGACGACCCTCGAGGGCAAGGACACGCCGGGCAAGATCCGGGCCTTGTGCGCCAAGGCCATCCAGCCCTTGCCGGGCGACCCGTCGATCCCCCACGTCGCCGCGATCTGCGTCTACCCGGCGCTGGTCGGCGACGCGAAGGAGGCGCTCGGCTCGTCCGGCGTCCTCGTCGCCAGCGTCGCGACCGGCTTTCCCTCGGGCCAGACCTTCCTCGACCTGAAGCTGGCCGAGACCCGCCAGGCGATCGAGGCCGGCGCCGACGAGATCGACATGGTGATCGACCGGGGTGCGTTCCTGGCCGGCGACTACGCCGCCGTCTTCGACGAGATCGTGGCGATCAAGGAGGCCTGCGGCGAGACCCACCTCAAGGTGATCCTCGAGACCGGCGAGCTCGAGACCTACGACAACGTCCGCCGGGCGAGCGTCCTGGCGATGGCTGCCGGGGCCGATTTCATCAAGACCTCGACCGGCAAGGTCGCCCCCGCGGCGACGCTGCCGGTGACCCTGGTGATGCTCGAGGCGATCCGCGACTTCGAGCGGGCGACCGGCCGGGCCGTGGGCATGAAGCCGGCTGGCGGGATCCGGGTCGCCAAGGAGGCGATCCAGTACCTGGTCGTGCTGTACGAGACGCTCGGCCCGCGCTGGATGACGTCTGAGCGCTTCCGGTTCGGGGCCTCGAGCCTGCTCAACGACGTCCTGATGCAGATCGAGAAGCAGCGCACGGGCCGCTACCAGGGCCCCGACCACTTCAGCCTGGACTGATTGCCGGGTTCGGGCTCGGGGCACGTGTCGCCGGCCGTGCTTCGAGGCGCGTTCGCCGGGCCGTTTGGCCGCGTGTCGCCCCAGGAGGACAAAACGCCCGATTCGACGCGCCTCGAGGCCCCCTCGTAGCCCGATTCGCGCCATTCGTTCGCCCACGAAGGACGATTCGACCGAATCCTCGGCCCCGAGGCATTTCGACCCCTTGTTTCGGCCCGTTTGTTCGCCCCAGGCGACCACCTTGGGACGAGCCGGGCCGGCGGCCGTGCGCGGTCGTACCCGTGTCGCCCCCGAGTAGCTCGCTGGGATAGCCCGGGCCCTCGCGGAGGACTAACCACCGGACGCGGCGCGCTCGAGCGCGGCGGCGAGCCGATCGATGAACGCGCGATCGGCAGCGGTCGGTCGATGATGAGTCCGGACCACAACGGCCACGTTCGAGACCGCGAGCCAATGGCACTCCTCGCTCCACGATCCCGACGGCGTCCGGCTGAACCCGGTGTAGACCAGGGCTGAGCTGGTGAGCGCGCCAGATGCGCCAGCCCGCACGTGCAGCGCGCGCTCACGGGCAGCGACCGACGGCTCGATCTCGACGGTCGTCACCAGCGGCCAGACGCGAGGCCGAGCGGCAAGGAAGTAGATATCCGCCCCATTGAGATCGTTCCCGCAGGGAAACGACAGGTCAGAGCCGCGCGGCACGATGTCGGTCGATGCATGGAGGCCGAGGAGGACCCGCTCGACCGCGTTGATGGACAGAGGTCGCGGAGCGGTTGAGTCGTCCCCGGCCCACACGATCCCGAGGGCGACCATCATCCGATCGCACTGGGCCGCTGCCGAGCCGCATCTGCTCGACCTCGGGTCGTGCACCCGAACCTGGGCCACGATCGGTCCCGTCGAGACCTGGTCGAGGACGAACCGGAAGGTGGTCGCGTCAGTGAGCGCGTTGGTGAGCGCCGAATCCTTGCCGGCCAGATCGCTGAGCACCGGCCGCCCGCAGTCGTGCAGCCAGGAGGTATCTCCGGAAGCGAGGAAGGGGCAGGATCGTGCGCCGGGCACCCAGGTCACCCAGCCGGTGACCAGGAACGGCGTGTCGTCGGTGACTGATTTCGCATAGCTGAGAGCCGCTGCACCACGCAGGACCGGAGCGCCATCGATCGTTCGTGGCAGGCCGTCGGGATAGCGATCCGTGGTGGCCGCGCTGCTGGCAGGGCCTAGCGATGCAACTGCCGTCGGCTCCGATGTCGTGAGCGCGGTCGGGCCCGACGCCGGCACCTGGCTGGACGAAGGCACGCTCGCCGTGGGGGCCTTACCCGCGGTGGAGGCGTCACTGACCGCGCCAGCGCAGCCGGCGACGAGCATGACGACAAGAACGAGTGCTCCGCCCTTCATTCGACCGAGATCCCCATCGTCCCCCTCGACGCTCAGGCACGCGACGGAGTTCCGTCCAGCCGACCCAGCCACACGGATCATAGGCCGCGCTGGGCGACGTCCCTGCCCGAACGGAGCCTCAGCTCGACGCTCGGCGGGCCTCGCGATACCAGGGGATCGTCAGCCGCTCTGCTACGCCTACGAGCAGCCACAGGACCAGGGTCAGGACCGCCGTCACCAGGATCGCCCCGAAGACGAGGTCGGTCCGGAACAGGTTCTTGCTCAGGATCATCCAGATGCCGAGCCCGTTCACCGCCCCGACCTGCTCACCGAAGATCGCGCCGATCACCGCGTACGTGACCGCGATCCGGAGCCCGGTGAAGAACGACGGCAGGGCGCCGGGCAGGCGCAGCTTGAACAGGACCTGGGCACGGCTGGCGCCCATCGTCCGGAGCAGGCTCATGGCGTCGCGATCGGTCCCGGCCAGTCCGTCCAGGAGGGCCACCGTGACCGGGAAGAAGGTGACCAGGACCACGACTGTGATCTTAGGCAGCAGACCGAGCGGTCCGAACCAGATCACGAGGAGGGGCGCCACGGCGACGATCGGGATCGTCTGGCTGGTGACGAGGATCGGGTAGAGCGCCCGACGGACCCAGCCAACCGAATCCATCACCAGGGCCGTCACCACGGCGAAGGCGACCGAGACGGCGAACCCGACGACCGTCTCGGCCAGGGTCGCGCCGGCGTGGCCCGCGGCCGTCGCCCGCGCGTCCCACAGCGCGGACAGGATCCGGCTGGGCGCCGGGAGCACCACCGGGCTGATCGCGAGAGCCCGGACCAGGCCCTCCCAGGCAAGCAGGATCACGGCCAAAACCACGAGACTCGGCAGCGCCTGGCGCAGGCCGGCGCGGACGACCCTCACGTCCCCGACCCGGTCATGGCAAGAAGGCGTTCGTGAAGTAGGTCGAGAAGTCGGGCGGCGCGGTCAGCGGCTTGCCGTCGGGGCCGGCCAGGACGCCCTGGGCATACAGCCAGCCCGAGTAGGCATTCCAGGTCGCCAGCGTCTCGGGCCCGACCGCGCCCGAGGGATCGACGTAGAGCTTCTGCTGGGCGAGGTAGGTCGCGCTGTCGACGGGCAGCTTCGGGTTCGCGTCGAAGACGCCCGGATTCGCCGCGATCAGCTCCGTCGAGGCGGTCGCGGGATCGGTCGCGGCGAGCTCGAAGCCGCGCACGGTCTGGGCCAGGAAACGCCGGGCGACGTCGCCATTGGCCGCCAGCCAGGCGTTGTTGCAGACCAGGACGACAGCGTATTCGTCGGGCAGCCCATAGTCCGGGAACGCGAACGTGCGCAGGGCGATGCCGCGTTCCTGGGCCTCGATCGCCTCCCAGGCGCTGAACGTGATCGCCATGTCGGCCTTGCCCGCGTACAGCGCTTCGTACGCCGCGGTGTCGAGGGTGACCGTGGTGAAGACGCCCTTGCCGCCGTCGGCCTTGATCACGGCGGTCAGCAGGGGACCTTCCTGCGGCGATCCGAATCCGGCGTAGACCTTGCCGTCCATGTCCCGCGGCCGGGTGATCGGCCCGCTGGCCAGGACGGCGATCTCGCTGGCGGTGTGCTGCAGGATCGCCATCACCGACTGTTCCTTTTCGCCAGCCGCGATCGCGAACGTCGCGCCTTCCTCGGTGCTGATCCCGCAGTCGGCCTGGCCCGCGCCGACGAGGGTCTCGGGGTTGGCGCTGGCGTAGGGGATGAACTGCAGGTCGATCGCGTCCTGGGCGTACCAGCCGTTGTACTGGGCGACGTAGAACCCCGTGTGGTTCGTGTTCGGGGTCCAGTCCAGGGCCAGGGTCACGGTCGCGGTCGGCGGCAACGGCGTAGCCGATGGGGCGGTAGATGTCGCCAACGAGGCACTAGCCGAGCTCGCCGGAGCGCTCGGAGCAAGGCTTGGAGCGACACTCGGGACAAGGCTCGCCCCGCTCGAGCAGGCGCCGACCAGCAGCGCGGCTAGCGCGGCGACGGACCAGATTCGGCGTGAAGTGAGCGACATCCTGACCGTGACTCCTCGTTCCAAACGATGAACGCCGCCCCGGGTCTGAACGGGACGGCGTCGAGTCGACGGTTGGCCTGCTCCCTACGCCGGTGTCAGCCGGATCAGGTTCGGCGGGTCTGTGGTCGGACCACACTCTCAGCGCGTTGGCGCTCCCCGGAGGCGTATTCAATTGCCGGGATCTTACAACGGTTCGGGGAGAGCCCTGCTCACGCGGGAACGAAGCCGCGCGTTGCGTCGGCCGGGCTCGAGGCGAATGCCATAATGACCGCGATGGCCACCGAGACGAAACCGGGCGCGGCGGTTCCCGCAACGGTCCCGAAGAACGGGGGAGCGCCCAACAGCTGGGGCCTGGGCGACGGCCAGGCAATCCCGTGGGAGTACGCGCCGGCCCCCGAGTCGCGCGAGATCGTCACGATCCGGGAGCGCTACGGGCTGTTC